>OKOC01000010.1_pt1 | contig 166966 bp, 140 predicted proteins | sample 1612271 | NCBI WGS metagenome assembly OKOC01 (sample SAMN04436788, study PRJEB24849) | human gut metagenome | biome: human gut; feature: NICU; material: stool | host: Homo sapiens | place: USA: Saint Louis, MO | collected 2011-05-15
CGAAGACCCAACGCCGGGGCAGGAGAATTGGCCATGACCGATTCTCCCAAACCACAACCATTCAAGAACTAACGACACGCCGCAGTAGCCTTCAGGCCGACCCGTGATCTGCAACTCATAGGCTCGAGCATTCGCACTGCCGTGATTCTTCGATGGCCCCCACTCCCCAGGCCCACCGAGACCACAACCGGTAGCGGTTCCGTTGTGTGCTAGGACCCAGCTGCTGTCGGCGGCTACGTAGTAGTCGTGCAGGTCTTTGACTGTGACGTTGTAGACCGTGGCGATCTCGCCGGTGGCCTGGATCGACACGACCGTCACGAGACTACCAGTCTCGTCGTAGAGCTGGTCGCCGGCACGTAGATCCTGGGCCTCGACCCAGCCCTTACCCTCGACGTAGAACGGGTGCACGGCGGTGGTGGTCACCGTGCCCGACTCAGTCGTCACCTGCCAGGTCGCGACCTGGTCATGAATGTAGGTGTCAGTGACCTCACCGGGCTCAGCCTGGCCCGTTTCCGGGTTGTACGCGGCGACCATGTCACCGGCAACAACATCTTCGATGTTCTTCGAGGTGCCATCAGCCATCAACACCTGGGTACCGGCCACGAAACAGCCGTGCCGGGACACATCGGTCACCGTGGACAGGGCACCCGCGCCACCACCCACCAGGCCCCCACCAGCAGCACCGACCGCCACAGCCTTCAAACCGCCACGCAGGGTATGGGGGCCAGGGCCGGCCCAGTAGGCCCCAGCCTGGCCGATACCACCGTCGATAGCACCTTCCGTCAGACCAGAAACCACGTTCTTACCCAGACACGTCGCCGCCTTACCGGCGGCCCACTTGCCAGCTGCAGCCCCCAACCCGCCACCGACCAGGCCGGCAGCACCCGAGACCGCAACCTCGCCCCACGTGACAGACCCCGTGGTAGCTTTCTGCGCGATCGTGTCGATACCAGCACCCAGCAAGACACCGCCCAGCGGCCCGCCCACACCCGTGGCCATGAGCACACCACCGGCAGCAACCATCGCGCCACCAGCAACGTATTCCCAGTTGTTCTTCAACCAGCCACCAGCAGCATCGGCAGCCTTGGCCAACGGAGACCGGGCCGCATCGCGATAACCCTTAAGATCTTCATCAGTGAGCGGGCGAAGCCCTAACGGGTCAGAAAAATTAACCGGATCATTACCGGCAAACGCATACGGATTACCCGACCAGCCGGCACCAGCCACACCCGGCAACGGATCAGTCGACAAAAACCCACGCGTGGCCGGATCATAGACACGCGCCTGCATCCACTCCATGCCCTGGACCAGCAACGACCCCTGAGCAGACACCCCCACGTTCGTCGCGACCGCCCACGGATCCATCGGGTTGCCGCCGTGGTCACGCGCCGACCACTGCGGCGGAAGCCACGAGGCGTCAGGGCCATCGACCATGCCAGTGATACCAGCCTCGGTAACCACCGAGCGCGCCCCGTACTGGACCAGCGTCGGCATGAACGACGACGAGTCCCACCACACGCTGTCCTGATCGACGCGAGCAAGCTCACCCAGCGCGTCGACCCACAGCCGCTGTGTCTGCGCGGCGACCTTGTCGCCGTCATGGTTGATCTGCGTGATCGAATCCAAAGTCCGCCCTTGACAAGGCCCAGCAGGAACTCGAGGAGTTGCGTGCCCAGTTGGAGAAGATCTCTCGCGACATCTTCACTGCTGGCGGCAGCGCCTGAGCGACGCACCTCACGCTACTCGGCGTCGGCGGCCCGCTGGACCGTCGACGCCTTTTGTTATTGCCCATCATCGGCCCTTGGACCGCCTGTACGTCTGGCGCCAATCACGGATGGACACGTGCTCTGCCGTACAAGGAGTTCCAAGCCCGACGATGAGATGGACCTTGCGTAGCTGAGCCCTCACACTACCCCCTGGGAACAGTGTGAGGGCTCAACTCCTATGCGCGACTTGATCGAGTATGCCCACCCAATACTGCGGGCGTTATCCACCATTGCACTCGCAATATCGACCCGCGGATTCTCGCGCCTATGAGCTGCAGATCGCAGGCCGGGCTGACGGCTGCTGAGGCGGCGCGTCGGTTGGTTCCTATGAAGATTAAGATCAGTCATATCCTTGTATTCGATAATCACGTTTCCGTGAAAAGGAGATGATCTTTGATGTGGTCACTAGAGTGTGCTTGGCGGCCATCTTCTCCGGGGATGGAGGATGTTGCTGCGCGCGTGGTTGAGTGGTGTAGCCAGGTGGGTGGTTTTTATCCTGAGTTGAGCGAATGGCGATTCACCGCAGACTCGAAACGGGCGGCGTTAGCCACACAATTGGCTACCGAGCATGAGTTGGTCCGAAGTCTCGTGGCCGACGGGGGTATCGCCTCTATCTGGGCCCCGCAGGGTCATCTCCGCGTGGACGTCAGCGCGGATGAGTACGCCAAGCAGAAGAATTTGTTTCGCCTTGTGGCAATGGGGAGATCACCGGCCAATGTGGACGAGAATGATGAGGATGTGGCCATGATGATGACAGAGATGGCCTGTCGCATTTTTTCGCCTGAGTATGTCAACTGCGGGAACGCGAAAGCGGAGCCGATGATTGACGACGATGCTCTTGTGTCAGCGGTGAACTATGCGCGTCGAGACATATATGATTCGTATCCAGATTTTGTGCGGGCGGCGCGGGTCATACGTACCACAGCGGAGGGAGTGTTCTTCGCTCGCCCCGAGGAGGACTAGCAGGTACTCGCGGATTGAGGGCCTCGACACCCTCATCTGTGAAAAGCCCATATACCGCGCAATACATACCTTTTCCCACCGCACCGCAAACGTGAATGCCGCGGCCACAATGGGCCGCGGCATTCACATCGTCAGAACGTACAATGATCACATTCGGTCGGGAGCGTCAATACCCAACAAGTCCAGACCGCGCCCCAAGACTCGACGGGTGGCGGCGCACAGAGCCAGGCGGGACCCGCGCACCTCACCGGTACTACGAAGCACCGGACACTGCTCGTAGAAGACTGAATAGGCGCCAGCCAGCTCGTAGAGGTAGGTGCACAACTTGTGCGGGGTCAGGTCGTTGGCGACGACCTCGACAACCTCACCGAAGCGCGACAACAGCAGGGCCAGCTGCTGCTCGGCCGGCTCGTCGAGAACGCTGATGCGACCCCACACCATGGACTCCAGGTCGGCCTCGGGGTCGACGTTCGGGTTCGCCTCGGCAGCCGCCTTGCGCAGGATCTGGGAGACGCGGGCGTGGGCGTACTGCAAGTACGGGCCGGTATCACCAGTGGTCTGCACCATACGCTCGGCGTCGAACACGTAGTCCTTCTGCAACCCGGTCGACAAGTCGGCGTACTTGATGGCGGCCAAGGCGATATTCGGCGCAGCGTGGGTCTCAGCCTCGTCGAGCAGACTGGCCAGGCTGACCGTTCCCCCGTCGCGAGTCTTGAACGGACGACCGTCGGGGCCAAGAACCATCCCGTAGCCAACGTGCTGGGCCTCGACATCGTCGGGCAGGAACTCAGCCATCCGAGCGACCTTGAACAGCACCTCGAAGTGGTGGCTCTGACGGACGTCGGTGACGTAGATGATGCGATCGGCCTTGAGCTTGCCGACCCGGCGACGGATGGCCGCAAGGTCGGTGGCGTCGTAACCAAAACCGCCGTCGTTCTTTCGGACGATCATCGGGGCGTCCTGGCCCTCGACGAAAACGCACAGGGCACCGTTGTCCTCGACAGCCAGGCCGTCGGCCTCAAGCTCGTCGACGACCCTCGGCAGGTCGTCGTTGTAGGTGGATTCACCGGCGAGGTCCTCGTCAGTTAGCAACACCGACAGGCGGGCGTAGTTGACGTTGAACCCTTCTAGAGAAACGTCAATGAGGGTGCGCCAGATGCGCAGGGTCTCCTCGTCGCCACTCTGCAGCTTGACGACACGACGACGGGCGCGGTCGGCAAACTCCGGGTCGGCGTCGAAGGTCTTCTTGGAGTCCTTGTAGAGCTGCTCGACCTCGGGCAGGTCGAACTCGGAGACGTCCATCCGGTTCTCGACGATGTACTCGACGAGCATGCCGAACTGGGTGCCCCAGTCACCCAGGTGGTTCTGCGGGATGACGGTGTGGCCCTGAGAGCTGAGCACCCGGTTGAAGCAGTCACCAATGATGGTCGAACGCAGGTGACCGACGTGCATCTGCTTGGCGACGTTGGGGGCCGAGTAATCAATGACGACGCGCTGCGGCTGCTCAACCTGGGCAATACCGACGTCAGGGTCGGTGATGAGATCGGATGCGACGCGGGCCAGCACGTCGGAACGCAGACGCAGGTTGATGAACCCCGGGCCGGCAATGTCAGGGGTCTCGCACAGGTCCTCGACATCGAGCTTGGCGACGATATCGGCAGCGACGTCGCGAGGCGGGCGTCCTTCCTCCTTGGCCAGCCGCAGTGCGACGTTGGACTGGAAATGCCCGAACTGTGGCTTCGTAGCGGGGCGCAACTGAGGATCAGTGCCGGTGACGGCCTGGATCCGGGCAGCGAGCTGAGTAGGAAGAGACGACATAGCGCTATTCTCCCACGGCGTCGATCAGCTTCTCCACCCGGCGCGAGGCGGCTTGGAGAGGGGTCAGCATGGGCGGTGGCGCCGGGGAACAGATGAGACGGTTCCTACGTTGTCCCTGGTGACCAAGCACGCGAGCACCGAATCGCAAGGAGGATCATGAGCGTTCCCACCATCACCCTCAACGACGGAATTACCATCCCCCAGCTCGGCTTCGGCACCTGGCAGGTTCCCGCCGACGAGGCTGAAAAGGCTGTCAGCACCGCCCTGGAGGCCGGTTTCCGTCACATCGACACTGCCGCCATCTACGGCAACGAGGAGGGGGTTGGTCGTGCTCTCGCCGCCTCTGGCCTGGATCGCAAGGACCTCTTCGTCACTACCAAGCTGTGGAATGACGCCCACCACGCCGACGACGCCCGCAAGGCCATCGAGACCAGCCTGTCCAAGCTCGGCCTCGATCACGTCGATCTGTACCTCATCCACTGGCCGGCCAACGTCAAGTACGGTGACGCCTACGTGGAAGCCTGGAATGCCCTGCAGGAGTTCAAGTCCGAGGGACTGACCCGTTCCATCGGCGTCTCCAACTTCAAGACCGAGCACCTGGACGCCATCGAGGGAGCCACCCCGAGCGTCGACCAGATCGAGATGCACCCGTCCTTCAACCAGGCGAGCTTCCGCAAGGTGCTAGCTGACCGCGGCATCAACCCAGAGGCGTGGAGCCCGCTCGGCCAGTCGAAGGACCTCGACACCCCGGTGCTCGCCGACATCTCCAGGGCGACCGGTAAGTCCCCGGCTCAGGTCGTCATCCGATGGCACCTGCAGATCGGCAACATCGTGTTCCCGAAGTCGGTGACCCCGTCGCGCATCGTCGAGAACTTCGACGTCTTCGACTTCGAGCTGTCTGACGATCAGATCGCCGCGATCGACGGTCTGGATCGTGGCAACCGCATTGGCGGGGACCCGGCTACCGCCGATTTCTGATCCGCCACGACGCGAAGCATGACGACGCGGGAACGATTCGTCCCCGCGTCGTTGTCGTTGGTAGACCTATCAGCGCGGCGGTTCCGCATGTGACGGTTCCGCGTCAGGCTGCCTTGAGGGCTTTCTCCACACCGTCCTCGGGCTTGCCCAGGACCGGGTCGCGGTGGGAGACGACGTCGATGATCATCTTTCCGCGCGCCCCGAACTCGCGGGCCCATCCCTTCCACCACACCTTGTCGTGAATCTGGGAGCGGTCAGGGGTGCCAGTGGCATCCAGGCCGGTCATCCGGCACGTCGCGACGGTACGGATCTCGTGGTAGTCCTGCGTCACCATGATGGCCCGGTCGACCCCGAAGATCCGTCGAGCCCGAACACAGGTGTCGTAGGTGTCGAGACCAGCGAAGTCCTCGACGATCCTGGCCGCCGGAACTCCCTTGCTGACGAGGTACGTCTTCATCACCTTGGGCTCGTTGTAGTGAGTCTCTCGATTGTCCCCGGACACCAGAATGACCTTAGCCTTGCCGCTGCGGTAAAGATTCGCGGCGACATCAAGGCGTCCTCGCAAATAGGCCGACGGGGTACCCGAAGGCAGCACCTGAGCACCGAGGACGATGGCGACGTCGCGCGGTTCGGTGTCAGCGACGTCATGAACCTTGCCGTATGACAGTGCCCCAGCCAGCGCCCAAGGCCCCAGCAGTGCAACAAGGGCAGCAATGCATGTCGACACGATCACAGTGCGAATCGGGTGTCGGCGGCACGAACTCACACTCCCACTGTATAACCCGTGTTTCACTCGCGGTGTCCAGCGACTGCAATGGTGCGGGGAAGCACAAAGAAGTCACCACAAGCACCACGTCGCCTATCCAAAACTCTGTCGCTATCCCTACCGCTTATCGCCTTTGCGGAGGATGGCCACTAGAAGGCCAATAATGATCACAAGAATAACGACGGCGACGATCAATATCGAGATAACCCAAGACTCACTCGACATCGATAATACATCCACGCGCTAGACCTTCTCTTCAGCTAGCAACCCAGCAGTAATTTTCATAAACATACGACGATCTAGTTCACCCTATGCTGTATAGCATAGCTGTTGCGTTAAAGTCCTTTACAGAGAGATCCAGAAATCGAACGAAACGTTCACGACCTATACGAAGGTACAGCGTTTCTTAGGGTGGTGTTTGACGGTATCCCTGCCGCCAAACACCACCCCGCAGTGATCACCGCCGATGATCCCGGTACCAGGTCACCAGGGAGGCCGTGGAGGAATCCTGGGACTCCAGGGCCTTCTCGTCACCGGAAACGGCCGGGGCGATCTGGAGGGCGAGCTTCTTGCCGAGCTCGACACCCCACTGGTCGAAGGAATCGATACCCCACACGACACCCTGCACGAAGGTGATGTGCTCGTACAAAGCGATGAGCTCTCCGAGGACCTTCGGGGACAGCTCGGAGGCCATGATCGACGTCGTCGGACGGTCTCCAGGGAAGACCCGCGCTGGCACAATGGCCTCGTCGGTGCCCTCGGCGCGCACCTCATCAGCAGTCTTACCGAACGCCAACGCAGCGGTCTGGGCGAAGAAGTTGCTGAGGAACAGCTCGTGGACATCGGTCTCGCCATCCCTGGCCGGGTGAGCCGGGTTGGCCACCGCGATGAAGTCGGCGGGAATGAGGCGGGTGCCCTGGTGGATGAGCTGATAGAAGGCGTGCTGGCCGTTGGTTCCCGGCTCACCCCAGAAGATCTCGCCAGTATCTGTGGTCACCGCCGAGCCGTCCCAACGCACCGACTTGCCGTTGGACTCCATGGTCAGCTGCTGCAAGTACGCCGGGAAACGGTGCAGGTACTGGGCGTACGGCAGCACGGCATGCGAGTGGGCCTTCCAGAAGTTGACGTACCAGATGTTCAACATGCCCATGAGCAGCGGGACGTTCCGCTCCGGTGCGGCAGCGGTGAAGTGCTCGTCGACGGCGTGGAAGCCAGCCAGGAACTCCTCGAATCCCTTCGGGCCGATGGCCACGGCCAGCGAGGTGCCGACGGCCGAGTCGACCGAGTAGCGGCCGCCGACCCAGCTCCAGAACCCGAACGCGTTGACGGGGTCGATGCCGAACTCCTCGACCTTGTCCAGAGCGGTCGAGACAGCAACGAAATGCTTGGCGACAGCTACGCGACGGGCCTCCTCGGTGTCCTCGATGGCACCGGCGGCGACCAGACCGTCAAGCAGCCAGGCACGCACGCACCGGGCGTTGGTCAGGGTCTCGAGGGTGGTGAAGGTCTTGGAGGCGATGATGACCAGGGTGGTCTCGGGGTCGAGATCAGCGGTCTTGACGGCGGCATCCGTCGGATCGATGTTGGAGATGAAACGGCACTCCAGGCCCTCCTGGACGTAGGGTTTGAGGGCCTCGTAGGCCATCACGGGGCCGAGATCGGAACCACCGATGCCAACGTTGATGACGGTGCGGATCGGCTTGCCCGTGACTCCCTTCCACTCCCCGGAACGGACCTTGTCGGCGAAGTCGTAGACCTTCTTGAGGACCTCGTGGACGTCGACGACGGCGTCCCCACCGTCAACGGTGAGGGAGTCGGACTCCGGGCGACGCAGGGCGGTGTGGAGGACGGCGCGGTCCTCGGTGACGTTGATGTGCTCTCCGGAGTACATGGCGTCGCGACGCTCGGTGACCTTGGTCTGGTCGGCCAGGTCGAGAAGGGCGTCACGAATCTCGTCCGTGAGGAGATTCTTGGACAGGTCGACGTGCAGGTCGGCGACGTCGAGGGTGTAGCGCTCGGCACGCCTCGGATCAGCGTCGAACAAACGGCGCAGCTTGTGCGGCCCGTCGACGAAGGTGGACCTCAGATCAGTGAGCTTTCCCCAAGCGGGAGTCCTCGTGGCATCAATGGGAGTCTGCATGTTCCCAGCCTAGGAGATGGGGTGGAACCCGTGTCATCGGCGCCTGTCACCAGGAGGTCTCGCCTATCATGTTCGCGATCGACCGAAGGAGGACGCGTGACCGCGAAGCATTGTCGGGCTCTGGCCCTGACGTCGGTTCTCGTCGCCTCCATGATGTCGATGCTGACCCCATCGGCATGTCCGATACAAACACCCTGGTCGACGTCAACAGCCTACGCCGTTCCTCCGGGAGCCACCCCACCCGGCGACCTGTCGATGAGCGCGACCCTCGACCGCTCAGACACCGTGAAGACCAAGGGAACCCTGCGTACCCAGACCGGACAACTGGTTTCAGGTGCTCTCATCAATCTTGTGGTGGATGGGAAGCTGCTCGCCGTCGCGGTGACGGACAACAACGGCACCTGGTCCAGTACCTTGCGGCTTCCGTCCTCGGTCCAAGGCGGGGACCATGAGCTGTCCGCGACGTTCGATGGTACTGGAGGGGTCGGGGCAGCATCGGCGCGCGGCACCTTTTCGATCACCCCGCAGGCCACCGTCCTGACAGCGGCTGTGAAACCGACGGTGGCGGCTCCCGGAGCGTTGCTCAACGTTAACGGGACGGTGACCCTTTCACATCGTCATCCCGTCACCGACAGCCAGGTGGCGATCTGGCTCGGCAATGACGGCGATGCCGCTCTCACCACTCCCACCGATCCGCACGGCAACTTCCAGGCCACAATCCAGGTGCCGTTGGATGTGTCGAATGGGCCTTTCACGATCACAGTCAAGCTCGTCGACTCCCGTTATGGGACCTCTCAGAAGACCTTGACGGTTCAGGTGAACGCATCGACGCCCACTCCAACCCCCAGCCCCACTCCAACTCCGACACCGTCATCTGCCTCCCCAACCCCGTCTCCCACACCGGCTCTCACTCCCGACGAGAGCGGGGAGTCGCAGGACGGCCGGATTCCGCAGATGTCCACCAGTCCAGTCCCCGTCGCGCAGCGCAACCTTCTGGATTCCTTCGGCGGGCGCAAGCCACTACTGATCTTCGCAGCGGTTCTCGGCGTCCTGGTACTCGGGGTTCTCGTCGGATCAATCACGCGCCATCACGGCAGACGGGACAAGGGCCGTCCTGAAACCGATGACGATGCCGATTCCCTCTTCGAGAACTGGGATCGGTCAGACCGACGCCGAGGATGAGTGCCGTCTCGGGGTTCTCAAGGCGTCAGACGAATCAGGCGTCCGCGTCGGCGACAACCTGCAGAACCGAACGGCAGCGCTCTCGCAGCGCCGAGACGACTCCGTCCTCGCAGGCATCCCCGACGAGGACGTCGTCCAGGCAGACCGCCAGGGCACCAGCTGCCAGCCAGCGACGCATTGCGTAGGACCCGATTCCGCCGCGCGGGATGAGGGCAGCCCCGGGTGCCATCCGGGTGAGGATGTCGCCGTAACTGGCAGAACCCATGTCAGCCGGGGCGACCTGGACGGCATCGGCTCCGGCACCCCATGCGGCCCGGACCTCAGTGGGCGTCAGGGCGTCAGGGGCGGCTGGGATGCCAGCTTGACGCAGGGCGTCGAGCAGGTCGAGAGTGGCGGCCACCGGGAGGGCGAAGGCAACCCTGTCATTAACCAGGCCCTGGACGTCGTCGACGGCCATGACGCCATGAACACCAATGACGGCACGACGACGGTAGATCTTGAGCACGGCGCGACGGCGGTCTGCGTCGGCGACGGGGAGGGTGAAGACGCGAACCTTCTCCTGAATCATGGCCTCGATCGGGGCCATAAGATCCGATGCCGGAACGTCGGGCAGAACAGCGATAACCTTGGACGACAGCACCTCGTTCGGGAACACCAGCCGACCATCGCTGGGGGCATCGATGGGACCAGACTCGTCAGTCTCTGCGCTCATGGGTCACATCATGCCGCATGTCGGCGTCGGCCCGGCGCCCACCGCCCGACAGGACACCTGGAGTCCAGGTGTACCGACAGGTTTTCGTCCACTGTGGAATAACTGAAGTTCGGTGACTGTTCCCCACATGTACGCCGGTGGCCGTCACTCGGTCACCATGAACGAAGGAGATTTCGCATGGCTGACACCGTGAACGTTCCAGCCCCTGCCGGGCAGACCACCACCAAGCTCGAGAACGCCGAGGCCGGCTTCAAGGCCTCCAAGACCCTCTCCGCGAACCTCCAGAAGGTTCTCGTCGACTTCATCGCGCTGGAGTTGGTCGGCAAACATGCCCACTGGAACATCGTCGGCCCGAACTTCCGTGACCTCCACCTGAACCTTGACGAAGTCGTCGGGATCGCCCGCGAGGGTGCCGACGAGGTGGCCGAGCGCATGCGTGCGCTCCACGCTTCCCCGGACGGCCGTCCCGCCGTGGTCGCTGCCAGCACCACCCTTCCTGAGTCCCCCCAGGGAGAGGTCCTGACCCATGACGCAATCAAGGTCATCACCGCTTCGATCGAGGCCGTGACCGGCACCATGCGCGAGGTCCACGACCAGATTGACGAGGAGGATCCCACCTCTGCCGACATCCTGCACGGCTTCATCCAACAGCTCGAGCAGCAGGCCTGGTTCATCAGCGCCGAGACCCGCACCCCGTCCGCGCGCTGATTCGTCGGTTCTCTTCCAGACAATCCATCGTTCAACACACCGCGGGCCCCGAAATGATCTCGGGGCCCGCGGTGATGTGTGTCATGTGGGGGTGTGAATCAGCGGTCCTGGCCATCCATGCGGGTGAGACACAGCTGGCGCAGCTGGGACGACAGCAATAGCCAATCAACCACGGGCGAACACGACCAACACCGGTCACGTCCGAGCCCACCACTACATTGGAAACCGTTCTGGCCGCCCCGATACGAGGAGACACCGTGCACCTGGCCGAAGCCCTTGACGACATGGTCGACGGTCGTGCCCCGGTCACCACCGACCGCGGGGAGCGCCAACCGGGCTGGGACTCCCCCGGTGCCCGTCCTCTCGACGCCGACATGGCCCTGGACCACATCGAGCGAGCCGTCGCCCGGGACGGCATCTCCATGTACGAGCACCAGGAGGAGGCGATCCTCGAGATCCTGTCGGGCAACCACGTCATCGTCACTACCCCGACCGGGTCCGGGAAATCCCTCATCGCCACCGCAGCCCACTTCGCCTGCGTGGCTGCGGGAGGACGCTCCTACTACACCGCCCCCATCAAAGCCCTCGTCAGCGAGAAGTTCTTCAGCCTCTGCGAGATCTTCGGAGCCACCAATGTCGGCATGGTCACCGGCGACGCCTCCGTCAACTCCGATGCCCCCATCATCTGCTGCACCGCCGAGATCCTTGCCAACATCGCCCTGCGCGAGGGTCGCCATGCCAACGTCGACCAGGTTGTCATGGACGAGTTCCACTTCATCGGCGACCCCGACCGGGGCTGGGCCTGGCAGGTGCCGCTGTCCGAACTCCCGCAGGCCCAGCAGATCGTCATGAGCGCAACCCTCGGTGACGTCACCGACCTGTCCGAGGGCCTCACCACCATCACTGGACGCCCCACCAGCGTCATCACCGGAGTCGTCCGCCCCGTCCCGCTGCAGTACTCCTGGTCAATGAAACCCGACCACGAGGCCATCGAGGAGCTCGTCGCGGAGCAGAAGGCCCCGGTCTACATCGTCCATCCGTCCCAGAAGCAGGCTCTGGAACGCGCCCAGTCCATGACGTCGATGAAGTTGGTGAGCACCGAGGAGCGTCATGCCATCGCCGCCGAGATCGCCGACTTCCGCTTCTCCAAGGGATTCGGCTCGACGGTGCGCAAGTTCATCACCTCGGGCATCGGGGTCCACCACGCCGGGATGCTTCCGAAGTACCGACGCCTCGTCGAAACCCTCGCCCAACAGGGCAAGCTCAAGGTCATTTGTGGCACCGACACCCTCGGGGTCGGCATCAACGTGCCGATCCGCACCGTCATGTTCACCTCCCTGACGAAGTTCGACGGTCGACGCACCCGAGTCCTGAAGTCCCGTGAGTTCCACCAGATCGCCGGTCGCGCGGGTCGGGCCGGATTCGACACCGTCGGCTACGTCGTCGCCCAGGCACCCGAGCACGTCATCGCCAACGAGAAGGCCCTTGCCAAGGCCGGAGACGACCCCAAGAAGCGTCGCAAGGTGCAGCGTCACAAGCCACCGGAGGGGTTCGTCAACTACTCCGAGGAAACCTTCACCAAACTCATCGAGTCCACCCCGGAGACCCTCCACGCCCGGATGAGGATCACCGAGGCGATGCTGCTCAACCTGCTGCAGCGTGACGAGGACACCGCTCGGGCGGTCCAGCACCTCGTCGACTCCTCCACCCCGGCCGTCGCCGAGCGGCGTCGCCTCTACCGTCGCGCCGTGCAGATCGGGCTGTCCCTGCTGCGCTCCGAGGTCGTCCACCGTCTCGACGAGCCCACCCCCGGTGGCCGCAAATTCGCGATGAACGAGGCCCTGCAGGATGACTTCGCCCTCAACCAGCCGCTGTCGGCCTTCGCCAGCGAGGCCGTCGCGACCCTCGACCCGGAGTCCCCTACTCACGCCCTCGACGTCGTCAGCGTCATCGAGGCCACCCTCGACAATCCGATGAGCGTCCTCATAGCCCAGCAGCATGCCGCGCGTGGCGAGGCCATCGCACGCATGAAGGAGGACGGCTACGACTACGAGGATCGGATGGCCGCCGTCGAGGAGATCGAGTGGCCACGCCCGCTCGAGGAGACCCTCGACGCCTTGTTCGAAATCTTCGCCCCAAGCCACCCGTGGATTCCCTCCGACGCCCTGCAGCCCAAGTCGGTCGTGCGCGACATGTACGAACGCGCCATGACCTTCGGCGAGTTCTGCGCCCATTACAAGGTGCAACGCAGCGAGGGTCTGGTGCTGCGCTATCTGACCGACGCCTACCGTGCGCTGCGTCAGACAGTCCCCGAGTCCGAGCGGACCGAGGAACTTGCCGACGTCATCTCCTGGCTGGGCGAGGTCGTCCGCTCCACCGACTCCTCCCTCATCGACGAGTGGGAGGAACTCACCCATCCCGTCGATGAGGAATCCGAAGAGGTCCGTCCGGTACGGACCTTCACCTCCAACCAGCGGGCCTTCACCGTCATGGTGCGCAATGCCTTGTTCCGCAAGGTGATCCTGGCCGCAGACGACGACTTCGAGGCCCTGGGAGCCCTCGAGCCCGACAGTTCTGCCATGACGACCAATGCCTGGGAGGACACCCTGGGCGACTACTGGGACGAGCACGACGAGATCAACGACGGCCCGGACGCCCGCGCCCCCGGTCTGTTCATGATCGAGAAGGAGTCGGGACGCCGCGACGCCCGGATCTGGTTGGTTCGTCAGATCATCGACGACCCTGCCGGCAACCACGACTGGTCGATCACCGCGACCGTCGACCTCGACGAGTGTGACGAGGCCGAGGACCTGGTACTTCGGACAAGGGCCTTCAGCCGGCTGGACTGACGGATTCCCACTCCACCACTCGCCCCTCGCGCAGGGTCGCAGGGACGTCGATGATCCGCTGGTTTCCGCTTCCCCGCCATGGCAGGGTGAGGGTGCGTCGTGCCAGCTGGAAAGGTCCGTCGACCAGGACGTCCACCTGGTCCAGCATCTCGGCCAGCTCTGGGTTGTGACGGGCCTGACGCAGCAGGGCATCCATGGTGAATCCGGACCATGCCCAGACGTCCCACCCCATTTCGTGGGCAGCACGGGACAACGTCGCGCAATCTCCAGGTTGACGACTCGCCTCACCGCCCGAGAGCGTCAATCCGGACGCCAACAACGACGACCTCATCTCGGTGATGATCTCCTCGACGTCGATCTCCTGGCCACCGCAGGGATCCCAGGTACCAGGGTTCTGGCATCCGGGACACTTCAGCGGGCATCCCTGCGCGAAGACCGTAAAGCGGATGCCGGGACCATCGACGATCGACTCCGGCTCGATCCCGGCAACCCTCATCCTCGCTCCGGTCTCATCCGTGCTTGACGCGGTCGCGGACCTCGGCCCGCTTGGCGTCGTTGAATCTGTCCAGCCCACCGACGAGGTAGCCGGTGATGCGGCGAATCCGGTCGAAGGACCCGGAATCCTCGTGACGGCCGCACTTGGGACACTCGTCGTCGATGATCCCGGTGTAGCCGCACTGAGGATCCCGGTCGACCGGATGGTTGATGGACCCGTACCCGATGCCGCTGGCAGCCATGTACCGCACGAGGGCCTCGAAGGCGTCGACGTTGCGTGCCGGATCGCCCGACAGTTCGACGTACGAGATGTGACCGCCGTTGGTGAAGGCGTGATAAGGAGCCTCAATGCGGATCTTGTCCGCAGCACCGATGTGGTACCAGACCGGCACGTGGAAGCTGTTGGTGTAGTACTCCCGGTCGGTGACTCCCGGGATCGACCCGTAACGCTGACGGTCCATCCGCACGAATCGTCCCGACAGTCCCTCGGCTGGGGTGGCCAGGGCCGAGAAGTTCAACCCGGTGCGCTCGGCGGCCTCGTCCATCCTCTCTCGCAGGTGACCGACGATCCGCAAGCCGAGCTGCTGGGCCTCCTCCGACTCACCGTGGTGGACACCGACCAAGGCCGTCAAAGTCTCGGCCAGCCCGATGAACCCCACCGACAGGGTCCCGTGCTCGAGCACCTCGGCGACGGCATCGTCAGGCCCCAAGTTCTCCGAGCCGATCCAGACCCCCTGCCCCATGAGGAAGGGGAAGTTTCGCACCAGCTTGTGGGACTGGATCTTGAGCCGGTCGAGCAACTGGTCGATGACGAGGTCGATCATCCGGTCGAAGGAGGTGAAGAAAACATCGACGTCGTGGTTGGCCTCGATCGCCAGCCTCGGCAGGTTGATCGAGGTGAAGGACAGGTTCCCGCGTCCCCAGGTCTGGGCCTGCGAGGGGTCATGGACGTTCGACATCACCCGGGTGCGGCAGCCCATGTAGGCGATCTCGGTCTCGGGATGGCCGGGCACGTAGTACTCGGCGTTGAACGGGGCATCCTGGAAGGAGAAGTTCGGGAAGAGGCGCTTGGCACTCACACGACAGGCCAGCCGGAACAGGTCGTGGTTGGGGTCGTCGTCGTCGAGATTGACACCCTTCTGCACCCGGAAGATCTGGATCGGGAAGATCGCGGTCTCCCCGCCGCCCAGACCGGCTTCGGTGGCCTCCAGCAGGCAATGCATCACCATCCGCGCCTCCGGGCTGGTGTCGGTGCCGTAATTGATCGACGAGAACGGGGTCTGCGCCCCGGCTCGCGAATTCATGGTGTTGAGGTTGGCGATGAGGGCCTCCATCGCCTGGTAGGTCTGACGACGCGTCTCCTCGACAGCCTGGCGACGGACTCTGTCGGCGACCCGGTCGGTGTCGTCAATGAGCCCGGCGAACAGTTCCGCCAGCTGCTCCTTCTCACGGGCCAGCGCGGCGGCATCCGGCTCCAGCACCCACCCGGAGGCCGCCTCGCGCACCTCGTCGAGATGCTCCTCGTCACCACCGAGAACCTCGAAAGTCCTCGTCAGACCGATTTGGGCGGCCTTGACGAAGGTCTTGGCGACCCCCGGCGCCATGTCTCGGTCAAAGTTCGGCACCGCCTGGCCACCGTGTTGGTCATTCTGGTTGGACTGGATCGCGATGCAGGCCAGGGCCGCGTACGACCCGATCGATTGCGGGGTTCGCAGCACGCCGTGGCCGGTGGAGAAGCCGTGCTCGAAGAGATCGGTGAGGTTGATCTGGCAACAGGTGGTCGTCAGGGTGAGGAAGTCGAGGTCGTGGATGTGGATGTCCCCGTCACGATGGGCGGCGGCATGGGTGGGGTCGAGCACCTCGAGCAGGTTGAACTGCTTGGCCGACTCGGTTCCGTAGCGCAGCATCGACCCCATTGCGGAGTTGCCGTCGACGTTGGCGTTCTCCCGCTTAGCGTCAGCCTCCTCGGCGGAGGCGAAGGTGATCTCGCGCAGGGTGCGCATGAGGGCGGACTGCTGGTCGCGGGCGACGGTGCGACGCTGACGGTAGAGGATGTAGGCCTTGGCGACGTCGTCATGTCCCTGATCCATGAGGGCCTTCTCGACGAGGTCCTGGATGGCCTCGACGTCAGGGGTGTCCTCACCCATCTCGCTCAGTCGGGAGAGCACCTCGAGGGCGACCTCGGAGGCCAGGAGTTCGGGGGCGTCGATGCCACAGGCGACGAAGGCCTTGCGGACGGCCTCGACGATCTTCGTCGAGTCGAATCCGATGACCCGTCCGTCCCTCTTGCGGATGGATGCTGGTACTGCTCGCTGCTGGCTGATGGACACCGAATGAAGGGTGGTCGACATGCTCTCTCCTCGAAGCAGCGCACGGGTGGAGCAGGTTCGCCCCGGGTCGTCCCGCGCGCCCGTAGTCGTACCGGGTCGCTGACCCGGGCACTGGCAGGTCTTCGGACTTCAGGGCTTTCCGTCGCCAGACGGGTTCCTACCGAGCGACGCTTCCCAGCCGGATGGCCAGTGCGTGTGTCGCCGTCGTTCCCTGTCACCGCTGCGGGGCAGTTCCGGTTTCCCACCGGATTCCCTCTTTCCTCCCATCACCGCCAGATGTCGAGAAACCCCTACATCTGGTGCCTCGCGATGAGAACCAGCACAAGATGAAGGGTATACGCATCTCGACGCATCCGCGCACCCGCCCCCTCGTCTCGCCGTGGCGGGTGCGCTCCCCCGCGATCAGAGCCAGTTGCCACGCCCTTCGGATCGCACATCAGGCTGGCATCATGGACACACGCCAAGGGAAAGGACACAACCCATGGAGATCACCAGCACGTCCATCAAGGAAGGCCAGCCGATCGCCCTGGCCTACGCCCACGCCGATGCGGGCGGCAAGAACGTCAGCCCGCAGTTGAGCTGGACGCCCGGCCCGGAGGGCACCAAGTCCTACGCGATCACCATCTACGATCCCGACGCCCCCACTGGTTCCGGCTTCTGGCACTGGATCCTCGCCGACATCCCGGCCGACGTCACCTCCCTCGACGAAGGCGGCCCGCTGCCCTCCGGCGTGCGCGAGTGGACCAACGACTACCAGGAGGACGGCTACTCCGGCGCCTGCCCGCCGCCCGGACCGGCCCACCGCTACATCCACACCGTCCATGCCATGCCGAGCGAGCATCTCGACATTCCTGACGACGCCGCCAACGTCCAGGTCCGCTTCGCCATCCACACCAGCGAGCTGGACTCCGCGTCGATCACCGGAACCTTCCAGCAGTCCTGACGATGACCAGGGCTGCCAACCGACCTCGTGGCAGCAAACACGAACAGGCGCCGTCGACCACGTGTCGGCGGCGCCTGCTTGACTGGCGTCGTGAAGCTTCGGCAGACATTGCTCACTCTCCTCGTCGCCGTCGGTCTGGTATCGATGCCGCTTTCCGCCAGTGCCGAGTCAGCAACCCCCACCCCGACGACCACCAGCACCAGCTACGCCAGCGGATCCGCGGACTCTCCCAAACCTGCCGCACCCATCACCCCCGGAGCAGGAATGGGCTGGGGCTCAGACCCGGTGTCCTCAGAACACGCATCCCAGATGGAGTGTGCCTCCGTGATGTTCGTCGGCGTTCGCGGCTCCGGGGAAACCCCTCCCTATGGCGAGACCATCACGTCGATCCGTGACGCTGTGGCCCAGAAGTGGAAGGGCAAGGGAACTGTCCGTCAGGTCTACCTGGACTATCCTGCGGCTGACCCTCACACCCTGCAACAAGCATCGATGAGCAGTCTCCTCTTCGACGCAACCATGCCGTCGACGGAGTACTTCGACTCTGCGGCTCTGGGAGCCAAGAAACTCACCGCCCTCCTCAACGCCGAGAAGAAGCAGTGCCCCAAGGAATGGGTCATCCTCGCCGGTTTTTCCCAAGGCTCCCAGGCCATCACCCAGGCCCTCGCCCAGACCGACACCCCTCAGCGCCTGGCAGGTGCCATCCTGGCCGGGAACCCAGACCACTACCCAGGGCAGAACGTCCAGGAACTCAGTGGAGATGCCGACCGGTCGGCCATGGGAATGGCTGCCATCCTCTACTACTTGCGAGAGCGCGCACATGCGACCCCCGGGGCCAACCGTGACGCCCAGATGCGGGCCATCATCAAGGCCACCCTCAGTCTGAGTCAGGAATCCCTTGATCAGAAATCTCTGGACGCTGACATGGTCAAGGCCGAGGCGGCGATCCCTCCCGAGGCCTACCCGGAAACCTATTCAGTGTGCTTGAAGGGTGATCCCGTCTGCGACACCGCGCCAGCCCTGACGCGCATCCTCACCCTGCAGTCAACCTGGCAGGACGAGCTCAACCAAGGCCGTCCCGTCCACATGGGGTACACCCGAAGCGTCCTGGAGGCTTCCCTGAATCGCATTGCCCAGCGCGCGAATGCCGTGGGAGCCGCCGAGGCCAAGGGTGCTCCCATCCCCCATGGACAGACGGTGACGGTCGCGACTCGCGAATGGTGCCCGTTGCAGATCGCAGTTGCGGTCGGTGCCGGAGTGCTCGGTCTGGCACTGGGCTGGCTCCTGGGACGAGCCGGACGACGTCGTCAGCGTCATCACCGCTGGCACTGAGACCTCACAGCTCGAAGAACCACTGCCCAGTAGTCAGCACGCCGATGACGTCGGCCAGCAGAAGGCCTCCAAACGCAGCGAGCATCGCTGAGATACCGCGATGAAGCGCGACGGCGTGGTCCTCACGGATGCTCGTCACCACTCGGGTGACGCGGTCAGGCCCACCGATGAGGTAGGCGATGACGAGGACGATGAGCAGGCTGTGACTGCAGACAACCCAGATGAGGGACTCGGCGACGGCCCAGCTGACATGCGGAAGGTGCGCGGCATGGACGAGCATCGCCCAGAATGCCGGGTCGATGAGCGAGGACAGGCCCACCAGGAGTCCACTGACGGCCAGAGCCCCGGGCGCCGTCGAACGCGGTGCAGCTGAGGTGTCCTCGTCCAGTTCCTTCGTCGCCGCCCCGGGACGCAGTCGCCATGCCGCCCAACCCAGGAAGGCCACGCCAAGGATCGCCACCAACCACACCCAGACCAGGTGCGGAACATGTAGTCCATGAATTCCCAGCCGGGCGAGCAAGGCTCCCAGACCGAGCACTCCGGCAACCCCGAAGATGGCGGAGGTTCCCACCGAGGTGAGCAACACCATGACGACGCCGCGACGTCTGACGCCCAGACCGAGGGCTGCCAACAGCACGAAGGACCCCAGGGGGTCGAAACCGGCGATGCCCAAGGCGAAGGCCGCGGCGAGGAAGGACAGCACGGGGCAAGGCTACTCGGTACGCAGGCGACGCCCCGACGGCCCCGTCATGACGCAGCGGGACAGGCTCGATTTCACTTCGATTCCCAATCCGTGCTACCGTCTCCGAGTTGGGTCCGCCAGACGGACCCGATGCGCGAGTGGCGGAATGGCAGACGCGCTGGCTTCAGGTGCCAGTGTCCCTTGGGACGTGGAGGTTCAACTCCTCTCTCGCGCACAGCGATCAAATGGTCGGTGACTAGGTGAAACTCCTAGTCACCGACCATTTGGCGTCTCAGGGCCAAATCAGCAAAACGGGGTGGAAACGGGCAGATCCACGGTTTCTTATCGCACGTAGATCGCACGACAGCACGAAACCCGGACCGGTGCCCCTCGGACACGTGGGAAGGAACCATGGCCAGAAGATCCAGCAGGCGGAGGAGCTTCGGCTATCTGCGTCGGTTGCCCAGCGGGAACGTGCAGGCCAGCTACGTCGGCCCCGACGGTCAGCGGCACACGGCCTCCTCGACGTTTGTCGACGAGGGCTACGCCCAGGGTTGGCTCGCCGACGAACGCCGGCTCATCAGTGACGGCCGGTGGACCCCTCCGGCCGTGCGTCAGGCCGAGCAGATCGCCCAGGCCGCCCGCGAGGACGCCATGGTCACCGTCGAGCAGTGGATCGACGTCGTCATCGAGCGACGGCACAGCAGACCCCACCGTCCGTTGTCTCCCACCACCGTCGACCTCTACCGCAAGGACGCCAGGCTGAGGATCACTGGCACCGATCTCGGCCGCAGGAAACTCGACCACGTGAGTCGGGCCGACGTCGTGCGGTGGTGGGACCAGCTGCCCAGCACGCCGACAACCAATGCCAGGGCTTACCAGCTGCTGAGCTCGGTGATGAAGGAGGCCCTCGACGACGAGCTCATTGAGGTCTCTCCGTGCCATCCCAAGGGAGCGAGCAAGCCCAGGCCCCGGCACTCAGCCGCCACGGTGGAGGCTCTCAGCGCCGACCAGACTCTGGCATACATGCGGGCGGTTCCCCAGCACTACCGGGTGGCGCTCATAGTGGCCGCCTGGTGCGGACTGCGTTCCGGAGAAGTCCGGGGCCTACGCCGTCGCGACGTGGACCTCAGGGCCAAGGTCTTTCACGTCGAGCAGGCCGTCAACAGGGTCAGGGTCGACGATCACCACTTGGACTGGCAGTACGGCGACGCCAAGACCGATGCCGGCTTCCGGATCGTGGCCATGCCTTCTCAGCTCATCGACCCGATGCGAGCCTGGTTGGCAGCCCTTCCCGTGCGTGGCAGGGACGCCCTGGTGTTCCGCGCCCGCGACGGGTCCCACCCGATGGCCTCGTCGGTGCTGTGGCAGGCCCACCACAAGGGGTGCCTGGCCATCGGCCGACCGGAACTTACCGTTCATGATCTGCGGCGCACGGCCGCGACCCTGGCCGCTCAGGGCGGGGCCACCACCGCCGAGCTCATGCGGATGCTCGGCCACACCACCGCCGCCATGGCCATGCACTATCAGATGACCTCGGTCCATGGGGACAAGGAGCGTGCAGACAGGCTGACCCGCACCCTCCGGCAGGCCGAGATCCGTCAGCAGCAAGGAACAGAACCGACCGCACAGAAGTAGACGGTTCTCCCATCATTGTTGACGGGATCAGGATCGAGGACTCGTCGCCAACAGCATCTCTCTCAAATCCACTGACGCTTCCATGGCCGGGCATCTGGAGAAGATGAGCAGCGTGATCTTGACCGACTGGATGTTGACCAGTGTTCGTAGCTGAGGGCAGTCGGGCTAGGTCTGCCTTTGGCGGGGTTGCCCTGCTGGACCATCGTGCTGGCGAGGTCCACGACGTACTGCTCGATGAACGGGGAGGTCGGCGTGGTCGGGGTAGACCTCCACGCATCGGGTAAGGGTGTGGTGGTCAGGAGCCATGCGACCGGGTAGCGCATCTGAAACTCCGCGACGAGGTCGCAGAGCACCGCGGCAGCTTCGGCCGGACCGGCCGATGAGGGTGCGGGATCTGCTGCAGGTGTCGGCATCACGGTGGGGAACTTCCGACGGCCATGAGGCCAAATTCCCGGGCCCGCGGGGATTTCAGCCTCCTCTTGGAATGGAACGCTCGAATCGACGAAGACGGCTTCCTTGATCTTGTCTCAGCGAGATGGATCATCCTTCCGATGCTCATGCATGAGTGGGGCACGGCGGATCACTGAACCGCCAGATAATCCTCAGGGGCGCGAGCACCACCCTGAGGACCTGCCAGGAGCGACATGACCCTTGGGGTACCGGGTCGGGTATTTGAGGGGCTCATAGAGGCCATGAGGGGCCCTGGAACACCATCGAAGACACCACGCAGCGCCCCACGGGCTCCGGACGCGAGGAATCCTCCATGAGGACGGCGACAGGGCCGTTCAAGTCATTGTCGCAGCACCGCACGGCGGACACCCGTGTCGAGTGCTCGCACGAGGTGCTCGGAACTGACCTGGTCCAGGGGTTCCGGCCCGTTGATCCGGAACCGAGATGTACCACTGCGTACCACTACGTACCAGACAAAAATCGGTCAAGTGGTACATCCGCAAACCGCGCCATGACAGGCTCAAGTAGGATCTAAATGGGGTTTGTACCACTTGTACCACTGAAAAAGACTTTATATACATGCGCGAGAGACCTCTTACTGAGTACTCCCTATCCTCTTCCTGTGTTCGACCTGTGTCCCTCGATGTACCACATGTACCAGAGAAATCTCACTGAGTGAGTTACCCCCTATAGATAAAGTTGCGATTCAGTGGTACATCGGATTTTGGCCAAACTCTGCCGCTGACAAGGGATTATGGTGTGCGGTCCATGTGGTACATCATGTGGTACATCCTGGCCCTCGATGGGGGTTCGAGCACCATTGTTGAGTCAGGGCGACTCAGCTCTGGGGGGCTTAACCGCTCTCCGGGTCGTCACACCTGAGTCAGCCGCGCTCAACTCCGGTGTTTCTTCGGTCGTCGTGGATCCACCTCGATCCGGGCGGCCGAGCCCGGATCCGCGGACCGGTGAGCCTCGCGTCGCCTGGTACCGGAAGTCCGCGGGCGATGGTACGTGCGGGCTACCTCGATCCTCGTCATGTGAGGCTGGGCCGGTGGGACGTCAATGCGAGATGCGAGACCGGGACCCAGATCCCTTGACTGAAGATCTGGAGTCTCGGTCTGTGTCTGCCCACATGGACATCGCTGGTGACGACCGCCGAGGTGTCGGCCATATCGGTGTGGCCCAGGACACCGGAGCTGGTGCCGTTCATTGTCGAGTTCGGTGATGATCACGGGCCGTTCGCCGGATTCGTGGGATCCTGTGCAGCGCATTGACTTTCGTACCCTCGTCTTTGAGATCGGGATGGGAGAGAGATCGTCCATGGTCGCGAAGGTCTGCGTCGTCCAGCCACGGCGGGCGCACAACAGGTCGAGCAGATCGGGAACCGGTGCGAGGCGCTCGGCCCGTACATCTCCCACGCCAGGCCGGACTCCCGGCTCAGCGCCGGCGCACGCAGCGGCCGCAGTTCGGGACGTTCGCGCTCCGATCGCACCGGCGAGGTGCCCATCACCACTCCCGAGCAGCGCGACGAGATCCGGTCCTGGGCCCGCGAGCAGCCCGAGTTCAGCCGGCCCCGTCGGCACCAGTACACCGTGACAACGGACTGGTGATTCATTGACACGTTGGCGTCACGGTGGAGCAGAGATCGGGCAAAAAAGTGACACGCCCGTGACACAACATTGCCGCTGTGGTGGTACGGGCGTGTCGTTCCGATGACGGTGCACTGTCACGACGCTCGAGCGCGGCAGCGGTATGACGTCGACGTGACGGATCATTGCCACGTCGTCGTCACATACATGACACATGGTTGGCAGGCGGGTGCCACGGTAAGGCGTTGGATAGCTCATTGCCATCGGCGTGACGCCCGCGTGGCGTCGTCTCAGCAATGATGTGGCAATGACGTGACACCCATGTGGCGATTAGTTGTCACGACTGGTGCGGGCGCTCCGACCCGGCGGCGTTATGGCAATGATGCGGTATTCCGGTGTCGTTGTAATGCCATACCGATGCGCGGCTCGCATCCGCTGGCAGCCGTGACATCGGCGTGCCAGCAGAACTGCACTGGTCTGTCATTTGATTGGCACTGATACGGCAGGCGGATGCCGTTCCGGCGTCGTCGTCGTGGCGCTGCGAGTCCGCCGGGCCCGGGTGGGATCGGGTTGTCCGTCGGGTGGGGCCGAGCTGTGGCCATGACACGACAGTGCGGTGTCACGGCATTGCCCCGTACCGATGTCACGACCGCGTCGCCGACACCTCGGTGGCGACCTGGCTGGCGTGCCAGGACTCGGTCTCGGAGTCGCTGAGGGCGCTCATCCGGGAGTCCATCGAGCGCGACGGCTATCTGGACCTGGCCAACCGGCCGCTGGCCCAGCAGCCGCGCAAGGGCCGGCCTCCGGCCGAGCCCGCCGGGACGGCTCCGGTTGTCCAGGCTGCCCCGATCCCTGTGGTTGACGGGTCCCAGGATGCCGAGGAGACCGACGAGATCGAGTCCCCGGCCGCATCGACATCGTCGCCGGCCCCCTCCCGCCCCGATCCGGATGCTGAGTCCGATGACGTCGAGCGACCGCCGGCCACCGACGGCGACGACCAGGTCTCGGACATTGGTATTTCCGAGGCGGGAAAACAGTTCAGTGTCGATGACATCAATGAGCTGCTGCGGTCCTCGCGCCAGTGATCTCGCATCTATTCATTCTCATCCCATTCCTTCATTGACGCCCGGAAAAGCAATTCACACTCATGAGCGACGACATCCTTCATCTGGTCGGCGGCATCGACGTCGGCAAGGGCTATGTCAAGGCCTTGGTGGCCGACACGGATCTGATGACAGAGGGCACCGACGCGATCGACGAGATCGACATGCCCTCGGCGGTGGTCTCGACCAGCCGGTCGGTGCCCAAGGTCCCGGTGCCCGACGAGGAGGCCCTGACCCAGTTGGGCGACGGTCCCGAGGGCGACGACTTCTACAACAGGCTCGACGCCTCGTTCACCGAGTTCGAGGTCCTCAGCACCCACTCGAAGGCCGACCAGGAACTGTCCAAGGTGCTCGTGCTGGGCGTCTTCGCGGCCAAGGCGCTGCGCGACCACGTCCGCGCCCACGGGTCCCTGCCCGACCACGAGCTGTCGGTGGAGGTCCGTGCCGGGCTGGCGTTGCCCATCACCGAGTACGTGGCCCGCCGGGCCGCCTACGCCACCGAGTTCACCTCAGGGGTCCATCTGGTGACGATCAAGAACTTCGCCACACCGGTGTCTGTACGCCTCCGGTTCACCGACGTCCAGGTGATGGCCGAGGGCGCGTCGGCTCAGCTCGCCATCACCGACAAGGGCGAGCCGCTGGCGGACCTGCTGCTGGCCGACCTGCGCTCGCGGGAGCCCGGTGCCCTGGAGGGCGTCACCGCCGCCGACCTGGTCGCCGTCCAGAACACTGTGGGCGTCGACATCGGGGAGGGCACGACGAACTTCCCGTGCTTCTCGGCCGGCCGGTTCAACGCCGAGGCCTCAGCCACCCTCAACTCCGGCTACGGCACAGCCCTGGTCAACGCCATGGAGCGCATGAGCGAGTCCGACCCGACCCTGCAGTTCTCCAGCCGCAAGCAGCTGGCCGACTTCCTGGCCCATGAGCCCTCCCCGCTCCAGCGGGGCCGGTGGGACAGGGCCCAGGGCTACGTCATCGAGGAGTCGCGCTACCTGGTCTCCGACATCGTCAGCGCCTTCACCGACGTGCTGGCCCAGGCCGGGGCGACCACCGAGGCCGTCTACTTCTACGGCGGGGGTGCCGGACCCATCAAGGAGTTGCTGCACCCGGCGCTGCTGGAGACGGCCGGCGATATCCCGGTGCTCTACCTGGACTCGCGGTACTCCCGCCATCTCAACCGGGAGGGGTTGTACCTCATGGCTTCGGCCCTGCAGCGGGCGGCCACCACCAAGAAGAGCTCATCGCGGAGGAACGACTCGGTGGTGGTGTGACCCCATCACATCCAGGGCGCTGAGAGCTCTGACCGGACCAGTCAGACGATGACGACCCACCGGCATCCGCCGGTGGGTCGTCTTGGGAACTCAGCGCCGATCCGGAAATTCACGAATCCTCGCCTCTCCGATCTGTATGTATCCACTGGCCAAGGTGATCTCCGATCCAGTCCTGCATAGCCACGGACCCTGCCGTAACAGCCAGGTCTGTGTCGTCAATCCTCCCGGCCTGCGGGTCCACATGGGTCGCCGCGGCCTGACGATCAAGTTCGGCAAGATGCTCTTTCATCTCGAGCAGGCTGAATGCAGCCTCTGGCCAGGACACCGTCAGCCCCAGGGCCTCGGCCCGCGTCTCGTACTTTCTGCGGTACTCATCGCAGGGATGGGTCGCCGAGATCATGAGCGTGACCGGGTCCTGCGCGCGGCAGCACAGCAGTCCGTTGCGATATGAGTCGAGGTCCTGATAGATGTCCTGGACGAGCCGAGTCACCTCGGTGGCCCGCCAGGCCGCCAGTTCCTCGGGCACCGCGGTGCCCTCGAGCAGACGGGTGGCGAAGTCGAGGGACACCCCGAGCTCAAGCGCCACGTCGTTGGCGCTCACTCCCTGCTCCGTCAGCTCGACTCGCAGGAGATCCAGAGTGGCGACAAGAGAGTCCTCGGAGGCCTGGAGGGTCGTCGCAGCCGATATGAACAGCCTGGCTCGTGGGGTCATGGTGCTACGTTACAGCTCAGGTTGGTCATGGTCTTCGAGACCACGGCTCGGAACTGAACGCTGTGCACGGTGACTCTCGCGACCACGTCATAGTTGGCTTTTGTGTTCTTCTTGCAGGGATTCGTCGCTACCGCAGTGGCAACCCGCGAATATGGACCGTTCAGTGATGTGTACTCACTGATTTTGTGCATGATACCAAGTGATGTAATTTTCGGATTTCCTTGCCGAAGGTCAACATGAATAGAATGCCTATAGAGGTCGTTTGGGGCGGCTGTAGATTTACAGCTGGACTGAGCGCCCCATTCCAGACGATTCTTGATAATCTGCGGATTATGGAACTTTTCCTGTGCAAATACCAGCATCAAAGTCTGCGCTTCGTGCGGACGCCCCAGAATACGAGGAACTGTCGTCTGATCCGATGACCCATGAGTGATTGTCCGAGATCATCATGTAGCCATCATGGGACTCCGCACGAGCATTGGCAACGTCCACACCAGCATCACGAGCCGCCGAAACGAGTGCGACCGGAGCAGCTTCTATACCTCTAGTTGTACTGACCGGGTACGTTGGTCAAGCGTGAGAAGGGCGGCTGGTTCCCGCAAGCGGTGTGGGGCCGGTGGTGGTTGTAGTAGTGCAGCCAGCCGTCGAGTTCTCCGCGGCGTTCGGTCTCGCTGGTGTAGCAGCGGGCGTAGGCCCAGCCGTCGGCCAGGGTGCGGTGGAAGCGTTCGATCTTCCCGTTGGTCTGCGGCCGATAGGGCCTGGTGCGCTTGTGCCGGATGCCGAGCTCGTGGCAGGTGTCTCGCCACAGGTGTGAGCGGTACGCGCCGCCGTTGTCGGACAGGACCCGCTCAACGGTCACCCCGCGTGCGTTGAACCACTTGACGGCCCGAACGAGGACCGCGGTGGCGGTGAGGGCGGTTTCGTCGTCGTGGATCTCGGCGTAGGCGACGCGGGAATGGTCGTCGATGACGGTGTGGACGTAGGCCTTGCCCATCAACGGGTCGCTGTACTTGTTCTTGGGCTTGCCCGGGGTGGCGGCGCGGTTCTTCTCGCCCTGCTGGCGGCCGACGTAGCGCCAGCCGCCGCCGTCGGGGATGTTGCCGAGCTTCTTCACGTCGACGTGCAGCATCGCCCCGGGGTGGTCGTGCTCGTAGCGGCGGACCGGCTCCCCGGTTGCCCGGTCGACATGCGAAAGCCGGTTCAGGTGCGCGTCGACGAGGATCCGGTGAACCGTCGACGGAGCGATCCCCAGCCGGCAAGCGAGCTGCACGGGTCCTTCTCGAAGACGGAGACGGAGCTGGATGCAGCGCTTCGTCGTCTTCGCGTTGGTCTTGTTCGGCGAGTGATGCGGCCGTGACGAGCGGTCCTGCATCGACTGGCCGGCGCGATAGCGGTCGGCCCAGCGCTTCACAGTGGGCCAGGAAACCTGGAACCGGGCGGCGACCTCGCTGATCGGCCAGCCCTGGTCGACCACGAGCTGGCCGACGATCAAGCGGTGGCGCGGGGTCAGTGCTGCGTTGGCGTGGAGCAAGAGCGTCCCCTTGGAATAGACGGAGGGGGCCGATAGCTCGACCCCCTCACGGTTGTTAGCGTGGATTCCTCTGTGGACCGCTGGCCCTAGGCCAGACCCTTTGCCAGCTCGATGGCGGTGAAGTGATGTACGGCGCTGGGCTGCTCGAGCTCGTCGAGCACCGCTAGGGCCAGGTCCGCAGGGGTGATCCGCGACGTGCCATCGTGGTTGATGAGGAGCGTGTCACCGCTACGGCGATAGGCGCCGGTTCCCTGTCCGGGCTCGAAGACTGCCGACGGACTCAGGTAGATCCAGTTCTGGTTCGGATGTTCGGTACACGCGTTGAACTGGTCGAGGCTGGCCGACGCGACGTCACGCCACTGGGTCGGCACGAAGGCGGGGTCGTCCAGGACGAGCAACTCTCGATCGTGAGGTGAGCGCAAGGGCGCTGCTCCTCCCACGACCAAGACCCGGACCCCCGCGACGGCGGCGTGGTCGAGGACACGGCTGGTCAGCGGAGCCACACGGCTTTCGTCGCCGGGGGCCATGCGCACGGCGAGCACGACGGCGTCTGCGTCGTTCAGGACGGGCTGCAGGGGTGCCTCGAGGTCTGTCAGATCGAGACGAGTGACGGTGGTATGCGGGTCGTTGGTCTCCTGTGGGTTCCGCGATACGGCAGTGACGTGGTGGCCGCGGCGTGTGGCCTCCTGCGCGATCGCTGCGCCGGCCATGCCGGTGGCTCCGAGAACCGTGATGTTCATGAATTGTCCTTTCGACGATGGGTGGGTGCGGGGAGCTGGCCACAGACCATGGCGGCCAGGGCGATCGCGAAGCCGAGGTACTGCTCGGCTCCGAGGTGCTCGTGCGCGATCAGGGCGCCGAGCAGGGCGGCGACCAACGGCGAGAGAAGTCCCAGGAGGGCTGTGGACGTGACGGGCAGGCGTCGGATGCCGGTGAACCAGAGGCTGTAAGAGACCAGTGCCCCGACCAGGCCGAGCCAGGCGTACCCAAGCCAGCCACGACCGGAAATCACTGCCGGTGGCCCCTCCACCAGCAGCGCCGGGATCGCCAGCAGAAGGCCGGCGGCCGTCAGCTGCCAACCGGCCAATGCGATGGGCGAGACACCTTGGGGGAGCTTCCACTTCTTGGTCAGGACCACGCCCGTGGCCATGGCCCCTGCGCCACCGAGTCCTGCAGCCACACCCACCGGGTCCAGGGCGGCGCTCGGCCCAAGGACCACGAGAGCCACCCCCACGACACCCACGACACCCCATCCCAGGCGCCAGCCGGAGAGTTGCTCGTGGAGGACAGCCACGGCCAGCAGGGCAACGATGATGGGCTGCACCGCACCCAGCGTGGCCGCGACCCCGCCCGGAAGACGCTGCGCCGACAAGAACAGCAGGGGGAAGAACGCGGCCATGTTCAGACCGCCCAACACGAAGCTCTTCCACCACCACGAGCCGCGCGGCAGCTGCCTCGACAGGCCCACCGCGATGATCCCTGCCGGCAGCGTCCTCATGAACGCGGCGAACAAGGGGTGTCCGGCTGGGAGGAGGTGGGTGGTCACGATGTACGTTGTCCCCCACGTAGCGGGGGCCAGCGCCGTCAGACAGGTCCACAGCAACGAACTGCGGGCCCCATGGGAAGAAGTGTTCACCGATCCATCGTCAGTCGCCCACCAGCGGTGAGTCCAACACATTGTTCTCACCCAAACAATGACCTGCAATCATGGTTTAGTGGAACTCCAACAGCTCAGGTACGTCGTGGCGATCGCCGAGGAGCGCAACTTCACGCGAGCAGCAGAACGCTGCTTCGTCGTGCAATCAGCACTGAGCCACCAGATCAAGGCCCTCGAACAGGAACTCGGCACGGCACTGTTCGTGCGCTCATCCCGTCGGGTGGAGCTGACCGCCGCCGGCGAAGCCTTCCTCACGGAAGCACGCGCCAGCCTCGCAGCCGCCGACCGTGCCGTGGCGGTCGCTGCCGAGGCCGTGGGCCAGGTCCGCGGAAGCCTATCGGTAGGTGTCATCCCGACGGTCACAGCCGTCAGCGTGCCCGACATCATCGCGGCCTTCCACGCCAGCCATCCCCACGTGGACCTCACCGTGCGGGGCGGGGGAAGCAATGAGTTCATGCGCGACCTCGGCAGCGGGAGACTCGACGTGGCCTTTCTCGGCGTGGACGCCGACGTCGCCCCAGCGTCCGGACTCACCGCGCACGAGATCGCCCGAGGGCGTCTCGTCGCCGTCATGGCGTCACAACACCGGCTAGCGCACACGGGCACCCTGGCCCTGGCTGACTTGGTCGACGAGACGTTCATCGACTTCCCGGCCGGGTCACCAGGCAGACTCCAAGGCGATCGGGCATTCGCTGCCACAGGCCTTCAGCGCCGCGTGGGCTTCGAGGCGATGTCGACCGAGTTCATGCTCGCCCTCGTCGAACGTGGGTTGGGCGTCTGCCTGCTGCCCGTCGAATGTGTGCCGGCTAACCCAGCGCTGCGAGCAGTTCCCGTGGCCGATGGCCCCTGCCGGGCCGAGTACGTCGCGTGGGGCTCTTTCAATCCGAGCCCCGCGTCTCGGGCGTTCATCGAACAGGTCAAGGAATCAATCGCCCTGCACATGGTCGGCTGATGCCGGTCCCATCGATCAACGTCTCCGGTCCGTACACCTAGCCGGCACTGCGGTGTGACGTCACCGTCTCGCCGTTTTGAACGACCGCAGTCACGACAATGGAGGCATCCACGAGTATGTACCGCACCCAGAACCCTTCGACGGACGAACTCATCGACAGCTGGGAGTCTCTCGACCCCAGCGAGGTAAGCGGTGTGATCAACGCCGCTGACGAGGCATTCGCTTCTTGGCGACACAGAAGCGTCGGGGAGCGGGCCGACATCTTGGCTCGGACCGCGCGCCTGTTCGAGGAGAGGGCTGACACACTCGCCGTGATCGCCGCCACCGAAATGGGTAAGCCCGTCGCCCAGGGCGTCGCCGAGGCGCAACTTGTCGCCCAGATTTTCGACTACTACGCCCAGCACGCCGACGAGCTGATGGCCGGCGACATCCTTCCGAAGCAAGGCGCAAACTCCTCCCATGTGGAGAAGGAGCCGTTGGGGGTACTGCTCGGCGTGATGCCGTGGAACTTCCCCTATTACCAGCTCGCTCGCTTCATCGCCCCCAACTTCCTGTTGGGCAACACGCTACTGCTGAAGCCGGCCTCGATCTGCGCCGCCTCGGCGCTTGAGATGGCCAAAATCCTCGACGAGGCCGGTCTGCCGAAGGGCGTGTACCAGACGATTCTCGTGGATAGCTCCCACATCGAGAGCATCATCGCCGACCCGCGTGTGCGCGGCGTCTCCCTCACGGGTAGTGAGGGGGCTGGCGCTTCGGTCGCGTCCGCAGCCGGCAAGCACCTCAAGAAGGCTGTGCTGGAGTTGGGTGGCTCCGATCCGCTGATCGTTCTTGGTGGCGACATCGACGCGGTGGCAAACAGCGCCGCCCAAGCTCGGTTGAGTAACGCCGGACAGGCTTGCAACTCGCCGAAACGGATGATCGTTCTGGACGAGTTCTACGACGCTTTCGTCGACGGCTTGTCGGCCGCATTCTCGGCGGCGACGGTCGGGGACCCCCGCGACGAGGCCACCACCGTGGGCCCGATGTCAAGCACACAAGCCCGTGACGAACTCATGGCGTTGGTTGACGACGCTGTGAGCCACGGTGCGCGCGTCGTCATGGGCGGACATCCTCGCTCCGGACGCGGCGCTTTCATGGAGCCGACAGTGTTGACCGACGTGACCCGTGAGATGCGCGCGTGGTCAGAGGAACTCTTCGGACCGGTCGCGGTCGTCTACCGGGCCGCCAATGTTGATGAAGCCGTGGCGCTGGCCAACGAGAGCGACTTCGGGCTGAGCGGCTCGGTGTGGTCCGACGACCTCGAGCTTGCCGAGCAGACAGCGCGACGTCTGGACGTAGGCATGGCCTACGTTAACGAGCACGGCACCAGCCTCGCCGGGCTGCCCTTCGGCGGCGTCCGTCGCTCCGGCTTCGGCCGCGAACTGGGGAACTACGGCGTCGACGAATTCGTCAACAAGCGCCTGGTGCGCGTGTCCGATCCGGTGACGGGCGCCCACTGACCTTCAGCCTCGGATCGGAGGCAATCCGTGAATCCGCCATGTCCAGCGCAACACACCATGTTGAAAGGAACACCCGTAATGGCCCGTATCCTGATGGTCCTCACGTCACACGATCAGCTTGGCGACACAGACCGTAAGACCGGCTTTTGGCTTGAGGAATTCGCCGCTCCCTACTACGTGTTCGGTGATGCCGGACACGAGATCACTCTGGCCTCACCGAAGGGCGGACAGCCCCCGGTCGACCCGACGAGCGCGCTGCCACAGATGCAGACCGACGCGACCCGTCGATTCGAGGCCGACGATGCCGCCAAGGCCGCGCTGGCGGCCACTGTCCGCCTGTCGGAAGTTGACCCGGCTCAGTTCGACGCCGTCTTCTACCCGGGCGGCCATGGCCCGCTGTGGGATCTCGTCGACGACCCCGCCTCGAAGCAGATTATCCTCGACAGCGACGCTGCTGGTAGGCCGCTGGGGCTGGTCTGCCACGCTCCCGGTGTTCTGCACGCCGTCAAGAAGCAGGATGGAACGTCGCTGATTGTCGACCGGTCGGTGACCGGCTTCACGAATGGCGAGGAGGAAGCCGCCGGCCTGACCTCCGTCGTCCCGTTCCTGGTCGAGGACTCCCTCACGGAGGCGGGCGCCCGCTACAGCAAGGGCGCCGACGGCGAAAGCTACGTCGTCACGGATGGGACGTTGGTCACCGGGCAAAACCCGGCCTCGTCGGCTGATGCCGCCCAACGACTCCTCGACCTGTTAACCCACTGATCAGCGCTCTGCCTAGCAGAAGGAGAAACATGACCACCCGAACCCGCGAGATCCACCTCGCATCCCGTCCCGTTGGGAAACCCACCCTGGACAACTTCCGCACCGTTGAGGTGGACCTACCCGATCTCGACGACGGCCAGATCCTTGTCCGCAACACCATCATGTCGGTGGACCCGTACATGCGCGGCCGGATGAACGACGTCGAGTCTTACGTGCCCCCCTTCCAGATTGACCAGCCGCTGGACGGCGCGGCCGTCGGCGAGGTGATCGAGTCGCGTGTGGAGCAACTTCCTGTGGGCACCAAGGTGACCCACGGTCTGGGGTGGCGCGAACACGCCATCCTGGCTGGTGACGCGGTGCGTCCGCTCACCGCTCAGGGCGTGCCGGACAGCGCCTATCTCGGTGTCCTGGGCATGCCGGGCCTGACCGGCTACGCAGGCTTGCTGCTGGCCGGTGAGATGCACCAGGGCGACGCGGTCTTCGTTTCCGCCGCGGCGGGAGCGGTCGGCTCGGCCGTCGGACAGATCGCCAGGCTCAAGGGTGCTTCCCGAGTGGTCGGTTCGGCCGGCACCCCCGAGAAGATCGCCCGTCTGAAAGAGCTCGGTTTCGACGCCGCCTTCAACTACCACGACGGCGACGTCACCGGGCAGCTCAAGAAGGCCGCCCCCGAGGGCATCGACGTCTACTTCGACAACGTCGGCGGCGACCATCTGGAGGCAGCGATCGCAAACATGCGTACCGACGGCCGGGTTGCGATGTGCGGGGCGATCAGCCAGTACAACTCGACCGAGCCGACGCCCGCGCCGCACAACCTGGCGCTGGCCATCGGTAAGCGCCTGACGCTGCGTGGTTTCGTGATCGCCAAGTACGCCGAGCAGGCGAGAGCGGACTTCGAGAAGGACATGGCCGGGTGGATCGCCGACGGCTCCGTCCAGTGGGACGAGACCGCTCGCGAGGGCCTCGACGCCGCAGCTCAGGCCTTCATCGACCTGCTCGATGGCGCCAACACCGGAAAGATGATCGTGAACGTGTGAACGGTTGGCGTGGGGGCTCTTCGCAATCGAAGGTGCAATTGGGGTCTGAACCCGCCGGCTTCGAGAAGGGGCCGGACGACGTAGTGGGTGATAAGACCTTGACACCGGCGCGTGGGCACGTGAAATCCAGCACGAGCTGGAGGACGGGAAATGGCCGGAATCATGGCCACGAAGAGCCCCCCGAAGCCGTTTCGTCAGCAAGCCGTGATCTGTGAGCCCAGAGTAGATGGGGGGACGAGCGCCCACAACAGTGCTTCAACACCTCCGAAACCAACCCGGAAAGATGCTGAGGCGCTCCTCCCCCGCCCTTATCGCGATTTCCGGCGCCGAACGACCGCAGACGCCGCTGCCACGATGGAGTCGGCCTCCAAGCCGTATTGCTCCATGAGATACCGGGTGGCACCCACCTGCCCGAACTCCTCCCTGACGCCCACACGCCACAGCGGCGCCGGCAGCTGTTCCGCTAACAGTTCCGACACGGCGGACCCCAGGCCGTTGACCACATTGTGGTTCTCACACGTGACCACGCATCCGGTCTTGGCCACGCTGCCGAGGATGACGTCGGCGTCGAGCGGCTTGATCCGGAAGACGTCCACCACCTCCGCCTGGATCCCCTGGGCGGCCAACTGCTCAGCCGCCACCAGGGCTTCCGGCACTTCAATACCGCAGGCCAGCAGCGTGACGTCCGAGCCCTCGCGGAGCACGTGCGCCCCGGAGGCACCAAAATCCATACCGTCCTCGTAGACGTCAGCGGCAGGTTTCTTGCGCTGCGTCCGAATGTAGGTCAGGCCCTTGCGGTCGTAGGCCTGACGCAACACGTACCCCAACTGCACCGGGGAGCAGACGTCGTAGACGTGAATGCCCGGGATGACTCGGACGATTCCCATGTCCTCGAAGGTCATGTGAGTGCCGCCGTTGTGCTCCGCGGTGACGCCAGCATCGGAGCCGACCAGGCAAGCCGACAGCTTCGCGTAGGCCAAGGACACGAAGATCTGGTCCATGGCGCGACGCGTCAGGAATTGCCCGAACGAGTGCACAAATGCGTACCCTCCAACGACGTTGAGACCCGCTGCGGTACCGATCATGTGCGCTTCCATGATGCCGACGTCGAGGTAATGCCCGCCCATGATCGGCTTGAGCCCGAGGGTGCTCATGGAGCTGGACAGATCCGCCTCTAACGCGAAGACCTCATTGGGGTGCTCGTGGTAGAGCTCCTCGACAGTGGCGGCGTAAGCCTTCCGCATCTCCAAACCAGCAAGCGACGTCATCGATCGGTCCCTTCTTCCACGGCCACCACGTCAAGATTGAGTTCCGCCTCCAGCAGGGAGATCGCCTGAGCGATCGCTTCCTTGCCAGCACCGTCCAACCGGAGGTGGTGGTTGTCCTTCGCGTTAGCGACGAAATCCACCCCGGCGCCCTTGATCGTGTCGAGCACCAAGCACGTGGGCCGCTTCGCTTCGCGCGCCCGGTCAAGAGCCGCAGCGATAGCCATGACGTCCTGCCCCGGGACGAGCTCGGCAGCAAGCCCGAAAGCCTCAAACTTGGCCACCAGATCGAAGGTCTGGCAGATGTCGGCCGTCGGGCCGTCCAACTGACGCTTGTTGTCGTCGACCAAGAGGACGAAGTTGGTCAGCTGCTGATGCGCGATGAACTGGGTCGCCTCCCAGCACTGTCCCTCATTGAGTTCGCCGTCACCGACCAGGCAATACACCTGATTCGACTTGCCAGCGACACGCAGCCCGTAGGCCATCCCGGCAGCAGCGGAGATTCCCTGCCCCATGGACCCCGTGGTCATTTCGACGCCCTCCACCTTGTTGCGGTCGGCGTGCGAGGGCAACTTAGTCCCGTTCGCGTTCAACGTCTCGAGACGCTCGGCCGGGAAGAACCCGACAGCGGCCAGCGTCGCGTAGAGAGCAGGGGCCGCATGGCCCTTGGACAGGACGAAGTAGTCCCGGTCTTCCCAATCGGGATGTGCCGGATCGACCTTCATGGCGTGCCCGTACAGGGCCGCCAGAGCCTCCACAATCGACAAACTGCCGCCAAAGTGGCCATACCCCGCGTGAAGCAACTCCATCAGGGTCAGACGTCTGATCGTTTGTGCTAGTCGTTTCAGATCCCGTTCCTGAGCCATGCGACTCCCCTCTCACTGGATTAGTGCGCGCCGACGCTGGTGGCGCCAGTCGATCCGGACCCGGTGGGCGCACCCTCCGCGACCGCCTTCTTCGCGCGGCGGCTGAGGACCACCGACCCAGCCACGATGACGGCGTACATCACGACGAGGCCGATGATCACACCCACCTGGCCCAGGCGGCCGAGCAGGCCGTAGTAGATACCCATCGTTATGAAGTCGAAGTCGGAGAACGTCGTGTCAGCGAAGCCGAGCGAGCCGAGCACCGGCATCAGAGCAATCGGCAGGAAGCTGATCGCGATGCCTTGCACGAAGGCGCCGAGCACCGCACCCTTCCAACCACCACGCGAGTTACCGAAGACACCGGCGGTGGCACCACAGAAGAAGTGCGGCACCACGCCGGGCAGCACGATCGGGAGCTTGGTGAGCGCCATGATCGGCATGGAGACGAGGCCGCCGACGAAGCTCGTCAGAAAGCCGATCAGCACCGCGTTCGGAGCGAACGGGAAGACGATCGGGCAATCCAAAGCGGGGATCGCGTTGGGGACCAAGCGCTCCGAGATGCCCTTGAAAGCCGGGACGATCTCGGCAAGGATCAGGCGGACGCCGGCGAGGATGATGAAGACACCAGCGGCGAAGGTGCCGCCGAGGGTGATCGCGTAGATGATGTAGTTACCCGCGTCTGGGTACTTGCTGGCCACGAAATGCGGGCCGGCGAACAGGGCGACGATCACGTAGAGCACGATCATCGTCAGAGCGATCGCGACAGTGGAGTCGCGCAGGAATGCCATGCCCTTGGGGAACTTGATCTCCTCGGTGGAGGTGGGCTTCTTGTCACCCTTGCGACCCACCAGGTGACCGATGGCACCGGCCAGCCAGTAACCGCCGCCACCAAAGTGGCCCAGGCCGACATCGTCGCTACCGGTCATGGTTCGCATGAAGGGCTGCAGAATCCACGGAGACAGCGACATGATGGCGCCGAGCGCCAAGGCTCCGACGAGAATCTGCCAGAAGCTGTGGAAGCCAGCGACGGCCATAATGACCGCGAACATGCAAGCCATGTAGAACGTGTGGTGGCCGGTCAGGAAGATGTGCTTGAACCGCGTGAAACGCGCGATCAAGATGTTGACGACCATGCCGAGCAGCATGATCCACGCCGTGGCAACGCCGTACTGCTTCAACGCAACAGCGACGATGGCCTCGTTGTTCGGGACGATGCCGCGCACGCCGAAGGCCTGCTGGAACATCGCGCCAAACGGAGCGAGCGCCTGTTGGACAACGCCGGCACCGGCAGTCAGAACCAAGAAGCCGACGAACGTCTTGACGGTGCCCTTGATGGTGTCACCAGCAGACTTGTGCTGCAGCACGAGGCCCAGCAAGGCAATCAGCGCAACTAGGAGCGCAGGCGTAGCTGCAATCGACTGCAGCAGATCCAAAACGGACTTCATGATGGTTGCCTCCGTTTTCCTAGATCAGACCCAGCTCGCGGCAGGTCACTGTGACCTTCTCGCGCAGCTCGTCCATGTCGATGATCGAGTTGAGGACGACGGTCTTCGTGTCGTAGTGCACTCCCTCGGCGACGTCGCGCGCGAGGAAGAAAACATCGGCATCGTTCGAGCTGGCAGACGAGATGTCAGAGTGTTGGACCTCGATGCCGGAGACCCCCAGCTCCTTGAGGATCTTTTCAATATTCATCTGGACCATGAAGCTGGAACCCAGCCCCGATCCACATACGGCCATGAACTTCATCTGGGCTCCTAGGACTTGTTTGTCTCGCCGAAGATGGCGAGTACTTCTTCGGGGTGCTGCGCGGCCTTGAGGGCCTCGACCGCAGCGTTGTCGGTCAGGACCGTGGCAAGTCCCTGGAGCACCTGCAGGTGCGACGAGGAATCCGTTGCGGCCAACATGATGAACAGATCGATCGGGTGCTCCTCATCGTCAAGCAGCAGGACTGGTGTCCGAGTGCGCAAGAACGACAGGGCAATGCGATTGACCCCGGCTTCGGGACGGGCATGCGGCACCGCAATGCCCTTACCGAAATCGAAGTACGGCCCCATCTTGCGGGCCGTCTCGACAACCGCGTCGACATAGCCGGACTCAACCGAGCCATCGGCGATCAACGGAGCTGCGACCCGTGCTACGGCCTCAGTCCACTGCAGAGGTTCAGCGGTGAATTGAATGCGTTCAGGGGTTAGCCCCGTGGCTTCATTGCCGGTAGTCATACATCCTCACATTCATCATGTTGTTATGACCTATTTTCAGCATACTATGTCTGCGTTCCCCTGGGGTGGGTAGCCCCCACGTCACGGGTCTAGCCTGAAGCAGGCACGAGGAGGCGAACGCATGACTGCTGGGACGATCAAGCATGTAGCCGTCCACGATCTGCTCGCTCAACAGATCGAGCGCATGTCCCCCGGCGACCGGCTGCCAACCGAGGCGCAGTTGTGCAAACAACTCAACGTGAGCCGAATCACCGTCCGGCGAGCCATGGCCGACTTGGAGCAGGAAGGCCTCATCGTCCGCGAACAGGGCCGGGGCACCTTCGCCTCCCGCCCCGCGTTACCCCAAGTGTTTCGCGAGACATTGTCGGAGCATGTGACCGGGTTTCATAGACAGCAGACCGAACTCGGCCATTCGGTGACTTCCACAGTGGTGAGCAATGAAGTGGTCTTTGACATCCGTAAGGCTGAACTCCTCAGACTCGCACCAAGCCAGCCCTTGGTTCGCCTCGAACGCCTGCGCTACGTCAACCAGCAACTGCATCAACATGTGGTCACATGGCTCGACGCCGTCACGTTCGGGGATGTGGCCCAGCACGATTTCACCGACGCGAGCCTGTTCGACTACCTGCGCTCCGCCCATGACATCCTGCTGACTCGAAACGACCTTACGATTCGAATCGTGCAGGCGAGCGACGAGACAGCCAACCTCCTGAACGTGCCGAACGGCACGTGTCTGCTGGGCATGGATTCAACAGTGTTTGCCGGAGACAGGCTTGTCGCCTACGGCATCACGACGCACGCGCCTGGCTTCGGTGAGATCGAGATCAGCTTGCAAGCGAACCCAAGCGTTTCCGAACGAGATTAGCCAAGGCCAGCGTGACTCGCGCCTAGCCGGGAGCCGAATCAGGGAAGATCAGCCAGAAAGGCACGAAAGGCGTGCAACCCCTCTGGCCGCACCGTGAAATGAGCCCAGCGTCCCCGCATTTCCTTGTCGACGAGACCTGCTTCCACGAGTTTCTTGAGGTGGTGGGACAGCGTCGGCTGACTCACCCCGAACAGGCCATCGAGATGGCAGGCGCACACACTGGCGCCACTGTTCGCCGCGATGTGGTGGAAGACGCGCAACCGCACTGGATCCGACAACGCCTTTGCCACGACGGAGAGCTCCTCGGCACGCGAAACCGGCAGAGGTGACGAGTCGGGCTCACACACATCGTCGGCCGACACAACTGGAAGCGTCGTCTTCATGCCGATAATCCTACCGTCGCCATATTGACGCCCATCAATACGACCTCCTACTATCAACATATAGACGCTCATCAATGTGATCGCAGGAGGTCCAGATGCCCACCATCCGTGTCTACGAGCCCGCACTGTGTTGCAACACCGGGGTATGCGGCGCCGATGTCGACCAGGAACTCGTGACCTTCACCGCCGATGTCAACGCCCTCCAGGCACAGGGAATCGACGTGCAGCGAGCCAACCTCGCCACCGACTCAACTCGGTTCACCGAGAACCCAGTCGTCGTCACTTTCCTCCAGACCGCAGGTTCCGAGGCCCTCCCCCTCACCCTCGTCGACGACGTCACCGTCCTCACCGGTCGTCACCCCAGCCGCGACGAGATGCTGCGCTGGGCCGGCCACACTGACACCTCGCCACATGTCGAGCTTCCCGTCATTGAGGACTGCTGCTCAGATCACGGCACATCCACGTCCTGCTGCGGGGACTCTCAGCGGTCCTCCGGTTGCTGCTGACCACACCAGAACGTCAGGAGATCACGATGGTCCAGTTCCTCGACGATGCCCCTCGTCACATCTTCTTCACCGGGAAGGGCGGGGTGGGAAAGACGAGCGTCGCGTGTGCCACCGCGGTCGAACTGACACGCCGGGGCAAACGAGTCCTCATCATCAGCACCGACCCTGCCAGCAATGTCGGTCACGTCTTTGGCCAGACGATCGGCAACCGCATGACCCCGATCGACGCCGTCCCCGGACTCGACGCCCTCGAGATTGATCCGGAGCAAGCGGCCGAGGCCTACCGCAATCGGATCATTGACCCGGTGCGCGCCATCCTTCCCCCCAGCGAGATCGCCACGATCACCGAACAGCTCTCCGGGTCATGCACTGTTGAGATCGCGTCGTTCAACGAGTTCACCAACCTCTTGGCTGATCCGTCTCGTACCGCCGGCTACGACCACGTCATCTTCGACACCGCACCCACCGGCCACACCATTCGCCTCCTCCAGCTACCCGGCGACTGGACCGCCTACCTCGATGCCGGCAGGGGCGATGCCTCCTGCCTGGGCCCGATGTCTGGTCTGGACAAGAGCAAAAACACCTACCGAGCTGCAGTCGAGGCCCTCACGGACCCCGATGTCACCCGCCTCGTTCTCGTGGCACGGGCCCAGCCGTCGAGCCTGCACGAAGTGAACCGCACTCTCACAGAGCTCGCCGAGACCGGCATCCAGGCTTCGCACCTCGTCATCAACGGCCTTCTCCCCCATGCCGACGACGCCGATCCCCTCCACCACGCCATTGAGGAACGCGAACACGCGGCCCTGGAGGCCATGCCAGCCGGTCTCGCTGCCCTTCGACGCGACGACATACCCCTCAAGGCGACGACCATGATCGGCGTCGACGCTCTTTCCCGCATGTTCACCAGCGACGAGGCCCATCGCTCCCCCGACGACGTCATCGTCGACCTGCCCGAGCAGCCTGGTCTCGACGAACTCGTCGACGACCTCGCCAGCCAGGATCACGGCCTCGTCATGACGATGGGCAAGGGCGGTGTCGGAAAGACGACGATCGCTGCCGCCATCGCGACGGAACTGGCTCGTCGTGGGAAGAAGGTCCTTCTCACGACGAGTGATCCAGCAACTCACCTTGCCGCGACACTGGCTGGAGAGATGGCTGGCTTGACGGTTGACTCCATTGACCCCGAAAGGGCGACCCAGGCCTATCGCGAGCGCGTCATGGCAACCCGAGGAAGCAGCCTCGACGAGGAGGGACGAGCCGCACTTGCCGAGGACCTACGCAGCCCCTGCACCGAGGAAATCGCGGTCTTCCAGGAGTTCAGCCACGCTGTCAACACGGCCCGTCATCAGTTCGTCATCATAGACACCGCCCCAACCGGCCACACCCTTCTCCTCATGGACGCCACCGGCTCGTACCACCGGGACGTCCTGCGTCACATGGATTCCGCGCAGCGTCTCCATACGACGACCCCACTCATGTGCCTGCAGGATCCAGAGCACACCAAGATCATTATCGTCACCCTGCCGGACACCACGCCGGTCCTTGAGGCGACGGCACTCGTGACGGACCTTGCCCGCGCCGACATCCACCCCTGGGCATGGGTCGTCAACAACTCGCTGGCAGCCGCCCACCCCACGAGCGCCCTCCTGGGACGTCGGGCCCGCGACGAAGTGACCCAGATTGAGAACGTGACCGCACAGGCCACCCGCTGGGCTGTCGTACCAGCCCTAGCCAACGAACCCATTGGCCAGGCACACCTCGCGGCTCTCGCTTCAGGGACGGAGGATCCTTCCTGACGGCCACTTGTCCAGGTTCCCCATCACAGTGACCATTCGTTTCCTTTCATCAGACGAAAGTGCAACAACCTCGCCGCGCGGTGGACCGACTGGGGCGTGACTTCTTACCTTTTTGTTGTCAGCCGGACTCAGCCGGCACATGCACCCCCACCAGGTGCCGACCAACGCAAGGAGGACACCCATGATCAAGAATCGCCTCGTCGCCGCTAGCGCAGCTGCCGCCCTCGCCACCGGAACCGCTCTCATGGCCGCCCCGGCCCACGCGGCCGACGCCACCCCCGCCCCGACCCTTGCTCCGTCCGTCACCGCCATCGACACCTCGAAGCTGCCGGTCCAGATCGACTTCGACTGCCTCAAGAACAACGCCCACGAGCGTCACCAGACCGAGATCAAGATCGCCAAGATCCTCATCGAGAATGGCACCGCCAAGACCAAGGCCGTGGCCGTCGACTCCGCCAAGGAGATCGTCAGCACCGTTCTGAAGAACCCTGCTCTGCTGACCGACAAGACCGCCCTTGTCAAGAAGGTCGTCAAGATCGTCGCCGACAATGCGCGCAAGGCCTTCGGCGACACCTCCGACCTTGGCGACCTGAAGCCGCTGGCTCAGGAGATCGTCGCCAACCTCAAGAAGGCCAAGGTCTGCTTCACCATCAACCTGCCCGGCAAGACCAAGCACGTCGGCCACCTCGGTGACATCCAGACCGCTGCCTGGGTTCCCGCCAACCAGGTGCGCTGAATCCAAACTGTGAATAACTTGAGCCAGGCAACCGTGTGACTCATGTCGCCTGGCATTAATGGGGCTGCAGGATCATCCTGCAGCCCCATCTGGTCGCATCACCACCCGTTGCCATCGACAATATCGTCGCCCCGATCCACCATCCCCGCCCGCCAAGGGCTCAACCGTCCAGCGTCCGCACGGCTGTGCACGAATCACATTTGCTCCGCGACCATCTGACCAATTCCAGACGTGCACACGTTCACAGGTCTGCCGAATGAACCCGCGCCCCCTAGTCTCACGACACGAGCCGCACGGCTAGCCATTTCAGAGCAAAGGAGCTTGGACATGATCTTTATGAAGAAAATGAGCGCATTGGCCATCGCCGGCACCATGGCCATCACCGGGGTCTCCATGACGGCGTCTCCCGCCCTCGCTGCCGACAATGCCTCGACCCCGGTGGCCGCGGTCTCCGCCCAGCCGAAGCTCATCACCGGCTACGTCACCAGCACCGATCACTGGGGTACCAAGCTCTTCTTCCGCAAGAACATCGTCCCGAACGCCAAGGGAGCAGTCGTCATCGTCCATGGCGCCGCTGAGCACTCCGGCCGTTACGACTACCTGGCCAAACGCCTCAATGACGCCGGCTACTCGACCTACCGCTTCGACCACCGCGGACACGGACGCAGCGCTCGTCCCTACGTCGACAACACCATCCCGCGCGGCAACATCGACGACTGGCACAACCTCGTCAATGACGTCCACCAGTTCGTCAGCACTGCCCACCAGGAGAACCAGGGCAAGAAAGTCTTCCTCTTCGGCCACTCGATGGGTGGTTTCGCCGTGCAGTCCTACGGCGCCAAGTACCCGGGCACCGTTGACGGCATCGTGAGCAACGGTGGCGGCATCGCCGTCAACCCGTGGGGCCATGACACCGAGGAGCCCGAGATCATCACGGCTCACGACCTCACCGAGGCTGAGAAGAACGCCGATCCGACCATCAGTCAGAAGCTGCCCATGGAGAAGCTCACCAGCTTCAACGGCATCCTGCTGACCCAGGCCGTGCGCAATCCGAAGGCGATTCACCTGCCCTCGACCGTCGCTGAGGCCTTCATCCAGTTCACGAACCCGCTGTCGAGCGGCGTCTGCACCGACCCGGCCGTTGTCGAGGACTACAAGAAGGATCCGTACAACAACAAGTACATGAGCCTCGGCATGGTCAAGCAGATGGGGGTGGCCCAGACCTACAACGCCTTCAACGCCCCGTCCTTCACCGAGCCGACCCTCATCATGCACGGCGCAAACGACGGCATCGTCCCGGCCTACTTCGACACCAACTGGTACAACGCCATTGGATCCACCGACAAGAAGGTCATCCAGTGGAAGGGCCTGATGCACGAGACCATCAACGAGCCGGTCAAGGATCAGGTCGACGACACGATCATCAACTGGATCGACGCCCACAACAAGTGACCTTCATCCTGTGATTTCCTGACAGCGGTTGGGCCGGAACAAGACCGACCCAACCGCTGTGTCTGTGCAGCCCATAAGTCAGTGACGGATTACCCTCACAGTGGCGTCACAGCGCAGTCTGGTCCTTTTCCCTCGCGACACGGCAAGCCCATTTTCGGGGATCCGAACATACGCTGTAAGGTCTCCCTCATGTTGCTGAAGCCTTCCCTTACTCGGAGAGTCGCTGTCGTCGCACTCACGGCATGCCTGACCCTGAGTGCCTGCTCCTCGAACGATGGGCCCAAGGATTCTGCCCAGTCAGGAGGATCCCCGAGCTCCGGCTCGGTCGACGCCACCTTGACGAAGATCCCCGCAGCACGGGCCGGCGCAACTGACATCACCTTCAAGGCCGCCCCGGAGAAGGTCAGGGCCACCTACCCCCGCTTCGCGAAGGCACGGAACCTCAGCATGGCGGTCGAGGTCATCAAGGGCCGTATGCTGCGCGATTCCTGGCAGCAGGACGCCTCTGACGTCAACGTCACCTCCCAGATCATCGCCTCCAGCGACGCCGTCCTGGGGGTTCTGGTGACCAACACGACGACCGTCAAGGGAAAGAAGCAGACGATCCCGGCAAGCGTCTGGTACTCGACTGGGGCCAAGCAGTCGTACTCCTCCCCGGCACTCGTCAAGGCTGACCAGTGGGCCAACCTGACAACGGCCCTGCAGGAAGCTGGCAAGGACCAGTCCCTCGACGGCGGCAAGATCGCCACGGCCGCCAAGGCCAAGTCCGCCCCGTACGGCAACGGCCCCGCCCTCGGTTTCGACCATGACGGTGACCTCCTGGCCACCTTCGCCTCAGGCGTCCTCAGCGACCATCCCATCACCCTCGTCGTATCGTCTGACAAGGCCAGGGGAATGCTCAGCAGCTTCGGCACCCAGGCCCAGAAGGCATCGACGAATCCCGGCAAGTTCACTGGGACGACGTCGCAGCCAGTCGACGAGTCCCTCAAGTCCACCGACACCTCGACTCGCCCCTCTACGGCCGTCGGTCCGGATTGTCGGGTACTGCACTGCGTCGCCGTCACCTACGACGACGGGCCCAGCGCGATGACCCCGGAACTCCTCGACACCATCAAGAAGTTCAAGCTCTCGATCACCTTCTTCCAGATGGGCAACAGCATCAAGGCATTCCCGGAAACTGCACAAAAGGTGGCCGCCGCAGGCATGGAGATCGGCAACCACACGGTGACCCACCCGAATCTTCCGGTGAAGACCCCCGACCGTATTCGTCGCGAGTTGGAGCACAACTCCCGGCTCATCAAGGAGTTCACGGGTGCCACCCCGCTGCTCTTCCGTCCGCCTTACGGCGCCCACAACGACACCGTCGACGAGGTCGCCAAGGAGAACGGCATGGCGATCATGCAGTGGCAGATCGACAGCGAGGACTGGAAGAACCGTAACCCTGACATGACGTACAAGAATGTCATGACGGCTCTGCCCTACACCGCACCCATCGTCCTCGAGCACGATATCCAGAAGGCATCGATTGACGCCGCCCCGCGGATCTACAAGGATCTGGAGGCCAAGGGCAAGACGATCGTCAGCGTCAGCGAGATCTCCCTCAACACCGGCGGCTACCAGGCTGGCCATGCCTACTGCAACGGCACGGTCAAGGAACAGAGCGGCTACAACTGCAAGGGATGAGAATCCAACCGGGAGCGCGCACGGCTTGGGAGGGCCTCGCCCTGCTGGCCTGTGCCGCGCTCGGATTCCAGCTGCTCATCAGTGGCCGGGTGCACCTCTTCGTGGGCACCATCATCACCACGTTGCTGTGGATCGCATGCCCCATCCTGACGATCATGGGTTTGTGGACCCTCGTCCGGGCAGTGCGCCACCCGAACACTGCCGGGCACCACAGAAATCGGATCGGCATGCTCATCGTCGCCCCCGTCGCGCTGGGGATGTTCGTCCCGCTGCAGCCGCTGTCCTTGCTGGGGGCCGCCAGTTACCGTCCGGCAGTCCGCAGTGCCAGCCCATCCCCGGACCAAGATTTCTCGGACTCGTGGAACGACGGACCGCCCAAGGCACCCAAGTCGGTGTCCCCGGTGGCCATCGATCCCAAGACCGGAAAAACCGTCGGCGGATACGACAACGGCGGCGACAACATCGGCTCGGACCGTAACGGCCCGATGGGCCCACCGCCACAGCATTGGCCTGCTCTCAAGGGCAATCCGGCCGAGCTCACCATCTATGACTACGTGCAACGAGCTGACGATTCTCGCGGCATCGCCACTCTCAAGGGCCGCAAGCTGACGATGATCGGCTTCGTCAGCGCCGCACCTGAGGACCCCGACCACGCCTGGGTCCTCGCCCGGCTCAAGATGTGGTGCTGCGTCGCCGACGCCCTGCCCTTCATGACGACGATGGTCGATGCCCCGTCGCGTCCTGCCGGCGGCTCGTGGATCCGCGTCACCGGCACCTATCTGCCCAGTTCTGCCAACGGTGACACCCGTTTCAAGGTGGATCGCTTCGAGAAGATCCCCGTCCCGGAGAACCCCTACATATGAGCGAGCTGCCACCCCAGGCCAATGCCTGGCTCGTCATCTTCGTCGGCATCTGGCTGCAGGCGCTGCCCTTCCTGCTGCTCGGGACGGTCATCTCGTCGACGCTGACGGCCTTCCTCAAACCACACACCCTGGCCCGTTTCCTGCCACGCCGCACCGCCATGGCCGTTCCGGTCGCTGGTCTCGCCGGTATTGCTCTTCCTGCCTGTGAGTGCGCTTCCGTACCCATGACCAGGTCCCTGGTGAGGGCAGGGGTCCCGACCGCCGCCGCGCTGACCTTCATGGTGGCCTCCCCCGCCATCAACCCAGTCGTCATCACCGCAACCGCGATTGCCTACACCGTCACCCCCAAGATGGCCCTGGCCCGGTTCATGGCCGGGCTGCTCGCTGCCGTCCTCATCGGCCTGGGATGGATCTGGTTGGGACGTCCACTACGCGGAGTCGACGACGGGTCAGCAGGATCAGCTGTGGAGGAAGCCTCCTGCGGAATCCATGGCCATGCCCCGGGACGTCGCACACTGTCGACGATGGCCGAGACCTTCCGCAGCGAGTTGGCCCATGACTTCATCCAGTCGTGCGGATTCCTCGTCATCGGCGCCGCCATCGCCGCCACCGTCAAGGTCTTCGTCCCAACTGCCTGGATGCAGGCCCTGACGAGCAATGTCCTGCTCGAGGCTGCTGTGCTGAGCCTGTTGGCCGTCATCGTCGCACTGTGTTCGGAGGCCGACGCCTTCATGGCCGTCTCCCTGACGAGCTTCTCCCCCACCGCTCAGCTAGCCTTCCTGGCCATCGGGCCGGTCGTCGACGTCAAACTCATGGCGATGGAGGGTGGAGCCTTCGGAGCCGGGTTCCTGAGGCGGTTCGTCCCCCTCGCAGCGTGCTGCTGCTTCCTCTCGGCTCTCCTCATCGGCACAGTGCTTTTCCCCTCCTGAGGGCCTTGCGCTGATGCTCACCGCAGCCTCTTCCGAACGGGACACTGTGCACAAGGAGGCGAGATCAGCTGAGAATCCAAAGAACTCACCTAGAATGTCAGGCACGCCCGGCGTTGTGTTTCTTTCCCGCATGAAGTCCGCCCTAATCTAAGAGCGTGAGTGCCTCCCCGCGCCGCTCGATTCGAGCCCTGGCCATCGCCTTGGTGGCCCTGTTCCCTCTTGGAGCCTGCTCTCACAATGACGACGCGCCCGGCGCCGCCCCTTCGGACATTCGTTCCAACCTGAAGTCCACCTCGGTCGCCACCGGAAACGTGTCCGGGGCGTCCATGACGGCGACGTCCTTGGAAAAACCGTCCGAGATCTCCGTCAAGGTGCCAACCATCACCAAGGCACGCAATCTCAGCCAGGCCATCGAGGTCGTCCGTGAGCGCACCCTGCGCGGAGCCGCGTGGCAGTCGGCGTCCAAGGTGACCATGACGGGCCACTTCATCTCGTCGACGACTGATCTGCTCGGAGTGGAACTCCAAGCTGAGATCACCAAGGACAACAAGACCTCCAAGGCAACGACGACCCTGTGGTACGACGCCACGATGAAGCAGACCTTGTCTGCCAGCGCCCTCATCTCCTGGCCCGATTGGCCAAAGTTCAGCCAGCAGGTCGTCAAGGTAGCCAAGGCTGACGGGCTCGACGCGAAGAAGGCAGAGGCCGCCCTTCAGCAGCCGCAGGCTCCCTACGGGACTGGGCCTGCCCTGTCCTTCGACAGCAGGGGGGACATGCTCGTCCGCTTCCCCGCCGGAGCCCTTGACGCAGTGCAGCGCACCGTCATGATCAACTCCAAGACGATCTCCCCGATGCTCAGCGGGCTCGGCCAGAAGGCGTTGGGAGCATCCCTGCACCCGACCCCCTTCACCGGCACGGCGTCCGCGGACGCGACCTGGTTCGCCAAGCTCAAGACCAGCCCGAAGCCGGCTGATTCCCCCAACACCAAACCCCTTCCGGGCGGCCCGGGCACCAAGTCGACCGGTAAGCCCACGCATCCTTCGACGGCGATCGGCGTCGACTGCATCGTCGAGAAGTGCGTCGCACTGACCTACGACGACGGCCCCGCCGACACCACGGGCAAGGTCGCGAACAGCTTGTCGTCAGCGAAGGCGACAGCCACCTTCTTCCAACTGGGAACCAACGTCGACGCGCACCCGGACACCACCAAGCTCCTTGCCGGTTCAGGTTTTGAGGTCGGCAGCCACTCGACGAGCAACCAGACCCTGACGAAGCTCGGTCCCAAGGGAAGAGCCTCCGAGATCACTGACGCGGCAACCGTCCTCAGCAAGTTCACCGGTCGTCCGACGATGCTCTTCCGTCCTCCGTACGGCGCGCACAACGAGCGGGTCGATGCGACCATGGCCGAGCAGAACCTCGCAATGGTCAACTGGACGGCGGACTCCAACGACTGGAAGGACCGCGACGCGGCCAGGATCATCAAGACCGTGACCGAATATGCGACCGCGTACACCCAGCCGATCATCGTGCTTCACGACACGTATTCCTCGACGGCTGACGCCACCAGCGGCCTCATCGACGCCCTGCGCAAGAAGGGCATGACCCTCGTCACCGTCTCCGAGCTGACGGTCAACACCGGTGGCCTGGAGGGCGGCAAGACCTACTGCCGAGGCACTGCCGTCAACCAGAGCGGTTTCGGCTGCGCAGCTTCTTGAGGCACAAACCACCATCAACCGCTAGTTGAGGCCACGAATCGTCTTCGGATTCCCTCGCACCCCTCTGATTCGCTCAGGCCTTGCGGAGAACCTTGTGCACGATAGGCCTGAGCAGGTCTATGACCTCGTCAATGTGCAGCACCTTTGCCATCCCGAGAACGATGGCGACGAAGAGCACCCCACCAACGAAAGTTCCACCGGCATGGCCAACCCAGGCGCCGTGTCCGGCAGCGTCGATGCCATGGGCGACGAAGTAGGTCGGGATGGCGGCAACGATGGAGGCCAGGGACAGCCTGAACCACAGCCGGTGGACCTCTCCCATGCCAATCCCGCCAAGTTGACGAGAGGCGACGACGATCCACGCCGTCGCTCCCACGAGGTTGGCAATGGTCTGGGCCGCTGCCACGACGAGCAGGGCTCCCTGCGGCGGGAAGATGAACATCGTCACCAGGATGACGAGCTGGGTGACGGTGGTGACTGTCTGCATGATGAGGTTGAGCTTGCCGTCCTCACGGGCGAAGCAGTAGCGCTGCTGCAGGGTCGTGATGCCAAAGGGCAGCAGACCAATACCCATGATCGCCACGGCCCAGGCGAGCGCATCGATCTGGCTGGGTTCCAGGGAGAAGACCGTCTGGATGCCGGGGCGAGCCAGCACGACCATCGCCAGGGAACACGGAATGATCGCCAGGGCCGGCATCTCCAATCCCTGTCGCAGCAGCTTCTTCATAGCGGTGTCATTGCCGTCGGCATTGGCTCGGCTCATCCGCGGGAACAGAGCCGTGAGAATCGACGTCGTGATGAAGCTCTGCGGCAGCATGAAGATGAGGAAGGCGTTGTCGTAGGCACTGATCGACGACGACACCTCGGGGTGCACCAAGCGCACATGGGACAGCATCTTCTTCATGATGATGCCGGCGAGCTGGGCGATCACCAGTGCTGTGAAGGTCCACACTGTGATACGAGCGGCCGCTCCCAGCCCGTAGCCACGAACACCCCAGCGAGGCCGCCAGCGGAAACCACCGCGGTGCAACGGGATGATAAGGAACAACCCTTGAATGACGATGCCCAGGGTCGTCGTACCAGCCAGCACCCAGACCATCTCCGACGTCCAGGTGGTCGGATCCGGGTGAGCACCAAACTGCACCAAGAACCACACCAGACCAGCGATCTGCACCACATTCGCCAGCACCGGGCTCCACATGAACGCGGCGAACTGGTTACGCGCGTTGAGGACCTGCCCGAGGATCGCGTAAAGGCCGTAGAAAAAGATCTGCGGCATACAGATGAAACCGAAGAAGACCGTCAGGTGACGGGTCGCCCCGCTGGAGGAGAAGTAGAGATCCAGCAGCCACGGCGAGGCCACAGTTGCCAACACCGTGACGACGAGGACCGACGCGAATGACACCGTCAGCAATCGGTCGACGAACTCCTGGCCACCGTCAGGCTGCTTCATCGCCTTGGTGATCTGCGGAATGAGGATGGCGTTGAGAACTCCTGCGCTGAGCAGGATGAACACCACATTCGGCAGTGTGTTGGCGGCCTGGAAGGCGTCAAGAGCCAGTGAGGTACCAGCGGCGATGACGGTGAGCAGGTAAGTACGCACGAATCCGAGGACTCGCGAGACCATCGTTCCGGCCGCCATCACCATGCTGGCGCGACGCAGCGACCCCTCGGCGGGGGCATTGCCGGTGGCAGGTCGAACCTGGGCGTCGATCCGAGGAATGGCCCGAGTGCGATCGACGTCCTCATCGGCGTCCAGATGGGTCAGCGCGCGGGTCGAGACATCGGCACCGAAGGTGACGGCGTCGATGTCGAGACTGTCGTAGACGTCGACCGGCGGGGCTGCCTCCGGAAGGTGGAGGAGATCGTAAACGTCGTCGTGGGGTTGGGGCATCGTCGCCTCAGCGGCCGGTTCCGGCGTAGACGACGGCTTCACCCTCAGCGTCCAGTCCGAAAGCAGTGTGGGCGACACGAACGGCCTCGTCGACCTGATCGGCATCGACGACCACCGAGATCCGAATTTCGGAGGTCGAGATCATCTGCAGGTTGATACCGGAGTCGGCCAGGGCACGGAAGAAGGTCGAGGTGACGCCGGGGTGGGACCTCATACCCACGCCGACCACGGACACCTTGCCGATCTGGTCGTTGTAGAGAATCTGCTCGTACCCGATCTCATCCTTGGCAGCCGTCAGCGCATGGACGGCGGTCGGGCCATCGCTCATCGGCAGGGTGAAGGACAGGTCGGTGCGACCGTTCATCACTCGCGAGGCGTTCTGGACGATCATGTCGATGTTGATGTCGGCGCGCGCGACGATGTCAAAGATCTGGGCAGCCCGCCCCACCGCGTCGGGGATCCCGGCGACGGTGATCTTGGCCTCCGAGCGGTCGTGGGCCACACCCGAGATGATGGCCTCTTCCATGTCAGATCCCTTCGTGATGTCGGCAAGGTCCTTGACCCAGGTGCCGGGTTTGTCGGAGAACGAGGAGCGCACGTGAACCGGCACGTCCTCACGGCGGGCGTACTCGACGCAACGCAGGTGAAGAATCTTCGCGCCACAGGCGGCCATCTCGAGCATCTCCTCGTAGGAGATCTCGGGGATGCGACGAGCCCCCGTGATGATGCGCGGGTCGGCGGTGAACACTCCGTCGACGTCGGAGTAGATCTCGCAGAAATCGGCACCCAGCGAGCTCGCGAGCGCGACCGCGGTGGTGTCGGAGGCTCCACGCCCGAGGGTGGTGACGTCCTTCGTCGTCTGCGAAACACCCTGGAATCCCGCGACGATGACGACGTCACCAGCTTCCAAGGACTTCTCGATGCGTCCAGGAGTGATGTCGATGATGCGGGCATTGCCATGGGCAGCAGTCGTGATAACACCAGCCTGGGAGCCGGTGTACGAGCGGGCCGGGATGCCCAGGTCGGACAGGGCCATGGCCAGCAACGCAGCGGACTGACGCTCACCGGTCGTCAGGAGCATGTCGAGCTCTCGCGGAGCCGGCTGGGGGGAAACCTCAAGGGCCAGATCCATGAGATCGTCAGTGGTGTCACCCATGGCGGAGATGACGACGACGACGTCATTACCAGCCTGTTTGGTTGCGGCAACCCGACGCGCCACGCGCTTGATCGATGCGGCGTCGGCCACCGAGGACCCACCGAATTTCTGGACGACTCGCGTCATCAACCCTCCTGCCAGGCTCGGCAGACCAAAGTCTAACCGGCCTCAGATAGCGACCCCTCCGTGGTCAGGACGGGAGCGCCCCGGCCTGCTGCTGGACCACCGTGACGCGACCGGGACCGTCAGGCGCGACTGCCACGATAGTAGGAGCAAGGGGTAAACCAGCGAAGGACCGGCCTGTGGAGCGGCATCGAGGCGGCATCTCATCCCAAGCCCCCTCCAATGCAGTCCGCAACGTCACAATTCACAGCCTCACCACATCGTCAACACCACCGCCACGGCCTGTGCCGCTCGGGTATGTCCGGACCCTCACGTATCCTTGGGACCATGCGCTCAGACAGGCACGGCAAGCTCTACCCCTTGGCCATGTTCGGAATCGTCAGCATCCTGGCCGGATTGCTGGTAGCCGGATTCGTCGTGCCCGTCGCTGCTCTGACCGGTGGCACCGCGACGATGGTGGCTGACAGCATGGATGACCTGCCTGCGGAATTGATGAGTACCCCGCAGGCCCAGAAGTCCCACATCCTCATGGCAGATGGGTCGGTACTGGCCACCTTCTACGACGAGAACCGCGAGTACGTCCCGTTGTCGAAGATCTCCAAGGAGATGCAGACCGCCCAGGTGGCCATTGAGGACAACCGCTTCTTCTCCCATGGCGCGATCGATCTCAAGGGCACCGCGCGAGCCCTGGTGGGCAATGTCGCCGGATCAGCTCGTCAGGGCGGTTCGACCCTGACCCAGCAGTACGTCAAGCAGATCCGCATCGAGGCCGCCGTCGCAGCTGGCAACGAGGCGGGCGCGCAAGCTGCCCAGGAGCCGACGATCACCCGAAAGGTACAGGAACTGCGCTACGCGGTGGCGATGGAGAAGAAGCTCTCCAAGAAGCAAATCCTGGAGCGGTACCTCAACATCGCCTATTACGGTGACGGCGCATACGGCGTCGAGTCCGCGGCCCGTCACTACTTCGGGACGACGGCCGCCAACCTCGACCTCGCACAGTCGGCGATGCTCGCCGGCCTGGTGCAGAACCCAGTCGCCTATGACCCGGTGAACCATCCTGAGGCCGCCATGAACCGCCGGAACATCGTGCTTGGCCGGATGGCTCAGCTCAAGCTCATCAGCGCTGACGAGGCCCGGAAGGCGGAGGCGGTCGTCTTCGACAAGTCGAAGGTCGTCTACCCGAAGAATGGCTGCATCTCCTCGAAGTACCCGTTCATCTGCGACTACGCCTACCGGAGCCTGCTCCAAATGCCGAGCCTGGGCAAGAACCCGTCCGAACGGGCCAAGATGGTCAAGCGTGGCGGACTGACGATTCAGACGAATATCGACCCAAAGGTCCAAGACGCTGCTCAGAAGGCTGTTTCCGACGTCGTCGGCCCGAAGGATCCAGTTCTCGCCGGAACCGCGATCGTCCAACCTGGCACCGGCTTGCTCCTGGCGATGGCGCAGTCGCGTCCTGTCATGGGCGACAAGTCCGGCCAGACCTATTACAACTACATGGCTCCCGCCTCGATGGGTGGTGCCACTGGTTTCCAGGCAGGTTCGATCTTCAAGGCCTTCACGACAGCCGCAGCCCTCGAGAAGGGCATTGCCATCAACAAGCACTACACCGCGTCGTCCCCCATGGACTTCACGGGAGAGAGGTTCACCAACTGCAAGGGCGCCTTCAAGTCAGGCCCTTTCCGGGTACGCAACTCCACCGGTCACTCGTGGAACATCGGTCTGCGTGAGGCCGCGGCATGGTCGGTGAACACCTACTTCGTCCAGCTGGAGCAGGACGTCGGCATGTGTGAGGTCACCAAGATGACCCAGAACGCAGGAGTCAAGCTCTCCAGCGGCAAGGACATCGTGACCGCCTTCCAGCACGTTCCGTCGTTCACCCTCGGTACTGCGTACGTCTCCCCGCTGTCGATGGCCTCGGCCTACGCAACCTTCGCGTCTCGAGGTGTCCGGTGCGATCCGATCATCCTCAAATCGATCAAGAACCGTAACGGCTCTGCCATCAAGGTGCCGACCGGCAACTGCAAGCGGGTCATGCCGCAAAAGGTCGCCGACGGCGTCAACTCAGTGCTGTCCGGGGTGATGGACGCCACCGGCATGCCTGCCACCATTCCCGGGGGCTACCCGCAGGCCGGTAAGACCGGTACGACTGACGCCCACGAGGCTGCTTGGTTCGACGGTTACACCCCACAGGCCGCTGGTGTGGCGATGATCGCCGCTGACGGCAGCAACCCCTACTTCCGAGGCGACAAGTCTCGTTCCATCAAGGGAATCCGGACCTCCACCGGGGTGTACCTCAATGGTTCCGGTGGTAGCGACGCCGGCAAGATCTATCGCGCCGCTATGGCAGGCGCCCTCAAGGACAAGCCTCCGACGGACTTCGTCTCACCGACGGACGAGATCCGTTATGGCAAGCTCATCCAGATCCCGAACACCGACGGCATGACCTATTCCCAGGCCAAGGCTGCCATCCGCAAGGCTGGGTTCCGGACCAAGATGTGGCGTGTCTGGGACGACTCGGAGCCGGGGACCTATCTCGGCTCGGATCCTGAGGGCAAGGCCCATTCCGGAGAAGCCGTCGCGCTGAAGGTGTCGAAGGGTCCCGAGCCCGCACCTGAGCCGACTTACACTCAACCGGAACCACCACGACGCCAGCCGGACAACCCGCGCACCAGCGAGCCTGGGAATCAGCAGAACCCGCCGAGCGAACACAACCGATCCGGTGGCAACACCGAGGGAAACAACGGCCAAAGACAGGGCCGAGGAAATGGCGGCGGCCAGCAGAACCCGCCGGCCACGACGAGGCATCGCTGACATGAAGGCGTTCATGAAGGCGGCCGCCGGGTTGGTTGGAGTCGGCGTCGCCGGCCTGGCCTATGGGGTCGTGGAGGCCCATCGGTTCGTGGTGCGCCGTGTCGAGGTGCCGGTGCTGGAGCCCGGCAGTTCACCGCTTCGGGTGCTGCACATCTCGGACTTCCACATGCTGGCTCGCCAGAAGGCCAAGCGAGAGTTCATCCGTGGGTTGGTCGACCTCGAGCCGGACCTCGTCATCGACACCGGGGACAACTTTTGCTCGGCTGACTCCCTGCAGCCCCTCCTTGACGACATGGCAGGACTCTTGAAGCGTCCGGGAGCCTTCGTCTTCGGGTCGAACGACTACCTGGTGCCGGCTTTCAAGAACCCGTTCTCGTATCTACTGCGGGGCCGTTCGCGCGCGTCGGAGGAGCCGATACCGGAGCTCCCCCACGAGGAGTTGCGCCAAGCGTTCACCGCGGCGGGGTGGTTGGACCTCAACGACAAGTCAGGGACGTTGGAGGTGGCTGGCCAGCAAGTGGCGTTCCGCGGTACTGACGACGCCCACCACGAGCGCGACCATTACGAGAAGGTCGCAGGGCCTGACAATGGAGACGCAGACCTCAACATCGGCGTCACCCATGCGCCCTACCGCAAGATCCTTGACGCCATGGTCGGGGACGAGATGGACATCATCTTCGCGGGCCACACCCATGGCGGACAGGTGTGTCTGCCCGTCAAGGGAGCCATCATCACCAACTGTGATCTCGACACCGACCGCGTCAAGGGGCTCTCACAGCACAGCAGCGGTGGGCGCACCGGATGGCTTCATGTCTCGGCCGGATTAGGGTCCTCTCCTTTCGCCCCGTACCGGACATTCTGCCGGCCGGAAGTGACGCTGTTGACGCTTGTTCCCCGGTCATGACGGGGGTCGGCTTGGCGCTTTCAATCAAGCTGCGTTAGAGTATTCGTCGGTCCTCCTGTTGAGGAGGCTGACCGTGGTCGCGGGGTGTGGCGCAGCTTGGTAGCGCGCTTCGTTCGGGACGAAGAGGTCGCAGGTTCAAATCCTGTCACCCCGACTCACATGTGCAGTGGCCCTCTTCGGTCACTGCACAGATGCCCTCCCATGTGATGCTCCACCTGGCGCTGACACCGTGCGATGGTGTCCGCGCAGTCCACGTGATTCACGAGACACCCACGCGAACTGGCCGACCACGAACTATAGTTGCCCGCGTGGCCTGTGGTGACGGGTCGCGCCTGACACAAACACACGCCTGCCGCAAGGAGAAGACTCCAATGACACCCCCCCCCCGAACCAGCAGGTCAGCCGACGCAGCATAGCCAAGGGCTTGGCGTGGGCCGTCCCGGCGGTATCCGTGGCATCCACCCTCCCCGCATTCGCAAGCAGCCCTGACCCGAACTGCTCCAAGGTCGGTATCAAGGTCAACTGGGCGCAGATGCGTGACGATCTTCGCGCCCTCGGTCAGGGGAGCACGAAGACAAACCTCGTCCTCGACGGCACGCCGGTCTACTACGACCTGACGACCGGCGTCACGACCCTCTCCCAGCCGACGAGCGGCCCGTGGATGTCAGCGACACTCCAACCGACCACGTACTACGTCCCCGAGAACGAGACAGGTTTCATCAACAGCAGCACGGGCCTCACGATCCAGTTCAGCAGCTCGATCTCCGAGGACAGCGCCCGGTGCAAGGCAACGCCGAGTGCGGTGGACGACGAGAGTGCGTACATGCGGTACACGTTCACCTTCAGCGAGCCGATGGACAGCGTGACGGTGCCCGTGTACAACGTCTCGCACAGCGAGGACATGATCATCCGCACGATGACTGGCTCCGCCACCTACACCTCGCACAACTCCGGGACAACGACGACCCAACTCGACTCGAAGGCCGTCGAGATCTACGGGAACGGCAAACCCGATGCCCGGAACGCCGATGTCACCCTCACCGACACCACGGGGTTCACGTTGGCGTATGGCTGGAAGGACTGCAAGTCCAAGGGCGCACACGCCTCCTTCATCACGCCTCTCGTGGTCACGAACACCTGCTCGTGACGCCGATGCGGTGACGGCTTGACGTCCTGCGGCGCATGCGGCGGAATACCAACCCATCGGTCGTGCGTTCCACCACTCGTACGCAACAAGGAGGAGCACCATGACCACACATGCACTCATCGCCGTCACCGACTTCGGCGTCGAAGAGGCCGAGATCGTCGAGCCCATCAACGCCCTCAAGAAGGCTGGTATCGAGGTGACCGTCGCCTCCAACAGCGGTGACGCCATCCAGACCGTCACCGGCGACAAGGATTGGGCGTCCAAAGTTGACGCCGACTCCAAGCTGGCTGACGTCAAGGCGGCCGACTACGACCTGCTCGTCATCCCTGGTGGCACCGTCAATGCGGACACCCTGCGTGTCGACGAGGACGGACGTCGTCTGGTCAAGGAGTTCTCGTCGGCCGGCAAGCCGGTCGGAGCGATCTGCCACGGCCCGTGGGTGCTCATTGACGCCGACGTGACCAAGGGCAAGAAGATGACCTCCTACATCTCCATCCGTCCGGATCTTGAGAACGCCGGGGCCAACTGGGTGGACGAGGAGCTCGTCCGCTGCCCGGGCAACGACTGGGTGCTCATCACCTCGCGCAACCCCAACGATCTCCCGGTCTTCACCAAGGCGCTGGTCGACGAGGTCGCCTGATCCTCACACCAGCTTCGTAGTAGGGGCCCTCACCCTCGGGTGGGGGCCCTTACTACGTTTCCCACGTCCATTCTGGCGGCACGGCGAGGGAGGAAGCCGCGTCAGACAGCGGTCCATAGGCCCCACTCTCGCCGCAGCGTGAGACTCGCGTCCACTTATGAGGACGACTCTGCCTATGTTTCAATTTGGTCACGATGTCGTCTCACCGTCATGAGACGAGCGCTGAATGGGTCTCACGGGTGGCATGGTGTCCCGAACAACCTGGGATCGTCGGGTAACCGCCGACGAGACGTGAGAAGGAGGCACCATGCGTCGAATGAGCCCACTCATTGCGCTGTCCCTCGCAGGCTTGATGGCATTGTCAGCTTGTGGCGAGGACGTTGCGGCCAAGGATGACTCGGCCGCTGGTTCGTCGGCGACGGGAGGCAGCAACAACAGCGCCCCCGCCAAGGATGGGGGTTCGATCACCGTTCGCGGCTGCACCCCGCAGAATCCGCTCATTCCGTCCAACACCAACGAGACCTGCGGCGGAAACGTCCTCGACGCCGTCACCGCTCGTCTCATCCACTACAACTCCGACACCGCCAAGCCGGAGATGGACATCGCCGAGTCCATCGAGACCAAGGACAACCAGAACTTCACCGTCAAGATCAAGCCTGGATACAAGTTCTCCGACGGCACCGAGGTCAAGGCCAAGAACTTCGTCGACGGCTGGAACTGGGCTGCCTACGGCCCGAACGCCCAGCAGTCCGGCTACTTCTTCGAGCCGATCGAGGGCTACGCCGACGAGCAGTGTGACGATGAAGCCTGCAAGACCAAGCCGAAGTCCACGACGATGAGCGGCCTCAAGGTCGTCGACGACCACACCTTCACCATCAAGACCACCGAGAAGGTCTCGAACCTCGAGGTGCGTCTGGGCTACACCGCCTTCGCCCCGCTGCCGGATGCCTTCCTCAAAGATCCGACCGCCAAGAAGTGGGAGAAGATGCCGATCAGCGCCGGACCGTACAAGGTCACTGAGAACACGGCCACGGCCATCACCGTCTCGAAGAACGACCACTACGCCGGCAAGTACAAGGGCCACGTCGACAAGGTCACCTTCAAGATCTACAACGACGCTAGCCCGGCCTACAACGACACCGTCGCCAACCACCTCGACGTCAACGACCTCATCCCGACCGACCAGCTCACCAACGACCAGTGGAAGAACGACCTGGCCAACCGTTGGGGCATCCGTCAGTCCGGTGTCACCCAAACCCTGACCTACTCCGGCAAGGACAAGCAGCTGGCCGACAACAAGGACCTCGTCAAGGCCCTTGCCATGGACATCGACCGCGAAACGATCACCAAGCAGATTTTCGCCAGCTCCCGCACCCCCGCCGACGGCTGGGTCTCCCCCGTGGTCGATGGGTACAAGAAGGACCAGTGCGGCGAGATGTGCAAGTACGACAAAGACAAGGCTCTCGAACTCTACAAGAAGTCCGGCGGGTACAAGGGCGTGCTGACCATTGCGGTCAACGGTGACGGCGACCACAAGGCCTGGTCGCAAGCCATCTGCAACGGATGGAAGAACGACCTCGGTCTGAAGTGCCAGCTCAAGGTCACCCCGGATTTCAAGACCCTGCGCGACATGGTCAACAAGCGGTCCGTCGACGGCTTCTTCCGTACCGGATGGCAGATGGACTACCCGTCCATCGAGAACTTCCTGACGCCGATGTACGCCACCGGCGCCTCCAGCAACGACAACGACTACTCGAACAAGGCCTTCGACGCCAAGCTCAAGGAAGCCGCTGCCGCTACGGACTCCCGGCAGGCCAACAAGCTCTACCAGGAGGCCGAGAAGATGCTGGCGGACACCCCGCCGACCGTCCCGCTGTGGACGACCTCGATCCCGTTCGCGTGGTCGGACAAGGTCGCCAACGTCAAGCTCACTCCGTTCGGCTCGATTGACCTTCAGTCGGTCAGCGTGAAGTGATCCATCCCTGATGACGCATCCGTCGGTCCGCTGAAGTTGCCCAGCGGACCGACGGTGTCGTGAGGAACACCATGTTCAGATATATCGTCAGACGCACACTTCAGATGATCCCGGTGCTCATCGGGACGACGTTCATCATCTTCTGTCTGGTCTTCGCCTTGCCGGGCGACCCGACGGCCGGTCGATGTGGTGAACGTCCTTGTCCGCCCGCCTATGTCGCGGCCTTCCGAGCCGAGTACAACCTCGACAAGCCACTCCTCGTCCAGTACGGCCTGTACTTGTCGAAGCTGTTGCACGGCGATCTCGGCGTTGACTACTACGGCAACACCGTCGTCTCCGAGCTCGGTGCTCGCTACCCCGTGACGATCAAGCTGGCTCTCATCGCCGTGCTCATCGAGATCATCGTCGGCATCCTGGCCGGTGTATGGGCCGGTGTGCGACGCGGCAAGTTCGTCGACTACTTCGTCCTCGTGTCCTCCCTGATCGTCATCTCCATCCCGATCTTCGTCATCGGTTCGCTGGCCCAGCTCATCTTTGGCCTGCGACTCGGGTGGTTCCCGGTGACGGCCGGCGACGGATCGTGGGGTGAGCTCATCTTGCCGGGCCTGGTGCTGGGAGCGTTGTCGGTGGCCTATGTGGCGCGTCTGACGAGGTCGAACCTGCTGGAGAATCAGCGAGCCGACTACGTGCGCACCGCCAAGGCCAAGGGCATGTCGCCGGGCCGCATCGTCAACGTGCACACCTTGCGCAACTCACTCATCCCCGTCATCACGTTCATCGGATACGACTTCGGCGCCCTCATGGGTGGTGCGATCGTCACCGAGCGGATCTTCAACATCAATGGAATCGGCAACTATGTGTATCGATCGATCAACCAGCGCGACGGCGTCTCGGTGGTCGGGTCGGTGACCTGCCTGGTGTTGGTGTATTTGTTCGCAAACCTCCTCGTCGACCTGCTGTACGGGGTGCTCGACCCGAGGATCAGCCATGACTGAACCACGCACGAACCTTCCCGATTCCCCGCTGGAGGCCGGCGGCCCAGAGGCCCTGGCCGAGCCGATTGCCGCCCCCCGCGAGAACGACGTCCTCGGCAACTCCAAGCCACGCTCGGTGTGGAATGACGCCTGGGACTCCCTCAAGAGCAATCCGCTGTTCTGGATCTCGGTGACCCTCATCGTCATCTTCTTGTTGATGGCGGCCGTGCCGGCAATCTTCACCTCGAAGAATCCCACCGACTGCAACTTGTCAGCCGCTCGTCACATCCCCTCCGGTGTGCACTGGTTCGGCACTGACATCCAGGGGTGTGACGTCTACGCCCGGACCGTCTACGGAGCCAGATCGTCGATCCTCGTCGGCGTGCTCGCCACCTTGGGGACGACCCTCCTTGGTGCCTTCATCGGCTTGATCGCCGGGTTCCGGGGCGGCTGGCTCGACACTCTGCTGAGCCGGACTGGTGACGTCTTCTACGCCATCCCACTGTTGCTCGGCGGCATCATCATTCTGTACACCTTCCCCAATGAGCCGGGCACTCCGTATCTCGTCATGGTGCTCAAAGTGGTGGGAGCCATCGTGATCCTGGGTTGGCCGTCGTTGGCTCGACTCATGAGGTCGTCGGTCTTGCAGGTTCTGCCCCACGATTACATCCAGGCCGCTCGGGCGTTGGGTGCCTCGTCGTGGCGGATCATCCGTCAGCACATCCTGCCCAATGCCATTGCCCCGGTCATCGTGGTGGCCACCATCAACCTGGGCGCCTACATCGCCATCGAGGCGACGCTGAGCTATCTGGGCATCGGTCTGCAGGAACCGGCCATCTCGTGGGGTGTGTCGATTTCCGACGCCTCGGGTCTGGGCTACGTCCGATCGGCGCCCTTCATGCTGCTGTTCCCGTCGCTGTTCCTGTCTCTGGCGGTGCTGGCATTCATCTTCCTCGGCGAGGCGGCACAGGACGCCTTCGACCCCAAACAGCACTGAGGTTTCGACATGGCACGAAAGACACTCACCAGCGCCCGTCTTCACCTGGAGCCGGTCGACGGGCTGCTTCTCAACGTCGACGACTTACACGTGGAGTTCCGCACCCGAGACGGTGTCGCCAAGGCCATCAACGGCACGAGCTTCACCCTGTCCGAACGGGAAACCCTCGCGATTCTCGGCGAGTCCGGGTCGGGCAAGTCCGTGACGGCCCAGGCGATCATGGGAATCCTCGACTCCCCTCCGGCCAAGATCACCGGCGGAAAGATCGAGTACTGCGGGGTTGACCTGCTGACGATGCCCGAAAAGAAGCGTCGTCAGATCCGCGGCGAGCACATCTCGATGATCTTCCAGGACGCCTTGTCGTCACTGAATCCGGTTTTCCCGGTCGGGTGGCAGATCGCCGAGATGTTCCGTATTCACCGCGGTATGAACCGCTCCGACTCGATGTCCGAGGCCATCCGCCTCATGGAGAAGGTGCACATTCCGGCGGCCAAGGAGCGCGCCGACAACTACCCGCACCAATTCTCCGGCGGTATGCGTCAGCGCATCATGATCGCGATGGCCATCGCGCTCAACCCGTGGGTGCTCATCGCCGATGAACCGACGACTGCCCTCGACGTCACCGTCCAGGCACAGATCATGACCCTGCTCAAGGAGCTCCAGGACGAGTCCGGGATGGGTCTGATCCTCATCACTCACGACCTCGGCGTCGTGGCGGACGTGGCTGACGACATCGCGGTGATGTACTGCGGCCGGTTCGTCGAACATGCTGACGTCCACCGTCTCTATGACAACCCGGCTCACCCGTACACCGTGGGTTTGCTGGACTCGATTCCGCGTCTGGACCAGAGGGGCAGCGAGTTGTATGCCATCGGCGGCCTGCCGCCATCCCTGACGAGTCTGCCGTCGGGGTGTTCCTTCCACCCACGTTGCCGCTGGGCCACCGACGAATGCCGCGCTGGCGGTGCACCGAAGTTCGTCGAGGTCGAGCCCGGACGTTGGGCTGCCTGCCACCACACCGAGGAGGTGCTCCACCGTGACCGCTGAGACGACGACCTCGACCAGCGCAACCGCTGCGACGAGGCCAGAACCCATCCTGTCAGTTCGCGACCTCACCAAGCATTACCCGCTGAAGTCCGGGGTGGTGCGTCACACCGTCGGCCATGTCAAGGCCGTCGACGGTGTGAGCTTCGATCTCTACCCCGGCGAGACCCTCGGTGTCGTCGGGGAGTCCGGCTGCGGAAAGTCCACCCTGGGACGGCTGTTGGTGGCCCTCGAGCCACCGACCTCCGGGACGATCACCTTCGAGGGGCGTGACGTCACCCACCTCAGGGGATCGGAGATGCGCAAGCTGCGCCGTGACATCCAGATCGTCTTCCAAGATCCGTACACCTCGTTGGATCCGCGTATGACGGTCGGAGACATCGTCAGCGAGCCCTTCCGCATCCACCCTGACGCCGTTCCGCGCGGCAAGAGGACCGAGAGGGTCAAGGAACTGCTGGACGTCGTCGGCCTCAACCCCGAGCACATCAACCGCTATCCGCACGAGTTCTCCGGGGGCCAGCGTCAACGCATCGGTATTGCCCGCGGCATCGCGCTGCAGCCCAAGGTACTGGTGTGTGACGAGCCAGTGTCGGCTCTGGACGTCTCGGTGCAGGCCCAGGTCGTCAACCTGTTGCAGAAGCTGCAGAGGGAGTTGGGAATGGCCTATATCTTCATCGCCCACGACCTATCGGTGGTGCGTCACATCTCCGACCGGGTGGCCGTGATGTACCTCGGGCGGATCATGGAGATGGGTGACGAGGAGCAGATTTACGAGCGCTCCACCCATCCGTATACCCAGGCCTTGCTGTCGGCAGTTCCGGTACCCGACCCGTCCTTGCGCGGGCAGCGGCATCAGATCCTGTTGCACGGAGATGTGCCCTCCCCCGCCAATCCGCCGACCGGCTGCCGCTTCCACACGCGGTGCTGGCGGGCTCAGCCGCTGTGTTCGGAGAAAGAGACCTCCTTGAACATGCACGCCGATGGACAAGGGGAGCATGCCTGCCGATGCCATTTCGCGGAGATCTTCGAGAAGGCCTCGGACGACGTCAAACCCGGTGACCTGACCGCCTAGTTGTCCGTTGACTGGGTCAGCCACCCGGGCTACGACACGCAGTTGCCAAGAACTGCCTGGACGTTGGCGATGTCCTCGTCGCCATGGGCTTTTCCTGGCGGCCGGAGGACGCCTGCCGCAGAGACGGGGACGGGTAGCGCGCCGCTATCTGCCAGGTGCGCCTGTTCGGTACAGCTGCGCCGGTTTTATGCAGTTGCGCCACCTCTGCCCAGCTGCGCCCGCATATGCCGCCTGCGCCTCAGCCCGCCGTGGCATCCATGCCGCCAGCCGTCTGCGAGTTGCCCTCCGTCCCCCGCGCCACCCCTACGTCGTCTACCTGCGCCATAAGTGTGCAGTTGCGCCGCGCATACACGGCGCAACTGCACAAAACAGGCGCAACTGGCCTTCAGAGGCCGGGGGAACGACGATGACGGCGCCATTTTCTGGCGCAACTGCACGTACATGGCGCAGCTGGACGGCGGCTTTGGGGCGCAGGTGCTCAGGGATGGCGCAGCTGGGCAGAGGTGGCGCAACTAGCAGCGCCGGCTCACCCCACGACGCCCCGCGACACCCCGAGACGCCTCGGAACGCCGAGAATCCCCCAAAAAGTCCAGCGAGATCTGCCACGCCCTGGCCCCCGAAACCCAACGGCACCGCCGACGCCAATTCCTTGACAGAGTTCGTCGACACCTCGGGATATCGCCGCCCGGCTAGGCTGTCCGGGTGCTGACCCTCATCTCCCCCGCCAAGTCGCTGGACCTCGAGAGCCCCACCCCAAGGAACCAGCCCACCGAGCCTCGCCTGCTCGACGAGACCGCCAAGCTCGCCGAGATCATGTCCGGCAAATCGGTTGCTGACCTGCGCAAACTCATGGGGGTCTCCGAAGAAATCGCCACCCTCAACGTCGAGCGCTACCGCGACTTCCAGCCGGGCACCCCCGAGACCGCGCGTCCCGCCGGCGTCACCTTCGACGGGGCCGTCTACCGAGGCATGGACCCGCAGTCCTTCGACACCCGCGACTGGACCGAGGCCCAGAAGTCACTACGCATCCTGTCCGGTCTCTATGGCGTCCTCCGTCCCCTCGACCGCATCCAGCCCTACCGCCTCGAGATGGGCACCGCCCTGCGTACCCACCGCGGCAACACCTTGGTGAGTTGGTGGGGAGACCAGCTCCGTGATCTCGTCTCCGCCGACCTCCAGGAGTCCCCCGGCCCGAAGGTCATCGTCAATCTGGCCTCGGCCGAGTATTTCCAGGCCGTCGCGGGGATCGACGCGAAGATCATCTCCCCGCGCTTCGAGTCCCGGGACCGTCAAGGACGTTGGAAGGTTATCTCCTTCACCGCCAAGACGGCCCGCGGCCTCATGGCCGGATGGATGATCCGTAACCGTGTGCGCACGGTCAAGGCACTCACTGACTTCCATGAAGGCTGGGAGTACTGCGACGAGGTGTCCTCCTCAGACATCCCCGTCTTCCGCAAGTTCGACTGATCCTGGATCCTGGCAGCCTGATCCACCAACCTGCTGACAACGCGCGGCACCCGCCACCCCGAAGATCACCAGGGTGACGGGTGCCGCGTTCAGGGACCGGACGGATGCCAGGGATCAGTCGGCACATCGATCAGCAACGGCACACTCTTCACTGCCGATCGGGTCCAGGTCGACCTGCGTCATCAGCGAGTCAATGAATCACCTCCAGTTCCAACTCGTTGTTCGTCGTTCATTCCGGGATACGCATTGTGCGCGACCCCGCGGTCTCACTTCTTGCCGTAGCGGCGATTGAACTTCTCGACGCGCCCAGCGGTGTCGACGATCTTGGCCTTGCCTGTGTAGAAGGGATGACTGGCCGACGTGATGTCGACGTCGATGACCGGGTAGGTGTTCCCGTCCTCCCACTCAATCTCCTTGGAACTGGTGGCGGTGGACCTCGTCAAAAAGGTCATGTTCGCCGAGATGTCCCTGAAGACCACGGGGTGGTAGTCGGGGTGGATGCCTTGTTTCATCGGTTTCCTTCCGGCCTTGGCGCGTGCCTGTCCAAACGACGAGTTCGCATCTCGTCAGCATCAGTATATGATAATGATTCTCACATGCAAACGATCACAGGAGATACCCATGTCACGACGCTGCCAGGTCCGCGGCACCAAGCCAGGATTCGGTAACAACGTCTCGCACTCCCAACGCCACACGAAGCGCCGCTGGAATCCCAACATCCAGAAGAAGCGCTACTGGGTGCCGTCGTTGGGCAGAAAAGTCACCCTGACCCTGACCCCGAAGGCGATGAAAGAGATTGATCGCCGTGGCGTCGACGTCGTCATCGCCGAAATGCTCGCTCGAGGAGAGAAGATCTGATGGCCAAGAAGTCCACACAACTACGCCCCATCATCAAGCTGCGGTCGACAGCCGGAACCGGCTACACCTACGTCACCCGCAAGAACCGACGCAACACCCCGGACCGTCTCGTCCTCAAGAAGTTCGACCCCATCGTGCGTCGCCACGTCGAGTTCAAGGAGACCCGCTGATGGCCAAAAAATCCAAGATCGTCGCCCAGAAGAAGCGCGAGAAGTTGGTCGCCCAGTACGCGGAACGACGCGCCGAACTCAAGGCCATCATCAAGTCTCCGACCGCCTCATTGGACGAACGCATGGAAGCATCGCGTAAACTGTCTACCCTGCCGCGCGATTCATCCCCCGTGCGGCTGCGTAACCGTGACCAAGTCGACGGACGCCCCCGTGGCTATGTCGGCAAGGCCGGTGTGTCCCGTATCCGTTTCCGTGAGATGGCCCACCGCGGCGAACTCCCCGGAATCACGAAGTCAAGCTGGTGAGACCATGGCAGTACCGAAGCGTAAGAAGTCCCGTTCGACCACGCGTCATAGGCGGGCCCAGTGGAAGACCACGCCAACACAGTTGGTTGAGATCCGCGTTGAGGGCAAGGTCCTGCGGGTCCCCCGAAATCTGGTCAAGGCCTACCACTCTGGGCTGATTGACGCCGAGGACTGAATCCTCGCACCCTGAGCGGTCCAATGTGGCCGCTCAGGTCAGTTGATCACCCGAGAAGCCTTGATCCCGTAGGGTTGTCGTCATGAGCAAGCCCGAAGTGACCCTGCCCGATTCCGCCCCCGACGACCTCACCATCGAGGACATCACGGTCGGCGACGGCCCCGAGGCCTCCGCCGGAAACCTCGTCGAGGTGCATTACGTCGGAGTGGCCCTGAGCAATGGTCGCGAGTTCGATTCCTCGTGGAACCGCGGAGAACCGCTGACCTTCCAGCTGGGACTCGGCCAGGTGATCCCCGGATGGGATGAAGGCGTTCAGGGCATGAAGGTCGGCGGACGACGCAAGCTCGTCATCCCCCACCACCTCGCCTACGGTCCGCAGGGTATTCCCGGCGTGATCGCTGGCGGTGAGACGCTGGTCTTCGTCTGCGACCTCGTCAACATCATCTGAGGGCGTCATTCGACGGCGCCATCTGACGTGACCCCGGATCAAGCAATCGCGCGCGCCCGGGCCCTCGCAGGGTCCGGGCGTCGTTGCATGCTCGGACTCTGTGGCGAACCAGGAGCTGGCAAGACGACCCTGTCCCACCTTCTGAGCGAGGAATTGGGAGAGACATGCGCCGTCGTCCCCATGGACGGGTTCCACCTCGCCCAGGCCGAGATCGAACGACTCGGTCGCGCCGACCACAAGGGAGCTCCCGACACCTTCGACGGGTGGGGATTCCTGTCCTTGGTGCGTCGCCTGGCCACCGCCGACGAACCAGTGGTCTACGCACCGATGTACCAACACGGGTTCGGCGAACCCATCGCCGGGGAGATCCCAGTGACACGGGAGGTGCCGCTCGTCATCGTTGAGGGGAATTACCTCCTCCTCGACGAGGAGCCGTGGTCTCTGCTGGCGCCGCTGTTCACCCAGACCTGGTACGTCGACGTCGATCCTCAACTACGGATGGAACGACTCGTCCGACGACACGTCGCCGCAGGAAAACCCCCGGAATATGCCCTGACGTGGGCCAATGGCCCTGACGAACGCAATGCTGCGCTCATCCGTACCACAAAGGTGCGCGCGGATTGCGTCGTCGTTATGGAATGACGCACGATTCGATCAGACCGAATTGGGATTACTGTCCCGTACGTGGCAAGGCCGTTGGACGATCGCCACCTTCAGCCCACCGTAGTCCGGAGTTCGGCGCATGTTCGCTGTTGCTCTGGTTATGCGTGTCATGGCCATTCCCGCTGCGGCCACTCGTGTCCCGCCCAGTCGGTGGCGTTGCCCGGTAGTGGAGTCCGAATCCGCGCGGGAATACTGTGTCTCCATTAGGACCAGGCACCCGCACCGGAAGTTTCCCCACCGGGTTGCGTCCGGCAATAATCGCGACGCCCGCTGCCATACTCACCTTGCGGTTGGAGTAAAGAGCTAGCGCAGCATTCGGGCGGTGGGTCATCGCCACGTCATAAGGGGTCCCGGTCATGACCTGCACGACTGGTTTTCCGACACCCATCAAGGCCCTGATCATGGCGTCCTGAGCGTCCCCACGTTTCAACCCGTGGGTCACCACGATGATGGCGTCGACGTTGGCCTTCTGGAGATCGGCCTTCGTCGGCGCATGGCTGGTTGCCCGCGCGAGGACCGGAGTAAATCCGGCCGAGCGCAGCGGCTCGAGGAGGTACTCCGGATTTCCTACGCTCGTTCCAGTGACAAGTACCCGTGAGGGCTTCAGGGGAAGAGTGCCGTCATTGACCAGCATCGTCACCGATCTAACGGCGATGTCGTTGGCAACCTTGGCTCCAGATCTCACCCCGCGTTCGGCTGCCCCAAGACCAACCTGTCTTCCCGTGATATCGCGACGCTCTTTCCAGGCAAGGATACGCAGTACTGACTCGTCGAGACGGCGTTCGCTAATGCGACCATCCTTGATAGCTTCGCGCATTGCAGTGACGACCGCGTCCGCGTCATGAGTATTCAGCAGAATGTCGGACCCAGCTTCGAAAGCTTGCACTGCGACGCGCCCTCGAATCGGCTTCATGAAGGCATTGAACTCGGCATTCGCGTGCCCCTCATCACTTGCCGTGGGGTCATCACCCTCGGTGTCGGCCGCGGCCTTGAGCCTTGTGTATGCGGCCTTCTCGTCGTCGGTCATGACTGCGAGCTGGGCACCCTCCATGTCGAGGGCGTCGGTAGTAATGATGCCCCGGTAACCCATCTGTTCGCGCAGCAGGCCAGTGAGTACCTTTTTAGACAAAGTGGCCGGCATCGTCGGATCCAACGCCTTCACGATGATGTGGGCTGTCATGATCATGTCCACTCCCGCATCCATCGCCATGCGGAAGGGCACCAGGTGACGGTTGAGAACCGTACCACCGTATCCCACGACCGGCAGGCCTAGATGGGAGTCAGTCTGGGTATCACCGTGTCCCGGGAAATGCTTGGCAGTGGCCGCGACCCCTTGGGACTGGATTCCGCGGAGTTGCTCAACACCGAGTGCCCCAACACGCACCGGATCGTCCCCCATGGATCTCACCCCGATTACGGGATTGGCCGGATTCGTGTTGACGTCGATGTCCGGGGCGAAGTCCACATTGATGCCCAGGGCACACAGTTCACGACCGAGGACTATCCCTTGGGCGCGAGCAGCACGCAGATCATTGACTGCACCCAGCGCCATATTCCCTGGAAATTCAGTGGCTGGGGAGGTAATCCGCGCGACGATACCGCCTTCCTGATCGACGGCGATGGCCAATGGTGCAGTCGATGACTTCCTTGCCGCCTCTTGCAGGCCGTTGGAAAGCTTGGCGACGGCAGCTGGATTCGTGGGCGTCGAGATATTGCCAGACCAATTGAAATAGAGGACTCCGCCGAGATGGTATTTCTGCACGGCCTCTGCCGGAGTACGGACGTCGTCTCCGAAAGCTAGCTGATTCCTCTTCGCCATCGACGTGTCGTCGGCACTAGACCCAAAGACATGGGTCCACATCACTTGACCGATCTTCTCGTCTAAGGTCATCGCCTCGAGTTGGGACCGGACGTCACTTGCTACAGCTCGCAATGGTGAGAGCGCAGATGCCGCAAGAGCGCCAGCTGCAGCGGTCATGACGGTGCGTCTTTTCACGGTACTTCTCCTCGCATTGTGTTCTCACTCGGAGTTGTGCCCACGGCTGGTCCTAACCCGGCTAAGCAGGTACCCCCGCAGTGATACGGTCAGTGATGTCTCCCTAGCGAGGCAACCAACGGCGATCACACCGGTGCGATCCGCCCATGGCAGTTGTGTGTGCGACCTCGTCACGACCATCGTGCCACAACAACATCACACCGAGAATGCATCTGGGGGAACTAAACGATGTACGACAACAACAGCACTGCCGCAGCCATGACGATCAAGCTCGACGCCGAGTTCCCACCCGACCCGGTCTTCCGGCCCGGCATACGACGAGCACCCTCACGTGGATTCCACCTCACCCCTGATCAGACCAAGATCGCGCTGCGCAATGCCCTGCGTTACCTTCCCCCGGAACTGCACGAGAAGGCCGCACCAGAGTTCCTCGAGGAACTTCGCACCTTCGGCCGCATCTACGCCTACCGCTGGCGTCCGGCTGGTCATCTCAAGGGCCGTCCGATCGACGAGTACGAGGGCCGCTGCACCGAGGGCAAGGCCTTCCAGGTGCAGATCGACAACAACCTCGACTTCGACGTCGCCCTCTACCCCTACGAGCTCGTCACCTATGGCGAAACCGGCAGCGTCTGCCAGAACTGGCTGCAGTACCGACTCATCAAGAAATACCTCGCCCAGCTCACCGAGGACACCACCTTGGTCGTCATGAGCGGCCACCCGCTGGGGCTGTTTCCCTCCCGCCCGGAGTCCCCCCGCGTCATCATCACCAATTCCCTCATGGTCGGCCACTTCGACAACCAGAGGGACTGGGAGATCTGTGAGGAGATGGGAGTCGCCAACTACGGCCAGATGACTGCCGGCGGCTGGATGTACATCGGCCCGCAGGGCATCGTCCACGGCACCTTCAACACCATCCTCAACGCCGGGCGCATCCGTCTCGGGATCCCCGCTGACGGTGACCTCTCAGGAGTGCTCTTCGTGTCGTCGGGACTGGGCGGAATGTCCGGGGCCCAACCCAAGGCTGCCGAGATCGCCCACGCCGTCGGAATCATCGCCGAGGTCGACATGTCGCGCATCCAGACCCGTCTCGACCAGGGCTGGGTGGGTCACGTCTCCGAGGATCTCGACGAGGTGTTCGCCCTGGCCAAGGAGCACATCGACGAGCGCACCCCGATCTCGATCGCCTACCACGGCAACATCGTCGATCTGCTGCAGTACGCCGTTGACAACGACATCGACATCCCGCTGCTGTCCGACCAGACCTCCTGCCATGCAGCCTATGACGGCGGCTACTGCCCGCAGGGCCTGACCTTCGAGGAGCGCACCGAGCTGCTGGCCCGTGACCGTGACGAGTACGCCCGCCGCGTCGACAAGACCCTGCGCAAGCATTTCGAACTCATCCGCACCCTCACCGAGCGTGGCACCTACTTCTTCGACTACGGCAATGCCTTCATGGCGACCGTCTTCGAGTCCGGGGTGACCGAGATCGCCAAGGACGGGGACTCCCGAAATGGGTTCATCTGGCCCTCCTACGTCGAGGACATCATGGGACCCGAGCTCTTCGACTACGGTTACGGCCCCTTCCGCTGGGTCTGTCTTTCGGGCAAGCACGAGGACCTCATCGCCACCGACCATGCCGCCATGGACTGCATCGACCCGAATCGCCGCGGCCAGGATCGCGACAACTACATCTGGATTCGGGACGCCGAGGCTAACGACCTCGTCGTCGGCACCCAGGCGCGCATCCTCTACCAGGACGCCAAGGGCCGTAGGGACATCGCGTTGCGGTTCAACGAGATGGTGCGCAACGGCGAGATCGGACCGGTCATGCTCGGGCGGGATCACCATGACGTCTCGGGCACCGACTCCCCCTTCCGCGAGACCGCGAACATCAAGGACGGGTCCAACGTCATGGCGGACATGGCCACCCAGTGCTTCGCTGGCAATGCCGCTCGCGGCATGAGCCTGGTGACCTTGCACAACGGCGGAGGAACCGGCATCGGCAATGCCATCAACGGCGGGTTCGGGCTGGTCCTGGATGGTTCCGAGCGGGTCGACGCCGTCATCCGCAGCTCCTTGCTGTGGGACGTCATGTGCGGTGTGGCCCGACGCGGCTGGGCCCGCAACGACCACTCCATCGAGACGGCCACCGAGTTCAACCAGGAACACGACGACGCCCAGATCACCCTGCCCTACCTGGTCGATGACGCCCTCATCGACGGATTGGTGAAGTGATGACGACCTGGACAGCGGCAGCCCTGCTCGACGAGATCGCCGGGATCGGACGCAACGAGGACGGCTCCTACTCGCGGTTCTGCTTCCGCCCTGACGAGGTGGCCTTGCGGGAATGGTTCGTCACGAAGGCCACCGAGTTGGCTCTGACGATCGTCACGGACATGAATGCCAACATCTGGGCGTGGTGGGGAATGCCGGGCCCGGAGGCCGTCCTGACGGGGTCCCACCTGGACTCAGTCCCTGGCGGCGGTGCCTACGACGGGCCGCTCGGCGTCGTCTCCTCCCTCGTGGCCGTGGCGAAGATGAAAGAAGCCGGGGTCGAGCCGTCGAAACCCTTTGCCGTCGTCGCCATGGCTGATGAGGAGGGCGCACGATTCGGCATGCCCTGTCTGGGGTCACGCTTGGCCTCGGGCAAGCTCAGCAAGGACGACGCCCGCAGGCTCGTCGCCCGGGACGGACAGAGTCTGCCGGACGCCTGGCGGGAGGCCGGCCTGGACCCTGATCTCATCGAGCCTGACGATGTCCTGCTCGATGCCTCCTACTTCATCGAGTTGCACGTCGAGCAAGGGCGCGGGCTGGCCGACCTCGACCACCCGGTCGCGATTGCCACAGCGGTGCGGCCGCACGGCCGCTGGCGTGCCGAGTTCACCGGGCAGGGGAACCATGCCGGGACCACCCTCATCCCCGATCGCCACGACCCCGTCATCCCAGTGGCCGAAACCATCCTGGCGTCCCGCGAGGCCGCTGAGCGGGAGGGCTGCGTCACGACGGTTGGGCGGATCAACGTCGAGCCAGGCGGGACGAATGTCATCGCCTCGGCCACGACGATGTGGCTGGATTGCCGAGCCGAGGACCCCGACACCGTCACCAAGGTCGTCGAGGAGATCCAGAAGACCTCAGCAGCGGCTGCTGACAAGCAGGGGTGCCAGGTCGTCTGGACCCGTGAGTCATGGACCGACCGCACCGCCTTCGACGACGACCTGCGTCATCGGATGCTGCAGGTCCTCGGTGAGGAGACCCCGCAGCTGTCGACGGGAGCGGGTCACGACGCTGCCACCTTGGCCGCGACGCTACCCACCGGGATGCTCTTCGTCCGCAATCCCACCGGAGCGTCCCACTGCCCGGCCGAATCAGCCAGCGACGAGGATTGCGAGGCGGGAGCGGAGGCTCTGCGAGCCGTGTTGGAGGAGCTGGTCAAGTGAGTGAGTGGTTCTTCCCGAAGGCCCTCGTCGAGGGACGGGTTGCGCACAATGTGCGCGTTTCGAGTGATGCTGGCGTCATCACCGAAGTCACGGTTGACGCCCAGCACGATCGCCACAGCTTCAGCGGCGTCGCTGTTCCCGGATTCGCCAACACGCACTCCCACGTCTTCCACCGCGGGTTGCGAGGAGCCGGGGAGGGTGAGGACTTCTGGTCTTGGCGGACCGAGATGTACCGGCTGGCCAACCGCCTCGACCCGGACTCCTACCACCGCCTGGCACGAGCGGCCTTCGCCGAGATGGTGGCTGCCGGGTACACCAGCGTGGGCGAGTTCCACTATGTCCACCACCGGCCCGACGGCACCCCTTACCCGCACCACGACATGGAGTTGGCCGTTGTCAACGCCGCCGCCGACGCGGGTATCCGGATCACCCTGCTCGACACCTGCTACCTGCACGCCGGACCGGGAGCTCCACTCGGCGAGGACCAGACGAGGTTTAGTGACGGCAGCGTCAAGGGATGGTTGGAGCGCTGGCACGCTCTCACTGATGCCCTGCCGGATTCCCCCTTGGTGACGCCGGGAGCGGCCCTGCACTCGGTGCGAGCCGTCAGTCCTGACGAGATGGCCACAGCTGTCTCGGGCTTGCCGGACCGCGCCCCGATCCACGTCCACGTCTCCGAGCAGCCCCGTGAGAACGAGGAGTGTCTGGCCGCCCACGGGCTGACGCCCACCGCCGTCCTGGAACGTGCTGGAGTGCTCTCCGATCGCACCACCGTCGTCCATGCCACACACCTGAGCGACGACGACATCGCCATGATTGCTCGCACGGACACCATCGTCTCGCTGTGCCCGACCACCGAGGCCGATCTGGGTGACGGCATCGCGCGGGTCAAGGATCTGCTCGACGCCGAGGTGCGTCTGACGATCGGCACCGACGAGGACGTCGTCACCGACCCCTTCGCCGAGTTGCGCCTGCTCGAGTCCACCGCTCGGCTGGCCACCGGGACCCGAGGAGTCATCGGCTGCAACTCCCTGTGGAAGATCGGTTTTCGATACGGGGTGGATAGCCTGCGCCCGGCAGCGGGACCACGCCCGCACCAAGTTTCCACACCCGCTTCCGACCTCGCCGGGCTGAGCGTGGGTGATCCTGCTGACGTCGTCGTCGTCGATCCGTCGTCGGCTCGCCTGGCCGGGGTGGACCCGACACGCTGGCCGCTGGCGGCAACCGCCGAGGACGTCACCGCCACCATCATCGCGGGCGAGTGGATCCGACGCGACGACGCCACCGCCGAGGATCTGCGCCATGTACTGAACGAGCTGAGAGGTCGTGACTCGTGAGCGTCGTCATCAACAACATCGGTCTGCTGGTCACCAACGATCCATCCGTCGGCGGTGATGGCCTCGGACAGATCCGTGACGCAGCCGTCGTCATCGACGGAGATCGAATCGTCTGGGTGGGGCGCTGTGCCGAGGCTCCCGCAGCCGATTACCAGGCCGACATGACGGGAGCCTGCATCATCCCCGGCTTCGTCGATTCCCACAGCCATCCGGTCTTCGCAGGGGATCGTAGTGACGAGTTCGACGCACGGATGAACGGTCAGAAGTACGAGGCCGGCGGAATCCTGCGCACCGTTCGACGCACCCGGGAGGCGTCCGTCGGGCTGCTCGATGCCGTCATGACCGGGATCCTCGACGAGATGGCGCTCGGTGGAACGACGACTGTTGAGGCCAAGACGGGGTACGGGCTCGACATTGAGACGGAGGTCAAGCTGGCGCAAGTGGCCAGTTCTCACACCGACGAGGTGACCTTCCTGGGCGCCCACGTCGTCGGGCCCGAGTACGAGCCGGACGAGTACGTCCGTCTGGTGTGCGGGGAAATGCTGCAAGCCGTACGTCCCTATGTGCGCTGGATAGACGCCTTCTGCGAGACCGGCGCCTTCGACCCCGACCAAACCATGGAGATCCTGCGCGCAGGCAAGGATGCCGGGTTGGGGCTTCGTCTCCATGCCGCTCAGTTGGGGCCCTCTGAGGTCATTCCGCAGGCCTGCGAGCTGGGTCTGGCTTCAGTAGACCACTGCACGTTTTTGAGCGATGAGGACATCGACGCCATGAAGGCCACCGACACTGTGGCTACTCTGCTTCCGGCCGCCGAGTTCAGCACCAAACAGCCCTACCCCGATGCCAGACGACTCCTCGACGCCGGAGTGACGGTGGCGCTGGCCACCGACTGCAATCCGGGCACCGCCTTCACCTCGTCCATGCCGTTCTGCCTTGCCATCGCGGTGCGGGAGATGGGCATGACGCCGGAGCAGGCCCTCTGGTCGGCGACGGCGGGAGGCGCAGCCGCCCTTCACCGTGACGACGTCGGCGTCATCAAGCCGGGAGCCCGTGCGGATCTGGTGGGTTTGGCGGCCCCGTCGTGGCTGCACCTCATGTACCGCCCAGGAGTCCCTCTCATCGACAAGGTTTGCCGGAGCGGACGACTGCTCACGTTGACCCAACCACGGCTGAGACTCGACGGTTGACCGGCACGACCACCGTCGCCCCTGACCCCATTCGTGCTCAACACGAGGTCAGCCATGGCGACTGCCCAGAAGACATACCCGAATACACGCGATCGCCACGACACCGTGGCACTCACGACAAGGAAGGACGACCATGAATCCAGCCACCATTGACGTCGGTGCCCCGCTCACTCCCCACGACATCATCGCCGTCGCCCGATCAGGAGCCCAGGTGACGGTCGGAGACGACGCGATGGAGCGGGTGAAGCGAGCCTCCGACCTCGTCGAGAGCCTGGCCGACGACCTCCAGCCCCACTACGGCATCTCCACCGGCTTCGGCGCCTTGGCCTCCACCCGAGTGCCCCGTGACCATCGCGTGGCCCTGCAGCACTCCCTCATTCGTTCCCACGCCGCCTCGACCGGGCCACGGGTGGAGACCGAAGTCATCCGCGCCATGATGACTCTGCGTCTCAAGACCATGGCATCTGGCCACACCGGAGTGCGCCCGGAGGTCGTCACTGCCTACGCTGACCTGCTCAACTCTGGGCTGGTGCCGATCGTCGGGGAATACGGGTCCCTTGGGTGTTCGGGCGACCTCGCCCCGCTGGCCCACTGTGCCCTCGTCCTCACCGGAGAAGGGACTGTCCTGACCCCCGACGGTGGTGAGGTCGACGCCGCCACCGGTCTTGCCCAGGTCGGGCTGAAGCCCATTTCCTTGCGCGAAAAGGAGGGGCTGGCCCTCATCAATGGCACTGACGGCATGCTCGGCCAGCTGATCATGGCCCTGGCTGACCTCGACGTCCTCGTCCCGACGGCTGACCTGGCGGCAGCGATGACCGTTCAGGCCCTGTGCGGCATCGACCGAGTTTTCGCCCCCGATCTGCAGGCCTTGCGTCCCCACCCCGGACAGGGGGTTTCAGCTGCCAACATCCTCGCCCTGTTGGAGGGGTCCGACCTCATCCAGGCCGGTCGGGAGGGCGCCGTCAAGCGCGTCCAGGATGCTTACTCGCTGCGGTGCGCCCCGCAGGTTCACGGAGCCGTGCGCGACACCATGGCCCACGCCCTTCAGGTGGCGAAAGTCGAGTTGGCCTCGGCCGTCGACAACCCGGTCATCACCGACGACATGCGCGTGGAGTCCAATGGCAACTTCCACGGTGCGCCGGTGGCATATGTGCTCGATTTCCTGGCGATTGCCGCAGCCGACCTCGCGTCGATGAGCGAGCGCCGCACTGACCGCATGCTCGATCCGACACGCAACCGCGACCTTCACCCCTTCCTCGCCGACGACCCCGGTGTCGACTCCGGTCACATGATTGCTCAATACACCCAGGCCGGCATCGTCTCGGAGATGAAGCGGCTGGCCGTCCCGGCGTCGGTGGACTCCATTCCGACATCGGCCATGCAGGAAGACCACGTCTCGATGGGATGGTCGGCCGCCCGCAAGCTGCGCCGCGGGATTGACGGTCTGGGAGCCGTCATTGGCATCGAGATCCTGACCGCCGCCAAGGCTATCCAGATGCGGAGTGTGGAGCCGTCGAAGCCGGTAGCCGACGTCATTGCTCGGATGCGCCAGACCATTCCCGGTCCCGGACCGGACCGCTTCCTTGCCCCCGAAATCGACGAAGCGCACCGCTTGGTAACTTCCGGTGAGCTCCTCGAGGTGGTGCGTCAGCAGGTGGAGGTGAGTTGACCACGCACGATTCGTGTACATGACTCCTGTAGCGTGGGGTGTGCTCTGCCCATGCAGAGGTGAGCCATTGTTGAGTTGCGTGTCGTCCGCATCTCGGATGTCCTTCCCCGCCGTTGCGGGGGTGCGCGGGCGTAGGGCAGGACGTGCTTCTGGCCCGATCCTCCCCGCCGTTGCGGGGGTCGGTGATCAACTGTGGGCGTCCTGCAGTTATTTTCCAACTTGTTCAGTTGAGTCACATTCTTATGTTAAGGTTCTTGTCAACATCAACCGCAAGGAAGCGACAATGCTCAACACGTGGTCTCCCCCAGCACGGTCCTGCTGGGGGAAGACGAACGAGGAAGCCGACTGGCTCCCCGTCGTCCAACATCTGGAGGACACCGCCGGTGTCATGGCCGAGATATGGAGCCTCCAACCGCGATCCATCCGATCACTCCTAGCCGACAGCCTTGGCGGAGAACGCGCCGCCCAAACGTTCGAATGCTTTCTAGCGGGGATCCATGACGTCGGAAAGGTCAGCGCCGACTTCGCACACAAAGCGCGGTTCCCCCGCACCAACGGAACATCAACGAGCTACCTGTGCGATCAGATGGAACGGCAGGGGTTTGTCATTGAGAAGCCGGACGCTTCCATCCCCCACGGCGCCCTGGGACAGGCTCACGTCACTAGCTGGTTGGTGAATCGCTACCCTGATGCACCCAAGGCACGCCGTCACGCTCGCAACATCGCCTCCATCATCGGAGGACACCACGGGTCAAATCCCACGGCCGCGGACATGGAGAAATTCAAGCTGTCCCTGGATCGCGAGGACCGCCTCTGGAAGACCACCCGCGACGAGATCCTCGACACTGCAGCCGCGCATACCGGTGCCGAGAAATTCTTACCCAGCTGGATGAGCACCCCGATCCCCATCCAGACGCAGGTGATCTCCGAGGCGCTCGTCATAGTCGCTGACTGGATCGCCAGTTCGGAATCACTGTTTCCCTACGATCTCACGACACCGACACCGGATCGAGTCCGACGAGCCATCACCAGGCTGCAGCTCCCTCGCCCCTGGCAGCCCTACCCCTGCCCCAACTCCGTGAACGAGCTGTTCCACACCAGCTTCCCTTCCCTCGTCCACGGAGAACCCAACGCCATGCAGCGTGCAGCAGTCGAAGCCGCATCCTCGATGGTGGAGCCCGGCCTGCTCATCATCGAAGCCCCCATGGGGCAGGGCAAGACTGAAGCAGCTCTCATGTGCGCCCATGTACTCGCCGACAAATTCGGGCTCGGCGGCATCTTCTTTGGTCTGCCGACGATGGCCACATCCAATCCCATGTTCGGTCGCGTCCGGGAATGGCTGGACGCCGTACCAGCTGAGGACCAATCCAGCATCACTTTGGCCCACTCGAAGGCCGGGCTCAACGATGACTACCAGCAGCTCATGCCCTGGAATGCGTCGATGGCCGTCTATGACGAGGGCACCTCACAGCGCGAAGCCTCGGCGATCGTCCACGAGTGGTTCCTCGGCCGAAAACGCGCGATCCTGGCCGATCACGTCATCGGCACCATCGACCAGGCGTTGTTCACCGGACTCAAGGCCAAGCACGTCGTCCTGCGCCACCTCGGTCTGGCGAGCAAGGTCGTGATCATCGACGAGGTCCACGCCGCTGACGTCTACATGCGCGAGTACCTCAAAGTCGTCCTCGAGTGGCTCGGCGCCTACCGCACGCCCGTCATCCTCATGTCCGCAACCCTACCGCCCGCCCAGCGCGAGGAACTTGCTCTGGCCTACGCCAAAGGGCGCCATGGAAAGCGTGCCACCATGGCGCTGCCCACCTCAGACGAGTACCCGCTCATGACCTGCGTCACCGACGACATCACCCAACGCGGCACATCGGTCACGGCCCCGGCGCGCGGCATCACCGTCGAGACGATGACCGACTCCCTCGACGATCTCGCGGCTCGGCTCGAGGAGCAGACGTCCGAGGGCGGCTGCGTCGGGATCATCCGCGACACCGTTGCACGAGCCCAGGAGACCTTCGACGTACTCCGGCAGCGTCTCGACTGCGAGGTCGTCCTCGTTCATTCCAGGTTCGTCGCACCACAGCGTGCCCGTCGGGAGTCCGACCTCGTCAGGCGTCTTGGACGCTCTGACCAGACCCGTCCTCATCGCATCGTCGTCGTCGGTACCCAGGTGCTCGAGCAGTCCCTCGACGTTGACTTCGATCTGCTCGTCAGCGACATCGCGCCCATGGACCTCCTCCTCCAGCGCATCGGTCGATTGCACCGACACGACCGCGCACGTCCGCCCCGACTTCGTGACGCCGTCTGTCTGGTCACCGGCGTCGACAGCTGGGATGACGCCGGTCCGAGATTCAGCCGTGGAGTCGACCTTGTCTACGAACCGGACGCCCTCATGCGCACCGCGGCCCTCCTCGACGATCTGCTGCCCGGTGGGATCTCAATCCCGCAGGACATCCCTCGACTCGTCCGACAGGCCTATCAGGAGCCCTTCCCTTGGCCTGATGCCTGGACGGCCGGGGGCGAGAAGGCCGCACTCGATGCCAGGTCGAATCGTCAGTTGGCAGCGACTCGCGCCATGGCCTTCCGTCTGGCCGATCCATTCGGCGCATCGAGCCTCATGAAGGGGCTCACCGACATGGCTTCCTCCGATCCCGAGAACACCCGCGGCCACGCGTCAGTGCGCGACTCCGAGGATTCCATCGAGGTCATTGTCGTCCAGCAGTCGGGCTCCGGACATCGGCTGCTCGACGACATCGGGGAATACTCCGGAACAGAGCTGCCGCTGTTCGGTGCCCCTGACGGCGATCTGGCCCGAGCCGTCGCATCGTGCACCGTCACCCTTCCCCGGTCACTGTCGAACCCATGGGACATCGACAGGACCATCGCCGAGCTGGAGGCCGCGCCGATCGACCTCAGCTCATGGCAGACATCCCCGTGGCTTCGGGGACAACTCGTCCTCGTCCTCGACGTCCATGGCAATTCCACATTGTTGGGACATCCACTCCACTACGATCGCGATCAGGGGCTCATCGTCGAGCCCCTTCCCCAGAACGGAGCACCGGTATGACGAGCGCCTTCAACCTCATCGACGAGCCATGGATCGCGGTGCGACGCCCGGACAACGTCGTCATCGAGGTGTCGATCCGCGACGCCTTCCACCAAGCGAGCAGTCTTCGCGGCCTGGCCGGGGAGATCCCCACCCAGGAGGCCGCCGTCCTGCGCCTCCTCCTCGCCATCGCCATCCGGGCCACCGCTGAGTACCGCAGTGACGACGAGAAGATCGACGACTGGGCGCAGTGGTGGGAGTCCGGGCTACCACTGCACGAGATCGACGAATATCTGGACCGCTGTCACGATCGATTCTTTCTCGTCGACGGCCACACGCCCTTCATGCAAGTCGCTGATCTGCACACCAGCAAAGGAGGGTATTCAGGCCTGACCAAGATCATCAGCGAGGTGCCGCCGAACGACAAGTTCTTCACGACAAGGGATGGTGCCGGTATCTCGTCGTTGGGTTTTGCCGAGGCCGCCCGGTGGCTCGTCCATGCCCAGGCCTTCGACATCTCGGGCATCAAGTCGGGGGCTGTCGGCGATCCGCGTGTCAAGGGTGGCAGGGGGTTCCCCATCGGGACGGGCATCAGTGGTCCCATGGGCATCGTCGTCATCGAAGGCACCAGTCTTGCCGAGACGATCCTGCTCAATCTCTTCCTCGAGGACGATCCGCAGGCCGATGTCCCGGTCTGGGAGCGTCCACCGCAGACGGCAGCCCCCGACGCCGAGCACCCGGTTCCCACCGGATGCGCCGATCTCTTCACCTGGCAGAGCCGGCGCGTGCGTCTCATCACCGAGGCGGACCACGTCGTCGACGTCCTCCTGTGCAACGGCGACAAGGTCGGATGGAAGTATCTGTTACACAAGGACCCGTCGACCGCGTGGCGCTTCAGCGCACCCCAGACGAAGGCGGCCGGGGAGATCGTGTACATGCCCCGCAGCCACGACTCCACCAAGGCCATGTGGCGCGGACTGGAGCCTTTACTGGCGCACGAACCATCACCCGAAGACAGGCGCAGGAAGAAGGCCGGAGAGCCCGACAGGGCGTGGCTACGGCCGGAGATTCTCGAGCAACTCGCAACCCTCACCAGCGATGGCGCCCTGCCTGACGATCATCTCATTCGCATGCGGACCATCGGCATGGAATATGGATCACAAAGCTCAGTGGTGTCGACGACGATCGATGACTCCCTGCCGACGTCCTTGGCGGTCATCGCCAACGAGCAGCTGGGACGGCTCGCCGTCGGCTGCGCACATACCGCCGAGTCCCTGGTGTTCGCCTTGCAGAACCTCGCTTCCGATCTGGCTACCGCGACCGGCGACGAGTCGGAGGGGGTCCGTCCCCGAGCTGCCGAAGCCGGTTTCTCGGCCCTCGACCCCGCCTACCGGGAGTGGTTCAGTCGCCTCACGGGCACCACCGACGTCGATGCCGCGACTCTGGCATGGCGCCGGAGGGCACGGCGGATCGTGCGCGAGGTGGGCCTCCAGCTTTGCCGCGACGCCGGGTCGGCAGCCCTCACCGGACGCATGGTCCCGGTGCCCAACACCGAGCGACACGACCTCATGGACCTCGCCCGCGCCTGGCAGCGATTCCTCTCCCGGATGCGCGCCAGCGCCCCCCTATCTGACGATCCTCAACGCGACACCAAGTCATCCTCGAAGGAGCAGTGATGCCAGAACCATGGAATGACGTCAGCGCAGCGACGCTTGGCGCCGTCACCCACCTGCAACGGGGCTATCTCGCCACGCCGCGCGATCCGTGGGCGGTACGGACTCTGGCAGCCCTGCGCCATGCCGATGTGACTCGGCCGGGAACCGACCCGAATCTCTGGGAGGTGACCCTGGGCCACCTTCCGGACGATCTGGTGGGCCACGGGGCATCGCCGGCGACGTACGCCGAACGAGCCGTCCACGCCGCCGTCGTCCTCTACGCCATCCATCAGCAGTCCCGGCCCGGGCCGATGCACGCCACCGGCATCGGATTGGGCCAGGCGGCTCGGATGCTCTCGGCGCGACGCTCGACGAGCACCGAGTGGGACCCCGGCACGGTCTCCCGGTTCCAGCACCTGTGCCGCGCCCAGCAGTGGGCCATCCGCCTCGAAAACATCCGAGGGCTCGTCACTCTCATGCGATCCGAGGACGTCCCGCTCGACTACGGCCGACTCGCCGCCGACCTGTGGCGACTGCAGACCTCGGCATCCGACCGCGTCCTCCTAGCTTGGGGACGCCAGCTCCACCACCTCCCATCCGACGCCCCAACCACCACCGAGAGCACAAACCGAGGAGAATCCCAATGAGTTCGTACTACGTCGACATCCACGTCCTTCAGAGCGTCCCGCCGTCCAACGTCAACCGCGACGACACCGGGGCGCCGAAATCAGCTCTGTACGGCGGGGTCCGTCGGGCCAGGATCAGCTCACAGGCATGGAAGAAGGCCGTGCGAACGTCCTTCAAGGACTTCCTGCCCGCTTCCCAGACCGGCGCGCGGACACTGCGCGTCGTCGAACTGCTCATGAACCGCCTCACCGCCGATCCCTACCGACTGGCGCAGGAGGATGCTCGACAGAAGGCCCTCGCGGTCGTCAAGGCGCTCGGTCTCAAGGCCGACAAACCTCGAGTGAAGGACGGCTCGGGCCACGAGGGCGTCGAGCGCACCCAGTACCTCGTCTTCTACTCCAACCAGCAGCTCGATCGCCTGGCGCAGCTCGCGGCGACCTCGGAGGGCAAGATCCCCAGTTCCGACGCCAAGAAGGCCGCCGATTCCGATCATGGGATCGAGGTCGCGTTGTTCGGTCGCATGGTCGCCGATTCCAAAGACCTCAACGTCGACTCGGCCGTGCAGGTCGCCCACGCGCTGAGCACCCACGCCGTCGAGATCGAGTCCGATTACTTCACCGCCGTCGACGACTACAAGCTCGATGAGGACGACGCCGGAGTCGGCATGATCGGAACCGTCGAGTTCACCTCCGAGACCCTCTACCGGTTCGCCACGGTGGCTGTCTCGACCCTCGAGGACAACCTGGGAGACGTTGATCTCACCGCCGACGCCGCCGCCGCGTTCGTCCGCGGGTTCGTCGTGTCGATGCCAACCGGCAAGCAGAACACCTTCGCCAACAACACCCTGCCCGACGCCGTCGTCGTCCAGATCCGCAAGGGCCGGTCGTCCAGCTTCGTCGGGGCGTTCGAGGACGCCATCACGTCGACCACAGGTGGTTTCGTCGAGGCATCGTGCAAGGCGCTGGCCAGCTATGCGCACGACTGCGAGGAAGCCTTCCTCGGGGCACCAGTGGCCTCCTTCGTCACCCGGGTCGGCACGCGTACCGAGGCTGTCAGCGACATGGGCACTGCCATGCCCATCGACGAGCTCGTCTCGTCGGTGAGAGACCAGGTCGCCACCGTCCTGCGAGCGCAATCGTGACCGTCCTGCTGTTGCGGCTCGCCGGGCCCTTGCAGTCCTGGGGAGACTCGAGCCGATTCACGACTCGTGCGACGCGCCGCGAACCGACGAAATCCGGTGTCATCGGGCTGCTGGCGGCGGCGCAGGGGCGACGTCGTACCGACAGCATCGAGGACCTTCTCACGCTTCGGTTCGGCGTACGCACCGACCAGCCAGGCTCAGTCGTCCGTGACTTCCAGACGGCCATGGACTGGGCGCACCCCAAGAAGGACGGCAGCGTCAACGCCATGCCCCTGTCGAACCGCTACTACCTGGCCGACGCCGTCTTCGTCGCAGCGGTCGGGGGAGATCGGTCGCTGCTCGAGGCCCTCGACGAGGCCATCGGAGAACCGGCGTTCCCCCTGTATCTGGGCCGCCGCGCATGTCCCACGGAGGGACAGGTGTCCTTGGGTATCCGCGACGACGAGATGCTGTCTGCCTTGGAGACCGAACCGTGGCATGCCAAGCCCTGGCATCGACGCCGTTTGGGCCGCTCGGTGCACCTGCCCATCGCCTACGACGCCGCCCCCGGCCAGCTCGGAGACACCGTCCGAGACCTTCCGCTGAGCTTCAACCCGGAGCGGCGCGAGTACGGGTGGCGCGACGTCGCCTCGACGACTGTCGTCGTCGACAACCCCGACGGCAACGACGAGCCCGACTGGTTCGCGGGCCTGGAAGGAGAGTGATGTTTCTCACCCAGTTCGACGTCAACGTCGCCCGCCGCGACGCCGTGCGTCTGTTGGCATCTCCGGAGCGACTCCATGCTGCGGTGCTGAGCTCGTTCCCGCCTGGCCAGTCGACGTCCGACGGAGGCCGAACCCTGTGGCGACTGGACCGTGGGCCGACTCCCCATGAGGCGAAACTCATGATCGTCAGCCCGCTGAGACCTGACCTCACCGTGCTCAACGAGCAGGCCGGATGGTCGACGGGGGTGTCGGGTCGGTCGGCCGACTACGATCCCTTCCTGCGGGGTCTCCGGCCCGGCTCCGCCTGGCGATTCAGGTGCGCGGTCAACCCGACGACCGCAGTGCGCAGGACAGCCGGGTCACGCGGCCAGCGAGTTGCAGAGGTGACGGCCGAGCAGCAACTGGCTTGGTTCCTCGGTCGTGCCGAACGCCACGGACTGTCAGTGCCCGTCACCCCTGACGGGACGCCGTCCGCGCGCGTGACCCGTCGGGAGGTCCTGAGATTCCGTCGTCGGGGATCCATGGTGACGCTGGCGGTGACACAGGTGGACGGCGTCATCCATGTGGCTGACGCCGATGCCGCCCGTGGGGCGCTGACCTGCGGGATTGGTCCGGCCAAGGGATACGGCTGTGGCCTCATGACCCTGGCACCGGTCGTGAGTTGAGCGATGGGCAAATCGATCCCGGGCGCACGGCCAGCCGAGGTCCAGGAGTTGGCGCGCGCCCAGGATCGGCTCAGCTTCATCTACATGGAGCATTGCATCGTCAACCGCGACTCGAATGCCATCACGGCGTCGAATCAGCAGGGCACCGTGCATGTTCCGGCGTCCATGATCGGAGCGCTGTTGTTGGGCCCGGGAACGAACGTCACCCACCAGGCGATGGTGCTGCTGGCCGAGTCTGGCGCGACGACGCTGTGGGTCGGCGAACACGGAGTCCGGTATTACGCCCATGGCCGACCACTGGCCCGGACGACCCGACTACTCGACCTGCAGGCCGAAGCCGTCACCGACCGCACGAAGCGGCTTGCGGTCGCTCGGCGCATGTACGAGATGCGGTTTCCCGACGACGTGGCGACGGGCCTGACCCTGCAACAACTGCGCGGACATGAAGGGGCCCGAGTTCGGCAGGCCTACCGGGATGCGGCCATCCGATTCGGCGTCGACTGGGACAAACGCAGCTACAAGGTGGAGGATTTCGAGTCGTCCGACCCGGCGAACCAGGCTCTCACCGCAGCGACGACCTGCCTCTACGGAGTCGTCCATTCCGTCATCGCGGCGCTGGGGCTGTCCCCCGGGCTCGGGTTTGTGCACACGGGCCATGATCGGTCGCTCGTCTATGACGTCGCCGATCTGTACAAGACGTCGCTGGCGGTACCAGTCGCGTTCGAATGTGCAGCGAACGGGGACGTTGACGACATCCCTGGCGCGACGCGACGAGCCATGCGCGACGCCATTCACGAGTCGAAGCTCCTGAGCAGGTGCGTGGAAGACATCCATACCCTTCTCGACGCTCCGGGAGATCCCGATGACGGATACGGGTGGGACGTCGTCGACCTGTGGGACGACCGCGTGGGTACGGTCGCCTCAGGGAGATCGTGGGCATAGCCGTGGTCGTGCTCGTCCTCACTGCCTGCCCTGCAGGGCTGCGCGGTCATCTCACGCGGTGGCTGCTCGAGATCAGTCCCGGCGTGTTCGTCGGGCATGTTCCTGCACGGATCAGGGATGCCCTCTGGAGCCGAGTCGTTGAAATGTGCCACGACGGGCGGGCGATCCTCGTGTATTCGGTGCGCGGCGAGCAGCACTTCGAGTTCCGCGTGCATCGACATGACTGGGACGTCGTCGACTTCGACGGGCTGAAACTCATGCAGAGGCCAAACAATAGGGCACACACCTCGACACTGCGGCCAGGATGGAGCTCAGCCGCGCGGCGACGTAGGACGGCCAAGCGCTAGATCGAGTACACTTGTATCTAGGCAAAGCTCCTGCATCAGCCGTAGTCGGCTGGTGTCTTCCCCGCCTACGCGGGGGTGAGCCCGCCACTAAAGGCGACCTGGAAACGTTTTTCCAGTCTTCCCCGCCTACGCGGGGGTGAGCCCAATCCGGGCCAGTGGAGCCGCGACGGCGTCGAGTCTTCCCCGCCTACGCGGGGGTGAGCCCTCGTGGAGCTACGCACAGTGATTGCCACTCCTGTCTTCCCCGCCTACGCGGGGGTGAGCCCGGCGTAAACGCTATGAGATCATTCATGAAAAAGTCTTCCCCGCCTACGCGGGGGTGAGCCCTTATACAGGTCGTTGACATGGAACAGCCGCAAGTCTTCCCCGCCTACGCGGGGGTGAGCCCCTCCATATCGGTGACAGGAATGGTAATCGGCTGTCTTCCCCGCCTACGCGGGGGTGAGCCCCGCTCAGCTGTCATCCCATCCTTCAGATAAAAGTCTTCCCCGCCTACGCGGGGGTGAGCCCCGATTCAGCGCCAATTCCGAGATTACCCGAAAGTCTTCCCCGCCTACGCGGGGGTGAGCCCCAATTGTGGGTTAATTTGGGTGTCAAACGTCTGTCTTCCCCGCCTACGCGGGGGTGAGCCCGTAAACGTGTCCGCTAGTGCACGCATACGACGGTCTTCCCCGCCTACGCGGGGGTGAGCCCTAGTCGATCAGTTGGCTGATGTCACCGAGATTGTCTTCCCCGCCTACGCGGGGGTGAGCCCGAAAACGTCGTCAACGAACTCGACAGCGGGGGGTCTTCCCCGCCTACGCGGGGGTGAGCCCAAATCAGGAACCCGAGGTCTCCGAGGGCTTCGGTCTTCCCCGCCTACGCGGGGGTGAGCCCAGGAGGAACCAAGAAGGCCTGTCCGGCCGTGAGTCTTCCCCGCCTACGCGGGGGTGAGCCCCACCACCGACCTAGTCAGCAACGGGCTACGCCGTCTTCCCCGCCTACGCGGGGGTGAGCCCGAGGGCGGCGCGGTCAACCCCGAGGCCACCGAGTCTTCCCCGCCTACGCGGGGGTGAGCCCCATATTTGCATCCCCGAGGTGAGGTCATATCAGTCTTCCCCGCCTACGCGGGGGTGAGCCCCGGTCCACTGAGGAGGCGTCACCGGCGTGCGCGTCTTCCCCGCCTACGCGGGGGTGAGCCCTCTGTCTTTGAGAGTGAGGGCAGTCTTCCCCTGTCTTCCCCGCCTACGCGGGGGTGAGCCCGCGCAAGAAGCTCGATCATTCGATCGATGGCCGTCTTCCCCGCCTACGCGGGGGTGAGCCCCACGGGCGCGCCTGGGTAGTGCGCATTGAGGAGTCTTCCCCGCCTACGCGGGGGTGAGCCCTCGACGGCGCCCAACGAGGTAGCCACTGACAGGTCTTCCCCGCCTACGCGGGGGTGAGCCCAGGGCGGTCACGAACGAGAACGCTTCGGTGGTGTCTTCCCCGCCTACGCGGGGGTGAGCCCCCACACCCCCGTCACCGACTGACCCGACACGAGGTCTTCCCCGCCTACGCGGGGGTGAGCCCACCTGGATTTCTGCGGTGCGGGCTGAGGTGGCGTCTTCCCCGCCTACGCGGGGGTGAGCCCTCGACCGCTCCACGCTCGACGCTGGCACGCTCGTCTTCCCCGCCTACGCGGGGGTGAGCCCTACGGCATATCACTCGACGAAGCCACGTTCACGTCTTCCCCGCCTACGCGGGGGTGAGCCCCTTGGCTGCCATGGGCGTGGAATCCCAAATCCGTCTTCCCCGCCTACGCGGGGGTGAGCCGTCCAGCACCTCCTCGGGGGTGTAGCCGACACCGTCTTCCCCGCCTACGCGGGGGTGAGCCGTCCGGCAGGTCATAGCACCCCGCGCTCCTTGAGCCGTTGATGAATCCTCACCTGGCGCTCGACTTCCTCGTCCTCAGCCCACTGGGCATCTCTCCTGTCGAGAGCACGGGTCGACGACACCCAACACGCCCACGAGACGATGGCGGCGACCACGCCACCACCGGCCCACATGAAGACGTCATATTTGCCGCCATGACGCCACTCGGCCCAGTGATTCTTCGACAAGATCACTGTCTGAATCGACGCCCACCCAAGACACCCCGCAGCCACGAGCGCAGATACGGCATACGTCAGCTCTACAAGGCATTGACGTATCGTCATACTGCCGCGCACCACGGCCACAAAAGAACCACCGATGGACACCAGCAACGACCCAACCCGCCTGATCGCCGACACCACCAGCCCCACCACCAGCACTGGGGAGATCAAAATAAACATGAGGGCGACGATCCCGCCAATAACCAGCAACGCTAGTTGCGTACCAGACATAATTTCTCCTTTTCCTCCCCGCCATAATTAATCTTAGAAGTGATGCTACGGGGAAGGTGAGCGTTGTGGTGGACCCTGTTTGGGTAGTTGGTCTTCCCCGCCTACGCGGGGGCGAGCCTCACGGTCTATCGGGATCGGATTCTTGAAGAATGCCTTCCCCGCCTACGCGGGGGTGAGCCCCATCGCCAAGCTGAATGGAGAGCGAGCATGAGCACCACCCCTGCCGGGTTCGACTTCGACGCTCTGGCCGAGTGGGCTGAGAGTGACGAGGCGACCCACACCCCGCAGACCAGCCCCGTGTTCCGGGGCGAGGACGCCGCGCGCGCCAGCCGCGCATTCCTCGGCCGAGGACGGCCCACCCGTCTTCCCCGCCTACGCGGGGGTGAGCCGAACTCTCACCTGCTGTTCTGGCGCACAACCGACAAGCCCTCGCCATCGCCCGCACCGAACGCGACATCCGCGCCGACCTGTCCGACCTCAAAAAAGCCGCCCACGCAGCCCAGACAGTCGACCAACGACGCACAGACGCCATCGCAGCCGCGATCAACGCAGGACAACACAACCGCCAACCCGCGCCCACACACCGCCTCGCCCGGCACCTGTGACACACCAGCACACACACAAAAAGGACCCCTCCACTCTCGGAGAGGCCCGATATAATAAGGATCCCCCGGCTTCGGTCCGCATCACGCTGGACATCCCACCGGGGGCCGTGTGGGCAATCCGCAGACTCCCACTCCGTTGTTCCTACACATCGATATAGCTACCCAGGTACGCCATTGTCAAGCGACCGACGAGACTCACATAAGATCCCCGGGTAGACAGGACCTGTGCCTCACCTTACCGGAAACAGGAAGAAGTCAATGAACCAACCACTGTCATGGAGTCTGGAAGACTACGAGGCGGCCGCCCTCTGTGAAAACCGTCCCGGACTCGTGGCGTTTATCGACGAACCCTACCGCACCATCCCTCATGTGGGATCGGTCTGTCTTCCCCGCCTACGGGGGTGAGCCGACTACGCCAAGACTGTCGCGACAGCTTCCACGTCGGGCCTATCCTCCCCGAGTCACAGCGCACGCCCTCCCACTGGGTACACGACAGGCCACCGCGCCTCGACGAGTGGAACAAGCTCGCCGACACCCAGACATGGCACACCAGACTCGAAGCGACCTGATACAACCTCAGCGGAGATGCGCCTACTAGAGCCGAAGCCGTGTTTCTGGAGCGCATGAGCCGCATCGGCGTCACCGTCTGAGGTACCTCCCCAAAGGCGAGCGTCGCCCTGGCGGCGTCACGCTCCCATCCAGCGATGTCTGGTGGCGTGGGCACGCCTTCGAGCTCAAATCACCGAAGCCAGACAAGCCCGGCGGTGGCATTGTCAGCATGATCAGCAAGGACCAAGCCAAGGCGTGGAGGAATCATGGCGTGAGATCGTGGACCTCGGAAACCGGGAGTTCACCGGCGAACTCGGTGCCCTTCTGGGCTCCTACAACCTTGGTCCAAGACACCTGCCGCTGGATGAGCTGTGGGTTCACAGCCGGGGAGTCCTCCATCAGATCCCGCTTCGGGCACGTAAAAAGCCGGGGAAACTCCTTGGACTCCCAAGGCTCCCCGGCCAGTTCTGACTGTACCACAGGCCACCCTCGCCGTCTTCCCCGCCTACGCGGAGGTGAGCCGTTTCGGATGCTTGACAGGTCGGAGCTGATATCGTCTTCCCCGTCTACGCGGGGTTGAGCCGGGGTTTCTCACTCAGATGAGGAGGGCGAAATGAGTGAGTTTGTTGCCGACAATGGTGTTCGAGTGACCGACGAGATGGTTCGCCAGTGGGCAAGTGAAGCCGAGTCGGGTTTTGAGGGGTTGCAGGTCGAGCCGTTCGAGGGCCGAGCTTGGGAGGACGTGGAGACTGAGCCCCTGGAACCTCGCACGATCCGGGTCAGTGCCAGCGTGTGGAGGCTGATCGAACGGGATGCGTCTCGGCAGGGCATGACCGTATCCGCGTGGACCCGTCAAGCGCTCACCCGCGAGGTCACCCAGACCCTCAACGCCGGCTAAGGATTCACGATGCGGAGACGCTTGGAGTCGTTGTGGGACTGATAAATTTATGAGCAAACGAGACGTTCTTCGTAGGGAACAAGAGCGCGAATCACTCAAGATGAAGCGCCGTAAGATCACCTATGTCGCCGTGGGTGTACTGGCCCTCTCCCTTATTATCGTTGGCACGGTACTTGCTATTAATAAGTCCCGCCAGGGTCCCGCTATAGAGACTTCCCAGGGTACGATCTCCAAGGCGATTGTCTCCATCCCTAAAAGCGTTTATGACAAGGTTGGCCCCGGTTCTTCGGAGCTTCAGGTCACCAAGACTGGGAATAAACCTGACAGAGACGGCAAGGTAAAGCTCTTCTATGTAGGGTCAGAATTCTGTCCCTTCTGCGCGATGGAAAGGCTCCCTCTCGCGGCAGCTTTGTCTCGATTCGGAACCTTCAGCGGGCTAGAAGACACCCTGTCAAGCCCGACAGAAAAGGAGCTTTCCAACATTCCTACGATTACTTTTAGGAACTACAAGTACAGCAGCAAGTATGTTGACTTGGATGCCTATGAGTTAGCCGATAGAGAAGGTCGACAAATAGCGAGCTTGCCGGAATCTAAGAAAAATATCTTTAGCAAGTATAACCCAGAAGGAGGCATCCCCTTCGCCTACTGGGGCGACATCACCACATCGAATCCCAGCTACACGCCTTGGATGGCGAGGGAAGATCCGAAAAACGTGGTAAAAGCTCTTTCTAATCCAAATTCAAAAGAAGCGCAAGCGATCGTAGGAGGGGCGAATCTCTTCACTGCCGAGATTTGCTCCAGGACTGGTAGCAAACCTACGAACGTCTGCACGTCGCCTGGCGTGAAGGCAGCAGCCAAAAAACTGAAGTGACTCGCAACCTTGGTCTAGGCGCAGAGCAAGGCAAAACCCCTCCTGAGCAAGTCCAGTTCAGGAGGGGTCTCTGTGAGTGCAGGCTTGAGGTTGAGGGGGTGTGGCTCAGGCCGTGACCCCATCGCCTACGCGGTGGTTTTGATCGGGTCGAGTCTGGAGCTGGTCAGGGAGGGCGTCAGTAGTGCCTCGGGCATATGGGTGACTTTGAGGGCGTCCAGGGCGGCGCGGTCGTCGGCGCTGATGTGGGTCTGTGCGTGGTTGCGTCCGGCTGTCGTAGCGAGTCGGCTGCTGGTCACGTCGGTGCCGACGGCGCCGCACACGGGGCATTCCCACCGCACGCCAGTGCCGGAAGGTATAACCACCGCGTCGAGCACTTTGCCGTCCAGGTACTCGCGGCGGAGGCGAGCCCACGCTTTCTTCAGATCGCCGTAAGTACTCATTCAAATCCTGGCGGCATAGGGCCGCGAGGCTTCCTCGGTTTCCCTCGCCCAATCCTTGCGGGCACGTCTTCCCCGCCTACGCGGGGATGAGCCTTTCGTCGCGCTAGGTGCATCTTTCAGAATCGGGGCTTCCCCGCCTACGCGGCGTGGACGTGGGGCCCTTCGCCTCGGGTGACGTCTTCATGCAGGGCGACCGACTCATGCCATGCTGACCGATTGCCCCGATGCGGTCGCCGTTGACATGGAATCGACGGCGATCGCTCAGGTCTGCCGCTCCCTTGATGTCGGCTTCGCATCGATCCGCGGCATCTCCGACCTGTGCGGGCCGGCTGCCAACGAGGAGCACCCTGAACGCGTCGAGGGTGCGAGTGAGCGCGCCGCCAGCATTGTGGTGGAGCTCTTGGAGACCGAGTCCTGACAGAGGACGCAGCCAGGGCCGACGGCACCACGAGAGCCGCGCACCTGGCGGCACGCGGCTCTCGCCCTCCTGGCGCCTCAGCCCTGCTGGGTGAGCTGCTTCACCCACTGGTGGACGTTGGCGATGTCCTCGGCATCGCCCCCGTCTGCACCGGCGATGCCGAGGAAGCCGACGACCTCGTCACCACGCATGAGCGGGGCACCGGCGTCGGACTTCTGCAACTCCATGCCCTGGGGCGCGGAGAACCAACTGATCCAGTGACCATGGCCCTCGACGGTGGCCTCGGCACGGCCCACTGATGCCAAGTGGCCCGCACCACGCGGGCCATTGAAGGCGACGACGCTGAGCTTCTCACCCTCGCGCGGGGCCTGTGGGCTGAGCTTCGCCACCGGAGTGTCCTTGACCGGGGTGGCCAAGTGAATCAACATGGCCTGGCTCTTGGACGGATCATTGGGGGTGAAGTAGTGGCGCTCGGTGATCGCGGTCCGATGACCGGATCCGTCGACGACCTCGGTGCTCTTCCCGCACCGAGCAGTGTCGAACCAGGTCAGCGCCCATTCGGGGCAACCAGGACCGCGCTGCAGCGGTGCTCACCATCGAGCGCACTCAGCGCGACGATGCCCGGGTTGGTAGTGGACTCACCGCCGGTCGCCGCCTGGGCCACCCCACCACCCAGGGGCAGCGAGAGGGCACCGACGACGGGGAGGAACTTACGGATGGACAGACATCCTTTCTTATTGAGAATGATTCTCCGTAGTATTCAGCTATGGATCCCCAGCCAAGTCAAGTGCCCAGCACGTGCTCTGGACAGGTCCTCAGAGCTTCAGGTTGTCCGACAGTTCCAGCGCGTAGCGCACCAGCTCAACCGGATGCCCGACCCGCCTTGGCGATCTCGTACTTCTCCTTCTTGAGGCCATAGGCGCCCGCGGTGCCCCAGTAGCCACTGGACGAGCGCAGTGGCATCCTCGGTGATGACGAGCAGACCCAGAATGGTGTCACTCACCCGGTTGCGGGAATCGACCTAGTGCACTCCCCGCTCTCGCCGATAGTGACAGCGTTGATGGGAGCGTGAACACGGAGATGTGCGGGCTCATCGTGGCACACGTATACACTGTGATCTGACGTCACTCCGCGTCATTCATCCAGTATTCATCCAGTCACAGGAGACCGTCATGGCGCCGACCGCCGCTGCCGCCGATGAACTCGTCAAGACTTACGGAACCGGAGATGCCGTCGTCAAGGCCCTCGACGGGGTGAGCGTCACCGTCGAGGCCGGTGCCCTCACCGCAGTCATGGGTCCGTCGGGATCGGGCAAATCGACGCTCATGCACTGCATGGCCGGGCTCGACCGCCCCACCTCAGGCCGCGCCTTCATCGGCCAGACCGATGTCGCCACCCTCACCGACAGGAAGCTGACGCTGCTGCGACGTGAACGGGTCGGATTCATCTTCCAGCAGTTCAACCTCGTGCCAACCCTCACGGCCCGCGAGAACATCCTCCTGCCCCTGGCCATCGCCGGACGCAAGCCCAACCCGCAGTGGTGGGACACCGTCATCGACGTCGTCGGACTGGCCGACCGGCTCGACCACAAGCCCTCCGAGCTGTCAGGTGGGCAGCAGCAGCGCGTCGCCTGTGCGCGCGCCCTCGTGGGCCGACCCGAGATCATCTTCGCCGACGAGCCCACCGGCAATCTGGACTCCATGAGTGCCACCGAGGTGCTCGGCTTCCTGCGCCGGTCGGTCGACGAGTTCGGCCAGACCATCGTCATGGTCACCCACGACCCCGTCTCGGCCTCGTATGCCGACCGGGCGCTGTTCCTTGCCGACGGGCGCATCGTCGACGACATCTGTCATCCCACCCATGACGCCGTGCTCACGACGATGAGCCGCCTGGACCCGCGCCGCAACCCGTCGATCGACTCCGGGCCGGACGACGGCCCGTCCCCGCATCGGGCGAAGACAACCGGTGGCGAGCACGTGCCGGCCGCCCGCCGTGTCGAAAGGCCCTGAACCACCATGTGGAAGGCCACCTTCACCTCCCTGTGGAGCCGCAAGCTTCGGCTGTTCATGTCCACCTTGGCCATCGTCCTTGGCGTCGCCTTCGTCTCGGGATCGTTCGTCTTCGGCGACATGCTCCGGTCCACCTTCAACTCCATCGTCTCGGGGTCCGTCTCGGACGTCGAGGTGTCCAAGAACACCGAGGACGCGGTGCAGGGCGACGCGACGAAACCGTACCCGTTGACACCGGCCGTCGTCGACAGGATTCGCACGATCGACGGTGTCAAGGACGCCCAGGGCACCGTCACCGAGACGGGAACCGTCCTCATCGACCGCGACGGCAAGGCCATCACCAGTTTCGGGCCGCCCCAACTGGGCTTCAGCTGGCAGACGACCCCGGCCCTCGGCGGCCAGCAGGGCGTCCACGTCGTGTCGGGCCACGAACCGCGCACCGACGACGAGGTGGTCGTTGATCCGCAGACCCTCGACAAGTCCGGCCATCATGTCGGCGACAGGGTCAAGGTCATCACGAGCCGAGCCGGCACCGTCCAGGCGAAGCTCGTGGGCACCGCCACCGTCGGTGAGAGTGGGTCCGCCGGGGCCAGCTACGTGTTCTTCACGACGCACCGCGCCCAGCAGCTCTTCCTCAAGGGCCACGACGCATTCACCGGTGTGGCCACGGTCGTCGAACCGGGCGCCGACCGGGCGACCGTCGCCAAGGCCGTCCAGAAGGTCCTGCCGAAGGGATACCAGGCCAAGGACGGCAAGGTCGTCGCCGATGAGCAGATGAGCGTCATCGGCAAGGCCCTCGGCTTCGTCGACATCTTCCTGCTCGTCTTCGCGGGCATCTCCCTGCTCGTCGCGAGCTTCCTCATCGTCAACACCTTCACCATTCTCGTCGCCCAACGCTCCTCCGAGCTGGCGCTGTACCGGGCCATGGGGGCCAGTCGCGGTCAGATCAGGGCGACCGTCCTGGTCGAGGCCCTCGTCGTGGGCGCCGTCGGGTCAGTCCTGGGTCTGTTCGGCGGCCTCGGTCTGGCCGTGGCCATCAAGGCGATCATGGCCGCAACCGGATGGGACATCGGGCAGACGACGCTCACCCTGGGCGTCAAGGCCATCGTGGCCTCGCTCGTCACCGGCATCCTCGTCACGCTCGTCGCCGCCCTGCTGCCGGCTGCCCGGGCCACCCGCATCTCTCCGGTCCAGGCCATGACCTCGGCCCGAACCGAGTCCGAGGTCGGATTGGGCAAACGGGCCGTCATCGGCTCCGTCATGGCCGCCGTGGGCGTCGTGGGGATCGTTCTGGGGATGCTCGACGTCGTGGGCAAACCGGTGGCCTGGGCCGGGGCCGGCATGGCCCTGACGATGATCGGCGTCGCCCTGGCCTCGCCCCTGCTCGGCCGTCCGGTCATCTGGATCGTCGGCAAGGTGTACCGAGCGACCTTCGGCGAGGTCGGCAAATTGGCCGAACTCAACTCGATCCGTCAGCCCCGACGCACCGCCGCGACCGCATCGGCCCTCATGATCGGGCTCACCCTGGTCTCCCTCATGGCCGTCTTCGGGGCCTCCTCGACGCGCTCGGTGACCAGCCAGGTCACCGACACGCTCCGTGGCGACTTCATGGTCGGCCGACAGGGATTCGAGGGGTTTCCCGACCAGGTCCGCACCAAGGTGGCCGCCGTCCCGCAGGTCAAGGACGTCCACGCCATGAAGATGGCGCAGATGCTCGAGATCCCCGCCGGCCACACGACCCCGCCCAAGGAGTACTTCACCGACGCCACGGGACGTCACACGCGCGGCATCGCGGGCATGGAGGCGACCTCGCTGGACAAGATGTTCCCCCAGAAGGTGACGAAGGGACGCATGTTCCGCACCGACGGCGAGATGATCGTCGACGAGAAGGCGGCAGAGAAGTATCACCTGAAGGTGGGGTCGTCCTACCGGTTGTGGTCAGTGGATGCTCAGCGTCCCATGACGCTCACCGTCGTCGGCATCTACACGACCGGCAAGGGACAGCCCATCGCCACCATGTGGGTCTCGACGAGCACCCTCACCTCGGCCGGTCTGGGCGACAAGGACGCCTTCCTGTCGATTTACCTCAAGCCGGGCACCGACCACGAGCAGGCCCACAGGGCCCTCGACGCGGCATTGGCCGACATGCCGTTGGTGAGCGTCATGGACGTTGGCCAGTACACCGACCAGATCCTCGTCAACGTCAACCGGACCATGGCGCTGCTCTACGCACTGCTGGGGCTCAGCATCGTCATCGCCGTGCTCGGCATCGTCAACACCCTGGGTCTGAGCATCATCGAGCGCACCCGGGAACTGGGCCTGTTGCGTGCCATCGCCCTCACCCGCCCGCAGGTGCGCCGGATGATCACCCTGGAGTCGGTCGTCATCGCCTTGCTGGGTGCGGTGGTCGGGGTCGGTCTGGGAACCGTCTTCGGCATGGTGCTGCAACGTCTGCTCGCCGACCAGGGCATCGACAAACTCTCGATCCCGTGGCTGCAACTCGTGGCCTTCCTCGTGGCCGCGGCGCTCGTCGGGGTGCTCGCCGCGCTGTGGCCGGCGCACCGGGCGGCCCGCACGAACATCCTCAAGGCCATCGCCACCGAGTGAGGTCTGCCGGCGGGTCCTCCACACACCTGGCGGCGGTCGCCAGCGGCCCTGTCATCGGCGAGCTTGCCTCAGCAAGGTGCGGACGCGGTCGGGATCGTCGGCCATATCAAGGGTGGCGAAGACGTTGGAGACATCCACCTCGGGACGCTGCCAGCCGATGGTCGCGACGTGGGCGGCCAGGGCGACGCAAATCTCCTGGCAGCCGTCGATGATCCACTCGGGGTCGACGTCCGGGTTGACGTGACGGGAGAACTCGGCGGCGTCGTGCTGCTGTGCCGCCAGGATCGCCGACAAACCACTGCGCAGCTGCTCAACGGCCTCCTCCCCCATGGTGGAGACGACGACCGGGTCGGCCATGTCGCGGCGAACCCGCTCAACCAGCAGGCCGGGGACCTCGTCAGAGGCGAGTCCTTCGCGGTCGAAGAGCCAGTCGGGCAGGTACACCTCGACGGTGTCATCGTCGACCTGTTCGACCCGCTTGACCACGGCGTCGAGCAGGCTGACGCCGAGCATGATCGCGCCCTCGAGCTGACAGAGCGGGGTGAGGGCGATGGCGATCGCGGCTCGTCCGGACTCGAGTGGGTCGATCTGTTCACCGCGCTCCTGGGCTCGCAGCTCCTCTTCGCTGGCCCGGCGCAACACCTCGAAGGACTCGGCCGGCGGAATCTGCACGGATTGCGGATCGGCCTCGACGTCGTCGGTCTCCGGGAGCTCGGCACCGACGGAGTCAGGATCGCACCAGTTGACCGGGAGATCCGGGATGTCGTTCATGGTCATTCGCCTTTCCTGTCATAGACCGATCCGATGACGCGCGCCGGATTGCCGACGGCGATGGATCCGGCCGGGATGTCCTTGGTGACGACCGCTCCGGCTCCGATGACGCTGTCCTCACCGATGGTGACACCGGGGCAGACGATCGCGCCTCCGCCGAGCCAGACATTATTGCCGATCGTGATGGGTTTGGCAGCCTCCAGGCGTTCCCAACGCAGGTCCGGGTCGATGGGGTGGGTGGGAGTCAGCAACTGGACGTTCGGGCCGATCTGACAGTCGGTGCCGATGCGAATCTCGGCGACGTCGAGAGCCGTCAGGTTGTAGTTGGCGAAGCTGCGCGCGCCGAAGTGGATGTTCTCACCGTAGTCGACGTATAGCGGCGGCTTGATGACGGCATCCTCTCCGAGTTCTCCGAGGAGTTCGGCCAGCAGAGGGATGGCGCTGTCCGGATCGTTGAGGAAGGCCCGGTAGTAGGCGTCAGCCAGCCTGGCCCCGCGCTCGGCGATCCGGGAGCTCTCCGGGTCGTCGGCGATGTAGAGGTCCCCGGCGAGCATCCGTTCCCGGTTCGTGCGGGGGTCCCCTGCGAAGTGGTCAGTCATGGGGTCAACGGTATCGGGAGGGCATGAAGGCATCCCCTGAACCTCGAATACCGGCTAGTACTACACAGAGCTGCCAGAAAACCTGGATGGTGACGTTGCCATCGGGTTTTCGGAGCGTTTTTTGGCAGCTCCGTGTAGTGGAAGGCCGTGCAGCGAGGCTGTGAGAGGAATGCGCCCCGGGGATCACCCAGTTGGGCCACCTGGGCCAATCCCCGCCCTGCCACGTCCACCTGTACCAGTTGTGTCCCCTGTGCCAGCAGATCTTGACGGGGGGACACAGCTGGCGCAGCTGAAAATGAAGGTCACGGGAAAAAGGGGCGCCCGGTACCCCGGACGCCCCGCAACCTCACCTGACGAGCTCTCCCTTGACGAGCTTGATGAGACGGTCGAGAACCGCACCGCCTGAGGCATTCGACCCATTGTGCTCATATTCAGTCGTCACCCAGGCATGCATCTGCGGCAGTAAGGCTGCCGTTTCGACGGAAAACTGGCGCGGCACATAGGCGTCGTCGTGGTACACCGCCGCAGCACAGGGCACCTCGGCAGCCCGGAGGGCGTCAGCGTCATACAGCTTCGGCCACGGATGGTCCGCAATGAGATTGGCAACCTCCTTCCACGGCCGCAGCTCCTGGTCGGTGTCGAACCACTCCGGCATGACGTGCTCACCGGTCAACAGGGTCGGATCCTGCTGGAAGTCCTCGGGCAGCATCCGCGCGGCCGACCAGCCGGTGACCACACCGTCGGCATAGGATGACTCGTGGATGACGGCGTACAGCGGGTTGCGTCCGCCAAAAGGCAGCAGCCCGGCAAGATCATGGCGGAACGACCGTGAGGTGTGCGGATACTCCAGCAGGTAGTGCAGCTTCTCAGCCCCACCCGAGGCGCCCAGCAGGTGTCCCAACGACCGCAGCCGCGACGGCGTCACGATGTCACCGTTCGGAATGGTGATCTCGCCCTTCTCGGCCAGCGCCATGAGCTCTGCGAGCCGCACCCGATCCTCCGGAAATCGCTTGTAGTATTCCAGCGACTTTGCGCGCAGCTGGTCGTAACAGGCGGTGTAGACCTCGTCAGCAGAACGTCCGACTGCCGACAGACCACCCGTGAAGTAACCGGCCGACAGCGACTCCGGGTAGGTGGACAGGTACCTCAGCAAGGTGAATCCGCCGAAGGACTGGCCCAGCACCGCCCATCTCTGAACACCAAGGTGACGACGGATGTCCTCACAGTCCTCGACGATCTCGTCGGCACGCAGGTGGGTGAGGTACTCCGCCTGGCTGGCCGGGTCCCCCACCGGCTCGCTCACCGGCGAGGACAGTCCAGTGCCGCGCTGGTCCAGCAGCACGAGCTGGTAGTCCTGCAGGGCCCGGGCCAGCCAGCCCGGGAATCCGGGATCCCACAGCGTCGGACGCGGAGACTCGCACCCCGGGCCACCCTGCAGAAAGACGAGGTACGGCTTGTCGGTGCCGTCAGGAGCAGCGACCAGACGCGCATAAATCTCGACGGTGCGCAGGTCCTCGGGGTTGTTGTGGTCCAACGGGACCCTGAGGCGAATGTCGTCGGTCAGCAGGCCAGGAATGTTGCGGTTCCACGTCATGGCATCAGCCTACGAGGTCCGGAGGCAGACCGAGTCGACTCCGTCGCTCCTCGCCCGGCGGCGCGAGGCTTGCCATATCCAGAACCCTCAGTATTTTCTCAGCTTTCACACGATGTTGTCCCATCCTCCGCAACTACCGTCGCGGCTTGTCCAGAAGATTCGGAGGTCCATCAGCAGCGCATCCCCGAGGTGACACCCACTCATCTACACTGAACCGATTTTGAGAATCTCTCAGGAACACGTACAGTTCAACGAGCCCCTGAACCTGCGGCAACGCTCGGAAGGAACATCACATGACCAACACCTCGACCAACGCCGGGACGGCTCTCAAGCGCACCGTCGCTCTGACCGCTGCGGCCGGACTCGCCGTCATGGGCACCATCGCCGAGGAGGCCCACGCCGCCCCCACCGGTGCCCCTGGGGCCCATGCGGAGAAGGCTCCCACCCAGCAGACCAAGAAAGCGCCGGCCAAGCAGGCCAAGCGCGCCACCCCGTACACCACCCAGTTCGCGCAGTCCCGCGTCCACCTCAACGTTCGTTCCGGACGTGGCACCGCGTACAAGCGTCACGGTCTCATCCACCCCGGCGACCGTCTCCTCATCGTTGGCAAGGACGTTCAGGGCTGGACCCCCGTCAACTACCGTGGCAAGACCTCCTGGGTCGCCACCCGCTACATCAACAAGGTCACCCGCCCGGTTGGCATCTTCGCCCAGCGAGGCGACCACAATGCCCGTACCAAGGCTGTTCAGCGCGACCTTTCGACCCTCAGCTACTTCCCGGGCAAGTGGGTCGGACTGCCTTACGGTCCATCCACCACCAACGCCGTCAAGGTGTTCCAGAAGGCCAATGCTCTCAAGCAGACCGGCGTCACCGACGCCGTCACCATGAGCCTGCTGCGCTCGAAGGCCAGCTACAAGCGCGCCGCCGAGGCCGAGAAGGCTGCCGAGACCGAGAAGGCTGCTCCTCAGAAGAAGGCCGCCGCTCCGGAGCCGACGCAGCGTCACTCCGAGAAGTCCTCGCGCACCTCCCGTTCCTCCGAGCGCACGGACCGTAGCGCCGCCGACGTCTCCACCAGTGGCGTCGCCGGAAGCTGCGGGGCCTCCTTCTACACCGATTCGCAGACCGCCTCCGGTGAGTCCTTCAGCTCCTCGGCCATGACGGCTGCCTCCAAGACCTACTCCTTCGGCACCCGCCTCAAGGTGACTAACAAGACGAACGGACGCTCCGTCGTCGTGCGCATCAATGACCGTGGACCCTACGTCTCCGGTCGCTGCCTTGACCTGACTCCGGCTGCCTTCAACCAGATCTCGTCGCCCAGCGCTGGCGTTGCCGACGTCACCTACGAGAAGGTCTCCTGAGTTCACCAGACGTCGAGGATGTGGCGTCCTCGTACAGCGTCAGCCCCCGATCCATTGCGGATCGGGGGCTGACGTCATGTTCACGACTTCTCAGGCCAGGCCAAAGGTCTCTGGCCCAGGGATCAACCGGCAGGAGCCTCTGGACCGTCGTTGAACCACCAGGTGGCCTGTCCGGGAACTCCGGCATTCTTGGCCTCCTCCGGTGCCTCGACCTTGTCGAGCTCGTGGACATTGCCCTCTGCGTCCTCCCAGCACACCACCTCGCGGCGCACCGGGATCTGCACGGTCACCAGATCAGTGACGACGTAGCGGCGCAGCTTGGCACCAGCCGGCAGACCCATGGCGGGCACGGGCTCGGCGACCGGAAGAACCTCATCATCAGAGTGTTCCTCGGAGTGATCATCGCTGAGCACCTCAGGACGGTTCTCGTCGTCCTCCTCGCCATCCTCAGCAACCGGGAAGTCCTCGTTGTCCTCGTCACGGGGAGCCGCCGGAACGATGACCGGAGTGACGGTGGTGTCCTGGCCGACCTCGTCATCGTCGACGAGCTGGGTCTCGACGGCCTCCTCATGGGAGTCGTCGTCAATCTCTTCGGCGTCGACGACGTCAGGATTGCTGACGGCGCCGCGTCCTGGCTGGGCGATGACGATGTCGTCATCATCGATCTCCAGACCCGAACGACGAGCAGGCTCCATGCCGTAGTGGCCGTAGACCTCGGCCTCACGGTCACGCGAGAGATCGTCCTCCTCGGACGCCTCAGGGGCGGTCTCGATGATGTCGCGGTTGAACGGCACACTGACGTGGCTCGTGGAGTAATCGGCGCCGCGTACCGGGATGAAGTGCTCGTGGCCCTCCGAAAGCACGGTCACGAAGGTCACGGCACCGGTGACCTCGTCGGCAAAGATCTGCTGGATCGTCCCGACCTTCTCACCATCCGGTCCGACGACCTCGGCGTCGAACAGTCCGGGAATGTCCTTGGGATCCATGGCGCTGATGTCCATGTATCGACCTCTCGCTAGGGGGCTGGAACGTACGCGCATACACGCACTCTTCGCCTCAGCTTTTCACAGTGCAGGCGCCAACTGGCGCAATGCATCCGGGCGCGTCTCGAAGTGAGCACCTGCCCGGATCGGGTTAACATGCCTTGGCCGGAGGATCAGAGCTCGTCAAACCAACGGTCTGACGATCAGCAGTCCGAGAGTCAACGGTCGTTGATCGCGCTGATCATCCGGTCGACGGCTTCCTCGAGCAGATAGCGTGGGGTGGCGAAATTGATACGTGCGTGCCCCTCACCCCCGGGCCCGAAGGTGGGACCGTCATTGAGACGGATACGGGCGTGACGCAGCAGCCACTCCCCTGGCGAGGCCGGAAGCTCGTAGGCGGAGAAGTCGAGCCAGCCCAGGTAGGTGCCTTCAGGAATCCGGTAGGACACTCCCGGCAGTTGATCGGCCAAGGTTTCCGACAGCCACACCGCGTTGTCATGGATGTAGCAGTTGGCGGCGTCCAACCATTCCTGACCAGAGTCGAAGGCGGCCTTGTTGGCAGCCATGCCGATCGTGGTGGCCCCTTCGGCGTCGAGCGGATGGACCTTCTGATCCCACAGCTTGACCTGCTCATCGGTGAAGAGGGAGATGAAGGCCGTCATGAGGCCGGGGATGTTGAACGACTTCGACGCCGAGGACACCAGCACCGAGTGAGCGGCCGCCTGCTCGCTGACGCTGGCATAGGGCACCGAGGCCTTGCGCTTCTCGCAGGCCGGGACGAGAGGTCCATGGATCTCGTCGGAGATAACGAACCCGTGGTGACGCTCGACGACCTCGGCCAGTCCGCGCAGCTCGTCCGCGGTGAAGACGCGACCCAGTGGGTTGTAGGGCTGGCAGAGGATGATCGACCCGGCACCCTTGGTGAAGGCCGCGTCAATGCCGTCAAGGTCGAGGGTCCAGCCCAGGTCGGAGTCGACCATCGGCACCGAGATGATCTCGCGTCCTTCCAGTCCCGGCACCTTCCAGAACGGCATGTATGCCGGGGAAGGGACGATCACGGGGCTTCCGGGAGCGCTGTAGGTGCGAATGGCCAGCTGGACTCCGGACAGGACATTGCGCAGATAACGCACCTTGAGCGGATCGACCGTCAGGCCCTGGACCTTCTTCGTCCATGCCGCCCAGGAGTGCCGCAATCCGTTGTCGCGCGGATATCCGTAGGCGTGCTTCGCAACCATGTCCTCGATGGCCTGCTGGATGGGCGGGGCAACCCGGAAGTCCATCTCGGCCACCCACAGCGGGATGACCCCCTCGGCGACGTCTTCCCACCTGGCCGTTCCGCGTGAACGCAACCACTCGACAGTGGGGCTGTCGAAGTCGAAACCAGTCATTGCCGTCCTTCCATAGTCCTCGACCGGGGCGTTGTCCCGGTGCAACGCCCGTTCACCGGGCATGTGGCTGCAGGTCGGTGACATGAAACCACATGCCCTTTCGTCTCAGCTTGTCACATACCACCGGGCACGTCTGCCGGGGTTGCCGTCGAGAAGCTTGTAGGATCGTCGTGTGATCTTCAAACGTGTCGGTGACTCCCGCCCATACCCTGACCACGGGTACACGCAGAAGCAGTGGTCCCAGCTGGCGCCCGTGCAGGTGCGCTTGGACCAGCTCGTCACGACGAAGAGCAACCTTGACCTGGCGAACCTTCTCGAGGACGACTCCACCTTCTACGGGGACCTCTTCGCCCACGTCGTGGCCTGGCATGGCGACCTCTACCTTGAGGACGGCCTGCACCGCGCGCTTCGTGCTGCCCTTCAGCAGCGTCAGACCCTCCATGCCCGTGTCCTCGAACTGGACTGATGCCCCGTCATGACTCCTGATGAACGTCGCCACTATCTGAGGATGGCAGGTACCCCGATCACCCTGCTGGCCCTCGTCATCCTCATCGCGGTGGCCATCCGCGCCGGGTGGAAGGCCGTCAGTGCCCCCGTTCCCCCGCCACCGATCACCCCTTGCGTCAATCAGGACGTCAAGGGCAAGCTGACGACGAAGGATGTCACGGTTTCGGTGTACAACTCCGGTCACACCCGTGGCCTGGCGGGTAGCGTATCGAAGCAGCTTGCCAACGTTGGGTTCGTCATTGATTCGGTGGCCAACCGTGAGCCCATGGTCAAGGGGGTGACGGTCATCGGCCACAACGCCAAGGATCCTGAGGTGAAGCTGGTTGCCGGCTACTTCCCGGCAGCAGTGCTGAAGTCGGATCCCAAACGAGTCGACCATGAGGTTGAAGTGGTGCTCGGCGATCGTGACCCGAACTTCAAGACGGATGCACCAAAGTTCGTGAAGGTTGGTGGGCCCGTGTGCCTGCCGTCACCGTCACCGACCCCATCGATGCTGGCGACGCCAGGGGAAAAGCAGCCCTGACCATCAACAACCGTTGGGCAGGCCACGGACCCACATAGATCCGTGGCCTGCCCCTATTCGTCTTCTTGGTCAGCCGGGTTGGTTGGCCTGCCCAGTGGGTTCTGGTCAGCTTTCTCAGCGGCTTCGTCAGTGTGGTCACTCGGCCTGGACGCGCAGCCCGTGCCAGCGCGCCAACCGGCCTCCCCGGCCTATCTCGGTCAGCCTCTCGACAACGTACCGCCGTTGCCCCTGGGGGACGACGATGAGCAGCTCGTCACCTTGCTCCAGCTTGGTCTCCGCGCGCGGAGCAAAGGAACGGTCGCCACGGATGATGAGCGAGACGACGCAGTTACGCGGCAGCCGCAGCTCGCGGACCGTCACCCCGGACAGTCTCGATCCCTCGGGAACGTCAGCCTGCAGGAGGTCGGCAGCGATCTCGTCAAGGGGCGCAACCTCGATCGTCACGTCCTTGGCCATCTGCGGATCGACGACGCCGAGGAGCTTCGCCGCGCCCGGCAAGGTCGGGCCCTGGATACAGGTGAAGACGACGACGAGCACCAGGATGACGTCGAAGAACTTGTCGGCGCGCTCCATGTGGGACGCCATCGGGATCGTCGCCAAAATGATCGGCACAGCCCCGCGCAGACCGGCCCAGGACAGGAAGAACCGCTCGTTGCGGCGGAACCCGAACCATGTCGTACAGGCGAGGACTGCCAAGGGGCGCGCGACAAAGGTCAACAGCAGGCCGGCAGCAACACCGGAGCCAACGGAGACCCAGGTGAGACGGTCGGGGTTGGCCAGCAGACCGAGCATGACGAACAGGCCGATCTGACAGATCCAGCCGATGCCCTCAGAGAAGGATCGGGTGGTGTGCTGATAGGGCAGGTCGCCATTGCCAATCATGACGGAGGCGACGTAAACCGCGGCGAATCCGGACACGCCGATCCACACACCGACACCGTAGGCGGTCACGGCCCACGCCATCGCAGCGATGGCGTAGAGGTTTCCGGATGGCAGGTTGATGCGTCGCCCGATCCTGACAGCCACCCACCCAACGCCCAGACCGACGCAGATACCACCGATGAGTTCAAGGGCAATGGACCCAAGAAGAGGGAGTACGCCGATCGTCGACTCCCCAGTTGCGACCCCGGTCAGTGCGATGACGACGAGGACGGTCGGGGCGTCGTTGAGGCCCGACTCAGCCTCGAGCACGGATCTGAGCCGATTGGGCAGGGAGACCCCCCGAAGCACGGAGAACACGGCAGCAGAGTCAGTCGGGGCGGTGGCCGCGCCGAGAAGGGCTGCAACGCTCCAGTGCAGGCCGAGCGCGTAGTGGCCCAGCAGAGCCATGACGCCGAAGGAGACGCCAACCCCGGCGGTCGCCAACAAGGCAGCTGGGCCCAGGGCCGGTCGGATGTCTTTCCAGTTGGTCGATAATCCACCATCGGCAAGGATGAGCACGAGGGCAGCGAAACCAATGGCGTGTGCGGCACCCAGGTCGTTGAAGTCAATGCCGAAACCGATGGGGCCGAGCAGCATACCGACCAAGAGGAACAGCAATAGCGCCGGCAGTCCCAGACGGGTGCCGATCCGGGCCGCGAAGGCGGCCAGCAACACGACGACGGCGCCGATGAACAGGGCGAGGTCAGAGGGTTGCACGAGGTCATTATTCCAGCAGGACGACGTCCGTCATGGATCTGGACACCATGGGGAACGCCGTCTCGCGAGAAGCGGACATCCGGAGGGGCCGTTGACGGTCGTGAACTCCGGAGGGTACTGCTCGGTGTTGGATTGCTCCCGAAGCCGACCGGGGCGGTCTCTCTTTCGGACTATGCCCCAACCCGCTAAACACAAGGCCCCGGGAGCCTCCCAGCTCCCGGGGCCTTCTCGGCGGTGACGGAGGGATTTGAACCCTCGGTAGCTCTCGCTACACCCGCTTTCGAGGCGGGCACTTTCGGCCGCTCAGACACGTCACCGTGAACAAGGGTAGCGAATCCATCACCTCTGGCCAAAATTCGAGTGTCGGGGACACGACGATCAGGTGTCAGAGCGTGTCAGGGGCGGCTGTCCTCGTCCTCACTGCTGACCTCAGCCTCCTCGGCTGCCTCGACCGCCGGGTCCACCTTCGTGTTCTTGTTGTCGAATCTCTTGGCGACCACGAGTGCCAGCCCGATGTAGAACACCAACAACCCAGCCATGATAAAGGACATTTGGTAGATCGTCCCGACCATCGAGAGGTCGCTGAGGTTCAGGTAGGTCAGTGGCACGACCGCGTAGATGATCGCGAAGACCAAGGCGATCCCGTTGTTGCGGGTCACGATGAACATATTCGAGATCGGCGATGTGACGAAGTTGACGTACAGCCACGGCACCAGAGCCACCGCAATGTCAGCCGACTGCTGAAACTTCGCGCCCAACAGCCACGGCAGCACCGGCGGGATGAGCACATACAGCAACCCGAAAGGCACGATGCCGACGAGGAACGACCTCACCACCGACTTCTTGACGGTCTGGTAGAACTTCCCGGCGTCGGAGACCGACAGCTTCTGGAAGAACACCTGGGACAGTGCTTGGTTGATGACGGACGCCGGCATCTGCATCAACGTCCAGGCGATGTTGAATCGACCGTAGCCAGCCGTCGAGAACTTCACCATGATGATCATGTTGACGCCCTGCTGCCGGATGGCGTCAACGATGGCGTTCGGAGCCGTCAGCAGAGGGAGCTGCCGATACTTGCGCATCACCGCACGCATCGGCATGTCGGATTCCTCGATGGCGCGCAGGTCAGGACCCAAACGGCGTCGAAAGTTGTTGAGCGCCAAGCACTTGCCTAGGAAGGTCGCGATGACCTGACCGAAGGCGGCGGCATTGATGGCACACGAGGTGATACGTCCGACCGCCGTCGTCGACTGGCACCACAGCGCGTTGGTGCCGATGATGCCGAACTGCTTGCGCCGGTTCGCCCAGTAATTAACGACGTTGACCTGCGTGTAGGCGAAGACGATCGGGCCGACCGCCAACAACCACCACCGGGCCTGCGGCTTGCCGAGCAGCCCACTGAGGAATCCGCCCAGGGGAATCATCGACAGCATCGCCAACGTCGAGACGACTGCATTGATCCGCGTCGCCAACCGGAGCACCCGTTTGGCCTCGGAGTTGTCCCGCGGCAGCACGATGGCCATTTCGTAGCGCAGGGCTGCAGCAGGGATGACGAACTGGGAGACGGCCATGATGGCGCCATAAATGCCCCAGTCAGACGGGTCAATGTGATGGGTGACGTAGAGGGTAGCCAGGGCAGCAATCAACTGGGCCAGGCCGGTCCCGCTCATGACCTTCGTCACCGAGGCGAGAAACTCATGACTCTGGATGTAGGCGTGAGCGCGTGGGAAGCGCACTCGTTTCTCCTCGGCCGCCGCGGCATTTCCGGAAGGCGTCTGCTCCCCGGATTCCGACGGCGTCGATTCCGTTGGGGTGTTGGTCACCCGTCCACGGTACAGGCCCGATGACCGCCGAAGAATTCGCGCAGCAGGGCGGACGACTCGTCGGCCATGACGCCGGAGACCACTTCGGGACGGTGCGGAAGCCTCGGATCGCGCATGACGTCGAAGAGGGAACTGACAGCTCCGGCCTTGGGATCGAAGGCTCCGAACACCACCCTCGGGATCCGCGCGGCGATGATCGTCCCGGCGCACATGGTGCACGGTTCCAGGGTGACGACGAGGGTGCAGTCATCCAGACGCCACCCGTCCCTGGCCTCCGCAGCTCGACGGATGACGAGCACCTCGGCGTGAGCGGTCGGGTCACCGGTGAGCTCACGCTCGTTGCCCGCCTCGGAGAGGACCTCGCCGTCAGGGCCGAGAATCACCGCACCAATGGGGACGTCACCCCACTGCGCCGCACGACGCGCCACGGCGAGGGCCTGGGCCATGGCCTGACGCCAACCCGGCATCGGGCCAGCCACGGGTCAGCGCACCGAGGTGTTGGCCGCCCGCTCGAACTGCGGCCCGAAGTGAACCCGGGCGGCGATGTCGGCCAGGATCTCGTCGGAGTCCTCGTCGGCCTCGGCGAAGGCCTCCATGTCGAACTCACCCACTCCGGCGTCGGCAAGCATGTCGCCGTCGCCCATTGTCTCGGGGTCGTCGTCGGGGTCAGGAATGTCCTCGCCCAAGAAGTCAGCGACGTCGCGAGCAATCGGCCAGTCATTGGCCTGGGTGGAGTCGGACAGGAAGACCTGCACGTTGCGGCCGCGAACCCGGACGATGACGTAGAACTGGTGGTCGATCGAGACCATGCCGACGGCTCCTGCGTCGCCAGGGAGACGGCGCAGCTGGGTGATGAGCTCGTCGAGATCGTTGGCGAGCATAGGCTCCATGGGGACCGCGGTCCGCTCGCCATCATCGTTGTAGAGAGCTACGACGAAGTCGATCTCGTCCTCGCCTGCGTCCTCGAGATCATCGTCGTCATAGTCATCGTCATCATCGTCGTCGTAGTCGTCCTCGTCATCGGGCAACTCGTCGTACTCATCGAGATTGTCGTAGTCATCGACGTCATCGTCGGGAACAAACTCGTCATCGCTGAACCGGGACATGACGACCTCCTTGGGGGCGAACGTCTCCATCGTTGCAGACATCTGGCCGCGGAAACAGTCGCAGGGCCGATTTGAGCGCGAACTTCTCGACGGAAGGAAGGTCCGGGGCAGTGTGGACGGTGTTGTACCTGCCGTTATCGGCGAAATTCGCCGAGGATTGGCCGAATCTAGCCATGGCAGCGTCACCCCCTACCGACAGGCTCCCCGACAGCAGTTACTTCCGTACACCGGCGCCGCACATCCCCCACCCATTCACTCCTCGGCCCCCGAATCTGGTGGCCGAGTGCCGCCAGTTACTCCTCATGTGCGAAGGTTGGTTTCGTGGAACTCAATGTCATGGATCATCCCCTCGTCTCCCACAAGCTGACCCTGTTGCGCTCGGTGGACACCCCCAGCCCGGTCTTCCGCCAGCTCGTCGAGGAGCTCGTCACCCTCATGGCTTACGAGGGCACCCGCGAGGTGCGCATCGAGCCGACCACCGTCACCACCCCGCTCACCACCACCGAGGGTGTCGCCCTGGCCCGCCCCAAGCCGCTCGTCGTCCCGATCCTGCGCGCCGGCCTGGGAATGCTCGAGGGCATGATGCGCCTCGTCCCGTCGGCCGAGGTCGGCTTCGTCGGCATGACCCGTGACGAGGAGACCCTCCAGCCGATGACCTACGCCGAGCGTCTTCCCAAGGACCTCTCCGGCCGTCAGTGCTACGTCCTCGACCCGATGCTGGCCACCGGTGGTTCTCTGGGCGGCACCGTCGAGTTCCTGGTGCGCCGCGGCGCCGACCACATCACCTGTCTGTGCATCCTGGCCGCCCCAGAGGGCATCGAGAACTTCCGCAAGCTCGTCAGCGATCTCGAAGTCCCCTGCCACCTCGTCGTGGCTGGCGTCGACGATCACCTCGACGAGCACGGATACATCGTCCCCGGCCTCGGTGACGCCGGCGACCGTCTGTACGGCCTGGCCGAATGACGCAACTGCGCCCCGACGACCTGCGCGGTCTGGCAACCCTGCTGGGTTCCCCCGAACCCAACAGGGTCGTCCCGCCGTGCTGGCACTGGGTCCTCCTCCTCGACCCGGTCAACCCCGCCAGCCTCGACGAGGACGGGTACACCATCGGCTCCCCGAGCACCCCGAAACCGGGTATGACGAGGATGTTCGCCGGCGGTCGGGTGCGCACCACGGCCCCGTTGGCCCTCAACCGCGAGACCACCCGCACCACTGAGGTCGCCTCGGTCACCGACAGGCAGGGGCGTCGCGGCCCTCTTCACTTCGTGACGATGAGATCCACCTGGGCACAGGACGGCCAAGACTGCCTGGTCGACGAGCAGGAATACGTCTTCCTGCCAATCCAGTCCTCCGATCCCTCGCCCGCGGGTGCCGGGCAGACCGACGGCGACGGGTTCCTGGCCACCGAGCCTCTGTTGGTGACCTTCTCGGCCCTGACGGCCAACCCGTACCGCATCCACTGGGACCGCGACTTCTGCCGTCGCAACGGCCACGACGGACTGGTCGTCCACGGACCGCTGCAGGCCCTCCTCATGGCGCAAGCCTTCCCATGCGAGACCTTCGTCGGGAAGGAGTTCTCCTACCGCTTCCGCGCCTCCGTGACCGCCCCGACCCGACTGACGGTCGGCATCGAGGACGGCGAGGCCCAAGTCCGTCGCCCCGACGGTACGGTCACCGCGACGGCAACCCTCGAGGAGTTCTGACCCAGGCGCCCCGTTCGGACTTCCTGGGCCGCAATCCCATGAGGCAGGGAGCGAACTCAGTTCGCCAGTCCCTCGACGACCTCAGCTCCTGGCAGGGACACCAGATCAGCACCACTGACGATGAGCTTTGAGCTGCGCAGCCCCGATCCGATGCACACGGCCTGGGCCTCGGCGACGCGCGGATCAATCCAGATCGGCCACTCAGCGGGCAGGCCCACTGGGGTGATCCCGCCGTACTCCATTCCGGACAGGCTGACGGCCTCGTCCATGGGCGCGAAGGACGCCTTGCGGACGTCGAGCTTCTTGCGCACCACCTTGTTGACGTCAACCCTCGTCGTGGCAAGGGCCAGGCAGGCGACGTACTTCTCGACGTCACCGCGCTTTCCCTTGACGATGACGCAGTTGCCACACGTCTCGGGACCCTCACCGAAGGCCTCGCACAAGGCGTCGGTGTCCGCGATCTCGGGATCAATGCTGAAGACGACTGCCGAGGGCAACTCGGCGGCTCGTCCGGCGACCGTCGCGGCCAGCAGCTCAGGGTGATCGGCAGCAGGCAGGTGCTCAACGGAGTCGTACATGCGACCCACCGTAGTCACCGTGATCACACGATGGGACCACCTCTCACACCACGGACGGATACCGTTGACCGTGGTTGTTTCGACGACAAGGAGAACGATGACCGACGATACGAAGGAAGCGACCGGCGAATCCCGCCCGAATGCCAACGATCCAATTCCCACCGACTACGCCGGCCGTGCCAAGGGCATGGGTGTCTCGCTCATCGACGGTGGCGCCGCGTTCCGCGTGTGGGCCCCGCACGCCGAGACAGTCGCCGTCACCGGAACCTTCGACGACTGGGCAGCCCAGCCCAGGGGAGACAATGACGACGCCGAGAAGGTTCGCTCGGCCAAGTTCCAGCTCGTCAGCGAGAACAACGGCTACTGGTACGGCCAGGCCGCCGGTGCCACGGTGGGCGACGAGTACCGTTTCGTCCTCATCAACGGTGACCAGGTGATCTCCCGCATCGACCCTTACGCCCGCCACGTGACGAGCTCGGTCGGCAATGGCATCATCACCGATCCCGGCGCCTACGACTGGGAGGGTGACGACTTCACTCCCCCGACCCTGAACGAGCTCGTCATCTACGAGATGCACGTCGGAACCTTCTTCGACAAGGATCCTGACGACGACAAGCCCGCCGACCTGGCCGACGTCGAGTCGAAGATCGACCACCTCGTCCACCTGGGCGTCAACGCCGTCGAGCTCATGCCCCTCATGGAGTTCGCCGGGGACTACTCGTGGGGTTACAACCCGGCCCACATCTTCGCCGTCGAGAGCGCCTACGGCGGCCCGGAAAAGCTGCGCGACCTCGTCAAAACCTGCCACAAGCACGGCCTGGCGGTCATCATCGACGTCGTCTACAACCACTTCGGCCCCTCGGACCTCGACCTGTGGCAGTTCGACGGATGGAGCGAGAACGACAAGGGCGGCATCTACTTCTACAACGACTGGAAGTCCTCGACCCCGTGGGGCGACACCCGTCCCGACTACGGCCGCGGCGAGGTCCGCGAGTTCATTCGCGACAACGCCATGATGTGGCTGGAAGAGTTTCACGCCGACGGCCTGCGCTACGACATGACCCCGTACATGCGCAGTGTCGATGCCGGTGAGATGAACATCCCCGACGGCTGGAGCCTCACCCACTGGATCAACACCGAGATCCGCGAGAAGTTCCCACGCGCCATCACCATCGCCGAGGACCTGCACGGTGAGCCCAAGGTCGTCTCCACCGCTGACGACGGTGCCGCCTTCCACGCCCAGTGGGACAACCATTTCGTCCACCCGATCCGCGCTGCTGTCATCACCGCCTCCGACGAGGCTCGTGACATGGACGCCGTGCGCGATGCCGTCGAGTTCTCCTACGGTGACGCCTTCTCCCGCGTCATCTACACCGAGTCCCACGACGAGGTCGCCAACGGTTCGGCCCGCGTCCCCCAGGAGGTCGACGACGACGATCCGACCGGCTACTACGCCCAGAAGCGCTCCACCCTGGGAGCGGCCCTGGTACTCACCTCACCGGGTCTGCCGATGATCTTCCAGGGCCAGGAGCTCCTGGAGGGCGAATGGTTCCGCGACACCGTCCCGCTGCATTGGGATCAGGGCGCTCAGTTCAAGGGCATCTTCAGGATGTACCGCGATCTCGTCAGTCTGCGTCTCAACGAGGAGGGCCACACCAAGGGCCTCACCGGACAGAACGTCGACACCCTGCACCTGCACACGGACAACCACGTCTACGCCTTCCACCGCTGGGCTGACGGTGGTCCGCACGACGACGTCGTGGTGGCGGTGAACCTCGACTCCAAGGCCTGGGGCGAGTACACCATCGGGATGCCGGCTGCCGGCCGCTGGGTGACCAGGTTCAATTCCGACGCGAAGGTGTACTCGGACGCCTTCGACGGGGTCGACGTCCCCGAATGGTTTGTCGCAGCCGAGGATGATTACGACGGCCACCCGGCATCCGTGACCCTGGTTCTGCCGCCTTACAGTGTGGTCATCCTGTCGCGCGCCTGAGGTCGCCGACGTACCGACACGTGTGACGAGAACAGCGTCACCGGAGCGGGGGAAGTCAGGACGATTTCCCCCGCTCCTCCCACATCCGAACTTCCTTCTCTATTCGACTTGCAGTTGAGACCATGAGGTCCATACTTTCTGGAGTGAGTCGCAGACATGGACGGCAGGCAGTGGCAAAGGCCACCCAGCCGATCAGTGATCCTGAACCGATCCGAGCCATGAAGCCGGGGCTGGCCCTGGCTGCGTTGGGAATCGTCTTCGGTGACATCGGAACCTCGGTGCTCTACTCCCTTCAAACGATGTTCTCGATGGAGAACCATGCCGTTCGCCCCACCCACGGTGACGTCATGGGGATCATCTCGATGATCTTCTGGTCGATCCTGCTGGTGGTGTGCGTCAAGTACGTCATCTTCGTGATGCGTGCTGACAACGACGGTGAGGGCGGCATCCTCGCGCTTATGGCCTTGGTGCGTCGTTTTATGGCCAGCCGCAAGGGCACTGGCATGACGGCAATGTTGCTCGGCATCATCGGCGCCGGGCTGTTCTACGGAGATTCCCTCATCACCCCAGCGATCTCGGTGATGAGCTCGGTGGAGGGCATCACGGTGGCCAATCCGGGCGCCGAGATGATCGTTCTGCCAGCCTCGGTCGTCATCCTGACGATCCTGTTCATCGTGCAGAGACGAGGGACGGCAGTCATCGGCAAGGCCTTCGGGCCGGTGATGGGTATCTGGTTCCTCACCCTGGCCGCCCTGGGCATCCCGTGGATCATCAGCAAGCCCTTCATCATCACGGCCCTGTCCCCGCACTGGGCGATCCTCTTCGCCATCGAGCGACCCGGGATGGCCTTCATCGCGATGGGCGCTGTCGTCTTGACGATCACGGGCGCCGAGGCCCTCTACGCCGACATGGGTCACGTCGGCGCCCCGTCGATCCGACTGGCTTGGTTCGCCGTCGTGCTGCCGTGTCTGCTCATCAACTACCTGGGGCAGGGAGCGATGATCCTTGAGCATCCCGACTGGATCGACAATCCCTTCTTCCGGCTGGCACCCGGCTGGGCGACGATCCCGCTCGTCGTCATTGCCACGATGGCCACCGTCATCGCCTCCCAGGCCGTCATCTCCGGCGCCTTCTCTATGAGCTCGGAGGCGACCCGTCTGGGACTGTTGCCACGTCTGAGCGTGCGTCACACCTCGAAGTCCGAAGGCGGCCAGATCTACATCCCGGAGATCAACTGGATCCTCTTCGTCGGCGTGCTGGCGCTCATCCTCATCTTCCAGACCTCGACGAAGCTGGCCACCGCCTATGGCCTGGCCGTCACCGGCACCTTCTTGCTGACGACGAGCCTGTTCCTGGTGCTGGCCCATCGGGCGTGGCACTGGCCCATGTGGGCTCTCATCGTCTTCGGTGTCGTCGTCGGTGGCGTCGAGCTGTCGATCTTCGCCGCCAACCTGCTGAAGATCGCGTCCGGCGGCTGGATTCCGCTGGTCTTCGCGGCCATCATCATCGCCATCATGACGACCTGGCGACGCGGTACCGCCTACATCGCCAAGCAGCGGCAGAACGACGAGGGTCCGCTGGACGACTTCCTCGACTGGGTCCATGAGACGGAGCCGACCCGCGTGCCCGGACTGGCGATCTACCCACATCCGGGACGGGCGACGACCCCGTTGGCCATGCTGAACAACCTCAAGTTCAATCATGTGCTCCACGAGCACAACGTCATCATCTCGATGGTGGTGGAGAACGTCCCACACGTGCGTCACGTCAATCGCATCGAGAAGGTCGATCTCGGCAAGCCGACCGACGGCATCGTCTACATCGCCTGCCACGTCGGATTCGCCGACTCCCAGGACGTCCCGAAGGCACTGGCCCTGGCGGCAGACAAGTGCCCGGTGCTCAAGGAGCACCTTGACGACGCGATCTATTACCTGTCGCTGGTCGACGTGAAGCGCTCCGAGTCGGAGCAGGGGGCCAAGATGACCGCCTGGCGCAAGGTGCTCTACGTGGGTCTAGCACGCAACCAGGCCGACCGGACGCGAGTGTTCCGCATTCCGCGCACCCGTGCAGTGGTCATGGGTGAGGCCGTCGATCTGTGACGATCCGGCGCTGACGTCCGTGTGATTCTCCGGGGCTCGAGGGCCCCGGGGAATCACGCCGTTGTGGGGGCGATGAGTTCCAGGAACCGCACCGCGAAGGCCTTCTCGGCGGTGACGACGTCCTCGTCACGACGCACTGCTTCGGCAGCCGAGATGGCCTCTGACCAGGGGAGACGCTGTTTCCACTCCTTCTCGGTGTGGCCGATGGTCCAGCCGTCGAAAATCTCCGGGGTGCATTCCGGGTGGAACTGGACTCCCCAGACGCGTTCGGCGAATCGGACCGCCTCGATCTGTCCGGAGGGATCGCGGGCAAGCAGCACGGCGTCCTCGGGCAGGACGACGGCGACGTCATTGTTGAAGTGGATGCCACGGTGGCCGGAGTAGACCGACAGCAACGGGTCCTTCTCCCCGTCCGGGGTGAGGTGCATCTCGGCCGGTCCGAGGCAGAGATGGTCTGAGGTGCACACCCGGCCTCCCAGGGCGACGGTGGCGAGCTGGTGGCCCAGGCAGACACCCAGGAAGGGGATGCCCGCGTGGACGGTGCGCACGATGAGTTCTCGGGTGGGCGCGAGCCAAGGAGCCTGGACGTCATCCAGGCAGCCCATGGATCCGCCCAGCACCACGAGGGCGTCGGCGTCAACGGTGGGTGGCACCGGGTGGTCCCAGGCATTGACCTCGACGACGTCTGCGTCGGCGTCGCGCCAGAGCTGTCCGAGCCTGCCGGGGTTGCAGGAGGACTCGTGGACGATGACCAGGATCCGCGTCATGGCGGAAAGACTACGGATTTTCTGTCACCGCCGTGTGCCAGAGCTGTTGCGAACCGTGTGCGGATCGTGACGTGTCGGAGGGGTTCTCGGTTATGGCGCGCTGGTGCTGGGGTCAGTCCTCCGCCAGGACTCGCTGGGCAGTTGCCGGGTCATTGGTGATGACGGCGTCGACGTCGAGGATCCGGGCAGCACGCAGGTGGTCGGGGGTGTCCAGGGTCCATGTGCGCACCGTGAGGCCGGCGTCGTGGAACGTCGGGACGTCATCGCGGTCGGCGAGGAGATGGGCTCCTGGATGGACGGCCTGGACGTCGAGGTGGCGGGCGTAGTCCCAGGGATCGACGATGTCGTCGGCGTAGAGGATGGCGCGTTCGACCCGGTTGTGAGTGCGCTCGGCGACTTCGGCCATGCAGCGGTGATTGAACGAGGAGATGACGATGCGGTCGGCCATGTGGTGGGTGTCGATGGCACGGGCGACGGCCTCGATGAGGCTCGGGTAGCGCTCGACGCTGTTCTTGAGCTCGATGTTGAGGCCGAGGGTGGTGGGGACGAGCAGGTCGAGGACCTCGTCGAGGAGGGGGACCTGGGCGGGCGGGTGGTCGGTGTTGGCGGCCGCGTTGAGGGAACGGACCTGGTCAAGGGCCATGGAGACGATGGGGCCGTGTCCGTCGGTGGTGCGATCGACGGTTTCGTCATGACAGACGACGACGTGGCCGTCGCTGGTGAGTTGGACGTCGAGTTCAATGCCGTCGGCGTCGAGGTCGATGGCGTTCTGGAAGGCGGGAAGGGTGTTTTCCGGGAACTGCATGCTCGAGCCGCGGTGGGCCCACACGGTGGTCATGTGGTCATGATGCCACGGGCATTGACCAGGGTGCCTGCGCCAGTACGCTGGATGGCATGGTCATGACCGGTATCGTGTTCACCATTCTGTGCATCCTGGCCGTCGCTGTCCCACTCGCGCTGTTCATTCTCGCCCTGCTGTCAATCCTCAGCTCGGACATGCTGACGGGAGCCGGGAAGCTGATCTGGATCGTGGTGTGCTTCTGTTTCCCGATCATCGGGCCGATCGTGTGGTTCATCGCCGGGAAGAACATGGCGTTGAGCTGAGTTCCCAACCAGGGAACATGGTGTACACGCCGTGCCAATGGACGTCCGTGGAGCATTGATCCGGCGTCTTTGCCACACTCCTCCAAGAACCACGAAACCCCGCCACGAGGGCGGGGTTTCGATCTTGCGCGCCCGGAGGGATTCGAACCCCCAACCTTCTGATCCGTAGTCAGATGCTCTATCCGTTGAGCCACGGGCGCTTGGCGCTGCGCGCGTTGCTAAACGTTACAACGCTCGATCCTGCAACGCAAACTTGAGGACCTCCAACCCCATCCAACCCGCTTGAACAACGGATCTGAGAGCCATCGGCACCCGAACTGCCGTCTGGCACCCCAATGGGCACCTGGCAGTAGCACTCCAGGAAAGCACCGCACCCGGCGCCCTCCAAAAAGGAGTCACCGGGCATCCGCGGAGGTGGCGGGATTTGAACCCGCGATGGGATTACCTCCCAAACCCGCTTAGCAGGCGGGCGCCATAGACCTGACTAGGCGACACCTCCAAGTGCCGTGTCAGCCTACCGTCTCAACCCCCATCCCTCCAATTCCGGCCCCTTTTCGCATCCGCGTCAACACCACGGCGCCCCAGACAAGAGCAGCCGCTCGCGGCTGTCTCCCCGCGTGTCGCGATTTGCAGACCCTTGGCCAGCCGGTCCCACGTCCCATTGGTGCCAGCGGTTACGATGGGGTCCGCCCCATCGACATTTGCGGAAAGGCACGAGCATGGCTGACGAGTCACACGGCGCCAACTCGCCGTCTCCACGTCACGCCGCCAGACCGGACTGGATGGACGACCCGGAGGCCAACGAGGACACCCATGTCCTGCGTCGCGCGGACCTCGAGGCCGCAGCGCGAGGACCCGTGTCCTTTCCCCGTCCACGTCGCTCAGCCACCGAGCCCCCCATCAATGCCCCGCAGCCGCCCCGCGAGCCAAGACCATGTCCCACCCCGGCCCGACGCGCCGCGTCGTCATCACCGGCGAGCAGAGGTCGGCACACCCCATTGCGGTGGAACGAGGAGGCCAGACTCAATCATGCCTTCCGCACCTGTCTGGGATGGACCGTTCTCGGAGCGATCGTTCCCGGCCTGACCCTGTCTCGCAGCCGCACCCCACGTCGCCGGGTCGCGGGACTGACGGTTACCGGCTTCCTCCTCATCGCGCTAACCATCGCCGTCTTCTTCATCCTGACCAACCCGACGGTCGCAGCAACCGTCGTTGTACGTCCAAAGCTGCTGACCGCGCTGACCTGGGGCCTGCCGATCCTGGCCATCGTCCTGGTCGCTCTGCTCACCTTCTCCCACCTGGACCTCCGCCCCCGCGGTATCACCCAGGGCCAGCGATGGCTCTCGACCGTCCTCGTCACCGCGTTGTGTACCACCATCGCGACCCCCTTGGCCGTCGCCGGGCGCTATGCCTACGACGGGGCACACATGCTCGGTCGGATCTTCACCGACCAGCGCTCCGGCACTCGTCCCTCCATCGACTACAACCAGGACGTCAAGGCCATTTGGGCCTCCAAACCACGGGTCAACGTTCTGCTCGTCGGAGCTGACGACACCAAGGCGCGCAACTACAGCGCCGATAATTCCATGAACACCGACACGATCATGGTGGCGTCGATCAACACCTCCAACGGTGACACCTCCATCTTCCAGATCCCCCGCAACACCGCGAAGATGCCCTTCCCGGCTGATTCGCCACTCCACCAGGACTTCCCTGATGGTTTTGTCGGGAAGGACGGCGACGGCAGCAACCCCGACTACATGGCCAACGAGATTTGGTCGACGGTGTCGGCCCACCACGTCGATCGCATGGGCGAGACCGACTACCCCGGCGCTGACGCCCTCAAGCTGGCCACCGGTGAGGCTCTCGGCCTCAAGATCGACTACTTCGTCATGCTCGACATCGACGGCCTTCAGAAGCTCATTGACGCCCTTGGCGGCGTGACCGTCAACGTCAACGAGCGTCTGCCCATCGCTGGCAACACCGAGGGCAAGAAGCCCGACGGCTACCTCAAAGTTGGCCCTGACCAGCACCTCGACGGTTACCACGCCATGTGGTACGCCCGGTCACGGTCGGAGAGCACCGACTACGACCGCATGGGACGTCAGTCCTGCCTCATGAAGGCTGTTCTCGACCAGGCCAGCCCGCAGACCGTCCTGACGCGCTTCGAGTCGATTGCTGACGCCTCCGGTCAGATGGTCGTCTCCGACATCCCGCAGGGCATGTTGCCGGCCTTCGTCGACCTGGCCATCAACATGCGTGACGCCAACATCAACCGCGTCGTCTTCACCAATGGCAAGCACGGGTTCGTCTCGGCCAATCCGGATTACGACCTCGTCCGCAAGCAGGTGGATGCCGCCATCCATGGCGTCTCAGAGTCCAGGAACAAGAACAAGCCGGTGACGGGAGCCTCGGCAGCCAAGCCCAGCAAGACGGCTACGCCGACACCGGCCCGGAGCGAGCCGAAGAAGTCCTCGCACAGCGCCACCCCAAGTTCCGCGTCGACCAACCGTGACGTCTCGCAGTCGGTGACTGACGCCTGCGCCTACAACCCTCAGGAGCCGTGACGAGCGGCGCTTGGGCAGGATCTCCCTGGGTTGCACACCTCGCTGGCTGCCCCCGTGCAGGCGGGTGAGTCGGCTAGAGCCTCGCAGGCGGGTGACCTGAGCGGGTGAGGCCCGCCGTCGTCAGTGGTGTGGGGCCGCAGTACTCCCTCGAACGACCAGCGGAGCCGACACCATCTCCGAGGTGGGCTCATGACGAGCCCCCTGCAATTGAGCCATGAGTTCCTCGGCAAGACGCTGACCGATTGCGGCAAAATCCTGACGCACCGTCGTCAACGTCGGCCACACCAGATTGCCCAGGATGTCATCGAATCCCACCACGGACACGTCCTCAGGCACCCGGACCCCCATGTCCAGCAGACCGATGATGAGGCCTGCCGCCATCTCGTCATTACTGGCCACCACTGCGGTCGCGCCGGCGGCCTTGAGGTGGCGAGCGGCCTCGCATCCCGACGAAGCCGTCCAGTCTCCGACGACGACGTCGGGAACATCACAGTCGTTGGTCTCCAAACACTCCTGCCAGGCTTGACGACGCACCGCGGCCTGGCGGGAGTAGGCCGGCCCGCTGACGAGGTGGACGGTTTGGTGCCCCAACGCCAGGAGGTAGTCGACAGCAGCGCGCACCCCAGCGGCTTGGTCGCACCCCACGGTCGAGAATCGGCTGCACGTCGGACCGGCCACGACAACCGGGGCGCCTGGCGGCACCTCGAGCTCGTCAAGTCGATCGAGCTCAAGACCCTCGATGATGAAACCGTCGACCCGCCCCGACATCCGCTTCATGGCGTGCCCGTAGGCCCCGACGAGGTCATCGGTGGGCTCGAGGCGATCCAGGACGACGGCGAAATCACTACGCCGGGTGGCGTCGACGATAGCCTGAACAGTGCGCAGCTCGCCGGTGCGAGAAAGATCCGTGGCAAGGACGCCAATGGCACTCGTGCGCCCCGAGCGGAGGCTGCGAGCGGCGAAATTGGGCGAGTACCCCACCTCGGCCATGGCCTGGAGAACCTTCTCGACGGTCTTCGGTCGGACCGCGTCAGAGTGATTGACGACGCGTGACACAGTCTGCTGAGATACTCCGGCAGCTGCGGCGACATCGCCCATCGAGGGTCGGGATGATCCGCGACGCTGTTGCTCGGTCATCACAACACCCTTCACGACACTGGGCCATCTGCCCGCATCCGGCTCGCCACCGCGTCCACCGTCGGACGGGCGTGGAACTGGCGAATTCTGGCCCACATCATTGCACCCGGAGCGCGGCCGGACCCGGGGTGACGACATAGAGATCAGGGTGGGTGAATCCTGCGTCGCGGAAGGCCTTGACGACCTGCCTGGCAGCGTCGTTGCGGACATCGCGGTCGACCAGGGCGATGGCACAACCACCGAATCCACCACCGGTCATCCGCGCACCGAGGACCCCGGCAGCGCGGGCTGCGTCAACGGCGGTGTCCAGCTCGGGGCAAGTGACCTCGTAGTCGTCACGCAAGGAGTCGTGGGAGGCGTCCATGAGCGGTCCGACCTCGCGGATGCGTCCGGCGTCGACGAGCTTGGCGAACTGAGTGACGCGGTCATTTTCGGTGACGACGTGACGGACGCGGCTGGCCACCTCCTCGTCGTCGAGGGCCGACAATGCGGCGCCGAGGTCGCCGACCTCACGCAGGCTGGCGACGCCAAGAATGCGGCAGGCGCTCTCGCAGGCGCGACGTCGTGCCTCGTACTGACCGTCGACGAGGCGGTGGGAAGCTCGGGTGTCGATGACGAGGAGTTCCAGGCCGGCGGCGTCGAGGTCGAAGGGAACCTGACGAACCGACCAGTCGTCGCAGTCAAGGAGGAGGGCGTGGCCGTCGGTGGTACGCAGGGACGCCGTCTGGTCGAGGCCCCCGGTGGGAGCTCCGGCGACCTCGTTCTCCGCGGCGCGGGCGGCATTGACGAGGTCGGTGCGGCCAGCGTCAGAGTCGGACAGGCCGAGGTCGTAGAGATCCGCGAGGGCCAGCCCGACACCACACTCGACGGCTGCCGACGAGGACAGACCTGCCCCCAACGGGACGCAGGTGACGAGAGCGGCCTCGAACCCGCCGATCTCGTGGCCAGCCTCACGCAGGGCCCATGCGACGCCGGCGGTGTAGGCCTGCCAGCCATTGACCGACCCGGGAGCGATCTCGTCGAGGGTTCCTTCCCAGGAGAGGATGGAGTCGGCAAGCTGGGAGACGAGGACAACCTTGTCGTCGTCTCGACGTCGGGCGGCGACGTAGGTGCGGTGAGGCAGGGCGATCGGCAGGCAGAAGCCATTGTTGTAGTCAGTGTGCTCGCCGATGACGTTGACGCGTCCGGGAGCGGCCCAGACGCCGTCGGGAGTGCCGCCGATGTGCTCAGCGAAGAGGTCACGGGCGCGGCCTGCGCCATCCTCAGTCGACCACGCCGTGCCGATCGTGGTGGCCTCGGGATCCGCCGCGAAGGCGTCAGTTGTCTGCGACATAAGTGGCTCCTTTGCCCGTCAAAACCGTTGTCAGTGAGGAAGACCGTACCGCCGCTGCCGACGATGGCAACGGCTCGGTGGGCACTTCGCTCACTCATAATGTTTACGTACTCAAAAATAGCGGGTCGGGGTGTGACCCTGCCACGTCGGGAGCCTATGGTTCCCCGAGGGGGCGGTGCCCACAACGCCGTCACTGCCCTCGTAATGACAGAAAGGACCACCCCACACAATGCCGTTGGAGACGCTCATCAACGCGGGATTCGTTGACTACCTGATCCTGCTCATCTATTTCGTGTTCGTTCTCGGAATCGGGCTGGCTGCCAGACACCAGGTGTCCGACTCCCTTGACTTCTTCTTGTCCGGGCGAAGCCTGCCCGGGTGGGTAACGGGGTTGGCATTCGTATCAGCCAACCTCGGTGCCGTGGAGATCATGGGTATGTCGGCAAATGGAGCCCAGATCGGCATCCCGACCGTGCACTACTTCTGGATCGGAGCCATCCCGGCAATGGTCTTCCTCGGCATCGTCATGATGCCCTTCTACTACGGCTCTGGGGTGCGCTCGGTGCCGGAGTTCATGCTCAAACGATTCGGGCCGGCTGCGCACTTGGTCAACGCGATCTCCTTTGCACTAGCCCAGTTGCTCATTGCCGGTATCAACCTCTACCTGCTCGGGACGATCGTCCACGCCCTACTGGGATGGCCGTTGTGGGTTGCCCTCATCGTTGCTGCGGTGATCGTACTTGCTTACATCAGCCTTGGTGGCTTGTCGGCAGCCATTTACAACGAGGTGCTGCAGTTCTTCGTCATCGTCGCCTCCCTGCTGCCGCTGGTCATTATTGGTCTGCACCGTGTCGGCGGATGGAATGGGCTCAAGGCCAAGATCACCGCCGCAGCGGAGGCCCATCCTGACGCCGTGACCCCGGCTGCCCAACAGTTGCATTCCTGGCCTGGACAGGCGCTGTCGGGATTCACCGACCCGGTGATGTCGGTCATCGGCATCACCTTGGGCCTCGGATTCGTGCTGTCCTTCGGCTACTGGACGACGAACTTCGTCGAGGTGCAGCGCGCCATGGCGTCCGACTCGCTGTCGTCGGCGCGCAAGACTCCGATCATCGGCGCTTTCCCGAAGATGCTGGTGCCGTTTCTCACCGTGCTGCCAGGCATGCTGGCTGCGGTGCTCGTGCCGGAGATCGCTCGGATGAAGGCGGGCGAGAAGATCGCCGGTGGCGCGTCGGGCAACGTCGTCCAATACAACGACTCGGTGTTGTTCCTCATTCGCAACCTGTTGCCGACCGGCCTGACGGGTGTCGCGATCACGGGCCTGCTGGCGGCGTTCATGGCCGGTATGGCCGCGAACATCTCGGCGTTCAACACCGTCTTCAGCGTGGACATCTGGCAGCACTACGTCATCAAGGACAAGGCTGACGTCTACTACGTCAAGGTTGGCCGAATCGCCACGGTCGTCGCCACGGTCGTCGCGATTGGGACCGCGTTCCTGGCGTCCGGCTTCTCCAACATCATGGACTACCTCCAGACCCTCTTCGGGTTCTTCAACGCTCCGTTGTTCGCGACGTTCGTCCTCGGCATGTTCTGGAAGAAGTCGACACCTCACGCCGGTTGGTCGGGACTCGTCGTCGGTACTCTCAGCGCCGTGACGGTGTGGGTCATGAGTCTGACTGGTGTGTTCACCTTGCCAGGTCAGGGAACCGCGTTCCTTGCTGCCACGGTCGGCTTCCTCGCCGACATCATCGTCAGTGTTGTGGTTTCGCTGTTCACGACGCCGAAGCCGGCTGCGGAACTCGTCGGTCTGGTGTATTCGGAGACGCCGAAGGAGAGCTTCGTCGATCCGCACGAGAAGAGCCTCCCGTGGTATCGACGCACGGTTCCGCTCGGCATGACCGTGCTTGCCATCACTGTCGTTCTCAACATCATTTTCTGAGGAGGTTGTCATGCCGAACGGAACTTCCACGGCCCGTCGCAATCGTCGCAAGGTCGCCCGCGCGATGGATATTCGTACCGTCATTGGTGACTTGCTTGCGCTCTACGGAGCCATTCTGACGATCACTGGTCTGGTCAGGGGGGCAGACGCTCGAGCTGACGTGTGGGCGGGGATCTGCCTGCTCATCGCCGGGGCAGCGTTCTTGTTGTGGGTGAAGGTTCGCCCCATCGAGGTGCCGGAGGATCTCAGCGAGGCGGATGCTGGAAAGCATGAGGAGAGCTGACACCAGCTGGTTGAACTTCGTGCTGAGGCGTGGCCGGGCCGTGGGTAACGCGGTCCGGCCACGTCGTCATTTACCATCGCTTTCCTCGCACACTACCGATCCCGTCCTGGTCCAGGGAATGCATCGTACGTCCTCGTCCCCTCCTCTCCACATACACGTTGGACACGCAAGAAGGCCGCGGCATACCGAACTACTTCTGGAATGCCACGGCCTTCTTGGGCGGTGATTGGGGTCAGACGCTTTGACGGTAACCGCGTGAGTTGTCGAGGCGGTGTGCGACGTCGACGGCCAAATCATCCATTTCCTGAGGGTTCCCGACGCCGGGACGAACGATGTGAGTGCGCCCGACTTGGCCGTGGTAGAGGGTGAGACGGGAACGCGACTCCGTGAGGGCTGCCTTGGTGACCTTGTCCCAGGTGCCGCGGCGATCCTGCCCAGCACCATGGATGTGGTAGCCCGTGTCATCGAGGTCGACGTACAGCTTCATATGGAGCATCGACCAGGCTGCCGTCACCGCGAGGGCAATGCCACATGCGAGAACGGCAATGAAGAGGATGGTCACGGCTTCATGCCAGTTGTTGGCGATGCTGATGATCATGAGGACAGCACCAATGATCGAAAGGATGCCGGCGATGACGAAGCCACGGATCGGAGGCTCCGGCGACATGACGTGCCGGGTCGTGCCAGGCGGAAGATCCGTGAGGTTCTTCTTGGCCATCCCCATCTCCCGTCGCTGCAAGGTTGATCTGTGAGGGCTCGGCCCCCGGGTGCCAGGCCTGAGGGGCTGACCTCATAGCGGCGAGAGTGGGATTCGAACCCACGGAGGTTGCCCTCGGCCGCTTTCAAGGCGGCTGCACTCGTCCACTATGCGATCTCGCCAACCGAGCTCTGCCCGGTGGTCACATCTTAGCCATGATTCGGCGGTACTACCCACCGTCTCGGGCAACGGCAGGATATGAGGCCTGCACATGGCCATTGATGTGCGCTTTGGTTCTCCGGCGCTGCCCGGAACATTCACGGTGACAACACCCACCCCGGAACGTCCGGCTCGGAAGCTCCTCCTTCCCCCTCCTCTCCCACACACGGAACACTTGCCCCCAACAGGACCACCTCCGGTGGCATCCAGCCATCGGGGCACTGACGCGGGTATCGGAACCGCGAGCCCCTGGGCCTGCTCTCACCGCACTCCCGGTTTTGTCAGCACTCCAATGAGCTCGTTGACCTTGAGTGGCTTGGAGGACGACCGCGTCGTGACGATCTCGCCCGACTGGTCACCCGATTGCCACCCGACTTTCCAGACCTCAGTCATGCGAAGGGTGTAATTGCCCGGATGCTGGTAGATGTAGCCGCAATGTGGGGATTGGGCGCGCGGATCGGCGTTTGCGGGACGAGGGGTCGAGTGAGTGCAGCGGATGGTCTTCTCACCGGTTTCGTAAACGGTATCCACTCGCTGTGCGTCGAGTGATACGACGATTCCATGTGCGGAGTCGCTCGCGGTGTGACGCTCAACCCCTGGGTTGTGGAACCACAATGGCTGCCCTACGGCCGTGATGTTCCACTTGTTGGCCGAGGGACGCGGCTCGATGTCGATGACAGGTTTCGCCAATCGAATGCCCGTCGCGATGTCGATGGACCAGGCTCTGATCTCGTCAGGTGTGGGGCCAGCAGGTCTCGTCGGTGCAGGACGCGGGGCTCGACGACCAGGCTTCGGCTTGTCGTCACGCGTATTCAACCCTGGCAAATATGGTATTCGGTTGAGGTTCAATATGGATGAATCAATGTATGCGTCACTCCCCCACCGCTTGCGTGGCTCGGGCGATCCTGGTGACGCGGGATCACGGTGCTTGTCGACATGGGGATGACGGCGCTTGTGATGGGAGCCCCGGTGACCTGGGGTGCCGTGCTTGGAGCCCCGATCGATATTGATGCCAGGCTTTCGGTGGGAACCTCCGATGCGCTTATCGATGCTTATGACGCCAGTCTCCTCATTATCAATGATCCCTTTAGATGACGCGCTACCACCCGATTGCTGTAGCCCAATTCCCTGTACAGCGATCAGCGCAGCCAGAACGATAGTCACGCCTCGCATTTTTCGACCCGTTCCGAGAGACCATCAACAATCACCATGTGGCCACTGACCCGATCAAAGAACATTTGATTATGCTTCAAAGTCCCCCGCGAAACCAGCTTCCCCGAAGGATCTACGAATTCCCACCCTCTTTGATCGACACACGAATCGATAGCTAACGCGTGGCCTTCTTTTGCCTCATGGAGGGCAATACTCACCGATCCATAGCTGGCCGATTCAGGCCGAACAACGTGACCACGCTCTTTCACTTTCACGTAGTACTCCCGGAGCATGTCCCGCCAGCTGCCACCAACAACGTCTTCAAGCTTGGGAGGCAGAACATTCCCTCCACCCTCCTGCTCAAACAGCAGCGACTGCTCCAAGTACGTCTCATAAACCTTCTTCGCCTCCAGGAACAACGCATCCTCTTTCGTCCCCGGGACCGGTGTCGCCGTCGCCTTCACAAACCTCGGCCCATCCGAACTCGGAGTCGCGGTCGAATTCGTCGTCACCACGCTCGGGGCTGGCGTCACTCCGCCCATCGAGCCCGGAGTGTCCCCAGCACCACCACAGGAAACCGTCCCCAAAACCGCCACGACAAGGGCTGTTGTCGTCGCCACATGCCGTCGACAGCGTCCGCCGTGCTCACCATTCATCACCATGGCGACAATCCTGAAGGTCCGCGCAACCGTTGAGAACCCTCGCATCCGAAATCTGTGGATAACCCCGAAAATCTGTGGATACAAACCCATGGGTGATGTGAAGAATCCCAGCGTCACTCCTGCCCTGTGGCAGGCTTGAAGTATGCATGCGATCACCGTCCGCCCAACTGACAAGACAGACTCAAAGGGCCGCCATCGCCCCGGTCCGGAGTGCATCGAATGGACCGAAGTCCCCACACCCGAGCCCGGTCCGGGCGAGGTCCTCGTCAAGGTGAAGGCAGCAGGCATCAACCGCGGCGACCTCCTGCAGCGCCAAGGCCTCTACCCGCCACCGAAGGGCGTTTCCGAGATCATGGGCCTCGAGGTCACCGGGACTGTCTCCTCCCTCGGCACCGATGTCGACGGCTGGTCCGAAGGCGACGAGGTCGTCGCCCTGCTCGCCGGCGGCGGATATGCCGAGTACGTCATCGTCCCGGCCGGCCAGCTTCTCCCCATCCCTGCAGGCATCGACCCAGTCACCGCATCAACCCTCATCGAGGTCGCGGCCACCGTCATCTCCAACATGGACCACGTCAGCCTGTCCGAGGACGAGACCTTCCTCGTCCACGGTGGCGCCGGCGGCATCGGACAGTTCGCCATCCAGTACGCCAAGTCCCTCGGTTGCACGGTCATCACCACCTGTGGCACCGCCGAGAAGCAGGAGTTCTGCCGCAACCTCGGCGCCAACGTCGCCCTCGACTACCACGAGGACTGGGTAGCCGGCGTCAAGGAAGCCACCGATGGTCGCGGCGTCGACGTCATCCTCGACGTCATGGGTGCCAAGTATCTTGGCCTCAATGTCGACGCCCTGGCGACCGGCGGCCGCCTCGACATCATTGGGATGCAGGGCGGCATCAAGGGAGACCTCAACATCGGCAAGCTCCTCAACAAGCGCGCCCTCGTCACCGCAACCAGCCTGCGCCCACGTCCCCTGGAGGAGAAGGCCAAGATCTGCCGGCGGGTCCGTGAGATTGCCTGGCCGCTCTACAGCAACGGCAGCATCAAGCCCGCCCCCGTCGAGACCTTCCCCATGCCCGAGGCAGGCAGGGCTCACGCTCGCCTGGAGTCCGGCGAGGTGCTCGGAAAAGTCGCGCTGACCCTCTGAGCCCCTTCAACAGAGAACGACCTGCCACGACTTCGGCTGCGGCAGGTCGTTTTGTGTACCCGGCCATCTCGTTCCCGCGCCCCCACTCGGCCACCCACCCCCTCGCCTCAACGCAACCCTTCCCCCGCTCCCGTGTGGCAATCGGGGTAATGCCTACGGTCTCTGCCAGCTGAGATGGCACCACCCACCATCAGCACCAGAATCTCCACCACCTCCACCAAATCACATATCCATTTGAATGGCTGCATATATATGCGCTAGGGTGAGCGACGTGTCCAAGGTCATCACTCAGCTTCCCGTCGGCGAGCGCGTCGGCATCGCATTCTCCGGAGGTCTCGACACCTCGGTAGCCGTCGCGTGGATGCGCGAGAACGGCGCGATCCCGTGCACCTACACCGCCGACATCGGTCAGTACGACGAGCCCGACATCGCGTCAGTGCCGGGCCGCGCCCTCGACTACGGCGCCGAGATCTCCCGACTCGTTGACTGCAAGGCAGCCCTGGTCGAGGAGGGCCTGAGCGCCATCGCATGCGGCGCCTTCAACGTCCGCTCCGCCGGGCGCCCCTATTTCAACACCACCCCGATCGGACGGGCCGTCACCGGAACCCTGCTGGTCCGCGCCATGCACACCGACAACGTCTCCATCTGGGGCGACGGCTCCACATACAAGGGCAACGACATCGAGCGGTTCTACCGCTATGGCCTGCTCGCCAATCCGCAGCTGCGCATCTACAAGCCCTGGCTCGACGAAAAATTCGTCGCCGAGCTCGGCGGCCGCGACGAGATGAGCGCCTGGCTCACCGCCCACGACCTGCCCTACCGCGATTCCAAGGAGAAGGCCTACTCCACCGACGCCAACATCTGGGGCGCCACCCACGAAGCCAAGACGCTTGAGTCCCTGCACGTCTCGATCGAGTCCGTCGAGCCCATCATGGGCGTCAAGTTCTGGGACCCTGACGTCAAGGTCGACACCGAGGAAATGACGATCTCCTTCGAACAAGGCATACCCGTCGCCATCAATGGCAAGGAGTACGACGACAAGGTCGCCCTCGTCCTGGAAGCCAATGCCATCGGTGGTCGTCACGGGCTCGGCATGAGTGACCAGATCGAGAACCGCATCATCGAGGCGAAGTCCCGCGGCATCTACGAGGCCCCGGGGATGGCCCTGCTGCACATCGCCTACGAGCGGCTCGTCAACGCCATTCACAACGAGGACACCCTCGCGACCTACCACAACGAGGGGCGTCGTCTCGGACGACTGCTTTACGAGGGCCGCTGGCTCGACCCGCAGTCCCTCATGATCCGTGAGTCGCTGACCCACTGGGTCGCCAGCGCCGTCACCGGGTCAGTCACCCTCAAGCTGCGTCGCGGATGGGACTACTCCATCCTCGACACCACGGGCCCGAACTTCTCGTACCATTCCGAGAAGCTGTCGATGGAGCGCGTCGAGGGCGCCGCATTCGGACCGACCGACCGTATCGGTCAGCTCACCATGCGCAACCTCGACATCGCCGACACCCGCGAGAAGCTGGAGCTCTATTCCGACCAGGGCCAACTCACCAGCCATGCCGACCTCGTCGGACAGCTGGAGTCTGGCGGCGCGGCGGCCATCGCGTCCAATGGATATGACGACGATGACGACAGCCAGAAGGCTCTCGACGCCGCCGCAATGGAATTCGGTGTTGACTGATCATTGGCCCCCTGAGTTCGGGCCGTCCGGGGTTACCTCGGACGGCCCGAATGAGTTACGCCAGCCGTTACCCAGTATTCAGGATGTGGGCTCTTGCACAGAGTCCCCCCTCAGCTGGCACACTACCGCCATGAGCAACAACACGACGCCGCACAATGACTGGAATAGCTCCGATTACCCCTCACAGCCCTACCCACAGAACAACCAGCCGTCTTACCCTTATGGGCCCGCTGGCTCCAGCCCATCGCCGTCTGACAATGACCAGAAGGGATTCTTCGGATCCCTGTTCGACATGTCCTTCAACTACTACGTGACGCCTAAGATCGCGAAGATCGTCTACATTCTGACGATCATCTGCGGCGTCGCGATGTGGATCGGCGCGATCATCACAGCTGGCGGCGTCGGCAGTGCCATCGGGGAAGCCGCTAACGACAGCTCCGGTGGCAGCGGCGTACTCGTCGTGTTCGCGATTCTCCTGGGATGGATCCCGGCATTCTTGTTCATCATTGGCGTGAGGATGCAGATCGAGTTCGTCCTTGCCCTCATCAAGACCAGCGAGAACACCTCCGCTCTCCGCCGGACGTTGAACCGCTGACCCATTCCCGACGGGCCGCACATCACTGCTGGTGTGCGGCCCTTGCCATGCCAAGATCGTGGACGCACGAGTCAGCAAGGTCGTTGTAGAGTGCTCAAATGCACGGTTACCGGGATGTCATCGCCATCCGGGAGGTGTGGACGACCCTCCTCTTGTCGGCTCTCATCCGGATTCCGATTTTCAGCCTCGGAATCGTCATGAGTGTCCACGTTGTCAGCTCACTGCACCTGGACTACGTACGGGCCGGAGCCGTGACGACCGTCGTCACCGTCGCAACCATGATTTCCGGGCCGTGGAGAGGAAGCATGGTCGACCGCAAAGGGCTGCGGCGAACCATGCTCCCCTCTCTGATCATCACGACGATCACCTGGGGACTATCGCCTTGGCTGGGGTATTTCCCGCTCCTCGCGCTGTGCGCCATAGGCGGCCTGTGGAACTACCCGATTTTCACTATCCCACGCCAGGTCTTGATGGTCGCCGTGCCCACGTCCCGACGCCGTGCCGCGCTGTCACTGGACTCGGTGACCGTGGAGATCTGCTACATGATCGGCCCGACGGTCGCCATCATTGCAGCGACGACCATCGGAACCCAGATCACCATCACGGCGTGTGGCTTCATCGCTGCCATCGGCGCTGCAGGGCTCATGATCCTCAACCCGGCGACCACGGAGCCGTCCGAGGCCGACCCGGTACCGCCCGCCGCACGGACCCCAGCGTCAGCGGCACCGGTCGTTCAAGCCCCTCACAATCGAAAAATGGCATGGTTGTCCCCCCGGTCGGCATCCATCCTCTTGGCCGTCATTGCGACCGGATTCTGCCTGGGCGGTATTGAACTGACGACCGTCGCAGCGATGAGGTCGATGGGCCATCCCGAGATGATCGGGTGGGTACTCGCAGCCTCCGGTTTCGGGTCGGCGATCGGTGGCGTGCTGTACGGCGCCCTGCCGCGAGGGGCGTCCACGGCGCTTCTCCTCGTCTTCCTGGGCACCACGACCGCATTGCCCTCCATGTCCAGCGGCCCGGGGTCAGCTGCCATCCTGCTGTTCGTCGGTGGTGTGTTCTGCGCACCGACGATTACCTCTTCCGTCGATGCCCTGACCGACTTGGTGCCGGCGGATTCTCGAGGAACCATCATCGGATGGCAGGGATCGTGCCTCAACGGAGGCACGGCCATGGCAGCCCCGTTGATTGGCGCCGTCATGGACTCTCACGGGTGGCAGTGGGGATTCCTCGTGGCTGGCATCACCAGCGCCATCATCGGAGCCCTCGTGTGGACGACGGCCAAGGTGGTGACGAGACGCCAGACCGCGTAATCGCTGATCCGCCTGTCCGACAGGCCCACCCCACTGTTTCCCGATCACTGTCACCCCGAACCATCGTGGTGATCCTGCAAGCGGGCTACCCCGCTGCCACAACAGAGGGCGCCAGCCCCACAAGCGACCGGAATGACCACGGGGGGAACGGAAGGGCGGGAAGAGGGGAAAGGAAGAGGGGCTAAACGGAGTCGGTGGAACGGGCAGGGGACGACAGGTCCCATCACGGAGAAGAGCCCAAGGGCGACACAACCCCCTCAGGCCCTTCTCCCTCACCACTCGCTCGGCGAGTCCGCCGACATGGGCGACGGCCTTCCCGGACTCAGCTCTTCAACATGGGGCCGAACGGGTTCCTCATCACGCACGTCGACAGTTGGCCCGAGCCCAGCCCTTTCCGCGTGGCCCGGGGTCGCACCAGATGGACCGAACCCGTCAGATCCTGCAGAAGCCGCCTTCCCCTTCTCCGCTGCCGCCTTGCGATCGGCGTCGATGCGGTCCCGGACTGCCTCCTCCGAGGACGGAACCGACATCGTCTGACGCTTCGGTTCCTCATCCTCGGCAGGTGCAGGTTCCGGCACATCCTTCCACTCGTCGCCCAGGTAAATGATGGTGTCGCCATCCTTCGGGCCGTTCATGTCAACGTTCGCGACATTCACCGACGACGGCTTGACGACAAACATCACGACTGCCTCAGGCATGGCCTGGCGGAACTGTTCCCAGGTCCGATTCTCGTCCAGCTCGACCCGACGCACCCTTTTCCCACTGCGCCACATCTTGTCCATCGCCGAGTGCGTTGTCGGCGGGTCGAAGGCTGTTCTCGCCTTGAGAATCTGCGCGGTACCGGTGGTCGCGTCCTCGGCGTCGCCCTCATCCAGACGCTCGAGCTGGAACACGTTAGCCCGCCCCAACGCACGCCGGTAATGCACCGATGCGATGGAGTTCGTGTCGTCGTCAGGGGTACACGCCACCATCGACGCGATTCCCGCAAGGTCCATGTCCTCGGTCGCGTACTCGGACAGGAAGTCCGCCGCCTCACACCTGAGCCCCGCTTTCCGAGCCGCGTAGAGGTCGTAGGCACGCCGGGTAACGATGAGGGTGGGGACGTCCAAATCGCGCAGGGTCTTCGCCGTATCGATGCTCCAGGCCGGGGACCCCGCAAACATCACTCCGCGCGGGCTTGCCGACGCCAGCCCCAGCTTCTCGGCGAGCCTGCCGATACCCAGGCCGTAAATGGCCACCGTGCAGACGATGACGAGGAACACCAGCGGCACGAGCCGGTCGACCTGGCTCGCCATCCCCGCAATCTGGTCAGCGAACGACACCAGCTGCTTCGCCCGCTCGGGGTCAGACTCGGCAATCTCCTTGGCCTGCTCCCTGACATGGCTGGCGGACTCGCTGAACTCCATCGCGAAGATCGACGCCACCGACGCGGCCACGATTCCTCGCGGAGCCATGAATGCCATCAGGATCCGCTCCTGACGAGTCGTCTCGGTTCGCGTCAGCCCCAACATCACCGACACCGGCCGAATGACCAGCACGAGCAGGGCGACGAAGATCAGGCCAGTAGGAAGGATGTCGCCGATCTGGGATGGCGTCACTCGTCCGGCCAGCATGATGAACAGCACCCCGACGAGCAGCACCTGCAGATGCTCCTTGAACTCGATGACGGGCTCAAGCTCGAGATTGCGCTGGTTTGCCAGGTAGATGCCCAACATCGTCACGGCGACCAGCCCGGACTCCTCGCGCAGGAAGTTCGCCCCGACGCAGGTACCGACGGCGACTCCGACGAAGATCACGCCCTGCAGGAAGTCCGGAATCAGGTGACGCCTCATCATGGCCGTGACGACCCACCCGATCGGCGCTGCGAACAGCAACCCGACCAACAGGGTCAGCGCCAGGTCCAGCACACCTTGTCCGATCGAGGACCCACCGATGCTGCTGATGGCCTGGTAGACCAACAGGGCCAGGATCGCGCCCAGCGGATCGACGACGATGCCCTCCCACCTCAGCAGGGCGCTCACCCGTCGGGTGGGCCTCAACTGACGCAAGATCGGGTTGATGACCGTCGGACCGGTGACGATGAGGATCGCGCCCAGCAGCAGGGAAACACGACCGTCGAACCCCAATGCCATCGCGGCCAGGGTGATGAGAACCCACGCGATCCCTGCGGTGACGGTGCACAGCCGAAGGATTGGCCGTCCCAGGTCACGAACTTCGCGGAGCTTGAGCCCAAGTGACCCTTCGAAGAGGATGATTGCCACTGAGAGGTTGACACCGTCAAACAGGAGTTGTCTTCCGATGATCTCATCGGGGGTAACCCACTGTCCGAGTGCGAAACCGATCACCAGGAGGAACAGCAGCGCGGGGAGGCGTAACCGCCATCCGAGCCACTGGGCACCGACCGCAAGTGCGAGTACGAGCGCCATGTATGTTGCTGCATCCACCCGGGCACTCTAACCGGCACAGTGCCGGTTTTCCCACGCGGGAAGCGTGGACACTGAGCGCCGGGGCCAGCAACCCCGTGGATGCCGTGGGATGTAGACGAAAGTCGAATGGATCGACGACGAGCTGTCCGAAAGTACAGATCTGGCTGTCCCGGAAGTCTCCCCCGCAATCCATCCCCAACGACAAATAACCCTGAAATGAGTACGTGCACATCCGCCTGACAAGCCTCTTTGGACGTCCAATTTGGTCACCGTCAACGTCAGATCGAGGCCCGAAAAGCACTTGTAACATCACCGCCGTTGACGTTGAAACACGCCGCCTTGGCCCATTGGAAAGGAGCCATCGTGAATCGGACGAACGATTGCGCCCTCCCGTCCTGCGCCAACCTCAGAACGGTCTTCCAGCATCCCTTGCTCGAGGGTGACAGCACTGCCGCCACACCCGACGAACAGCGCCTGGAACGCACTCTGCAGGCTCGCGCTCGAGCTGCCTGCTCCGCCTGCTCTCTCTTCGAACAGTGCCTTGAGAACGCCATCCTCGACCACGACGTCGCGGGATTCGCTGCTGGCACAACCCCGCGTCAGCGTTCTCGCATTCGCTCCTGCCTGGGGGTTCGGGTTCGTCCCGACGACTTCGAATCCTTCGCCGGGGTCATCGCTCGCGGGCATCAGGTGGCCACCCAGGACGTCGTCAGCCTCCGTCAGGCTCACCCCGACCAGCCACTGAGCTTCATCGCAGACCGTCTCGGTTGCTCGCTGTCCACCGTGAAGCGGCACCTGCGTCGGGCTCGCGACACCTCTTCGGCCCCGCGCCGCAAGACTCCTGCGAAGGTCAAGACGACCAGCCTGGCCGCCGCATACGAGTCGGTGACCGGGCGCCCGCACCCGAGCCGCGCGAGGTTGGCTGCCTGAGAAAAAGTCACGCTCTGTTCACCGCATGATCATCGCACGGTGGCAGGCTGGCTGACATGACATTCAATCCTCGTATGGTGGCCCTCGACATCGACGGGACCCTCGTCGATTTTGAGGGCGAACTTCCGGACTCGGTCCGTAAGGCGGTCGCCAAGGTCGACGTCCCTGTCGTCCTGGCGACCGGACGAGGGCTCTTCGGCGCGATCCCCGTCCATGAGGCCCTCGGTCTGCAGGGGGGACACGCGGTGGTGTCCAACGGAGCTGTCACCGCGACGATGTCCCCCGTCGAGATCGAGTCCCAAGTCACCTTTGATCCGCGACCCATCATCGATCACGTCATGGACGTCTACCCGCAGGCGCTCATCGCGGTCGAAGAGGTCGGCGTCGGTTACCGCCTCAACCAGCTCTTCCCCGCCGGGGAACTGCAGGGCGAACTTCACATTGAGACCATTGACGAGTTGCGCTCCCGCCCGGCCCCGCGCGTCATCATCCGCGATCCGAACGGTTATGCCGACTCCTTCCGCGACCTCGCCCACAGCCTCGACCTGCACAGCGTCTCCTACGTCATCGGCTGGTCGGCCTGGCTCGACATCACTCCGGAGGGTGTGACTAAGGCCTCTGCCCTTGACACCCTGTGCCGTCTCAAGGGCATCGATCCCAAGGACGTCCTGGCCATCGGCGATGGTAACAACGATGTCGAGATGTTGCAGTGGGCAGGACGCGGAGTCGCTGTCGGCGATGCGCCCGACTCCGTCAAGGCCATTGCCGACGACGTCGCTCCCTGCTTTGCCGACGGTGGCACCGCGGTTGAGCTGGGGCGCTGGTTCTGAAATCGTCTCCCGGCCACTCAGGCCGGCTACCCTCGATCATCGGGAACCGACCTCAGTCGATCCGCCCTGCACGCAGCACCCCCGGCTCGATGTGACACTCCGCCCCGAGGTCCATCGGGGCAATTCGTCCGGCCGCCCGCGCCTCAAAGAGCTTCGGCAACAGCATCGCGGTCAGAGTCGTCGGTGAGATGGTGTTGACGTAAATCTTCGTCCCACCCTCGAACCCGGCCAGGGTAGAGATGCGCAACTTGAGGATGATCCGCCACGGCACCGGTACCCCGGTCCCTATCGGACGGTAATGCCACTCCTCATTGGCCGGCACATCATCGCTGACGGCCACGTGGGCGGCGTGCAACAGGTCCGACATGGCGTCAATCCCGTCATCGTCGACGCGCCACGGCTGGTCGGCGCGGCCCGTCGACCACACCTCGACCGAGGGATACCTGTGACCAAAACCGACAGTCATGACAGCGCCCTCGTTACGGGCCAGCACCAGTCCGTGCTCGACCGCGAAATCTGGCCCCCAGCGATTGAAGATGCCCGGGTCTAGGACGGCCTTGGGCAGCACCGACTCGTTGTCGGCTCCCACCTCGTCAATGGCCACCAGCTGCTTGTGCAGATGATCGAATGACGCCCCGGCCGGCTTGAGCCAGTTCTGGAAGGCCACCACGTATCGGACGTGCTCGTTGTGTCGGTGCAGCTGGACCATCGAGTCGACGGTCAAGGCCATGAACGCCCGGTGCTCGTCGACGGTCAGGCTCGCCGATCCCGCGACGTCAGCCGTCGTCGTCCCCTCGTCGGTGTAGTGCCGCCTGGCGACGATGACGTCGTGTCCCCCGGCGAAGAAGGCCGCAGAGGCCTCCCGCAGCTCCTTAGGGCCGAGGTCCTCACCGCGCTGGTCCGACCCCATCGCCTTGAACTTGGCGTTGAGGACCGACCGAACATGGGCCTCTCCCCGCGGATTCGACAGGTATTCCTCCTGCCAGTCGCGCGAGGCCCGCGGAAGGTCCATTCCCCAGTTGAGTTGCCAGTACTGCCAGGACAGGATCTCGAAGAGATTGGGGATCCGTCGGAACTCCGGGACGGTGTCGTCGAGCTGATCAGCCGGGACACGGCGCATGAGGTCATGGCCCCGCACCAGACCGCCCTCCCGCTTCACCAACCGAGTCTTCTCCGGAGGGGTCGACAGCAGGTTGTCCGAGCAGAAGGCGCAGGCCGCCTGACGATCGTGCCCGGTCAGCTCCCGGGTCTGCGTGGCCGGTTTGCTCAGCGGGCGGGCCCCACGACCAGGCACCGTCCACACCTTCGTACCCGTGAACGGGTTGACCTGCTTGATGGTGCCGTCGGGCAGTTCCCGGTAGTACGGCCCGTCGCTCACTTCGGCGGCTCGATGAACTCACGCCCACCAAGGTAGGGACGCAGCGCCTCGGGCACGCGCACCGAACCGTCAGCCTGTTGGTGGTTCTCCAGCAGCATGATGATGATGCGGGTCATCGCGCACAGGGTGCCGTTGAGGGTGGCCAACGGTTCGACCCCGTCAGGTCCGCGATGGCGGATGGAGAGACGACGCGCCTGGAAGGTGGTGCAGTTCGAGGTCGAGGTGATCTCGCGGTAACGGCTCTGAGTCGGCAACCAGCCGTAGCAGTCGTACTTGCGAGCAGCCGAGAGGCCGAGGTCACCGGAGGCAACGTCGAGCACCTGGAACGGGATTTCCAGGGCCGAGATGAAGTCCTTCTCGAAGCTCAGCAGCTTCTCGTGCCAGCCCTCCGCCTCATCGGGCAGGCAGTAGACGAACATCTCGACCTTGTCGAACCAGTGGACGCGGAAGATGCCGCGGGTGTCCTTGCCGTAGGAGCCGGCCTCGCGTCGGTAGCACGGGGAGAAGGCGACGTAGCGCTTCGGGAGCTCGGCGTCGTCGAGGATCTCGTCGGAGTGGAACGCGGCCAGGGCAACCTCGGAGGTTCCCACCAGGTACTGGTCGTCCTTGGGCAGGTAGTAGACGTCGTCGGCGGCCTGGCCGAGGAACCCGGTTCCCTCCATCGCCGAGGGCTTGACGAGGGCCGGCGGGATCATCGGGGTGAATCCCCACTGCGCCGCCTTGGACATCGCCAGGTTCAGCAAGGCGAACTCCAGCTGGGCGCCGACGCCGGTGAGGACGTAGAAGCGGGAGCCGGCGATCTTGGTGCCTCGCTCCATGTCGATCGCGCCGAGGGACTCGCCGATCTCGAGATGGTCCTTGGGCTCGAATCCCTCCGCGACGAAGTCACGTGGGGTACCGACGGTCTCCTTGATGACTCCCTCGTCCTCGCCACCAGCGGGAACGTCGTCAATGACAATGTTGCCGAGGGTCTTGGCGAGTTCGATGAATTTGGCGTCAGCCACGTCAGCGGCCTTCTTGAGGTCGGAGACCTCGCTGGCAATCGACTTGGTGCGAGCCAGCAACTCGGCCTTCTCGCCCCCGGACGCCTTGGCAATGCGTTTGCCCAGCCCCTTCTGTTCAGCACGCAGGTTCTCGTGGGCGGCGATGGCCTCACGGCGAGCCTCGTCAGCGGCGACGATGTCGTCGACGACCGAGGGATCCTCGCCGCGGGCGACCTGGGAGCGGCGAACGGCATCCGGATCCGTTCGCAGGAGCTTGGGATCGATCATGTCGCCGATCCTACCGGTCAGGAGCCTGCGAGGAGTTAGAGGCCAAGAGACGTGCAGGGCCCGGGTGATTCCACCCGGGCCCTGCCGACGTTGTCGTCAAGCGATCACGTCATCGCCTGAGTCCTCGACGTCACTTGTTCTTCGGCTGCTTGGCCTGATCGATGTCGATCTGCTCCTTGGCGACCTTGCCGGACACGGTCTGGGTGTCCTGAGTGGTCTCCTTGCCGATCTTGATCTTCTCGGCGGCGACGGTCTCCTTGTCGATGGTCGGACGCTCCTCGTGGGTCACGATGTCCTGGGCGCCCTCGGAAAGCTTGACGTCGTCACCGGCGACCTTCTCGTCGAGAGGAACGCGCTCGACGTGGATCTCCTCGCGCTCGACCGGAACCTCGACGGTCTCGGTGTCATGGACGATGTGCTTGCGGATGCGCACACGACCGGTCTCGACACGCTCCTTGCCAACGTTGAGGCGCTCCTCGTGGCGAACGACGGAGCCATCCTCGGCCACCGGGGACTTCTGGTCAGCAGTGGTCTGCGGCGTGGCGTCGGCGGCCTTCTCGGTCTTGGCGTCGGCAATACGATCACCGGAAACACCATTCCCAGCAACGCCCGGGTTGCCCTCCTTGTCGACGACCTTCTGGCCGGCAACGCCACCAGCAGCTCCACCGGACACACCGTTGCCCGCGTAACCCGGGTTGGCGTCCTTGGTGGTGTCCTTCTCTGAGGCGAAGGCATCGGAGTAGTAGCGGTACAGCTCGTCGGTCTCATCCTCGGAAAGGTGGCCGTCCGGGTCAACGTTCGGGGCGTCCTTCACCTTGTCCTTGGTGTAGGGAGCGCGGATCTCGTCACCAGAGGTCTCGAGGCCCTTGAACGGGACGAAGGTCTCGTTGCGTCCAAAGAGACCGGTCTTGACGGTCACCCAAGCCGGCTGGCCGGAGGCGTCGTCGAGGTAGACCTGACCGATCTCGCCAATCTTGTCACCAGACTGGTCAACAACGGTACGGTCGTAAAGAGCGTCGATATTGGCGTTCGTAGGCGTCTTGTCAGTCGGCATTCTCAAGTCCTTTCGTTTAGATTTCTACCAAATCCCATTCGGAGAGCCGAGCGGAATCGGTTGATGCCTTCAACGATACGAACCTGAGGGCCACAGTCAAATCGGCTCATGTTGCGTTAATCGCATTTAACCAAAACTCTTGTTCTGGCAACCTAGATATGTTATGGTCCCTGACCGCGACGAGGAGGCATACGTCACCATTTCCCGATGACCCCCTGGAACCACTTCTCCGCCGCCAGGTAATCCTCATCACTGAAGCCGCGGATGACGTCAGGACCCTCAGGCGACGCAAACCCCCTTCTAGAGCCGTTTGGATAGGACCCGAGGAAGATCACCTGACGGCTGATCCGATACAACCCCTTGAGCGCAGCAGCCATCCTCTCATCCGCGACGTGGCCAATGGCATCAATGGAGAAGCAGTACTCACCGAGACGATCCTTGGTTGGCCTTGATTCAATTCTCGACAAATTAATTTTGCGGAAAGAGAACTGTTGCAGGATCTCCAACAAGGCACCTGGATGATCGCTCGGGGGAACGACGACAACAGTGGTGCGATCGTCCCCCGTCCGAGCAATCATCTGCCCACTTCTCGCAACCAAAATGAATCTCGTGACGGCATCCGGATTGTCCGCAATTCCCTGTGCCACAGCTGTCAATCCGTACATCGTTCCAGCAACTTCGGCGCAGACGGCGGCATCGAAACGGGACCGTGGATCCGACACCTCCTTCGCCGCGGAGGCAGTCGACCCGCCCTGGGCGATTTCGGCGTGCTCCGGGAGGTTGGCGGCAAGCCAGTCCCGGCACTGATTCGCGGCATGAGGGTGGGTCACGACGTGACGGATCGACGCCAACGACGTCCCAGACCGAACGTAAAGATTGAATTGCACCGGAATGACGACCTCGCGAACGATTTGCAAACCACCCAGGGCAGCGAGAGTGTCCAGGGTCGCGCTCACACCACCCTCGACGGAGTTCTCAATGGGAACCAACGACGCCTCGACGTCGCCGTCGACAACTCCCTGCAATGCGGCGCCAACCGTCGCATAGGGGCGAGCGTCGACGTGGCCGAGAGTCTTGAGTGCCTGATGGGTGAAAGTGCCTGCGGGGCCGAAATATCCGTACACGCCGTCAGACTATCCACGTGGTCATCACAGTGGCCCCGACTCCGTCAGGCGGGCACTTCTCGCAGCCGATCGAGGAGCTGGACGCCATCCCACGCCGGATCATCGGGGCTCGTCCACTGCGGAGCCGGACGATCCAGGGCATCATCAAGAAGGTCAAGGTATTCCGCCCGGTCAACCTCGGTGACGCCGAGACTGGCCAGGTGCGGGGTGCTCCATTGCACGTCCAGCAATCTCGAACCGAGTTCACACACCAACCCCAACAGAGCAGTCTTGGAGGCGTCGCGCCCGTGTCGAGGGTCGTGGAACATCGATTCACCACTGAACAGTCCGCCCACACTGACGCCATAGAGCCCGCCCACGAGGCGACCCTTGTCGTCCCAGGTTTCCACCGAATGGGCCCAGCCTCGCTCATGGAGGTAGCCATACGCCTCGATGACGCGGTCATCGATCCAGGCGTAGGGACGATCCGGGTCAGCACATCGTGCGATGACGTCGCCAAAGGCGCGATCGACGGTCGTCGTCTGGTGCTTGGTTGTCTTGCGCAAACTGCGAGCGACCTTGAGATGACCGGGAAGCAGAACACCTCGATACATGGGAGACCACCACGCTGTCGCCCCCTGGAACTCCGGGGGGCACCTCCTCGTCAGTGACGGGCATGGGAAAGACACCCTCATGGAGTGCCGCCAGCACCAGGTGGGGGCTGAGAGCCCCGGTGATCGCGATGAGGTCATCGTCAGGCCATTGATCCGGATCTCCGAAAAGCTCTGGAACCGTCACTGACCTGGCCTCCTGTCGTCGCGGGTCCATTGGCCACCCTCACCACGACATCGAGCGCGAACGACAATCGAGGCTCACCTGACAAACCCCCACCCCCAACTATTAGGTAAGGCTCACCTTTGCTAAGGTCTCGTCTGCTCATGTAACCGCACGAGCACACATCTCACACAACCTAGGAGCCAGGCTCATGAAGTCCTCCATCCTTCGATCGGCGGCTGCCGTCGTCGCAGCGTTGACCATGGCCGCCGGCATCGGTGGCTGTTCCACCGAGAAGTCCGACTCTGGATCCGGCAATTCCAGCAAGAAGGCTCTCAACGTCGTTGCCTCCACCGGATACCTCGGAGACGCCGTCCACAACATCGCCCCTGACGCCAAGGTCAAGGTGCTCGTCAAGCCCGGCGGCGACCCCCACACCCAGGAGCTCTCCACCGGTGACATCGAGGCCATCGAGAAGGCCGACGCCGTGGTCTGGACCGGCCATGACATGGAACACCACATGATGGACCACTTCGACAAGCTCGGAAACAAGCAGGTCCCCGCCGCTGAGTCCATTCCCGAGTCCGATCTGCTCCCCTGGGAGGAGGACGGCAAAATCGAGGGCCACGACCCCCACGTGTGGAACTCCCCCGACAACTGGAAGTACGTCGTGATTGCCACCGCCAAGAAGCTGGGCGAGATCGACAAGACCAACGCTGACACCTACAAGAAGAACGGCGAGGCCTACAACAAGAAGATCGATGAGGGGAAGAAGAAGGCCGGCGAACTCTTCAACCAGATCCCCAAGGATCGCCGCATCCTTGTCACCGGTCACGACGCCTTCAACTACCTCGGCAAGACCTACGGCATCGAGATTCACGCCACCGATTTCGTCTCCTCGGAGTCCGAGATGAGCGCAGCTCAGATGGACAACCTCGCCAAGCTCATCGCCGACAAGAAGATCAAGACAATCTTCCAGGACAACCTCAAGAACCCTGAGGCCATCAAACACCTCAAGGAGGCCGTGGCCGCCAAAGGTGGATCCGTGACCGTTTCCGACAAGCCGCTGTACGCCGACTCCCTCGGCGAGAAGGCCCCGGTCGACACCTACCTGGGCGTCTTCCAGTACAACGCCGAAACGATCACCAACGCCCTCAAGTGAGCGCAACGGTGCCGCCCATGAGCAGGTGGGCGGCACCTGTCCACAAGGAGAAGCCAATGTCCTTAGCCGAACCAGCAGCCCTCGAGGTTGACGACCTCACCGTCGCATATCAGGACAACATCGCTCTGTCCCACACCAGCCTCAGCTTGCCCACAGGTGAGGCCTTGGCCCTCCTTGGCCCCAATGGGGCTGGTAAGTCCACCCTCATGAAGGCCATTCTCGGACTCATCCCCACCCTCACCGGATCCGTCCAGATCTTTGGGAAGCCCCTCAACCAGATGCGTCGCCGCATCGGGTACATGCCGCAGGCCGCTGACGTCGACTGGGATTACCCGGCGACGGTGGGGGACGTCGTCGCTCAAGGAACCTTCGGGAGGCTCGGGTGGTTCAAGCGTCCCGGAACTGCAGAGAAGCAGATCGTCCGGGAGTCGCTGGAGACCGTCGGCATTGCGAAATATGCCGACCGGCACATCACTGAACTCTCCGGTGGGCAGAAACAGCGGACCTTCATGGCACGCATCCTGGCCCAGCGTCCCGACTTCTTGTTCATGGACGAGCCCTTCGCCGGGGTCGACGCCGCCAGCGAGCGCACCCTGATGTCAGTTCTTGACATGCTCGTTTCGGAGGGGAAAACACTCGTCATCGTCCATCACAATCTCGCTAGTGTGGCCGACATCTGTACCTGGGCGTGCCTGCTGGCCGAGGGGAAGGTGGTCTCGGTCGGCCCTCTCGCCGAGGCCTTCACCACCGAGACGGTACACACCGCCTACGGCATCAGCGACGACATCTTCACGGGGGCACGATGAGCGCCCTCATTCTTGCCGAGATCGTGCCTGCCTCGGAGTTCTTCGGCAGCTACACCTATCGGACGATGCTCATCGGCACGGTCCTCATCGGATTGTTCTCTGGCGGGCTGGGGTGCCTGCTCTACCAGCGCAAGCAGTCCCTGTTGGCCGACGTCATCGGCCACTCCGCGATAGCCGGGGTCGTCGGGGCCTTCATCGTGTCGACAGCGGTGTTCAACGTCAACGGCCGCTCCATGGCCACCTTGACCATCGGCGCCGTCATCTCCTCAGCGCTCGCGGCCCTGCTGGCCAACGTCATCAGCGCCCACTCCCGTGTGAGTATCGACGCGGCGATGGCAATCTGCCTGGCACTTTTTTACGGCGGTGGCATGGTCGGGCTGCGCATCATCGCCCAGTCCACCCTGCCCAACCGTCAGGGGATCAACACCTACCTCTTCGGCAACGCGGCCACTCTGACGACTGAGGACAACATCGTCATCCTCGTCTTCGGACTCATCGCGGTCGGAGTAGCGGCATTCACCTGGCGTGGGCTGACACTTTTCATCTTCGATCCAGTCTTCGCGACGATGTCCGGATACTCCGGGCGGACCGTCTCGACGATTCTGTTCCTCGTGACGACGACATCCATCGTCATCGGGGTCAAGACCGTGGGACTCGTACTCATGATCGCCTTCGCCATCATGCCGGCGGCCGCGGCTCGGTTGTGGGTGCGACACATGCACACCATGATCGTCCTCGCCGCGATCCTGGGAGCGGTCTGCGGAGCTGCCGGCTCATACCTGGCCGTGTGCATGGGCCGGGTGCCGACCGGACCGGTGATCGTCGTCGTGCTGTTCGTCGTGTTCGCCTTCTCGATGCTCTTTTCTCCGCATCGGTCACTGACCCAGATCCGGGTGTCGCGGCGCCGCGCACTGGCGGCACAGGCAGAGGGGAACTGACATGCCACTCATCACGTCCATCCTGCTGTTGGCCATCGTCACGGCTGTCACCTGCTCGGTACCCGGGATCTTTCTCGTGCTGCGCCACCAGTCGATGCTCGTCGACGCGATGTCCCACGCGGTGCTGCCGGGTATCGCCATCGGAGCGCTGCTTTCAGGGTCATTGAACTCCCCGCTGCTGGTTGTCATCGCCACCCTCATGGGGTTGGTGGTCGTCATTGGTGCCGGGTGCCTGGCCCGCACCGGACTGGTCACCGGCGATGCCAGCCAAGGGCTGATCTTCCCGGTGCTGTTCTCCATCGGTGTGATCCTGCTGTCGACGGTGCTGACAGAGGTTCACATCGACGAGTCGACGATTCTCGCTGGCAACATCAACTTGCAGGCACTATCGGTGAATCACATCGTGTTCGGGACGATCGACATCGGCCCCATCACGATGTGGAAGGAGATCGTGGTGTGTGCCATCACCGCGATCGTCCTCTTCGCGATGCGGAGGGTGCTCGCGGTGGCGACCTTTGACCCGCAGCTTGCTCGCACCATGGGCCTGCCGGTCCGACTGACCAACGGAATCCTCATGTGTCTCATCGCCCTCACGGTGGTGGTGTGCTTCGACGCGGTGGGGTCGATCCTCGTCGTCGCACTCATGATTGCTCCGCCGGCCACCGCGCTCTTGATGGCGAAGACCCTGCGTCGGATGGTGGGGTGGACCATCGTCGTGGCGGTGGTTTCGGCCATTGTCGGATTCGAGCTGGCAAAGATCTGGGACCTGGCGACCTCGTCCATGATGTCGGCGGTCTCCGGTGTGGTGTTCCTGGTTGTGCTGGCCGGTACGAACATCGCGACGCGCATTCGACAGCGTTCCCTGGCCAAGAAACCAGCCCCGACCGAGGTTCATCCTCGCGACAGTCGGGCAGTGTCGACCAAGGCGGTTCCCGACGCTGTACTGTCCTGACGTCATGCCGGGCGACTGACGATCGTCGTCGGTTGCCCGGGTTGTTCGCACGAGCTGGTTACACGGGTCGGTTGCCCGAGCCCGTCGTGCTCGTCAATTGCCCAAGGTGGTCACGCCCACTGCCCGCACTCGTTGACTGCGCGGTAGTTTTTGTCAGCCGAGGTCGAGGCCAGGCACTCCAGTGTTCCCTCCCCTATCTCGGCTGACATTTTTCGCACTTGGCAACGAAGGAGCCGCCTTAGGAAGCAGGGATGCCTCGGGGCTGTGGTCCTTGTCCACGAGGACAGTCTTCGCACCTTCGGCAAGGCCCATGACGAACCACACTGGCCGAATTACACCTGTGTGAGTTGTCCCCAGTTGGTGGATAAACCTGTGGATAACCCCCGAGGAATGCCGGTGCCGGACCCCTGATGACGGCCCCTCGCCCTGTGACACCGGACTCGCACATATTTGGCAACGTCATATTTTCGTAATTGATGTAGCCTGGCCGCATGGTCAAAGTCCAGCGTCTGGCGCGGGTCCGCGAGGTTCGCCACGACATCCCCAACGTCATCTCGATCGACTTCGAGCCGTGTGACATGCCGCCCATCACCTCGGTCGACGATCACGTCAAGATCGCCCTGCCGTCCGACGGGTCCAACCTCCGCACACCTATCAGCAATGACTCCTATCCTCTGCTGCGCACATATACCCGCCGCCGCTGGTCCGATGACGGGTCGTGGGGCATAGATGTCCTGCAGTTCGGGCCCGAGACCAAGGCGGACGCCCATGACGGCCCCGGATCCCAGTGGTCGAAAATCGTCGAGCCCGGGGACGAGGTTGCAGTGAGGGGGCCGGGAGGCCACTGGCAGATGCCTTCGGACCTCACCCACTTGCTCGCCGTCGCCGACGCGGTCGCTCTCCCAGCAGTGGCGAATACCCTCACTGCCCTGCCGGAATCGGCCCGCGCCACCGTCGTCCTCGTCGACGGGCATCACCATTACCCCCTCCCCGAGAACGACCGCATCACGATCGTGCCGGCTCCCCGCGATCCCGTAGGAATTGTCGCCACCGTCCGAGGCCTTGCCCTACCCGACGACGTCCACACCTTCGTTCATGGAGAGGCCGCGATGGTCCGTCCCATGCGCCGTCATCTGCGCCTCGAGCGTGGACTGCCCAGGGAGAGGGTGCAGCTATCGGCCTACTGGTTCGCCGGGCGCGACGCTGACGGATGGCGCGCCATGAAGCAGGACTTCAACCGCTCGATGGAAGCTGAGTCGGGAGACTGAGGGAGGTTCACAACCTGGGTGATCTACGCACACAGCGTCGAGGGCCGGCCTGCTTGAAGCAGGCCGGCCCTCGACGCGTCAGATAATGATCAGGCGGTGACCACGTTGGTCACGATGAGGCCAATCATGACGAGACCCACGACGATGCGATACCAGATGAAGCCGGTGAACTTGTTCGAGGAGACGAACTTCAGTAGCCATGCGATGGAGGCGTAAGCCACGATGAGGGAGACCACCGTCGCCAGAATCGTCGGCCCCCAACCAATCGCATTGCCTCCTCCGCTGGCGGTGGAAATGTCACTGGCGGCCGAGATGGTCTCGTAGATACCGGCAGCCACGAGCACCGGGATACCCATGAAGAACGACAGGCGAGTTGCGGTCGCGCGATCGAACTTGCGGAACAGACCGGCAGAAATCGTCGCGCCCGAACGGGAGATACCGGGGAACAGCGGAGCCAGTGCCTGGAAGCAGCCAATGACGGTGGCGTCGACGATGCCGACTTCCTTCATGCCACGGTCGAGTTCTGACTGACGGTCACCCAGCCACATCACGCCACTCCAGACGATGAGGGCAATGGCGACCACCCACAGGGAACTCAGGGTGTTCTCGATGGCGTCCTTGAACAACAGACCAACGATGCCCACCGGAATCGAGCCCAGGATGATGCCCCAACCGAGGGTGTAATCCGGATCGCTGCGGTCCTCCTTGTGGGCCAGACCTTTGCACCACGCGACGACGATGCGCACGATGTCAGACCAGAAGTAAATGATGGCGGCGATGATCGCGCCGACCTGGATGATCGCGGTGAAGGCAGTGATCCCGGCGCCCTGGATGTCGTACCCCAGCAGCTTCTCGACGATACGGAGATGGCCGGTGCTGGAGACAGGCAAGAACTCGGTGATGCCCTCGACAATGCCAAGGATGACGGCGTGCAGCCAGTTCACGGATGAAAACCTCTCGATTGGGGGTCGTGCGGATGCGGCAGGCGCTGATCCACGTCACTGCATCCGGGCTCACACCATAGACGGAGATACCGACAGTTCTGCTGTGCAAATACCCTGTCGCCTGACATCAATGACCGTGGTCGGGGCTGAGACATCCCACCTACGACCACGGTCGTCATGCGCACAACTTCCTCACAGTGGCGACCATAAGCTGCACCAGCATGGGCCCACGCGCATCGTCATATCACGCGGGCGAACCCCGCGTGACTTAACGTCATTCAGCGTTCTCGGTGGAATCCACATTGCGAGAGCCGAGCTCGGCGTCCAGCCGAAGCAGGCCTGGACCGTCGTCCCCGATGAGCTCGATCCGACCGACGATCTCGCCGACGGTCGACTCCTCCTCGATCTGCTCGTCAATGAACCAGTGGAGCAACGGAATGGCGTCGATGTCGCCGGCTGAGGTGCAGGAACGGTAGAGCTCACGGATGGCCTCGGAGACCTTCTCCTCATGGGCAAGGGCCGTCTGGAAGATCTCCAGCGGGGACAGACCGGGCTCGACCTCGGGAGCTTCGATGGTTCCGATGCGCGGGTGGTTTCCGCGATCGAGGACGTGGTCGATGAACTTGTTGGCGTGAACGATCTCTTCGTCCGCTTGGTGGCGTAGCCACGTGGCCACGCCGGAGAGGTCCTGAGCGTCGGCCTCGATGGCCAGCTGACGGTAAGTCATGTCAGCGGTGAGTTCGAGGGTGATCTGATCGTTGAAGGCCTTGACGATGTCATCGGACATGTTCATGTCTCGAGCCTACGAGGAGCACCCAAAAACTCCGGGGTGACGAAAAATGGCACCCCAGATGAAGGGGCATCACTGCTGTGAATCTCCCCCACCTGACGCGACAATTTTCGTCCTCACGGGTCACGCGGACTAGCCGAATCGGCCTCTTGGGCCATCCCCTTTGCCGCTCTGGACAGTGAGAGCCCTCAGGAAGAGGCCAGCCCCCGGTAATGCCTTCCGACAAGGCGTCCAAGGCGACGGCTGATACTCCTCGGCGATTTTCACCGCCAGGTCAAGGCCACAGGGCGTACGTCTGACCATTCCCGACGCACCAGACGGAAATCCCCATCACCCCGACCTCGAGAGGCACGACATCGGCCAGGAACTCGACTGCTCTGCCCCGTAACTCAGGCGGAACCTGGTACCCCATCGTGACGTGGGGATTCCACCACCGTGGCCCGTAGTAGTTGAAAGCGGTAACGCCCACCTCGGTCAACCGACGATGCAGAGCCTCATGGGGTCTCCGGAGCGTCTCCGGAACCCGCGAGGCGCGAAAAACGTCAGCCGCAGCCGGAGAGGAGCACGATTCGGCACCTTCTCCCTGCGAGGTGTCAGAAATCGTCGTGGGGGTGAGGGGGCCAGAGACAGCGGCGGGGGCAGGGACGCTGGTGTCCGACCAGGCCACCTCAGGGCGGGTGACGTCGGGGCGAGTTGGGTGGTGAGGGCACAGCGCCACCACACCATCAGAATTCGGCAACTGGCACGAGGTCGTCAGCGTCACTCGCTCCGGCCACCCGACGTCGACGAGATCAGAATCAACTCCATTCATGGTCGAGACCGCCGCCACCGTGACGTGGGCAGGCTCGCGCAGCACCGGAATCCCCGCTGCCATGAGCTGGTTCCGGACATCACGAAGTACCTCCTGGGCCTCGTCATCGAGGGTGAGGGACAACGTGTGAGTGAACACAACGCCAGGCTGCCAGTCGCTGTCTTCTGTCACACCTCACCCCAATCTTGTTACAAATCTGTTACCAACGTCACACTTTCCACCCATTTACGGCATAGTTCCGATCACGATGCCAAAGGAGGCGCCAACAGTGGCACGTGAAACACAACTGGTCCGTGAGGAACACAGCCTCGGACGGGCTGCACTCAACACTCTCAAAGGGTGCCTGGGAAACCTCGTCGAGTGGTACGACGTCTACACCTACACGGTCTTCGCAACATATTTCCAGAACCAGTTCTTCAGCCCTGAGGACAAGAACTCGCGCATCTACGTCTATGCCGTGTTCGCCATCACCTTCCTCATGCGTCCGCTGGGTTCTTGGTTCTTCGGGCGCTGGGCCGACCGGCACGGACGTCGCTCCGCCCTCACCTTCTCGGTTCTGGTAATGGCCTCCGCCTCATTGGTTGTGGCGATCCTTCCTTCTCGCAACCAGATTGGTATGTGGGCCGCGGCGCTCCTCATCATCTGCCGTATTGTCCAGGGATTCGCCACCGGTGGCGAGTACGGCACCTCCGCAACGTACATGTCGGAAGCGGCTGTTCCTAATCGTCGCGGCTTCCTGTCATCCTTCCAGTACGTCACCCTCGTTGGTGGCCAGGTCATCGCCCAGGCCGTCCTGCTCATCGAGACCGCAACGTTGACCCACGACCAGATCGCCACCTGGGGTTGGCGTATCGCCTTCGGTATCGGTGGCCTCGCGGCCGTCGTCGTACTCTGGATGCGACGCACCATGGACGAATCCCTCACCGAGGAGCATCTGGAGAACATTCGCACGGGCCTGGACCGCGATTCCGGCACGATGCGCACCCTGCTGGTCGATCACTGGCAGCCGCTACTGCTGGTCTTCCTCATCACCATGGGCGGCACCGTCTGCTTCTACACCTACTCGGTGAATGCCCCCGCCATCGTGAAGTCCACCTTCAAGGAGCAGGCAATGACGGCGACCACCGTCAACCTCATCGCGCTGATCTTCCTCATGTGCCTGCAGCCAGTCGGCGGCCTCATCTCCGACAAGATCGGCCGCAAACCGCTGCTGGTCTTCTTCGGCGTGGGCGCCGTCTGCTACACGTGGGTGCTCATCGCCTTCCTCCCCAAGGCCACCAATCCCTTCGGCGCCTTCGGCCTGCTGTTCGTCGGCTACATCATCCTGACCGGCTACACCTCGATCAACGCCCTAGTGAAGTCCGAGCTCTTCCCGGCCAAGATTCGCGCCCTCGGTGTCGGCCTCGGCTATGGCCTCGCCAACTCCTGCTTCGGTGGCACTGCCCCGCTCATCTACGAGGCCTTCAAGGAACATGACAACGTGACGTGGTTCATCGTCTACGTGACGACCCTGACCTTCATCTCGACCTTGATCTACATCTTCGGGCTCAAGAACAAGACGGCCACCCATCTCGATCACGAGCAAGGGCACGCCTGGACACACAACGATGAAACGCCCCCGCCGGCAGCCCGCTGACCCCCAGTGGCCATGCGGTAACCCCCGCGCGGCACACAATGGAGTCAGGCTTCGTCATGACTTTCGCCGGTGGTGACGCAACAAAAGGAGGGCACCCACATGGGTGCCCTCCTTCATGTCTGCGTGTGCATCAGATCACGCGGCAGGAACGGTCTCCACCGTGACGTGACCCTTGATGGCGTCATGCAGCTTGACGCCGACGGTGTGCTTGCCGATGGTCTTGATCGGCTTGCTGATCTCGATGGTCCGCTTGTCGAGGGCGGGGCCACCAGCCTTCTTGACGGCCAGGGCGATGTCGGCAGGGGTGACGGCACCGAACAGACGACCGCTCTCGCCGGCCTGGACGGTCACCTGGACGACCAGGTGCTCCAGCTGAGAACGGACCTGCTCGGCCTCCTCCTTGGAGTTGATCTCCTTGGCCTCGCGGGCGCGGGTGATGTCCTTGATCTGGGCCTCAGCACCGCGCGTCCACTTGATGGCGTAGTTTTGCGGCAGCAGAAAGTTACGGCCGTAACCGTCCTTGACCTCAACGATGTCACCGGGGACACCGAGCTTGGCCACCGGAGCAGTGAGAATGAGCTTCATGTCTTTCTCCCTTCTCAGCGAGCCGTCGAGGCGTACGGGAGCAGTGCGAGCTCGCGGGCGTTCTTGATCGCGATGGCGACCTTGCGCTGATCCTGGACCGACAGCCCGGTGACGCGACGAGCGCGGATCTTGCCTCGCTCAGAGATGAACTTGCGCAGCAGGGCAGTGTCCTTGTAGTCAACCGCGCCGATGTGCACGGTCTTGACGGGGACGACCTTCTTCTTGTTCACAGACTTGCGCTGTGGACCGGCCATTGTGGTGCTCTCCTTCGTGTGAAAGCCCGGCTCTCGCCGGAATGTGCCTTGTCCGTGGCCCCATGCGGGGCACCGAACCTGATGTTTCTTGTATCGATGACGCCGGTGATCGGCGGATCGGATCTCCCGATCAGAGACCTATCGATCAGAACGGGGGTTCATCGGTCTGGGCCGAGGCCCAGGGATCGACTCCGCCGCCGCGGTTGGCATCACCGTTGTTATAGGACCCCTGGTTACCGGAGTTTCCACCCCAATTACCACTCTGGCCGCCATTACCGCCGGACCAGCCGCCATTGCCGCCACCGGGGTTTCCGCCCCAGTTGCCGCCCTGGCCGCCACCAGCATTGCCACCCCAGTTGCCTCCGCCGGAGGACTGGTTGCGAGCCACCTTGGCCGAGGCGAACCTCAGCGACGGACCCACCTCGTTGACGTCGATCTCGTAGGAGGTACGACGGTTGCCGTCGCGGTCCTCGTAGGAGCGAGCCTTGAGGTTGCCGTTGACGATGACACGCATGCCCTTGGAGAGGGACTCGGCGACATTCTCGGCGAACTGGCGCCACACGGAACAGTTGAGGAACATTGCCTCACCGTCGCGCCACTCGTTGGTCTGTCGGTCGAAGGTTCGCGGGGTCGATGCCACCGTGAAATTCGCGACAGGCACCCCGTTAGGGGTGAAGCGCAGCTCAGGATCAGCAGTCAAGTTGCCAATCACCGTGATGGGTGTTTCGCCAGCCATGTCACTCTCCGCGGTTCGGGGTTTTGCGAATCAATGGTTCCAGTGTGCCGCTCACCTAGGACAGTCTTCGGAATCTCCCGAAGGACAGCGGCGAACAGCGCGGGTCCTCGATCCTCAGTGGATCTCGGGACGCATGACCTTGGTGCGCATGACCTTCTCGTCGATGGCGAGAAGACGGTCCATCTCCTGGATGGTTGCGGGCTCACAGGTCGCGTTGATGACGACGTAGATGCCTTCCGACTTCTTCTGAATGTCGTAGGCCAGGCGGCGCTTGCCCCACACGTCGACGTTGTCGACGGTGCCCTTCTCGTCAGTGATGACCTTCAGGTACTTCTCCATGAGGGAATCGACCTGACGCTCCTCGGCGGTCGGATCAATGATGATCATGACCTCGTACTTACGCATACGCTGACTCCACCTCCTCTGGTCTCAGCGGCCACGAGTACATCCCGTGGCAGGAGGGCGAATGCCACCGATCGGGGTCTGCCCGACCGGCCAGCCGCCACTGTGGACAGCCAATTGAGCAGCATACCGGCTGGGTCGTCGTTCTCCGAATCCTCGGGACTCATCGCCGGCCGCCTCACCTCCATGACGCCCAGAATCCATGATCCGCGTAGCGCGAGGCCACTTAGGTCGCCCTAAGCAGTTGGTAACGATTTCATCAATTTCTTCTTCGAGGTCTCGCGCTCATCGGGGCGATCCGACAGAGTTCTCCCCAAAGCGGCCGGAACTGCACCCGAGGATCCGACATACGGGCACCATGTCTGCTGTGCCAGATCTTTGGACAATCTGTCTGCCACGTATGCGAGCCCGGGAGGTCCGGCCGCAGTGTCAAAGAAAGACGGTCACACATATGCGTACATCTCGAGGAGGAGGACTGCTCGCAGGCATTGTTGCGCTGGCGCTGGCAGCTACTCCGGCCGCGATGGCCGCCCCGAGTCCAACACCACCGCCCCTCTCTCCCCCTCCCGCGGCTCAGAAACAGTCCGAGAAGGTCAAGGTCATCGTACTGCTGAAGGGGCAGCCCTCCGGACGCGGAGTTGAGAAGACCAATCTCGCCGAGCTGAGCCGCACCATCAGTGCCATTCAGTCCAAGGTCCCGATCAAGGTTGACCGCCGATTCGGCATGCTCCTCAAGGGGTTCTCGGCCTGGGTGGAGACCTCTGACATCCCCGCTCTGGAGGCCCAGCCAGGCGTCGCCTCCGTCAAGCCGGTGCGCGCTTACAAGCCGGTCGATGACGACGCCAACCTGGCGACCGGGGCCACCGCAGCTCGCAAGACCGGACTCGACGGACGAGGCACTGTCGTCTCCATCGTCGACACCGGTATCGACATCAAGCACCAGGACATGCGTCTCGACGCCGAGGGCAAGGCCGGCGCCAAGCTCAAGGCTGCTGACGGATTCACCGACAAGGTGCCTTATGGCTACAACTTCGCCGACCGCAACACCAACGCCAAGGACACCACTGCCTCCCAGCACGGCATGCACGTTGCCGGCATCGTGGCTGCCAACGGTGGGGCTGACGCTGACGCCGTCACCAATGGACGCGTCAACGGCGCCGCCCCCGAGGCCCAGTTGCTCGCCATGAAGGTGTTCTCCAACGATCCCGCCAAGTCCGGATCGGCCTACACCGATGACATCGTCGCCGCCATCGAGGAATCGGTGCGACGCGGCGCCGACGTCATCAACATGTCCCTCGGCTCGGCCGATGGCGTGGACTCCGCCGACCAGGGCGAGGCCCTCGCCATCGCCAACGCCCAGCACGCCGGCGTCCAGGTCATCGTCGCCGCCGGCAACGACGGCCTGTCGACCTCCGCCCAGGGCAACGAGGTCGACGCCCTCGGGCTCCTCGACAACGGAGCTCTCGGTAGCCCCGCAGCTGCCCCGGCCGCATGGTCCGTCGCCTCCATCAACAACGTCCACAAGGTCGTCACTGCCGCGAAGGCCACCTGGGAGGGCGGCTCCGCCGACGTTGGATACCAGCAGCAGGCTGGCCCCGCCGACTTCGAGACTCACACGCTGGTCGCTGCCGGCATCGGCAAGCCCGACCAGGTCCCCGCCGAGGTCAAGGGCAACTGGGCCCTCATCGAGCGCGGTGAGATCTCCTTCGCCGACAAGGTGAAGAACGCCGTCGCCAAGGGTGCGACCGGTGTCATCATCTTCAACAATGCCGGCGGCGGGAACGATATCCCCGGCATGGCAGGTATCGAAGGCTCCACCGTCCCGGTCTCGGGCATGGGACATGACGACGGCCAGAAGCTCGCCGACGTCATGAAGTCCGGCAAAGAGGTGTCGATCCAGCTCACCAAGTCCAACAAGCTGGTCGACAACCCCGATCCGTTGCTCGCCTCGAGCTTCACCTCGTGGGGTGCCACCCCGGACCTCAACTTCAAGCCTGAGATCGCCGGCATCGGCGGATCGGTCTACTCGACCCTCAACGACAACAAGTACGGCGTCATGTCGGGTACCTCGATGGCCACCCCGAACGTCGCCGGACTGTCGGCCCTCATGCTGCAGTCCCTCAAGAAGACCAACCCTGGCCTCTCCCGTGTCGCAGCGGACTCCACCCTGCGCACCGCGATGTCGAACACCGCCGAGATCCTCACGTACTCCAACAGTGTGCCGCTGGCTCCCCGTCAGATCGGCGCCGGCCTCGCCCAGGTCGACCGTGCCGCCAAGACCCGCGTCCTGGCGACGGTCAACGGCAAGCCCAACGCCGCTCTCAAGGAGATCACCTCGGCCCGCAAGGTCAACGTCGTCCTCACCAACCTCGGTGACAAGCCGCAGACCTTCACCACCAGCCAGACCTGCGTCGTCAATGAGGATCACAGCGGTGAGAACCCGCTGACCTCGTGCTCGACCAGCGAGAAGGCGACCGCCGCGACCAACACCGTGACGGTTCCGGCCCACGGCACCGCCAACGTCTCCTGGACCGTCACCCCGAAGACCGGTGACGCCCACTGGATCGAGGGCTGGTTCAAGTTCTCGTCCACTGATCCGTCCCAGCCCGATCTGGCCCTGCCCTACATGGGCTTCGTCGGCGACTGGAACGCCGAGAACATCATCGACACCCCCGTCTACTCCAAGACGCCGTCGCTGATGTCCCAGGTCTTCGGCGAGAAGAACCCGCACAAGACCGTCCTGGCCAGCAAGGCCTATGGCTCGATGACCATCGAGCGCGGCGTGGGAGCCAACTTCTTCTCCCCCAACGGCGACGGGATGCTCGACACCATCTTCGCCCAGACCCTGCTGCTGCGTTCGGCCCAGGAGCTCAAGTTCTCCGTCGTCGACGCCAACGGCAAGACCGTCCGCGAGCTCGGTTCGGACCGCGACCTGCAGCACATGCTGCTGAGCAGGCTCGCCGGCATCCGGACCAACGCCGCCGAGAGTGATCCCGATCGCGGCTGGGACGGCAAGGTGTGGGACGCCAAGAAGGCCGCTTTCGTCACCGCTCCCGAGGGCAAGTACACCTTCAAGGTGCAGGCTCGTCTGTCGCCGAACTTCAGCTGGCAGACCGTCGAGATGCCCTTCGTCCTCGACGTCACCGCCCCGAAGCTCGCCACCTCGGTGCGCGCCAACGCCGACGGCACCGCCTCGGTCATCGTCAAGGTGACCGAGGCGGGTTCGGGTGCCGGCCCGGTCGCCGCGCGCGATGGCTCGGGCAAGATGTTGACCGCCGACACCAAGTCGGTGCCCGGCGCGACCGTCTTCACCGTTGCGAACCCGGCTGCGGCCAAGTACGTGCAGCTCACTGCCGTCGACCGCGCCTTCAACACCGCGACCTCCGTCGTCATGCTCGACAAGACTGTCCTGGCCACCCCCGACTCCCTGCCCCAGGGTGCCGTCGTCAACGCCGAGACCCCCGACTCCTCAAGCTTGTTCCAGGTCGAGAAGCAGGCCTTCCTGCGCAAGGACAAGACCCTGCCTATCCGCGGTGTCGTCTCCGCCCAGGTTGCCAAGGTGATCGTCACCGGGGTTGACGCCACGATCGACGCCGACCACCACTTCACCGCGATGGTCGGATGGACCGAGGGACACAACAGCTACGAGATCGTCGCCTACGACGCCGCCGGCAAGGTCCTCGACCGCTCCACGACGTGGATCGACGTCGACCTCAAGGGCCCGCAGCTCACCGCTGACGCCGCTCGCAATTCGCAGAGCCTCGTCACCATCAAGGAGGACGGCACCGTCGACGTCTCGGGCACCGTCTCCGACGACCAGGCCAAGGTTGGCGACCAGCGTCGTCCGCTGACGGTCATGATCGACGGCAAGAAGGTCCAGGCGAATGCTGACGGCACCTTCAAGGCGACCGTCGCCCCGGGCAAGTCAGCCACCCAGGTCGTCGTGGCTGCCAATGACGGAGTGAACGTCACCACCGTCCCCCTGCCTCTCGACCGCCCGGTCTCCGAGGACAACGCCTTGCGCATCACCTTCGACAACCCGGCCATGGCTGATCCGAACTCCCCGTTCGGCCAGCAGAACGTCTTCCTGGACGGCAAGGATCCCAACGTCGACACCAAGTCGAACCCTCGCACCTACACGATCTCGGGTACCTTCAACCGTGCTCCGAAGTCCGTCACGATCGAGGGCAAGGAGGTTCAGCTCGATTCCAAGCTGCACTTCTCCGTCAAGGTGCCGATCAACCAGGGCCTGACGAAGATCAGCTACACCGTCACCGACACCACCAAGGACGCCAAGATCCTTGAGAGTGCATGGCGAGTGTTCTACGACAGCCGGGTGCCCGGCATCGAGCTGGATCGTCCGCGTATCGCCGAGGATGGTGCCATCTACATCACCACGCCGTCGCAGGACGTCACCTTCGCCGGCCGGGTGTGGGACAACGCCTTCGGTTACAACCTGGCCATCAACGGCAACATCGTCAGCAACTTCTCCAACGTCTGGGATCCGGGCGCCAAGATCAACAAGCGCGGATTCTCTGAGGATGTCACCGCCTCTGACGGCGACCGCATCCTGCTGGGTCTCTACGACCTCATGGGCAACGGCCTGGAGCAGATCATCCCGGTGATCAGCGACACCGGGGCTCCTGACGTCGAGGTTGTCGGAGTCAAAGCTGGTGACGTGGTGTCCGAGCCGACGACGATCACCGTCAAGGCTTCTGACGCTCACCTTCGCAACATGAAGGTGACCCTGGACGGCAAGCAGGTCGCCTTCAAGGCCACGAAGGTGGTCCCCGCCGAGGGCGCCGAGGTTGCCTTCGAGGGTGAGCCGGACGACACCGGCGCCACCGCCCCGTCGACGTCCCCGTCCTCCGAGGCTTCCGCCGCTCCGTCGGCCAGCGCTCCGACCACCACCTCGGCTGCTCAGGCCGAGAAGGTCGCCGCCAAGGCTGCCGCTGCCCAGGAGGCCGTCGACAAGGAAGCTGCCAAGGATGACGCCAAGCCGGCCAAGACCGGTGAGGGCTACACCCAGCTGACGGTCGAGCTGCCGACCAAGGACCTGGCTGCCGGCGCACACCAGCTGGCCGTCACCGCCACTGACCGCGCCGACCGTCGTACCGACGTCGCAGTGCCGTTCACGGTGGACGCTGCTCCTCGCATCGAGGGGCCGGACGCCCTAGTCGTCAACCCCGACGAGAACGTCCTCGACCAGATCCGCGCTGCCTACAAGGTGGTTGACGATCTCGACGGCAACCTCGTCGTCAACGCCAACTTGAGCGGGCTCGTCATGGACCAGGCCGTCCCGGTCGTCCTGACCGCGGTCGACTCGGCCGGCCACGTCGCCACCAACACCGTGCAGATCACCATGCAGCGTCCGGAGCGGACCCTGACCGGTGAGTGCGGCTCGATGAAAGGTCGTTTCGCCAAGGATGACTCGATCTCGATCACCTGCCGCACCGACGCCAACGGGGACGTCATTGTCACCGTGAAGAATGCTGGACCGACCGTCAACGGAACGCTGACCCTCAATGTGCCGACCGATCGCAAGATCCTCGTCCTCGAGAATGGCAAGGTCGTCGGGACTGCGAAGGGCCAGGTCGTTAACGGCAAGGTTGTCCTCAACGCCCCGTCGAAGATCACTCTCGACTTCGTCGCCAAGAAGGCTGACGCGGGTGGCACCCAGCCAACCATTCCGGGCAAGACGAGGCCTGGACACGGCACCAAACCTGGGCACGGCACCGACCCGGGTCATGGCACGAAGCCTGGCCACGACACCAAGCCCGGTCATGGCAGCGAGCCTGGTCATGACACCGAGCTTGGCGACGACGGATCCAATGGTTCCGGGACTCCGCATCGTCACTACCAGCTGCCTTCCACCGGTGGTGACCCCGCAACTGGCCTGACCGGTCTCGCCGGACTCGTCGGGATGGGAGCGCTGGCCAGCATGGCAGTTGCAGCCATCCGCAAGTCGCGTCGCTGACGCCTAGCAACGCATCGCCCCTTCACCTGTTGGTGAGGGGGCGATGTTCGTTGTGGGGGTTCTGGCAGGGACTGAGATCGAGGCCTGCCGTGGGGGCTGTCTCCGTCAGGGGCCTGCCGACGATGCGTCGCGGTGGTGAGGTGTCAGCGGCCGCGTGGCGGCCCAGGAATGAGGATTTCCCCGCCGGCCCGCCATGCGCGCAGGCCGGATGCGAGGAAGTCGCAGGTGTAGCCCTTCTCCCGTACCCGGTCCACCAGGTGACCGGATCGGAAACCGGTGTCGCACACCAGGACGAAATGCGGATCGGGTTCAGCCAACGGGTCATCGCCATAGACTGCGGTGAACGGGTCGGCGATCAACTCCTTGGGGTTGATGAGCCGCGACCCAGGGGCGTGGCCGGCCTCATACTCGCGGGGAGTCCTGACGTCGACGAGAACTCCTCCCTTGGCGAGGATGTTGAGGACGTCGGAAAGCTCAAGGCCTCCCTCGGCCATTCCATGATTCATCAGCAGGTCGCGCAGTCCCATGTCTGCACAGTCTAGGGAAAGTGACCGAACGGTGATTCACACCGTCTCGTACTGGGTGGCGACTCACCCGATGGCGAAAATTCCCGGCATGGCAGGGCCCGGGAAGCGTCGATGCGCGTTCCCCGGGCCTGCTGACGAAAATGGTCACTCTCTGATCGACGCTGTCTGTCGACGAGCGGGCTGTGACTCAGGCGCTGATACCCTCCAGCACCGCGCGAATCTCCTGCGGAGTCGAAGCCGACATCAGGCGGTTGCGGAAATCAGCCTTGACGAGATTCCGTGCCAGGGAGGCCAGGATCCGCAGGTGCTCGTTGCCAGCTGCGGCCGCGGGAACAGCGATGAGGAAGACGAGGTTGGCCAAGGAACCGTCCGGGGCTCCCCAGTCCACTCCCTCGTCACTGCGAGCAAAGGCCAGGGCCGGACGATCGACGCCATCACACTTGCCGTGCGGAATCGCGATGCCGTCACCCAGGCCGGTGGTTCCGACGTCCTCACGGGCGCGGACGGCCTTGATGAGCACATCGCGGTCGACCAGCGCGCCGCTGGCACCGATGAGGTCAACCATCCTCTCGATGGTGTCATTCTTGTTCCCTGCACTCAGGGACAGATCAATCGATCCTTCGGCGAGCAAATCTGCAATCGTTGCCATGTTGTTTCTCCTAACGATGTCGTTGTGGGGTCAAGGTCACGCCGCGACGGCACGTTCCTTCTTCCGAGCTGCTGCTTTCTTGAGGGCCAAGGACATGAAAGCCGTCACCAGAGCACCGATGATGATCGCGGCGAAGAAGCCGAGGATGGGGCTGCACGCGCCGAGTACGCCGACGATCGGTCCGCCGTGCATGACGACGTCGTGCACCCCGAACATGCCGGCCAGCACAGCGGCAACGGCTCCACCCACCATGTTCGACGGGATGACACGGGCCGGGTCAGCTGCGGCGAACGGGATGGCACCCTCGGTGATGCCGAACAGACCCATGAAGAGAGCGGCGATACCGGCGTCACGCTCCTGCTTGGTGAACAGATGACGACCCATGAGGGTGGCCAGGCCCATGCCGAGCGGGGCGACCGGGATGGCGGCTGCGGCCAGACCCATGACCTTGCCCTGGTCGACGGCGATCATGCCGCCGGCGAAGAGAAAGGCCACCTTGTTGACCGGCCCGCCCATGTCGAAGCTGACCATGAGGCCGATGATGATGGCGCCGATGAAACCGGTGTTGAGGCCGGTCTTGGCTCCGTCGGGGGCAGTCGTCGTCAGGTAGGGGAACTGATCGCCGCTGTTGGCGATGAAGCCGGACACCATGCCGACGACGAGGCCGGGACGGTCAGCGATGGCCTGAGCTATGAAACCGGCGAGCACCGGAATCATGAGGGAGAAGGCCAAGGTTCCGATCTGCAGGATGGTCTGCCAGAAGCTGCCCTCGGGGACGGCGACGCCGCCAGCAGTGGGTTTGCCACCAATGCCCAGGGCCAGGGCGATCATGATGCCGCCGCAGACCACGAAGGGGATCATGTGGGAGACACCGGCCATCAAAGCGGCGTAGAGGGTATGCCCGACGGAGCCCTTGTCGTCCTTGCCGGGCTTGGCATGGGTGACTCCAGCGGAGACCTCGGCGGACTCGGTTTCGATCTCCTCCTTGGTCCCGCCATGAACGGGGGCGGACAGGGCCTTCTCCATGAGTTCGGCCGGACGGGATATGCCGTCCTGAACACCGGTGACGAGGACGCGCTTGCCGTCGAAGCGGGACAGGTCGACCTCGGTGTCAGCCGCGATGATGACGGCATCGGCCTCACGGATATCCTCGGCGGTCAGCTCGTTCTCGACGCCGATCGACCCCTGGGTCTCGACCTTGATCTGGTCACCAGCTTCCTTGGCCGTCTCCTCCAATTTCTCGGCTGCCATGTATGTGTGGGCAATACCGGTCGGACACGCTGTGATTCCGATGTATTTCTTCATCGTTCTCCTTGATGTGGGGGTGCGCTCGCCCGTCATTGTCGGGCCCTGGTGTGACTCGTTGTTGTCGGCGTCAATGTCCGACGTAATCAGATCCGTCAGGCGACTGGGGGCTCTCCACACCACAACGAGCGGGTCCTCACGAATCTCCTCGCCAAACCAGGCACGTTCGGTCATGCTACCTGCCACCTTCTGCACGATCCCCATCGACCTTGAGCTGTCCTCGAGCCGAGTCCTCGAGACCCCGCCAGCACGCGGCGAGAGTCTCCCGGTGACAAAAATCTCCGCCTCACCAGGCACCTACGCACTGGAGTGCCTGGTCCGTGCCCGTGCTGACGAAAAACGTCAAGGAGAACCAACGAATAGGTCAGGCTCCATCACGGCTTGCCGATCCGCTGGTGACCTTCAGCCCTTTCGGGTGCGATCGGAGGTCACGGGCCTCTGGACATATGTCGCGTCGTCGTCAAGACCCTTGCACGGTGGCTGGATCTGGCCGCGTCCGCCAACCCGCCTTTCCCAGGCACGATCGACGGCATTCTCGTTGGCGGCGAACCAATCCCGCAAGGTGGAGCGAAGAACGGACTCCACGGACATGTGAGCCGCGTCGCCGGCGAGATTCACCGCCTCGGTCGGATGCTCGTTGAGATCGTAGAACTCACTCGGACCGTCCGATCTGTCAACTAGCTTGGGGGAGCCGTCAAGAATCATCCGACCGCCGCCATATTCGTCATAACTGATCACGGAGGCCTCGGCGTCATCGGCTTTCTCGCCAGCCACCAACCCGGCAGGGCAGCATGCTCGCCCGTCACACCGATTTGCCACGCGAGCTGCAAAGAACTCAGTTCTTTGAGTTCTCCTTACCGGCCTTCCGACGCACCGCGATCCTGCTGTACATCTCCTCGACGATCTCGGTGAATCTCTTCTCCACCTCACGACGTCGCACCTTGAGGGTCGGTGTGAGCAGGCCATTGTCCATCGTGAACTCGTCCCACAGCACCCGCAGGTCACGGATCTGTTCCTGGTGAGGCAGCTTCTCCGTGATCTCGGCCACGCGACGCCGAATCTCCTCGGCCAGCTCCTCGGATCGCAGCATCTCCGGCCCGGTCATCGACGAGATGTGCAGCCTCTCGGCGATCTCCTCCACCTGAGGTAGAGAGGGCTTGACGAGCAGGGTCAGGCACGGACGATTGTCGCCCAGCAGCACCGCATGCTCGAAGAGAGGATCCTTCATGAGGGAGTTCTCGATCGGCTGCGGGGAGATGTTCTTGCCATTGAGGGTGACGATGATGTCCTTGAGCCGATCGGTGATGACGAGGAAGCCGTCGTCGTCGATGTACCCGATGTCGCCGGTGTGCAGCCAACCGTCCTCGATCGCCGCAGCCGTCTCCTCCGGGGCCTTCCAGTACCCCTTCATGATGTTCGGTCCGCGGTAGAGGATCTCCCCGTCGTCAGTCGTCGACATCCGGCTGCCCACCAGCGGCCTACCGGCAGTGCCGAACTTGCATCCGCCAGGGGAATTGAAGCTCACCAGCGGGGATGCCTCCGTCAGGCCATAACCCTGGCACACCAACAGACCGCACGCGGCGAAGAACTCCTCGACCTCCTTGCGTAATGGCGCACCACCGGCCGCCAGCACGGTCTTGGACCCTCCGACGGCGTCACGAATGGCCTTCAGGACGAGACGATCGGCCACCTTGTGTCGTGCTTCCAGCGAGACGCTGGGACGGCGTCCGTCCTGCTTGGTCTGCCACCACTCGCGCCCGACCTCGAGCGACCATTCGAAGATCTTGAGCTTGGCGGGTGAATCGGCGACCTTCTCCCGCGCCACCTTCATGACCTGCTCATAGAGTTTCGGCACCGAGACAAAGAGGGTCGGATGAACCTCTGCCAGCATCTCCGAGATCGTCTTGGGATTCGGCACGAAGGTGTTGAGGCAGCCGTGTCGGATGACCACCATCGACCAGCCCCACTCCAGGGCGTGCGACAAGGGAAGGAAACTCAGCGAGTGGTCGGCCGGGGTGAAGTCGAAGAAGGCGTCAAGAGCCTGCAACTCGGCCAGGGCCGCACGATGGCTGATCATGACTCCCTTGGGCTCCCCTGTGGTCCCCGAGGTGTAGATGAGGGCGGCGACGTCGTCGGCGCATGATTGCCTCATGCGCTCCTCGACGACGGGCTGCATCTCCTCAGAGACCCCAGCCTGACGGACCTGTTCCAAGGAGAGCACCGTCAGCCCATCGTGATCACCAACGCGATCGGCCGGGTCGATCAGCACGACAGTCTCCAGGCAGGGCATCTGGTCCCGTGCCTCGAGAATGCGATCAAGCTCCTTGGGTCCAGCGGTGACGATGGCCCGAACCCCTGCATCAGTGACGATGTGGACGATCTGGTCGGGAGTTGACGTCGGGTAGATCGGCACCGGGACGACGCCGATCGTCATGCCCGCAAGATCAGCCTCGATCCACTCCGGGCAGTTTCCGGCAAACAGCGAAATACGATCCCCCCGCTGCAAGCCATCCTCGGTCAGTACCCCGGGGGTGACGAATGCTCGCGCCAAACCGGCAACGCGTCGACCCGTCTCAGCGTAGGTGCGAATGATCCACTGGCCATCCTGACGAACCCGAGTCGCGGGACGAAAACCATGGTTCGCGACCGTGTCACGGAACATGTGGGCAAGGTGATTCTCGACGAGACTCTCGCCCGGTATCGGCTGGCCAAGAAGTTCCCCAGCTGGGTCGAGTTCAGCCTTGTGGAACCGATGTGTGCTCGATGTCATGACCGTTCCCCCTCGCCGGTGTAGACCTGACACCCCCATCGTAATGTTCTCTGATCGTCCGACGTGGGTAGCCCTCACAAGCGTTCCCGCAGCCAGTCGATATCGCGTGCCTGACCCTCGGCATCCCCCGGTGTCTCGACGACGACCGGAGCGTCCGCAGCACGGATGACGTCGACGAGGGCGTCGGCTCCGCACTCCCCCTCACTCAGGTTGGCGTGGCGATCCCGTCCGGAACCAGCCGGTCCTTGCGAGTCATTGGCATGCACGAGGTCGATCCGACCCGTGATTCCACGGACGTCACCAACCAACGTCGTCATGTCGAGACCAGCCGCGAAAGCGTGACAGGTGTCCAGACAGAACCCGACATTCTCATGACCTGACGCGGCACCGATGGCCTCCCAGGTCCCTGACAATCTCTCCAGGAAGCGGGCCATCGCGTTGTCCCCGCCGGCGGTGTTCTCGACGAGGAGCGGCACCGGGAACTCGAAACCGTCGATGGCCTTGCGCCAGTTGTCCTGCCCCTTCTCGATCGACTCCCCGGCGCGTACGTGGCCACCGTGGACGACGACGCCTGTCGCCCCCACCTCGGCGGCGGCGTCAAGGGTCTGCTGCAACAGCTTGCGGCTGGGAATGCGAATGCGGTTGTTGAGGGAGGCAACGTTAATGACGAAGGCCGAGTGCACCACGAGCTTCAACCCGGCTTCCTCAGCAGCCTCCTTGAGGGCTTGGGCACCTCCGGGGAAGCCACAGACCGGCTTCTTCCAGGACTGCGGGTCCCCCAGGCTGATCTGGGCGATGTCGGCTCCGCGCGCTGCCGCCTGTGCCACGGCGTCGGCGGTGTCGACATGACCGCCAATGATCCACTTCGTCATGCCAACACTGTGCCACGAGGAACCGACCGTTCCGTGACTGACGCTGCTCGCTTCAGCGGAACGCCAACGAAAGTCCATTTGAAGATGGTGACCGTCCCCCGAGTGCCGTAGATTGGAAGGTATGGCAACGAGCATGGTCACGGGTGGAACATCAGGTATTGGCCGCGAGTTCGTCACCCAACTGGCTGCCCGTGGCGACGACATCGTGATCGTCGCCCGCGACACCGAGCGGATGGCCACCATCAAGGCGGACGTCGAAGCCCGTTACGGGGTGTCCGTCGAGACGATCGAGGCAGACCTCTCGCAGCGCGAGGACGTCGATCGGATAGCCGCACGTCTCGAGGATCCCGCCCACCACGTCGATCTGCTCGTCAACAACGCCGGCTTCGCGGTGCACGCTAAGATCCTCGATCCTGACGCCCTCGAACTGCAGGACCGCGCCTTCGAGGTCATGATTCGGGCAGTTCTGGTGCTCTCGGCCGCAGCCGGGCGCGCCATGAAGTCCCGCGGCCACGGAGCCATCCTCAACGTCTCCTCCTCGAGCGCCTGGATCAACACCGGCAATTACTCGGCCGTCAAGGCGTGGGTGCTCACCTTCACCGAGGGCCTCGCCAATGAGCTTGCCGGCACCGGCGTCAAGGCCATGGCCCTGTGCCCCGGGTGGGTCCACACCGAGTTCCACTCCCGCGCCAATGTCACCGCCAACCACCTGCCGGACTTCTTCTGGATCGACGCCGAGACCCTGGTACGCGAAGCCCTCAATGACCTCGATCATGGCAAGGTGGTGTCCATCCCCACCCCACTCTGGAAGTTCTTCATCGCAGTGGCCACTCACACCCCACGATCCGCCATGAGATTCCTGTCACGAACCCTGTCCTCGTCGCGGGACAAGGACGAACACCCACAACACACGTCGGGAGGCGAGGCCTGAGATGGCCAGCGTCAAGCCCACCAAGGACCGAGGCCGGTACACCAACGATCTTTCCGCTGTGACGCGGCAGGCAGCGAACATGCTCCTGCTGCGGCCACTGGTGTGGAAATTGGTCAAGGTGTCCGTGCACGGCGCGGACAATCTCGACGGGCTCGACGG
>OKOC01000029.1_pt1 | contig 85175 bp, 80 predicted proteins | sample 1612271 | NCBI WGS metagenome assembly OKOC01 (sample SAMN04436788, study PRJEB24849) | human gut metagenome | biome: human gut; feature: NICU; material: stool | host: Homo sapiens | place: USA: Saint Louis, MO | collected 2011-05-15
GGCCATGACCGATTCTCCCAAACCACAACCATTCAAGAACTAACGACACGCCGCACTAGGGTGTTCTCCAAGGAGGTCCTCGACGCCGTCGACTGAAATAGTGATTTCGAGAAGTCTGCTCACTCGTCGACTGTGCTGGAACCGATCGGCACCCCCGGTGACGCCAGTTCAGCTAAACTCAGCAGCGATCATGCACCCCGGAAGAGGAGATTCCACGATGATCGACCGTCGCCGGACGACTGCTGCCCTTGCTGCCGTCGGGGTTCTTGGGTTGGCGGCTTGTGGCGCCGATCCCAAGGTCCTCACCAGTTACACCCCTGCGGCCGGTGTCAGCGGCGAGTCCGACACCGTCAAGGTGCAGAACCTGTTGCTCATCAATGGTGACGGTCAGGCTCGTGTCTCCGCCGCCGTCATTTCCAGCAAGAACGACAAGGTTGTCGGAATCACTGGTCAGCCGCTCAAGTCGGACAACTCCCTGGCAGGGCAGTCCTTCACCGTGACTCCGGTCGGTGTCGATCTTCCGGCTCACGCCTCGGTCAATCTCACCAAGTCCGATCTTCAGGCTCCCGTCGAGGGACTCTCGGACGGCTTGTTGGCCAAGGTGACGATCAAGTTCGCGAACTCTGCACCGATCACCCTGGATGCACCGGTCGTGCCGTCCACCCACCCGGATTTCGAGAAGTATGCTCCCTCGGGGTCCCCGTCGGCCCAGTCCTGACGGGTTCTTTGAACATACGACGCGGCCCCCGGTCAAAACCGGGGGCCGCGCTTGTCGTTTCGTGGAAACCGTGTCAGGCCTGGAACTTGTAGCCGAGTCCACGCACGGTGATGATCCGCGCCGGATGCGAGGGATCCTCCTCGATCTTCGCGCGCAACCTCTTGACGTGGACGTCTAGGGTCTTGGTGTCGCCGACGTAGTCGACTCCCCAGACTCGGTCGATGAGGGACGCGCGGGTCATGACACGCCCGGCATTGCGCAGCAGCACCTCGAGCAGGTCGAACTCCTTGAGGGCGAGGCGCACGGTCTTTCCGTTGACGCTGACCTCGTGGCGCTCGACGTCCATCCGCACTCCGTTCTCCTCGAGGACGTCGGGGGAGACCTCGATCTCCGGGCCTCCTCGGCGAGTGACGGCGCGGATGCGTGCTACCAGCTCGCGGTGACTGAAGGGTTTGGTGACGTAGTCGTCAGCTCCCAGCTCCAGACCGACGACCTTGTCGATCTCGGAATCCCTGGCCGTCACCATGATGATCCCGACGTTGCCACGCTGACGCAGCTGCCGGCAGACCTCGGTCCCCGGGATTCCCGGCATCATGAGGTCAAGCAGGACGATGTCGGCGCCATTGCGGGAGTAGCTTTCCAGTCCGTCGGCACCATTGGCCGCGGTGTCGACCTCAAATCCCTCCTTGCGCAGCATGAAGGCGGTGGCCTCGCGGTAGGACTCCTCGTCCTCGATGATGAGTACGCGGGTCATGACTCCTCCTGATCGGATTCGTTGTAGTGGTCGGCGTCAAGGGTGGGTAGTCGAAGGGTGAACGTGGACCCCTGGCCCAGTTTGCTCCACACGTCGACGGATCCCCCGTGCGCCTGGCAGGTGTGCTTGACCAGCGACAACCCCAGGCCGGTTCCACCGTTTTCCCGGGATCGGGAGTAGTCAACCCGGTAAAACCGTTCGAAGATGCGTTCCTGGTCGGCCTCGCCGATGCCAATTCCGTTGTCGGCAACCGCAATCTCAATGACGTCGGTGTCGACGTCATGGACTCGTCTGGCCGAGACCGCCACCCGCGCCTTCGGCTCGGAGTACACGATCGCATTTTGAACGAGATTGGCGATGGCCTCGGTGAGCTGACTCTGGTCCCCGAGAACCCACAGGTCGTCGTCGCAGCGGGCCACCAGGGAGACCTCCCGGGTGGTCGCGAGCTCACGATGACGAGAGACGGCCTCGTCGATGATGTCGGCAACGGGCACTGGTTCGGCGCGAAGCAGGGGTTCGTCCGCCTGCAATCGGGACAAGTCGATGATCTGTGTCACGAGGGCGGACAGCCTCGTTGACTCCGCGGTCAGGCGCTGGGAGAAATGGCGGACGGCATCGGGGTCATCGGCGGCACCCTCGATGGCTTCGGCGAGGATGGAGACGGCGCCGATGGGGGTCTTCAATTCATGAGAGACGTTGGCGACGAAGTCCCTGCGGGTTTCGGCAAGCCTGATGTGTCGGGAGCTGTCCTCCGCAGAGATGATCGCGTTGCCGTGCCCGTCAAGAGGTCCCACGCGCACGGTGAGGATGAGGTTGGCTCCGGTGGATGCCCGCTTCAACTCCATGGTGTCGACAATGTCGCGGTCCTCTCGTCGCGCGGTGCGGACCAAATTGAGGAGGGCGGCGTCGGCGATTCGTGAGCCGCGCACGAGTTCCATTGACCGGGCGCCCACGGTGGTGTGTAGCACCTCGTCATGGGGGCCGACGATGACGGCCGCTTCAGTGGCCAGGTCGAGTGCTCGGGCGAGAGTTGGATCGACCTCAAGGGCCTCAACGTCGGTGGCGAGGGTGTCAACGGGGTGACGAGATGATTCCACCGCTTGAATGATGAGGACCGTCAATCCGGCGCCGACAACTGCACCAATGATCGCTGCCAGAACCATGCCCACGTTTTGCATAATAGGGGGAAGGTCGTCATCCTCGTCACCCGCACGTCTCAAAGTGATGCCGTGATCACTGGTCGTTCACCCAAGGTTCACTGTCTTGCCACTCGGGGGAAATGTCGTGGTCGATAGGGTCGATAGGCTTGACGAGACCCCACTACGGAAGGACACCGGCATGCGTGAGAGCTACCACGACGAGCTCAATGCCACCAGCGGCAGGATCTTGACGATGGCCGAGTTGGTTCGGGTTGCCGTCAAGGACGCCACTGAGGCTCTCATTGGTGCGGACCTGACCACCGCTGAGCGCGTCATCTCCGATGACTCGAAGGTCGACGCCCTGAACGAGGAGATCGAACGTCGTTGCTTCGACCTGCTTGCCCGTCAGGCTCCGGTCGCCGGCGAGCTGCGCACGGTCGTCGCGGTCCTGCGGATGTGCTACGAGCTGGCCCGCATGGGAGATCTTGCTGCCCACGTCGCGAAGATCGCCCGTCTTCGCTTCCCCGAGGTCGCGGTGCCTCCGCAGGTCGCCGATCAGTTCGTCGAGATGTCGAGGATCGCGAATTCCATGATCGCGAAAGCCGAGAAGACGCTGGCGGATCGTGACGCGCAGGCCGCGGAGCTCTTGGCGTCCGAGGACTCCAAGATGGATGAGTTGCGGCGCGACCAGTTCCGCCTGCTCCTGGGCGATGACTGGACCTACGGCGTCGAGAGCGCGGTCGACACGGCGTTGCTCGGTCGCTACTACGAACGCATCGCCGATCACGCGGTTGCCGTCGGCTCCCGAGTCATCTACATCGTCACCGGCAAGGCGCCGGCTGGCGAGGACTGGCCCAGCGCATACTGATCACATCGACACGTCACGACCCCCACGCCGGTGTGTTCCGTCGGCGAAATGGGGGTGTCGTGTTTCGAATTGGGATCGATTGTACTCAGTACGTACAATCGAGGGGCCCAACTCGCCGTGGTACACGGCTGATTATTGTCAGTGAGGTCTTGTCACATGGCTTTTGCCTTCCGCAGAAAAACGATGGCTGGAGCTGTCGTTCTCGTCACCACCGTTTCGATGGCCATCGCCGGATGTGCCACGAACGATCCGGAGTCTGGCAACTCCCCGTCGAAGTCGGCTGCCAGCGCGGCCCAGCCCTCGAAGGCGCCGGCATCCAAGTCTCCCGCGGCCAAGCCTAGCGTCTCGAGTGGCGCGAGTGCGCCAGCGGGAATGCCGAGTGGTCCGGTGCCTGCCGGCAAGTACGGCGTCGGTGCCGCTGTGACGAAGCCGGATTGCACGGAGCCCCCGTCGAGCTACTCGTCCCTCAAGGCCCCCGGCGCCGTCGTCAAGGACATTGACGGTCTGGAGCCCGGCACGAACCATGGAACGGCTGCCGACAAGTACGCCTACCCGGCTGCTGTTGTGAATCAGTGGCTGAAGAAGCCCTCCACCCAGCCGAAGAACAAGAAGATCGTCTTCGTGACCTTCGACGACGGTCCGACGGCCAAGTTCACCGGTGAGCAGCTCGACAACCTTGAGAAGGCCGGTGCCCGCGCGACCTTCTTCATGATCGCCCCGCAGCTGCGTGACGTGAACAAGGAGATGCTCAGCCGTTCGCTCAAGATGGGCAACGCCCTAGCTGTGCACTCCTACTCGCACGACTACAATTACCTCTACCCCGGCCACGCCGCCAACGCCAAGCACATCAGCTGTGACTGGGACTGGGCCGCTGCCCAGTCGCGGGCAATCCTGGGATCGAGCTATTTCTCCTCGGCCTTCCGCTACCCGGGCGGTCACATGTCCTGGACCAAGCTGTCCCAGGCTGACCAGGCTCTGGCCAAGCGCGGCGTTGCCTGGATCGACTGGAACGCCATGAGCGGCGACGCTGACGTCCAGCGTCCCAAGACCGTCGACGGTTACCTGAAGATGGTCAAGAAGACCATCAACGAGTCTGGTGACCCGAATGTCGTCGTCATCCTCAACCACGACACCTACGGAAAGCAGATGACGGCCGAAGCCATGCCGTCCATTCTCAAGTGGCTCAAGAGCGAGGGCTACGAGTTCGGTGTGATCTCCTGATCCCACCTTCATCTGCACATGGAGCGGCGCCCCAGAGATCATCTCCGGGGCGCCGCTCCATGTGGTTCCAGGACTTGGATGCCGTCACGAACTCACTTGTTTCCCTGGTTGGCGACGGCCTTGGCGCCGGCGGCAGCAGCTTCCGGGTCGAGGTAACGGCCGCCCTTGGTGACGGGCTTGAGGTTGTCGTCAAGCTCGTAGAGCAGCGGGATACCGGTTGGAATGTTGAGTCCGGCGATGTCCTCGTCGCTGATCTCGTCGAGGTGCTTGACGAGGGCGCGCAGGGAGTTGCCGTGGGCAGCCACCAGCACTGTCTTACCGGCCTTGAGGTCAGCAGCGATGTCGGAGGTGAAGTACGGCACCATGCGGGCTACGACGTCCTTGAGGCACTCGGCGACGGGCCGCTCGGCCTCCGGGATGTCGGCATAGCGCGGGTCATTGAACTGGCTGTACTCACCATCGTGCTCGAGGTCCGGCGGACGGACGTCGTAGGAACGGCGCCAGGCCATGAACTGGTCGTTGCCGTACTTATCCTTGGTCTCGGCCTTGTTCAGGCCCTGCAGAGCGCCGTAGTGACGCTCGTTGAGGCGCCAGGAGCGACGCACCGGGATCCAGTGACGATCACAGCCGTCCAGGGCCAGGTAGGCGGTGTGGATGGCGCGACGCAGCAGAGAGGTGTGGACGACGTTGGGAAGAAGGTTCTCCTCCTTGAGCAGGTCAGCGGCGTGACAGGCCTCGCCCTCGCCCTTCTCGTTGAGATCGACGTCCACCCAGCCGGTGAAGAGGTTCTTGGAGTTCCACTCGCTCTCGCCGTGGCGGAGCAGGATGAGCTTTGCAGTCATGTTTCCACCATAGTGCGCGTCGGTGACGTAGCGTCAGTCGGCTGGCTCGATGGAGTCCAACACCTTCTGCAGAGCAGATCTGACATCGGCCTCGTCGCCGTCCAGGAGGAGCTGGCAGTACGACGGTTCCTGCAGCAGGTCGATCACAGCGCCGAGCATCCGGACCTGGTTGTGCGGGGCGGTCACCAGAGGCCAGATGCTCAGCCGGGCGTCGAGCGCTCGTTCGGGGTCGTCCATGGCGTGGAACACGGTCTTGTGAGCGTTGCGGCACAGGAGGAGACCGGGAGCTACGACATGGTCCGGGTCGACGTGGGGGATCGCGACCTGTATGTGCCCGAAATCCAACCCAGTGGGATAAGTGGCCTCCCGGGCCTCGGCCGCGGACAGGAATGACGCCTTCACAAGCCCTTCATCGGCAAGCCGGGAACTGATAGCGGCGAACAGTTCGTGGGACGTCTCGACGCCCAAGTTCGCGATGATGAGACGTGGCTCAGTCATTCAGCGCCTTGAGATCGTCGGCGATCTGGTCGGCGAGTTCGTCGGCACCCACCCCGGTCAGCAGAGGGGTGCCTCGGTACACCTTGACCCCCTCGTCAGGGGGATTGATCGCAGTGGTGACGACGATGGCGTCCGGCTGGAAGGTCTCCACCTGGGCCGGGACGTTGGCCGTCTTGCACTCCTTCATCGTCGCGGCCACGCCTCGATCACGCAGCATCCGCTGCAACTTGTTGGCCACCTGGACGGAGGTGGCGATGCCAGTGCCGCAGCAGACCAGAACCTTCTTGTTGATGACCATCAACACCTCTCCTCGCGTAGATGATGAGTTTGCCTCGTCAGTCATTGTGGAATGTGGTGGTGGAGGGCAACGATGCCTTCGCTACCACCTGTGATGAGTCCATCATTGTTCACGGGGGAGAGCACTGGCCAGCCGCAGCGTGAAATTTCACATCAATTCGCGACGAACGTGCAGTCGTCTGCGGTGTTGATGGGAAAGTGCGGTTCACATACTGATCTCCCCGGCTATGTCCGTCTCGACCCACCGTCCCAACTCCTTACCACGCAGTCCCTGGGACAGCAGGAAGACGAGTTTGGCATAGAGAGCTTCGAGGGTCATGTCATGGGCGCTGATGGCTCCCCCCTCGGCCAGGGCATGACTCGACTGGTAATGCCCCAGCAGGACGTCGGCCTGCATGCACTGGGAAGCGACGACGACGGGGGTGCCGGCGGAGATGACGTCAAGGATGACGTCGACCAAGCCGGGCTCATCGCTGGGGACGTTCCCGACGCCGAAGGCTCGCAGGATGACGGCCTCAGGCAACGGATCGAGGACGGCCCGGAGGCGTGCGGCGCTGAGGCCCGGGGAGAGGTCGACGACGAGGACGTCATGGCGGCGGTACGGTCTTGGATCCAGCCAACCACAGCCGGTCGAGTCATTCTCGATCCATTGCCACGGAGCCCCGGTGCGTGCCAGTTGGGGGGCAGCGGGGGAGTCGAAGCCGTTGTAGGCCCACGAGGACGACTTCGTGACGCGGTTTCCGCGCAGCAGTTTGTGGCCGAAGAACACCGCCACGCCGTGGAGACGTCCGCTGGTGACAGCTCTCAGCGCGCCCGTGACGTTGGGGGCGGCGTCGGTCCCGACGACTCCTAGCGAGTATTGCGACCCGGTGACGACGACCGGCTTGCCGAAATCTGTCAGGGCGTAGGACAGGGCGGCTGAGGTGTAGGCCAGGGTGTCGGTGCCGTGCAGGACGACGAAGGAGTCGGCCTCTTCCCGATGTGCCCACAGATTGTCAACGATTCGACCCCAGTCGGCCGGAGTCGCATTGGCTGAGTCGATGAGATGCTCAAAGCTCAGGGTCTCAAACGTTCCGGCGAGTTCTGTGCCCGAGAGCAGCTGATCGAGCCATCCCGTCAGGTCGGCCCCCGGTGCCAGTCCGTCCGGAGTGGGGACCATGCCGAGAGTCCCCCCGGTGTAGAGGATGTGGGTACGCATGGCTCAATCCCCTGGAGAGTCCTTGACAGCGTTGTCAGACATAACATCGTCTCGCACGGCATACCAGCCTATGACCATCGCTATCGCTACGAGGGCGAACAGAAGAAGTGTCCAGCGCCCCGACTCCGACGTGACGTTCGACAGGACGACGATGATGAGGAAGGCCAGGGAGACGTAATTCGTCATTGGCGCACCCGGCATGTGGTACTCGGGTCGCACTTCTTCTCCCCTCTTGACGAGGCGCAGGAACCGGGTATGGGTGAGGAGCACCATGCACCACGTCCCGGCGATACCGACGCCGGCCAGGTTCATGACGATTTCGAATGCGCTCTCAGGCAGGAAGGCACTGAGAGCCACGCCAATGAGACCCAGCGACGCCGTAATGATGATCCCGCCGGCAGGAACCTGATGTCGGTTGAGTTTCGCGGCGATCTTCGGAGCCTCACCAGCCATTGCGAGGGACCGCAACGTGCGTCCGGTGGAGTAGAGGCCAGCGTTGAGCGAACTCAGGGCCGCGGTGAGCACGATGATCTGAATGACGTCGCCGGCGTGGGGAATACCGATCCCGGTGAAGAACGTCACGAATGGTGACTCATTGGCCGAGTAGGCGGTGTAGGGGAGGACGAGGGCCATGAGGACGACCGAGCCGACGTAGAAGACGAAGATTCGCAAGATCATCGAGTTGATCGCCTTGGGCAAGATTATTTCGGCGTCCTTCGTCTCGCCGGCGGCGACGCCGACCATCTCCGTGCCGCCGAAAGCAAAGATCACGCCAAGGGTCAGGGCGACGACTGGCGTCATGCCTCCGGGTAAGAACCCGCCATGGCTGGAGATGTTGTGGAATCCTGCAGTGTCGTGGCCGACCGGCGCTTCGGTGACGACGGCCCAGATCGCCGCGATCATGAACAGGACGATGGCCGTCACCTTGATGGCGGCAAACCAGAATTCCGCCTCGCCGAACATTTTGACGCTGAGCATGTTCAGGGTGAATACCACCGCCAGTGCTATGAGCGCGAGAACCCATTGTGGAACAGGCCGTAGCGCTTCCCAGTAGTGAAGGTACAAGGCCACCGCGGTGATGTCTGCCATGACGGTGACCGACCAATTGAGGAAGAAGAACCATCCCGTGACGTAAGCGCCCTTCTCGCCCAGGAATTCACGGGCGTATGAGACGAAGGCGCCCGAGGATGGACGCCGAATAGCCATCTCACCCAATGCTCGAACCATGAGGAAGGCGAATATGCCGCAGACAGCGTAGCTGAGGGCCAGCCCAGGACCTCCCTGAGCCAGACGTCCACCTGCTCCCAGGAAGAGTCCGGTGCCGATGGAACCGCCGATGGCGATCATCTGCAGGTGCCTGTTCCTCAGGGCCTTGTCGTAGCCAGCGTCACCCATGTCAACGGTGGTGCCGGTTGGCTTGGCGCTGGGATCACCTTCCTGCATAAAGAACCTCCCCGTGACGGGACCGTCTGGTCCGGTACGGGAATGTTAACGCCGGGACGGGGCGACTCATCATCTGGGGAGAAGTGGCTCCACAACGGGTCAGAAAGGCATGGGGCGGTGGAATAGTCGACGTAACCGTGTGGTAAGACCCCGCCTCAGAGGTACTCCCGGTCCTCCGGGGATGGGTCCACACGGGGGCAGTTTCGGAGAGTCCTTTCAATCTCCGACGAACCCAGTGTCCTGATGTCTTTTGCTCCATCAGAAGGCATCGACAAGAACTCGACGGCCCGTGTTCTTCTCGTGGAACACGGGCCGTCGAAAGATCGATATCACATTGTGTGACAACTCCGTTGGGGGAAAATTCTGCCCAAAACTCCGGTGAGAGGAGGTCAAAACCCTCAGGCCAGATCCAGCCCCGGATAGAGCGGGAAGTTCCCGAGCAGTTCGTCGGCGGCATCATGGACCTTCTGGGCCACGCCGTCGGCGATCTGGTACTTGGCCTTGCCCGGCTTGCCACTGGAAGCCGTCACCGGGGTGGTGGCCTTCAGAGCGGTGACGATGAGCTCAGCAACCTGATCGAATTCATCGGCCCCGAACCCACGCGAGGTCAGGGCCGGGGTGCCGATGCGCACGCCCGAGGTGTACCAGGCGCCATTCGGGTCGGCCGGGATGGAGTTGCGGTTGGTCACGACGCCGGAATCCAGCAGGGCAGCTTCGGCCTGCCGACCGGTCAGTCCGAAGCTCGTGGTGACGTCGAGCAGGTTGATGTGGTTGTCAGTGCCGTCGGTGACGAGTTTGACGCCGCGCTTCATAAGTCCCTCAGCCAGGGCCTTGGCATTGTCGGCGACACGTTGGGCGTAGTCGCGGAATGCCTGGGTACGAGCCTCGGCCAGGGCGACGGCCTTGGCTGCCATGACGTGGGAGAGCGGGCCACCGAGGACCATCGGGCAGCCACGATCGACGTCGGCGGCATACTCCTTGGTCGTCAGCACCATGCCGCCACGCGGGCCGCGCAAGGACTTGTGAGTCGTCGTCGTCACCACTTGGGCGTGGGGGACCGGGTCCTCGTCACCGGTGAAGACCTTGCCGGCCACCAGGCCGGCGAAGTGAGCCATGTCGACCATGAGGACGGCTCCGACCTCGTCGGCGATCTCGCGCATCTTCGCGAAGTTCACCCGGCGAGGGTAGGCGGAGTACCCGGCGACGACGACGAGGGGCTTGAACTCGCGGGCCAGCTCGGCGACCTTGTCGTAATCGAGCAGACCGGTCTGCGGGTCCGTTCCGTAGGAGCGCTGGTCGAACATCTTGCCCGAGATGTTCGGACGGAAACCGTGGGTGAGGTGGCCGCCGGTGTCCAGGCTCATGCCGATGGCGCGCTGGTCGTTGAAGCGGTGGCGCAGGGTGTCCCAGTCGGCCTGGGTGAGGTCGTTGACGGTGCGCGCTCCGAACTCCTCGAGGGCCGGGGTCTCGACGTGATGGGCGAGGATCGTCCAGTAGGCAGTGAGGTTGGCGTCAATACCGGAGTGCGGCTGCACGTAGGCATGCTCAGCGCCGAAGAGGGTGCAGGCGTGCTCGGCAGCAATCGCCTCAACGGTGTCGACGTTCTGGCAGCCGGCGTAGAAGCGGTGACCGGCGGTGCCCTCGGCGTACTTGTCGGAGAACCAGGTACCCATGGTCGCAAGGACTGGCAGGGATGCGTAGTTCTCGGAGGCGATGAGCTTGAGGGAATGACGCTGGTCGGTCAGTTCGGCTCGGGTGGCCTCCGCAATCCGGGGCTCAACTTGTGCGATCGCGTTGAGCATGGTGCGGTAGGCCGGGGCCAGCTTCTCGGCGATGTCGCGGGCTGTGGGATCGACGGCACTGGGCTCACTCACGGATGGCTCCTGTCATGACGGGATGGTGAGCACGAATCTACCCGTCCCAGGACCTGCTCGTGGCTGGGGGCCAAAAAGAACGGCGAGCCCTTCGGGCTCGCCGTCCGATATGAGTCCGGTGCCAGTCAGCGCTTCACTCGGGCAGAACCTCCGGCAGCGAGATTCTCCACCTCGGAGCGGGTGGCCATGGAGGTGTCGCCAGGGGTGGTCATGGCCAGAGCGCCGTGGGCAGCCCCCCACTCGACGGCCTTCTGCAGGTCTCCAGTCTCCATGATTCCGGCCACCAGGCCAGCAGCGAAAGAGTCGCCGCCGCCAACACGGTCGAGGATCTCCAAGTCGGGACGTTCGACCGAGCGCACCAGGCCGGTGTCCTTCGACCACGCGATGGCCGACCAGTCGTTGCGGCTGGCAGTGCGCACCTGACGCAGAGTGGTGGCGACGACGGAGATGTTCGAGAACTCCTCGACCACCTTGTCGATCATGTTGGCGTAGGAATCGACGTCGAGATTGGAGAGGTTCTCGTCGTTCCCCCCGACCTCGAAGCCGAGGCCGGCCGTGAAGTCCTCCTCGTTGCCGATCATGACGTCGACCAGGCTGGCCAGCTCGCGATTGACGCGGCGGGCCTCCTCCTGACCGCCGATCGACTTCCACAGGCTGGGTCGGTAGTTGAGGTCGTAGGAGATGATCGTCCCGTTTGCGTGGGCGGCCTCCATGACGGCCTTGGCAGTCTGGGCACTGGTCTCCGACAGGGCGGTGTAGATGCCGCCGGTGTGCAGCCAGCGCACTCCCAATTCCCCGAAGAGGCGGTCGAGGTCGATGTCCTCGGCGCGCAGCTGGCTGGCAGCGGTGTGGCCGCGGTCCGAGACGCCGACGGCCCCGCGAACACCGAAGCCACGCTCGGTGAAGTTGAGCCCGGTGTGCACCGTGCGACCGACTCCGTCGGAAGGCACCCAAGTGATGAACTGGTCGTCGACTCCGCCGGCGGTGATGCGGTCGCCAACGAGGTGGCCGACCGGGTCGTCGACGAGACCGGTGATGACGGCGGCACGCTTGCCGAAGACCCGGGACAGGCCACGGCCGACGTTGTACTCGCCGCCGCCCTCCCAGACATCGAAGGACGTGGCGGTGCGGATGCGACGCTCACCCGGATCGAGGCGGAGCATCACCTCGCCGAGAGAGACGATGTCGTAACGGCACTGGTCTGCGGAACGAAGTGTGATGCTCATGACTGCTCCTCGAGGATGCTGTGGGCACTGCGGGCGGCCTCGCGTGCCAAGTTGGCGATGGTTTGACTGTCCCGGGCAGCGACGGCGTCGGCTGGGGTGAGCCAGGTGCCACCGACCGCAGGGATGTTGGGGCGGGAGAGGAAGTCCGCCAGGTTGTGCGGCTTGACTCCGCCAGTGGGGACAAAACGTAGGTTCGGGAAGGGGCCGCCCAGGGAAGAAATCGTGGCAGCACCGCCGTAGTTTCCGGCCGGGAAGAACTTGAAGGTGTCCAGCCCCATGTCGACACCGGCCATGATCTCAGTGGGGGTGATGACTCCCGGCAGGATCGGGATGTCATGGTGTCGGCAGCGGTCGACGACCTCACGGGACAGGCCGGGAGAGACGACGAAGGTCGCTCCCGCGCTCACCGCCTCGTCGACCTGACGGGCATTGATAACGGTTCCGGCTCCGACCATGACGCGCCCGTCCTCGGCCATCGACTCGATGGCGGCGGGTGCGGCGTCGGTGCGGAAGGTCACCTCGGCGACGGGGAGCCCGCCGTCGACGAGACCGTCGGTGACGGCCGGGGTGGTGGCGGCCTCATGGATGACGACCACCGGGATGACGAGATTCGTCAGGACTTTGTCGAGTGCTTCGTTGCTCACTTGTGATCTCCGACGTTGGGGGTTTGTCAGTTAACTATCCCTGAAGCATCGATGTCTCGAGGACTTGCCACGGTTTCCCGTGGAATGGCGTCTGGCTCCTTCAGCTCTCTGACGCACTCCCGCGTACCCTTGACGCCTCGTACAGCGCGATCGATGCTGCCACCGAGGCGTTGAGGGACTCGACGTCACTACTGATCGGGATCGACGCCAGCACGTCACAGGACTGCCGGGTGAGACGGGCCAAGCCCTCACCTTCGGAACCGACAACGAGCACCAGTGGACCATCCAGACCGGGAGCGGCAGCGATGTCGGAGTCGGCCTCGCCAGCCAGCCCGACGATCATCCAGCCGGCCTCGGCGAACTTGCCGAGGGCCTGGTTGAGGTTCGACGCCATCGCCACCGGGATGCGTGCGGCAGCCCCGGCGGAGGTCTTCCACGCCGCAGCGGTCATCGAGGCCGAGCGGCGAGACGGGATGAGCACGCCCTGGGCGCCGAAAGCGGCAGCCGAGCGGATGATCGCTCCCAGATTGCGTGGATCGGTGATCTTGTCCAGTGCCACGACGAGACCGCCGCGATAGGCCTGAGTGCCGGCATCGATGATGTCGTCGACCGTGGCGTACTCGTACTCGGGAAGGCGCAGGGCCACACCCTGGTGATTGGACCCACCCGTCATGCGGTCGAGCTCACCACGAGTGGCCTGCATCAACACGATGCCGTTGTCAGCGGCGAAGGAGAGGATCTCTCGCAGCCGGGAGTCGTGTTCGGCTCCTTTCGCGACGTAGGCGGTGCGCACCGGAAGACCGGCGTGCAGGGCCTCCAACACCGGATTACGACCGATCACCCACTCCGGGCCGGCACCCTTGGCCTGCTTCTCGGCTGGCTTGCGGTTGCCGCCGCGAGCCAGCTTCTCCTGCTTGGCCTTGTACGCCTTGTGGTAAGTGCGATCCTCGGCCTTGGGGGTGGGTCCGCGGCCCTTGAGGCCCCTGCGACCTCGGCCACCGGATCCGGAAGCGGAACTTTTGCCCTTGTGTCCTGCGCCGCGGCGCTTGGAATTTCCTGCCATGTCGGTCTCCTCGTCAGCTCAGCGACCAGTGGGCGCCGGTGGGGGTGTCCTCGATCGTCAGTCCGAGGTTGGTCAAGGTGTCACGAATCGCGTCGGCAGTCGCCCAGTCCTTGCGGGAACGGGCCTCGGCACGCTGATCAAGCATGGCCTGGACCAAGCCGTCGACGACTGGTTCGAGACGGGCCTCGTTTCCGGCGGTATCCGCCCATTCCGGGGCCTGCGGATCGAGCCCGAAGACCGCGAGCATGGCACGTACCCGAGCCATGTGCTCGCGGGTGGCGTCGACGTCGTGGGCAGAGACGGACTTGTTGCCCTCGGTGATCTCGCTGAACAGGGCCGCAACCGCTTGCGGGGTTCCCAAGTCATCGTCCATCGCCGTGACGAAGGCCGCCGGCAGATCCTTCGACGGCGCGGCCTCCTCGCCGACGAGGTCGCGGGCGCGATCCAGGAAGGAATCAATGCGCTCGATGGCCTTGGTGGCCTCGTCGAGGGATCCCTTGGTGTCTTCGTCGGATGGGCTGAACTCGATCATGGAGCGGTAGTGGGGGGCGAGCAGGAAGTACCTGACGGCTCGTGGGCTGTAGGTCTTGGTGACCTCGGTTACCTGGGCGGTATTGCCCAGGGACTTGCTCATCTTCTCCCCGGACATCGTCACCCAGGCGTTGTGCATCCAGTAATGGGCAAACGCACGTCCGGCCGCCGCCGACTGCGCCAACTCGTTCTCGTGGTGGGGGAATCGCAGGTCGATGCCGCCGCCATGGATGTCGAAGGCATCACCCAGGTACTTCCCGGACATGGCCGAGCACTCCAGGTGCCAACCGGGACGACCACGTCCCCAGGGGGAGGCCCAGGATGCCGTCTCCGGTTCATCATCCTTGTGCCCCTTCCACAGTGCGAAGTCGCGTGGGTCACGCTTGCCACGCGGGTCGGAGTCCTCGGCCGGGGCCATCTCGTCGACGCGCATCCCGGACAACTCCCCGTATCGCGGCCAGGACCGGACGTCGAAGTAGACGTCACCGGAGCCGTCCGGGGCGGGGTAGGCGTGGCCCTTCTCGATGAGGTTTCTGATGAGCTCGATCATCTCCGGGATGTGGCCGGTGGCGCGCGGCTCGTAGGATGGTGGACGACATCCTAGAGCCTTGTAGGCCGCGTGCAGCTCGTTCTCGTAGTGGTAGGCGTGGGCCCACCAGGGCACGCCGGCAGCAGCGGACTTGGCGAGGATCTTGTCGTCAATATCGGTGACGTTGGCGACGACTGTCACCTGGTAGCCAGAACACTCCAACCAGCGCCGCAGGACGTCGAAGACGACCTCCTTGCGGATGTGGCCCAGGTGCGGACTGGACTGCACCGTCATGCCACAGTGGTAGATCGACACTTGACCCTCGTGCAGGGGTTCGAAGGTCTCGATGCCATGGGTAGCGGTGTTGTAGAGCTTGAACGTCACGCCTCAAGGCTACCGGGGGACCCCGACACATCGCCTACCATGGCCGCATGGCCGAGATTCGCAAGCACAAGCCGTCGTCCAGCCCCATCTCCCGGGCCCTGGAGGCCGCGATGGGTGAATCCATCAAGCCGGTCGTCCCCGGATCGCGTCCTGACAAGGACGCTGAGGAGCCCAGGACTCAGCCTGAGGCCGGCCCTTCGGTGGCAGCAGCTCCCACACAGTGGGGATCGTTCAGCGGTGGATCTTCCAAGGGTGGGTCGTTCACGGTGCCGATACCGCCGAAGTCCTCGGAGTGACGAGGTTTTCCTAGCCCTTCCCGCGGGCGCGCAAGGCGTCGATGTCGAGACGAGATGCCGATTCCACGTCTACGGATTCGGCATCGGCCTCCCACGGGTCATAGGGGGCGTCATCCTCCTCGTCCTCGACATATCCCAGGGACGGGTCGTACACATTGATCAGCTCGTGACCGCTGCGTGGTTGCGATCCGTCGACGGAGACAACCGATTCCGCACTTATGGCCTCGTCAGGAAGCTGGGCCAGGATGTCGCGAACATATCCCTGGGCCGCCTCGATGTGCGGAACCTCGCGCTGCTGGCGCTGGGACTCGTACCAGCGGTAGTCGAGCACCTCGTGGTAGAACTGCGCGAGCTCGCGCTTGCGGGACAGTTCCGGGGGAATCTGCTGGACGACGGGCTCGAAGCACTCGGTGAGCCAGCGATGGGCAGCCACCGCCTCGTCAACTCCCTGCAGGCCATTGCGGGCCCGGAAGGTGTCGAGGTCGTTGAGGAGACGACGCGCCTGGAACTCTTCGGTGTCCAGACCAGTCAGACGCAGCAGACGACGCTGGTGGTGCCCGGCGTCGACGACTTTGGGCTGGATGCGCAGCCGCTGACCGTCCGACGAGGTCTGGATGTCTAGCTCGGCGACGTCGAAACCCAGGGCATTGAGACGACGCACCCGCGACTCCACCTGGGAGTAGTCACTGCCGGCGTACTCCTCGGCAGCGGTGAGCTCGTTCCACAGCTCGTGGTACCGGTCCTCAATCGTCGTCACCAGGCCCAGCGGATCGAGGGCGGCGTCGAGCATGTCGCCCTCCTCCAGGTCGAGGAACTCTCCGTAAAGGTTGGTGCGGGCGATCTGCAGATCGTGTTCCCGCTGTCCGGTGGTGAGGCGGTCATGGAACTCGCCGGTCTCGGCGTCGACTAGATAGGCCGCGAAGGCCTCGGCGTCGCGTCGGAACAACACGTTCGACAGCGAGATGTCTCCCCAGAGGAATCCCACCAGGTGCAGCCGTACCAACAGGACGACGAGGGCATCGAGCAGCCGCATGACGGTCCCCTGACGCACACCGGAATGGAACAGGGACCGGTACGGCAGTGAGAACCGCAGGTGGCGGGTGAGGATGATCGGTTCGAGTGGTTCCCCATCGGTGGAGTAACGGTCGGTGATGACTCCGATGGGCTCGACGGACGGGGTGTCCAGACGCATGAGGTCGTGCAGCAGCCGGTACTCGTGGATCGCCAGGTGCTCGACGACCTCCTTTGCGGCGTAGACGTCGTCGCCAACGGTGATGAATCGCACCACGTGGCGGGAGATGCCTCGGGGCAGCGCGACCAGGAGCTCCTGCGGCCACTGTGCCAGCGGTGTGCTCCACGGCAACGGAAGCAGGCGGGAGTCGGGCTTCGCGCTGAGGAAACGGGTCACGGGGGACAGTCTGCCACCCCAATGACCTGTTCATGGGCGTGGGTCCTAGTCAGCAGGTCATTGGGTACGCGAGGACTCAGACGGCAGCGGCTCGGTCGAGAGCCTCGTTCAGGCAGGTGGCGAGGTCATCGACGGGGTCGATTCCTGGACTCATCCGGATCATGGAGTCGTTGACCCCAGCGGCGTCCCGGGCCTCCTGGCTCATGGCTGCATGGGTCATCGTCGCAGGATGGCAGACCAGGGATTCCACACCTCCCAGGGACTCGGCGAGGATGAACCCTTCCACTCCGGTCATGAATGCCTCGACAGCGGGTAGTCCGCCGGCCAGCTCAAAGCTGAGCAGGGATCCGAAGTCCTTCTGCTGACGAGCGGCCAGGTCGTGACCGGGGTGATCGGGCAGCCCAGGCCAGTGCACCGCCGCGACGGCAGCGTGGGAGGAAAGGATTTCGACCATCCGGGCAGCGTTGGTGCAGTGGGCCTTCATCCTCACCCTGAGGGTGCGCAGGCCACGCAGCGTCAGCCAGGAATCCAGCGGAGATGCCGTCACCCCTAGCATGTTGGCGTGGAAGGCCATCAGGTCGACATCCTCCGGGACAGCGGCGACGACGGAGCCGCCGATGACATCGGAGTGGCCGTTGAGGAACTTGGTATCGGAAGCGATGACGAGGTCTGCGCCGAGATTCAGCGGCTGCTGCAGGGTCGGCGAGCAGAAGGTGTTGTCGACGGCCACGACAGTGCGCTCGCCCTTCGAGGAATGAGCCAGCTCAGCCGCGGCAGCGATGTCGGTGATGCGGAGCAGTGGGTTGGACGGGGTCTCCACCAGGAGTAGGTCGGTGGGGGATTCCAGGGCGGTGCGCAGGGCGTCAAGGTCGGTCTCGTCGACCCAGTCGACCGTCAGACGTCCGGCGGTGGCCCAGGTGTCGAGGATGCGCCAGGTACCGCCGTAACAATCGTGCGGCGCGATGACGTGGCCACCAATCGGCACGAAGGCCTGCAGCACGACCATGATGGCCGACATTCCCGACGAGGTGACGACCGCCCCCGTGCCAGCCTCGAGGGTCGTGAGGGCGTCGGCAAGCAGGGCTCGGGTGGGGTTGCCTCCGCGGCCGTAGTCAAAGGTTGGGCGCTCCCCGAAGGTGTCGTAGAAGTAGTTCGAGGAGAGGAAGGCGGGAGGGGCGACGCTGGAGTGGGCATGATCCGAACACAGCCCGGTCGTCAATCCCTGCATGGTGGTGGACGTCGGCATGGTCCCTCCTGTCATCGGGTGGTTTCGAGGGTAGCCGAGGACGCGGAGGATATTTTTTTCGCCCAATTCTCGGATTCGGCGTGACGATTCGGTTCGCTGAACATCTGAACATGTGAAAGTCGCCACAGATCGAATGGAGATGAGCCGACATGGCTGACAACAAGACTGCTTCCGCCAAGACTGACGAGACCAAGACCGAGAATCTTCCGGACACCACCAAGGAGGCCGTGGCCCCGTCGCCGCTTCACACCGACCACGGCTCGACCCTTATTGCCGAGCAGGTCGTCCAGAAGATCGCCGGTATTGCGTGCCGCGAGGTTCCTGGCGTTCACGCCATGGGCTCCACCGGACGTCGCATGCTGAGCTCCATCACTGACCGCATCCCGGGCTCCACCACCAACGTCTCTAATGGCGTTCAGGTTGAGAAGGGTGAGCGTCAGTGCGCCATCGATCTCTCCGTCGTCATCGATTACGGCTACTCGGTCGTCGAGGTCGCCAACAAGCTTCGCGAGACCATCATTGACGCTGTCGAGTATGGCACCGGCCTCGAGGTCGTCGAGGTCAACGTCCAGGTCACCGATGTGTACATCCAGGGTGAGGACGAGGGCGAGGACGACGACCAGCCGACCCAGGTCGCCCCTCAGCGTAAGAACACCGAGCTCTCCTGAAAGGCCGCAGTATGAATGCATCGCGCATCGGAGCACTCGTCGGTCTGTTGCTGGGCGTCATCGCGGTCTGCGTTGGCGTGTGGCAGGCCATCGTTGTGCTGGTACTGGGCCTGCTCGGCCTGATCGTGGGGCGGATCATTGATGGTCAGCTCGACGTGCACGACATCTTCGGCAAGCCAAGTCAGCGGAACCGTTGATGTCTGTCGGCACCACCCGCGTACGTTCGGTGCCGTCGCTGGCGGTCCACAACCGTGAGAAGGCCAGCCGTGGAGCCTTGACGGTGTCCACGGCGGTTGTCGAGAAGGTGGCTGCCCGCGTGGCGGCCCAGAGCGAGGGTTTTGGGGCTCCCACCTCGTCGTTGTTCGGATCGGGGTCGCGTGCCGACTTCGACCGAGGCCCGAAGGTGGGTGCGGTTCTCACCGGTCGTACTGCTGATCTCGAGGTGGAAGTTGCCATCAGCTATCCCGCCCCCATCCAGGCTCAGTGCGACGACCTGAGAGCCCGTTTGACCGAACAGGTTCCGAAACTGTCCGGGGTTGAGATCGGCACCATCGACATTCTGGTGAGCCGAGTTGTCAACAAGGCATCGACGACGAAGGAGCTGAACTGAGATGAGTCATCAATACATGTCTCCGCCACTCGTTCGTCGTCCCTCTCGGACGACCCCAGTGACGATCCTCGGTGTCCTGCTGGTGGCAGCCGGAGTGGTGGCCATCATCGCTGCCATTCACCGTCTCCAGCACGGATCCTTGCCACAGTGGTTGGGCTGGGGCCGTGGTCACATGACCACCGCCTCATGGCTCAACGACACCGCGCTGACGGTTGCCATCGTCATCGGCGTCATCGCCCTGATGCTGGTGATCTGGGCTTTCAAGCCGGGACGCACTTCTGGTGTTTTCCTCAAGCCGGCTGAGGGTGCCCCGGACGACCGCGAGATCGTCATGGACAACTCCGACCTGACGGGCTGGCTTTCTCGTTGGCTTGACGAGGAGGACGGTGTCGCATCTTCGTCAGTGAAGCGTCGCGGCAACGCGCTCAAGATCGACGTCGAGACCGACGTCAATGATCCTGAGGTGATGCGGGAACAGCTCACCAGGAGGATTGCTGATCGCGTCGACTCGCTTGGCCTGGAACAGTCCCCGAACGTGAAAGTGAGGTTGCGATGAGGGGCCGCGCAAACAGAACACGACTTGCCGTCGTCGGGATCATCTTGTTGCTGGTGGTCGCGTGGTTCATGCTGGTGCGGTTCAACGTCGCCTCGTCGTGGGGATGGTGGCAACCTGAACCCGACGCGCCCATTGCCGACGTGCCGAAGGCATGGCGCACGGACCACGCCTCCTGGGCCCTGCTCATCGTGGGCGTCCTGGCTGCCGTGATTGGGCTGATCTGGCTGCTTCGGCAGTTCTCGTCGAGCAATCGCGCTCACAGCTACAGCATCAGCCACGAGACGAACCATGGATCCACGGTGCTGTCCACCGATGCTCTGGGACGAGCCATCGAGGAGCAGATCGAGGAATTCCCCGGGGTGAGCAGTGCCAATGTCAGATTCTTCGGAGCCCGTGTTGCTCCCGAGATGATGGTTCAGATCGACCTTGACGACCGTGCCGACGTGCGAAAGCTCGTCAATTGGCTGGAGTCCGAGGTGGCTCGTGACGTCGAGACCGCTCTGGATGCCAAGCTGATCCGTTTCGGAACGAAGTTGCGGACGGGGGCACACGTCACCGGAATGGGTGTGAGTCACGTCGGCGTGACCGAAGTGTCCAATGTCGACGAGTCCGGAGACAACCTCCCCGCCAATCCGATGCCCAAGCCCACCTTCCTCAACGAGAAGTCCGAACGGGCCAAGCCGCGTACACGTGACGGAAAGGTGCTCGCCTGAGCTGCGCGCTAGCGGTCGAGGACTCAGTAGTTGTCCTCGACCGCTGCTAGCGTCGAATCCATGGTCAGCGGGGTCGAAGGTGACGACGGCGACGAGATCGTTTTTGCGGACATAAGTGCTGCTCAGGACGGAGATGCTGCGGCATACGCTCGCGTTGTTGAGTCATGGGGCGGGCCGCTCCTGAGGTTCTGTCACAACCACTTGCCGGCCACGATTGACGCGGAGGACGTCGTCCAGGACGTTTTGCTGACCGCCTGGCAGAAGCTGCCCGATCTCGACGATAGGTCCCGGTTCAGGGCGTGGATGTACACCATTGCTCGGAATCGTTGCCGGGAAGTCATCCGGACCGCCGGGCGACGCGCAACCGATCCGGTGGCACCGGAAGAAGTTCCGGTGAGGATCGACACCCTTCAGGACCCAGCAAGGGCACACACCAGGGATGCCGCGATGAAGGCGTTGAGGAAGAGTGTTGTCCGGCTGCCGGACAACCAGAGGCGTATCTGGGTCATGGCTCAGATCGACGGTCTCGGATACGCCGAGATTGCTGAGATTGAAGAATTACCGGTGTCCACCGTCCGTGGCCGTTTGGCCCGGGCGAGGGCCACCATTGCGGAGGAGATGGAACCATGGAGGTGAATCTCGCGTGTGGCGCGGACATGAACCACGTCTGGGACAACGCGACACAGCCTCCCACCGAGCACGAGGTCGAGTGCCCAGCCTGCCAGGCGGTGCGCACCGTGGCCGTTCGTGCCGGTCAACTGCGTGACGACACGGTTGCCGAGGATGCCAAGACCAAGGTAGTCGTTGATCCACCGAAGCTGTCGTCGGTGTGGAGGTCCTACAGCGCTGATCTCTCGCCGCGTCATTGCATCGTCAGTGACGACGATGGCGACATTGAGGTCAGAGAGACCGTGCTGACCACCATCGTGCGCGAGACCCTGGCTGATTGCGAGGATGGCAGGTTGAGCCGAGTTCGTTTCTCGGTGCCGCATGCCCCGTTGAGACTGCGCATTGACCTGTCGGTTGCCCAAGGCATTCGGATCCCGGAATGCGCCGACCGGGTGCGTCAGCAGGTGGCGTCGGAAATGTATCTCCAGCTGGGCGGACGCCCAGAAGCCGTTGACATCATTGTGGAGGACATCCATGCCTGAGCCCGAAAACGACGTTATCGTCTCCGGAACTGTCCTGACGGGCGACGAAACCAGTGATGATCTGGAAGGGGTCATCGTCACCACTGTTCTCAACACCCCCGGCGTGACTCGACTCGTCCGGCCGTGGTGGCGTCGGGTCGGCACATCCGACGATCGCTGCGCAATCCGAGTGAGTGAGGAGGATGGGCATACCGACGTGGGAATTGAGGTCACTGTCGATCTGACGGTGCCTATCGTGCGGCTCACCCAAGATCTTCGTCACCGGGTTGCCACGGCCATAACCGCTTCCGGACGCATCCCGGGGAAGATCGACGTCACCGTCTCCAAGGTTGAGCGCAAGGACGGGTGACGGCGGGCTGAACCGGCCCTACGCCCTGGATTATGAAGCGTCGCTTTGGCTCCTAAGAGAGACGCGGTAGCCATGGTTTCAAACTGGTGGCGAAGAGCAAATACCCATGAGCCAGGACTACCACCTGCTCACGGACCCGCTGCGCCTGGCGCTGCCGACCAGACACGACGTTGCGTGACTACGGCGACCAGCTGGTGAGGGGGCGCGTGAAACTTCCGCTGAAGCGCATCCTGGCCGTCGAACTGCAGTGAATTCGTTGCGATTATCCGAGCGGATGATGAGAGACTCGGCCGGTAAGGTTCACTGGTACGAAAACAAGCAGGAAGCTTTCATTTACTGTGTGTGATGCGATGAAGGTAAGATATCTCTTAGTTCGGGTGGGATGTACTGGATTGACTCCCTGAGGCGGGGCAAGTAGTCGCGCAAATGACTCGAATATAAGATTTCCGACACGGAAAGTTTGCGCTTGACTTTTGCGTCCCCGCGTCGGGACCACAGACTACAGTTCATGCAGTAGAAGAGTGGAAATGGTTTGGCTTCGCTGCGGTTGGGCTCGGGGGAATCCTTGCCGCAACGAGGACACCGATAAAAAGCTATCCAGTATTCCACCCTTTCGTTCTCTCTGATGTTGGGAATGTTTGACCGGGAAGTTTCGCGAACTACGATCCCTATCGCCTCGAAGAGGCGTTTCTGGGCTTGGCGCAGTTTCTTGAGGGTCTCCGGGATCTCCTCGGCAGCTGGTTTTGAGAAGGTGATCCCGTTGACGGGGAGGGCCTCTCCCAAGCCTGTTCGGTAGGAGCTGCCAAGGGGCCGGTGGTGGATAATCTGATCCCGGATCTTCGTGACTTCGCGGACAGGATAGTCGCGAACGAGGCGCTTGACGTCATCCAACCATGTTCCTCGCGCAAACTTCTTGTCGGTCTTGCTGAAGAACCTGTCTGCTCGAGCTCCAACCTGTACGTAGTCGAGCTCCTGGCGACGGCGTCGAATATCACGGACTGCCTGTTGTATCTCGCGTGGTGTGTATTGGACCTTGGTCCCGGTGGGGCCTGGAATGAATTCCACGTCGTAGGAAGAGAGGCCGAGTATGGCGTTGTAGTCCGCCTTGGTTGCTGCGACTTCTTCCTGGAGCGACAGGATATAGGTGAGCATCTGGAAGAGATATTCCCACGCACAACAATGGCGCGTGATGGCAGATTCAAGGAGGTAATACTGTTGATCTATAGGGGCATTTTTTGAGCGGCACCACTCCAGCTCTGCCATGCTGATGGCAAGCTGATGATTCGCATATTTGCAGACGTGGTCGTGCAGTGAATGATATGTGACGGCGAGCGCGAAATCCAGCTGCATGCCATCGTCGGTGCAGTCATAACGTTTCATGTTCTTTCCGAGAAACTTCTGGAATCTCCCGTCGCGCTCCACGGTAAGCCATTCCATGGATTCAGTATCGGTTCGCGGCTGTGTCGGGCTGAGATATTTTCCGAGTCTCATGCTTGGAAATCCGGTGCGATTGCCTCCATCTGTTCGAGCACCAGTTTTACCGCTTCGGGCTGTTTGCTGGGCGGATACTTGTGCCGGCGCAAAAGGCGTTTCACCGAGCTGCGGAGCTTGGCCTGTACGTCGTCGCGCCTGGTCCAGTCGGTGCGGGAGTCCTTGCGCACGATGGCGAGCAGATCGCGGGCCATGGCTGCCAGCACATCGTCGCCCATGGTCTCCAACGCTCCTGGGTCATTGGCGAGCGCGTCGTAGAAGGCGATCTCCTCGTGGTTGAGCGGCGGGTCGAACTTCGCGCCGCGAGCGTTCTCCTCGCTGATGCTCTTGGCTAGCTCGGCAAGTTCGCTGATCACCTGGGCCGAGGTGAGTTGCTGGTTGGTGTAGCGCAGCATCAGTTCGTTGATGCGCTCGCTGAAGTCGCGGTTGCGCACTAGGTTCTTGCGGGTGGCCTTGTCGGCTTCCTCGACGAGCAGATCGCGCAGGGCCTCGATAGCCAGGTGCGGGTTGGTGGCATCCTTGAACTGCTGCACCATTGTCGGCGTGAGGTTCTGCAGGCTGGGCTTGGGGATGCCTGCGGCCTCATAGATGTCGGTGATGCCGCTGCTGACAGTGGCGTCGGCGACCAGACCGCGCAGCAGTCGCAGGACTTCGTCGGGGACGGGCTGGCCGTTGGCCTCGCGTTCCTTGGCGTCATACTTGGCCATCCAGACCCGCACCTCCTCGTAGAAATTGACGTCGATGCGCTTGTCGTCGAGGGTCTGGCTGCCCGCGGACAGCGCCCACATGCGGGCGAGCCTGGCCGACAGTTTGCGGTAACGATCGGCCAGGGTCTCCTCGCAGTCGTCGACGCGGTTACCCGGTGTGCTGGGCGAGCGGAGGTACTCCACTGCGCCGGCTACGGCGTCGCGTCGGGCGCTTTTGGTTCCGGAGCGGAGCACGCCCATCCAGTCGTAGCCGGACAGTAGCCGGTCAAGGGCATTGAGGAGGTCGCGGGTGGCCCCGGCGGCCTCGTCGACGTCACGACCGACGGGGCGGGTGGTCTTGTCGGTCTCGGTGTACTCGTCGAGTGCCTCGCGCAGGTTCTCGGCCAGGGGTGCGTAACCGACGAGCAGGCCGTCTTGTTTGCCGCGGAAGGTGCGGTTGACCCGGGCGAGGGTCTGCATGAGCAGGGCACCCTTGAGCGGCCGGTCGAGGTAAAGGGTGTGCAGGGGCGGGGCGTCGAAGCCGGTAAGCATCATGTCCTTGACGATCACCAGCTCGATCTCATCATTGACGTCGGTGAGGCGTTTCTTAATTACCTGGTTTTCGGAGTCGCGGCGCACGTGGTTGCGGATCGGCTCCGTGTCGGTGGCATTGCCGGAATAGACGACCTTGATGCGCCCCTTGGTGATGTCGTCGTTGTGCCACTCGGGTCGCAGCCGAGTGATCTCGGTGTAGAGGTTTGCGCAAATCTCGCGGGTTGCGCCGACGATCATCGCCTTGCCGTGCGGGGTGGTCGCGGAGTCGCCGTCGCGTAGGGCGGGCTCGACGGTGGCGCGTCGGGCCTCCCAGTGTGCGACGATGTCGGCGGCCAAGGCGTGCAGGCGCTCGGGGGCGCCGTAGATGGCGTTGATGACCAGCACGGATTTCTCGATGCGGCTGCGTTCGGCGTCGTCGAGGCCTTCGGTGGTCTCGTCAGCGATGCGGTCGAGGTCCTCGGAGGTCATGTCGGGGGTGAGTCCGACGTTGATTAACCGTTGCTCGAAGTAGACGGGCACGGTGGCACCGTCGTCGACGGCTCGGCTGAGGTCGTAGACGTCAATGTATTCGCCGAAGACCGCGCGGGTGTCATGGTCGGCGGTGCTGATGGGGGTGCCGGTGAAGGCAATCAGGGTGGCGTTGGGTAGGGCGTCCTTGAGGTGTCGGGCGTAGCCGTCGAGGTCGTCGTAGTGGCTACGGTGGGCCTCGTCGACCATGACGATGACATTGCGCCGGTCGGTGAGCATGGGGTGGTCGAGGCCGGAGTCACGTTCGGCTGCGGAGCGGCCGAACTTTTGCAGGGTGGTGAAGTAGATGCCGCCAGAAGCGGTGTTGGCGAGCCGTTCGCGCAGCTCGGACCGGCGGGTGACCTGCACGGGCGTCTCGGGTAACAGGGTGGAGCGACGGAAGCCGGCGAACAGCTGTCCGTCGAGCTCAGTGCGATCGGTGATGACGACGATCGTGGGGTTGAGTAGCTCGGGGTGGGTCATCACCAGGTTGGCGTAGAGCTCCATTTCCATGCTCTTGCCGGACCCCTGGGTGTGCCAGACGACGCCGGCCTTGCCGGTGGAGTCGATGGCCTTGAGGGTGGAGTCGACGGCCTTGCGCACGGCGAAGTACTGGTGGGGTTTGGCAATGCGCTTCGTGATGTGGCCGGAGTCCTCGTCGAATGCGGTGAAGTTGAGGACCATGTCGAGGAATCGGCGCAGGTCGAACAAGCCGTAGGTGAGGGTCTCCAGCTCGGGGGTGTTAGGGCCGGTCTCGACGGGGGTGCCGAAGTCGTCCACCTTCCACGGCGAGTAGTGGTTCAGCGGGGTGAACGGCGTGCCGTACTGAGCGCTGATCCCGTCGCTGATGACGGTGGTGACCACGCTACGGAAGGCGGTGCCGAACTCTGCCAGGTAGGTTCCGATCTGGGCGTGGGCCTTGGCGATGGTGGCATTGGCTGCGCCGGCTTGCTTGAGCTCGACGACGGCCAGCGGCAGACCGTTGACGTAGAGGACGACGTCGAAGCGACGGCTGTTTTGGCCGTGCACGATGCGGACTTGTTGCACCGCATGGAAGGCGTTCTCGTCGGGGTTGGGGCTGGCCAGGCGCAGGGTGGGGGTCTGTTCGGCACCTGAGGAGTCGACATAGGCGAGCCCGTGGAAGCCGTGCGCGAGCAGGGCGTGGAAGGCCTTGTTCTCGGCCAGTGCATCCTGGCTCTTCGGGGTAAGCATCTCGGCTTGCGCCTGGGCGAGGAAGGTGTCGGGTACCCCCGGGTTGAGGCGGCGCAGGGCGTGCAGGAAGACGTCGCTCAGCACCAGGTCGTCGAGGCCCTTCCGCCCGGCCTCGACGGCGGACCCGGTGGTCGGCTCCCAGCCGAGCTCACCGAGCCAGTCAAGCATGGTGGTCTCCCACTCGGATTCCAGGATCATGGGTTGTGCCTTTCATGTGCGGGGGTGGTGCGGGAATGACGCCGGCGTGTAGCCAGATCGATGATGTCGGCTCCGGAATCGGCGGGATTGGTGGGCGGGTCCAAACGGGCCCAGTGACGGACTAGGTGTGGAGGCAGGCCTGTGTAGGTGCCCAGTGCCGGGCCGCCGGTGAGGGTGGCGCGTTTCAGGGCCTGTTTGAGTAGTAGGGGGCGTTCGTCGGCTACGGGGACGGGTTCGATGTCTGGATCCCGCCATCCCAGGGAGGAGAGCTGGATCTGGAGGCTTCGCGCGCGGTTACTGCTGATGATCCCGAGGTTTCGGCAGCGCATGATGATTGCACCGACGCTGACTCCGTAATCGGCCTTGACCGGGAGGTATCCGCGCAGCGTGGTCTGCTCTGTGATGCGGGCAATAACCTGCTGTTTGGGGAGTAGGAACGCTCCGGCGAAGTGGTGGGCGCGTAGTTCGCGGTGGTCTTTGGTACTGGTGATCGGACTGGGCAGGTCCTGGTCCCAGATGTGGTGGGCAGCCTCGTGGGCGAGCGTGAAGCGGGCGACGGCGCCGGGCAGGTTGCTGACCAGGGCGACGAGCGGCCGCTGGTCGTGGCGGGTTGGCAGGCTGATGCCGGACAGGTCGAGGGTTCGTTCGGTGTTTGGGTCGAGGCCGTTGATGACGGCGATGCCCTGGCGTTCGAGGGCTCGTGTGACATTGGGAACAGGGGCGTCGTCGGCAATACCAGCGGCACGTCGTACTTCGAGGGCGACTTGTTCGACGTCGTCGAGGAGATCTTTGTCGTCGGTGAAGACAAAGGGCTTGTAGCCGGTCTGTGTTGAAGCCTGGGTGAAGACCCGGGCTGCTTCGCGGGCAAGGCGGGTGATGCGCTTCTGGTCGAGTGCGGAGGCGCGGGCTTTTTTGCGGAAAGTGGGCACGGCCGCCTCGTGTGCGGGGTCGTTCTGGGTGAAGAAGGCGAGTGGGACGCCGTGCTTCTCGGCCATGGCGGCAGCGAGGTCGAGCGGGAAGCGTTGAATGCCGCTCTCGATCTTGGACAGCTGTGCCGGGGTGGCGCCGACGCTCTCGGCGAGCCGCGTGCGCGACATGCCGAGTAGCTCGGCGAGCGCCCGGATGCGCTGGCCGACGAGATCTTGGTCGGTCACTGTCCTGCGAGCCCTTCGGTGTCGTTTTCGTCGGGGATGTCGAAAATGAAAAGGTCGCTGTCCTCGTCCGAGCCAACGAAGCGAAGACCGTCCTCATTGACGAGGCCACCGCGGGGGATGACAAGGTCGAGGTCACATGGGGTGGCCTTGCCGAATGCGCCGGGGGCGCGGGTGTGGACGATTCGCAGGTCGTATCCGCTCTCCCGGTCTGACGGGTCCTTCCAGGCCCAGATCAGCAGGAAGGTCTCGCCGTGCAGGCCGTCGGTGCGCTTGGCGAGCGTGCCGGCATCGCCGAGCGAGGGCAGGGCGGTTTGCAGGCTGGTGTCGAGCGGTTCATTGCTCCATGTCTCGCGACGGGCAGGGTTGTAGCCGGCATGAGGTACGTGGTCAGGCTGGGTGTAGGGCGCCTTGAGGAATCGCACGGTCATCCCAGTCTCGCTGTCAACGAGCAGCAGCTGGCCCATCTTTCGTGGGTCGCCCTCGACCCGCCAGCCGCCGGGAAGAGGCTCTGCTTCGAGAGAGAGGCGGACGTCTTGGCGGATGTTGAGCGGCCGGATGTGCGGAAAGCGATCCTGCTCGAAACCCTGGGCGCGGGTCTCGGCCTGGACGATGGCACTGGCCATGGCCTCGTCGATCCGCGGGGCGATAAGTTGGACGCGGTTCAGCACGAGGCTGGTTACGGGGCTCATGGGCAACTCCAATCAGAGGATTTAAAGAAAGTTTTGCATACAAATGAAAGGAGTTCTAGAGAGCCTCGCTGACTGTCCTCTCAGCATCCTTAACTCGCAGCGTTCCGTTCATGAGAGCGGGTAGCAGGGTGTCACGGAGTGCGGCGAGGGTGGCGGACTCACGCTTCGCCGACTCTGCTCGCAAGCCGAGGCTCGTCAGCTCTTCCTGCAGCGATGCGGGCAGGTCAGTGGGCATCGACAACTCCATCACCTCGCTCGGCTTCACTCTTTGGTGACTGCCTGACGTTCCAGCTGCGTGTTCAGCCAAAAACCGTGAGACACGAGGGTGCGCCAGTAATGACCACAACACGGATGTCGAGAATTTGTTCGGCTCCAGAACCAAGAACTCTGTGGAGGCCACCGCCCCCGACTCGGGGTCAGGGATGTCCCATACCCTCGGGAATCTGGGGTTGAGTTTCGACAAGAGAACGCTCGGTTTAGTAACGACGAACTTGTTGCTCTTGATGTCAGTACTGGCCTCGTGGTTTGGAAGCCCATGCTCGTCGAAGGCCGGTAGCGAATAATGCCAGACACGTTCTGGCATCTCGTCAGTGGTGGTTACTTTCTTAGTCAGATTGCAAAGGTCAGTAAGCGCTCCAGTGAGCGGCAGGTCCGCGACTTCGGCCACCATCAAGTCGCCGATGGTTGCGACAAGAGCGCGGCTGGCGGCGATCTTGTCGTCTAGGGCACCTAAGACCTCCGCGATTGCCTGTTGCTCGGGGAGTGGCGGAAGAGGAACTTCTAAGTTCTCGAGCATCGACTTGGTCAGCGCATTGCGCGTTCCTCCGGATGAGATGGTTAGAAGATGATTCTTCATTTCTGGATTCACGAGAGCCCGCTGGAGGAATCGTGGGTCGAGTTGTGATTCAGTCCTAATAATTGAAACGTGCTGGTTCACGCGTGCAGGCAGGAAAGCTTCTTCCATTACGCAACAACGCGCTACGGAGTCCCCAGTGATATTGAGAAGAACATCGTCTTTTTCGACTGAAGCGTTTGCCAACTTCATGGCGGCTTCGTCGCTGATATGGGCGAGGCCTTCATGTGTCATCGAGTTATCGAGCACATTCTGTGACCGGATCAAGGCGATTCGCGAGTTTGTGTAGCCGGAGGCCCCTCCCCTCGGGGTAGCGCCAGAACGAATTTTGGTTGTGACGTCTCCAAGTCGGACAGCCGGCCACATCACAGCCTCCCCAGTTGCTCACGCACAACCGCTTGCAGGCGGTCGGACTCGGCGAACTGTTCCTGGAGCTGGGCGGTGAGGCGGGCGATCTTCTCGTCGAGCGGCTCGTCGTCAGCCTCGGCCTCGGCCATGCCGACATAACGACCCGGGGTCAGCGCGTAGCCGGCCTCCTTGATCTCGGCGAGGCTCACCGAGCGGCAGAAGCCCGGGATGTCGCGGTAGGCTCCGTCCGGGAAAGTGGTCTCGACAGGCTCAGTACCTGTTCCCGTCCCCTCGGCGGACTCAGGAGCCGGGGAGGAAGACTCGGTCGCCGTGGCGTCCTTGGTGCCCAGATCGAGGATCTCCATGCCGCGCCACAGGTGGTAGGCGTCGGCGATCTGCTTGATGTCGGCGTCGCTGAAGGCGCGCTCGGCACGGCTCACCATGTGGCCCAGGCTGCGGGCATCGATAAACAGCACCTCGCCACGGCGGTCCACGGAACCACCCCGACCGGCCGACTTGTCCTTGGCGAAGAACCAGATGCACACCGGAATGCCGGTGGAGCGAAAGAGCTTCTCGGGCAACGCCACCATGCAGCTCACCAGGTCGTTTTCCATCAGCTGGGCGCGGATCTCACCTTCGCCGCCCGACTTCGATGTCATCGACCCATTGGCCATCACCACGCCCGCCGTGCCAGTGGGCTTCAACTTCGAGATGATGTGCTGAAGCCAGGCGTAGTTCGCGTTCTTAGCCGGTGGTACGCCGTAGGTCCAGCGGCTGTCCGACTCCACCCGGTTCCAGTCCTTGATGTTGAACGGCGGGTTGGCCATGACGTATTCCATCTGTACGCCCTGGTGCAGGTCCAGCGAGAAGGTATCGCCCCAGCGCGGCCCCAAGTTGCCGTTCAGGCCGTGAATGGCGAGGTTCATCTTCGCCATCCGCCAGGTGCTCTCCACGTTCTCCTGCCCGTAGACCGACAGCTTCATCGGGTCGTCATCGTGCGCGGCCAGGAACTTCTCCGCCTGCACGAACATGCCGCCCGAACCACAGCACGGGTCGTAGACCCGGCCTTCGCGGGGCTGCAACACCTCGACGATGGTGCGCACAACGCTGGCCGGTGTGTAGAACTCGCCACCCCGGCGTCCCTCCGACAAGGCGAACTTCGCCAGAAAATACTCGTACACCTCCCCCAGCAGATCCCGCGCCCGGCTAGCACCCTGCCCGCTGAACCGCAGCGAGTTCAGCAGGTCCAGCAGTTCTGCCAGCCGACGCTGGTCGACGCTGGAGTTGTTGAAGACCCGCGGCAGCGTGCCCGCCAACGACGGATTGTCTGACATCAACAGGTCCATCGCCTCGTTGAGACGCTGGCCGATCGTCTTGACATCGTTCACCTTCGCCATCTGCACCAGATGGGGCCAGCGGGCATCCTCGTCCACCCAGAAGACGTTCGAGGCGGTGTACTCGTCACGGTCTTCCAGAGTTTCGGCGATTGCCTCGGCGTCATAGCCTTCCTCGGTCAGCTCGGCGGTCAGCGCGCTAGCCCGCGCCGTGAACGCATCCGAGACGTACTTGAGGAAGACCAGCCCCAGCACCACGTCCTTGTACTGAGAAGCATCCATCGAGCCGCGCAGCTTGTCGGCAGCCTTCCACAGGGTGTCCTTCAGCTCCTTGTCGGTGCTGGGTAACAGTGCGTCCTGTTTCTTCCTGGGTGCCATCACTGGCCCTCCTTCTTCTCGGTCGTGGTGAGCGTCACTGCACCACAGGGCACGCAACGCATCACCACGCGGCGGAGCTCGTCCACCACATTCTGTCGGTCCTGCAACTGGCGCTCGCACCGCTCCAGCAAAGCCAGCGTGTCGTCGGTAGCCCTGCGGTCCCGGGCTATGGGGACCTGCCAAGTACGCCACGCACCGCACCCGGCAGGAAGCTCATTGATGACGGCCGCGACGGACCGCGGTGAGATGGGCGCACGGGAATCGAGACGGAGTACCCGCGCTGGATAAGCGACGACTGCGCTACCTTCGTCGTCCACCTGGGCGACCGGCTTCCCGGTCGAGCAGAAGACCACGTCGCCAGGCTGGGTCACCTTCGCCTCGGGAGCCTGCCGGGTCAGCTGCAGCATGTCGACGGGTTGCGGTGCGCGGCGGGCTAACCCGGCAGCGGTCCACAGCCTGGACGACCCCTCGGGGAGCGCCTCGACGTTGAGGCGCGTACCGGACACCACCTTCGCCAGCCGCTGCTGGGCCAGCTCACCCAGCACCACCAACGATGGTGTGCGGCCGGTGGCCACCCGCGCCGTGATGCCCTCCATCGGACTCGGCTCGGAAACCGTGAGCCTGGTGAGCAGTTGCTGGATTTTGGCCGCGTCATCACCGGGGGCACTGGGCAGCCCCACCGGCACGGTCTGGCCCAGCGTTACCAGCGACCTGGAGCGCGTTAGGAGGGAGGGGAGTGCCACCGGGTGCAGCAACTCGATGCAGCGGCGACTGTCTTGCTGGGCCACAGCCACCAGATCATCCAATAGCCGCTGGCGTAAGGCGCTGTTCAACGGGGTGCCACTGAGGTCACCGACGAAGGGGCGGGCATCCGCCGTTCCATCCATCAGCCACAACGCCAGATGCCCCGCGCCCCATCGGCCAAGAGACCCTGGGGGAGTCGCACCACAGCGCGCACCAAGTGGTCACGCAGGACAGCGTCGCGACGGCTCGTGGAGCTGCCCAGCGGGTCGACGAGGATCTGGGCTGGACCAATCACGAGGGCCCGTGTGCCCGGCGCGAGTTGGAGCGAGAGCTGGTCGAGGTCATCTAGTGCTGCGTGCACGTCGGACTCCAAGCGGGCGAGGATGACGCTGCCTTCGGCTAGCTGCCAGTCGTCGTCGAACGAGGGTGTGCGCGCGACGAGGTGGCGCACCGCCAGACGCTGTCGCGCCATCCGATGACCGGCACCCTCGCCGGGCAGGACTAGCCCGACATCCTGGAGGTCCTCGTCGCGCATCAGGTTCACCAGCACGTCGTTGGCGGTCCCGTTAACGTCCACGAGCTCCCCGCCCGGGGACAGCAAGGCCTTGGCGGCTGTGCTAACCAGGGCGACGAAGTCTTCGGCGAGGCGGGGTGTGTTCGCGGTCCGACGCGTCACCTCCTGCACCAGCCGGTCGTGGGCGTCGGAGGTTGTCCAGGCTGCCTCGACTAGCGCGTCAGCCTCATGAGAGAGCCTCTCGACGTCGAGCGCCTCGACCTCCGACCAGAGCCAGTCATCGTCGGGGTCGGCCTCCTCGACGGCATCGAGGAGATCCTCGGTGTCCATGCTCGCCAGCGGGCAGTCGACGATGCTCCGGGCAGCCACCATCGCGGTCAGGGCTTGCATTTCCTTCGTGCCACGGCCCGCGTTGAAGGTGGTTTCGAGGGCGAGGTCGAGTCGGGGCTGGGGATTGTTGCCCCGGCCGGTCCGCTCCAGCCAGTCGAGCACCTCGTCGGCTGCATAGCGGCCCGTGGGGGACGGGGAGGGAAACGGGGCGCCGACGACAGGGCGCTTGAGCCACATCGTCGCCACGGCGCGCTTGACGTGGCACAGCCGGGCGATCTGCCCCAGAGACAGCGTCTGCTGAGTTGTCATGGTTCCTCCTTCCGCTGCAAGCAGCTTACTGGAGTAGCCGCCTTTGATATATGAAGTAGCTGATAAGGCGACTTATCAAAGTGATGTAAATTGAAATAAGCACAGGCTGTATCGACGTTCGGACATAGCCGCAGCAGCTCGCTGAGGGGCCGTGTCACACAAGCAGAGATGAAAGAGTTCGCTGCGTTCGACGGCGAGAATCAGGGCACGCCCCCCATGGCCACACAGAACACGACGAGGCCCTCGGAAGAACCGGGGGCCTCGTCGTGTCTGCGGAAACCGAGGATCAGGAGATGCGCTCAGTGGTCTCCTGGCTGAAGACGTGCACGGCGGCCGGGTCGACACCCAGGCGCACCTGCTCGCCACGCTGCGGAGGACGACGAGACGAGATACGAGCGACGACCTGGTGGGCCTCACCATCCTCGATCGAGGCTTCCTTGCCGGAGCCGACGAGGGATCCGTAGAGGTAGGCGTCAGCGCCGAGCTCCTCGACGACGGCAACGTCGAGTCCGACGCCTTCGCTGGCGAGGGTGAAGGACTCCGGGCGGATACCGAGGGTGAGCTTGGTCTCGTTCGGGGCCTTGGCTAGGACCTCGCGGGAAACCGGAACGACGTAGTCACCGAGCTTGACGCCACCATCAACGACGTTGCCCTCCATGAGGTTCATGGCAGGGGAGCCGATGAAGCCGGCGACGAAGAGGTTCTTCGGGGTGTCGTAGAGGGCCAGCGGGGAGTCGACCTGCTGCAGGATGCCGTCCTTCATGACGGCAACGCGGTCACCCATCGTCATGGCCTCGACCTGGTCGTGGGTCACGTAGACGGTGGTGACACCGAGGCGCTGCTGCAGGGCAGCGATCTGGGTACGGGTCTGGACACGGAGCTTGGCGTCGAGGTTCGACAGCGGCTCGTCCATGAGGAAGACCTGAGGGTTACGAACGATGGCGCGACCCATGGCGACACGCTGACGCTGACCACCGGAGAGAGCCTTCGGCTTGCGGTTGAGGAAGTCCTCGAGACCGAGGAGCTTGGCAGCCTCGAGAACGCGCTGCTGACGCTCAGCCTTCGGCACGTTCTGCATCTTGAGGGCGAAGCCCATGTTGTCGGCCACGGTCATGTGGGGGTACAGGGCGTAGTTCTGGAAGACCATGGCGATGTCACGGTCCTTCGGGGGCAGATCGGTGACGTCGCGGTCTCCGATCCAGATGGAACCGGCATTGACCTCTTCGAGGCCGGCCAGCATTCGCAGGGAGGTGGACTTACCACAGCCAGACGGCCCGACGAGGACCATGAACTCACCATCGCCGATCTCCAGGTTGAGCTTGCTGACGGCTGCGCGATCGGTGCCCGGGTAAACCCGAGTCGCCTCCTTGTACTGCACGGTTGCCATAACCGTTAATCCTTTCCACGGGCAGGTACGTGCCCGACGATCCGTTGTGGAAATCCGACGACCAAGGGTGCCGCCGGGATCCCCGCGGATATTGCGAGGACCTGGTGTCGATCATAAGGGACATTGCCCGCGATGGTGGCAAGAGGCTGGCTGAAAGAAGTGTTTTGCCTTGTCGGCTGGTGCACCTTGTGGCTGAGCCGTGAGCCGCCCTTCGTGTGGGTGCGGCCCACGGACCGGTGGGCGTCATCGCACCGGCCTACAAGCTGGGGTTCAGGGCTGCTCCCACGGGGGACCCTGTAATTGAGTCCCGTAATGATCGTGGCTTTGTATCACCAGCACATCACCACTAGAACGATGACTTCGACGATCAAAACGATAATACGAACAAGATCATGATGGCATTTTCGATGTTCATGCGAGGATGGGCAAAGTTTACGTTTTTCTTCATCCGAGCATAAACGTGGCTTGACATAATGATCTTATGGAACGCCAGTCCATTGCAAACGGTCATATGGCCATACAATGTGTTGTCTTTGCGGCCGTGAATGATTCCCTTCATCTTGAAGGTGTTAGTGAAATTTGAAAATACCGTTCCGTCAGAGTCTCTGAGAGTGAGGTGCGTTCTCTGGTGAGGGCGATGACGTTTCTGGCGCATGTGCCGCCCCGTGATGCCTCAATCACGGGTATGGGCACTGTGTGCATGGATCTGGTTTCCATGTTTCTCATCGCTGGTGATATCGGCAAAGCAGATACGGTTGCCTATGTCGGCAGGTGAAAATACTCTCTCGCGCCGGCTTGATTTTGTTGAATTATTTCCTCGTTCTTTGGATAGTCAAGCCGTCCTTCTTAGAGGGGGATCCCCGGGGAGATGATCCGTCGAGCTGCTAGCACTCGACGATGTTCACCGCGAGTCCGCCTCGCGCCGTCTCCTTGTATTTCACCTTCATGTCGCGTCCGGTTTCCATCATGGTTTTCATGACCTGATCAAGGCTGACGATTTGGGAGCCGTCGCCTGCCATGGCCAGACGGGCAGCCGTCACGGCCTTAATGGCACCCAGGGCATTGCGCTCGATGCACGGAATCTGAACCAGACCACCGACGGGATCGCAGGTGAGCCCGAGGTGGTGCTCGAGGCCGATCTCGGCCGCGTTGCAGACCTGGGCAGGTGTCCCGCCCATGACCTGGGCCAAACCGGCTGCGGCCATCGAACATGCCACGCCGACCTCGCCCTGGCAGCCGACCTCAGCCCCAGAGATGGACGCTGACTGCTGGTAGATCTCGCCGACGGCGCCGGCGGCCAGCAAGAAGTCGACGATGAGGTCGTCGTCACCGGTGTTGACTCCGGGAGTACCCGAGTCGATGTCGGAGCCAGGGGAGAGGAACTTCACCGCGAAGTGCAGGCAGGACGGGATGATGCCGGCCGCACCGTTGGTGGGGGCGGTGACGATACGTCCACCTGCTGCGTTCTCCTCATTGACCGCCAGGGCCCACACCGTCAGCCAGTCGACCGATCCGAAGGGTTCTGGCTTGCCTGGGGTGATGCGCTCCCGGGTAGCGAGATCGCGGTGCATCTTCATGGCACGGCGACGCACGTGCAGTCCACCTGGGAGAACGCCGGAGCGGGAACAACCACGCTCGACGCAGGCGTGCATGACGGCCCAGATGTCCAGGAGTTCGCCGCGCACGTGTTCCTCGTCGCGGACAGTCATCTCATTGGCCATGGTGACCTCGGGGATGCTCATCCGGTAATCAGAGCACTGTTCCAGCAGTTCCTTGCCTGTCTTGAAGGGGTAGGGGACCGGAGCCGAGTCACGGACGATGGCGGGATGCTCGTCCTCACCGTGTTCGACGACGAAGCCACCGCCGATGGAGTAGAAGGTGCGCTCGGCGACGACCTCCTGACCCGACCAGGCCGTGAATGTCATGCCGTTGGGATGGAAGGGCAAGGACCGGTTGCGATGCAGGATGAGGTCCGTCGTGACGTCGAAGGAAATCTCCCGACCACCATGGACGGCATTGAGGGTGATGCGTCCTCTGTTGGCGATGGTGGCGGCTCGAGCTGGGGTCTGGTCGGTGTCGACGGTGGCGGGATCCTCTCCCTCCAGGCCCAACAGGACGGCGGCTTCGGAGCCATGTCCGTGTCCGGTCGCCCCCAGTGAGCCGAAGAGTTCGGCGCGCACCCGGGTGACGTCGGGCCACGCCGGTGATTGAGCCAGATCAGTCACGAAGATCTGTGCGGCTCGCATGGGGCCGACGGTATGGGAACTGGATGGGCCGATGCCTACCTTGAAGATATCGAAAACACTGACTGCCACGGCATCGATTTTGCCAAAGATCGAGGCGCAATGTCAGTGAAGCGCAATGACGGCCGGCACTGGGTTGTCCGCCGCTGAAGGGGCCACCGCAAGGCATCGTGATGACGAGTTCCGACAAACCCCTTGACCAACTCGCCGTGGTGGTTCATTCTCTTTCCAACAAGAATTGAAACCGTGTTTTGAAATATGCCTTTACAAGGATCGTGAGGGCATGGACCCACGGTGACCTTGGTCGCGGAGAAGGAGTGGTGACGGTGGCGAAGCGTGATCGACGCAGTGAGAGAGCCGACGACATCCTGCTCGAACTGCGTGCCGGAGAGGCCATGAGCGCGGCCGATCTCGTCGAGGGCACCGGGTTGTCACGTCCGACCGTCATCTCAATCCTCAATGACCTCGAGTCGTCCGGATGGGTGGTCCGTGGCACCTCCGATGGTGGCGGTCTGGGGCGCCCTGCCTCGGTGTGGTCGTTGGGTGAGGACGTCGGAATCGTCATCGGGGCCGACATCCTCGTCGACTCGATGCTCCTGGTGGCGGCCACTTTCGGCGGGACGATCCTCGACGCCCGTAGTTCTCGGCTCGACCAGCACCGACCCGAAGCCCGTCTCGACACCGTCGTGAGCGCGATCGAGTCATTGCGAGATGCGTGCGGGGACAAGGGGCCGTTGCTGCACCTGGCGGTCTCGACGACGGGCGTCATCGACGGCGATGGTCGCATCGTGCGAAGCGACCTCGTGCCGCAGTGGACCGGGTTGGACTTGGGCCGAACGCTCTCCCGGCGCCTTGATGTCCCGGTCACCGTCGACAACGACATCAACATGGCTGCTTATGGCGAGTTCTGCCAGCGTCGTCAGCGCGGTCGCCTCGACACCGATGCTGACATGCTCCTGGTGCGGATGACCCGCGGACTGCACACCGGACTGGTCCTCGACGGACAACTGCATCGCGGACGTACCTGGAACGCCGGTGAGATCAGCGACGTGCTCGATCTTCGCCTGGACGGCGACGAGATGCCCGACGACGACTGGATCGATCGAGCAGCCCTGACGACCGGTTCGGTCGCGGCCGTCATCGACCCGGACGTCATCGTCATGTCTGGACCCACGAATGCGTCGGTCACGGTGATTCGCCGCATCATCGCTCGGCTCATGGCTCGGCGTCCTCTCGACTCGGAGGCGATGACCGCCGAGGTCGAGGAATTGGGGCAGGCTGCATCGGTCGTCGGGGCCCTCAACACCGCACTGGAACTGGTGACGAGGAAGGCCCTCGGTACCGGACACCCGCATCCCGTGGCCTTGCGTGGCATGGCCAAAGTCGTTTCCGAAGTCGAGAAAGGACAGCACAGCGTCATGACGACAACCCATCGAGAAGGACACACTGGCGATCGCATGAGGGTGGGCGTCGTCGGCGTCGGCGCGCGCTCGCGCCTGGCCCTCAACGCCGAGCTGGAGGGCAACGACGGCCTCGTGACCGCTGTCTGCGAGCCCCATCACCTGGCCCGCGAGCGGGTGGCCGACCGGCTCGGGAAGGACCCCGACTCCATCACGATCACCTCTGACGTTGCCGGGCTCATCGCATCGGGAATCGACGTCGCTTTCGTCACCTCCCCTGACGACACCCACGCCGAGGTCACCTGTCAGCTGTTGGAGGCGGGGATCCCGGTGTACCTGGAGAAGCCCCTGGCCATCACGATGGATTCGGCGACCAAGGTTCTCACCACCGCCTACGAGACCGGGACGAGGCTCTACGTCGGTCACAACATGCGCCACATGAACGTCGTGCGGTCGATGCGCGATCTCATCCGCTCTGGCCGGATCGGCGAGGTCAAGGCCATCTGGTGTCGTCACTTCGTCGGGTCGGGCGGTGACTTCTACTTCAAGGACTGGCATGCCACTCGCGAGCATGGCACGGGTTTGCTGCTGCAGAAGGCTGCCCACGACATCGACGTCATGCACTGGTTCGCCGATTCCCACACCACTGACGTCGTCGGGATGGGCGGGCTCACCCTCTACGACCGGATCACTGATCGTCGCGACAATTCTGACCAGCTCATGGGCGACTGGTACTCCCTCGACAACTGGCCTCCGCTGACCCAGAAGGGACTCAACCCGGTCATCGACGTCGAGGACATCTCGATGATGCTCATGCGGATGGAGTCCGGCGTCTTCGCGTCCTACCAGCAGTGCCACTACACCCCGGACTACTGGCGCAACTACACCGTCATCGGCACGGAGGGGCGCATCGAGAACTTCGGTGACGGTGAGGGAGGTGTCATTCGACTGTGGAACAAGCGAACCCACTACAACGCCGACGGTGATGAGACCGTCCCGATCATCGGGGACGCCAATGGACACGGTGACGCCGACGTGTTGACCGTCACCGAGTTCCTCAACTTCGTGAGGAACGGAACCCGTACGGATACCTCGCCGTTGGGCGCCTGGTATGCGGTCGCAGCGGGGATCGAGGCCACTGAGTCGTTGCGTCAAGGGTCGACGCCGCGCCAGGTGCCGACGCTGGACGAGGGGATCGTCCAATACTTCAACAACAACCAGGTCAAGTGATCACAACGAGACAGAGAGGTCAATCATGGATCGCAGAGGTTTCATCATGGGAGGGGCGGCCCTCGCCACCCTGACCATCGCCGGATGCTCGTCGTCGAGCAAGAACGACAAGACGGACGTCTCGCCAAGCGTCGACTCGAACACGTCCGCTGAGCTGACCCTGGCCTACTGGGACAAGAACCAGACGAAGACGATCGAGGAGAACCTCAAGTCCTTCGCCAAAAAGTACCCGAACATCAAGGTCAAGACGAACCTGGCCGGGTTCAAGGATTACTGGAACAAGCTGCGCACCCAGGCCCAGGGCAACGAGCTTCCCGACGTGTTCTGGATGAACGGTCCCAACATCCAGCTGTACGCCGCCAACGGTATGCTCGCCCCGATCGACAAGATCACGGATGCCGGCGTGAAGTGGTAGGACTACCCGAAAGCCCTTGTCGACCTCTACACCTACGAGGGCAAGCATTACGGAGTGCCGAAGGACTTCGACACCATTGGCGTCTTCTACAACAAGAAGATCTTCAAGGAGGCCGGAGTCGACTTCCCGACCGCTGACTGGACCTGGGACGACTTCCACAACAAGGCCAAGAAGATCTCCGACTGGGGCAAACCCGGGGGCATCTACGGATGTGCGACCACCATCAACGGCGACGGACAGGGCACTTATTACAACACGATCGCCCAGACCGGTGGTTACGTCATCAAGGACAACAAGTCCGGATTCGACGACCCCAAGAGCATCGAAGGACTGCAGTGCTGGGCTGACTGGGTCAAGGATGGATCGGTCGCTTCCCCGAAGGTCGTCACTGACACCAAGCCGTCCCAGATGTTCAAGAGCGGCAAGTCCGCCATGTTCTGGACTGGTGACTGGACGGCCTCCGAGCTAGCCGAGGAGTTCAAGGGCAAGGAGGACGACTACGACGTCATCGACCTGCCTAAGAAGGAAAAGAAAGGCACCATCATCCACGGTCTCGGATGGGTTGCCTCCGCCAAGAGCGAGAACAAGGCAGCAGCCCTAGCCCTCATTGCTCACATGTCGGGCAAAGAGAGCCAGGAGGTCGAGGCGAAGAACGGCACCGCCATCCCAGCCTTTAACGGAACTCAGGACGCGTGGATCAAGAGCTACCCGAAGTGGAACTGCAAGATGTTTGTCGCCGCCGCGACGAGCTACGCCGTGACTTACCCGGTTAGCCGTAACACCGACGCCTGGGCCAACCGTGAGGCTGATTTCCTCAACCCGGCCTTTGCCGGCGAGACCCCGGTGCCTCAGGCTGCCAAGAAGCTGGCAGCCTTCATGAACGACGCTCTGAGCAAGGAGAAGTGATGCCACGGCCCGGTGTGCGAGGCAGTCAGGCGGCTGCCTCGCCCTCCGAGTCGGGATCCCACCGGCCCGGACGACCAAATCCGACGAGCGTCGGAGCATGGCCCATCCTCTTCATCGGTCCGCTCATGCTCGGCATCGCGGTGTTCTACTACTGGCCCATCGTCAAGAACATCGTCGCCTCGGTGCAGCAGACCAATGCGTTCGGAGGAAATCCCGAGTTCGTCGGACTGCAGAACTACAACGACCTGTTCTCGAGTCCTGATCTGGGCTCGGCGATGCTCAACACTTTGCTGTATACGCTCATCGTCCTGCTGGGGATCCCACTGTCGGTCATCATCGCGTCGATGATTGAACTGCCAGGCCTGAAGTTCAAGGGGTTGTATCGAGCGCTGTACTTCATGCCTTACCTGGCCATGCCGATGGCTGTCGCCCAGGTCTGGAAGATCGTGTACAACGGCCAGTTCGGTCTCCTCAACCAGATACTTTGTGGACTTGGTGCAAGCAATCCTCCCTTTTGGCTCGTCACCCCGGGATGGGCGCTGTTCGCGGTTGCCCTGTTCGGGCTGTGGGCATCCATTGGTTTCAACGTCATCATCTTGTCGGCAGGTCTGAAATCGATTCCTCGAGAGTTGTACGAGGCCGCATCCATTGACGGTGCCTCGAGATGGCGCCAGTTCCGGTCGATCACGGTTCCGCTGTTGTCACCGTCGATCTTCTTCCTGGTGATCATGACGACGATCAGCGGATTCCAGCTCTTCGATGCCTTATACGCCATGATCGGTACCGGCAATCCGGCTGAGCCCAGAACGAGGTCCTTGGTGTCCCTGTTCTACCGGGAGGCCTTTGTCAACAACGACCAAGGGGTAGGCGCTGCGATCGCCATTGTCATCTTCCTCTTGGTCGCCATCGTCACCTTCATTCAGTTCCTGGGTCAGAAGAAGTGGGTCAACTATGTCTGAGATCACGCAGGCTGGCGAGGGCTTGAGTGAGCAGGAGGTCGACCAGCTCGTCAAGAAGGGCGACCGAAACTCCCAGAAAGGCCTGGTTGGCGTCCACATATTACTGATCATTGGCGGCATCTTCATGGTGTTCCCGTTCGTCTACCAGGTGCTCATGTCCTTGTCGACGAACGCTGAGATTCAGGCCGTTCCGCCCAAGTTCATCCCGGACGAGTGGCAGTTCAAGAACTATGCCGACGTTTTCACGAGGTTGCCATTCCTCAAGCAGTTCGGTGTCTCGGTGACGATCACCGTCCTGCGAACCGTCGCGCAGTTGATCCTGTGCGCCATGGGTGGATACGCCTTCGCCCGGATGAAATTCGGAGGAAAGTCCATCCTTTTCGGGTTCGTGCTGGCCATCCTCATGGTGCCCGGACAGTCCTATCTCATTGGCCAGTACCAGATCATTCGTGACCTTGGCCTGCTGGAGACCCCGTGGGGCATCGTGTTGCCAGGTTTCTTCTCGGCCTTCGGCGTCTTCCTGATGCGGCAGTCGTTCATGAGCCTGCCCGTCGAGTTGGAGGAAGCAGCCCGCCTTGACGGGTGCAATCCGTGGCAGACCTTCTGGCGAGTCATGGTCCCCGTCGTCAAGCCAGGCTTGTTCGCCGTCATGATTACGACCGTGTTGTGGTCCTGGAATGACCTGCTGTGGCCACTCATCGTGACCACGCGGGAGGAATCCATGCCGTTGAGCGTGGGTATAGCCACCTTGGCCGGACAGCACTCCAGCGAGTTCGCCCTCATGATGGCCGCCTCCGTGATGGCCATGACACCGATCTTCCTGCTGTTCTTCTCGATGCAGAAGAGGGTCATCGAAGGGCTGGCCAGCTCGGGTTTGAAGGGCTGAGCCCCGGAGTTCACCACCCGACGTGCAGCACTGTTCGGGTGGTGGCACAGTTGTGTCGTCACAAAGATGTGGTTGAGGGGGTCACGCCCCGGAAAGGTGAGGGGCCATGAAGGCCTTGGCGAAGACCCGGCCGGAACCGGGGCTTGAACTCATTGACATTCCCGACCCGACCCCGGGCCCGAACGATGTCGTCGTCAAGGTGCTGCGCAGTGGGATCTGCGGCACCGACGTCCACATCGACACGTGGGACGGATGGGCTTCCAAGACGGTGCACACCCCGCTGGTCCTCGGACACGAGTTCTGCGGTGAGATCGTCGAGCTCGGTTCCGAGGTCAATGATCTGGAGGTCGGCCAGCTCGTCTCTGGTGAGGGCCACTACGTCTGCGGCCGCTGCCGGGCCTGCCTGGCCGGTAAGCGACACCTGTGCCGCAATACCCAAGGTATCGGATACGCGGTTGACGGGGCCTACTGCCAGTACTTCGTCATGCCGGCCAGCAACATCTGGGTCCACCACATCCCGAACCTCGACCCCGACGTCGCGGCGATCTTCGACCCGTTCGGCAATGCCGTTCACACGGCGCTGCAGTTCCCCTGCCTGGCCGAGGACGTCCTCGTGTCGGGAGCCGGACCCATCGGGATCATGGCGGCCCTCGTCGCCCAGTTCCAGGGGGCGCGCAACGTCGTCGTCACCGACCTGTCCGACGAGAGGCTCGAACTGGCCCAGAGGCTCGGCCTGGACAACACCGTCAATGTCTCCCGGGAGGGCCTGGAGACGGTGTGGAACCGCTTCGACATGAAGGAGGGCTTCGACATCGGCCTGGAGATGTCCGGGTCGGGTGCCGCCCTGACCTCCATGATCGACAACATGACCCATGGCGGTCGTATCGCCCTGCTGGGAACCCCGAGCAAGGCCATCACCCTCGACATGTCCAAGATCATCTTCAACATGATCACGATCCAGGGAGTCACCGGCCGTCAGATCTTCGAGACTTGGTACACCATGGCCTCCCTCATCCGCTCCGGTCTGGACATCTCCGGGATCATCACCGACAGGTTCCCCATCACGGAATTCCGTGAGGCATTCGACGTCGCCGGCTCGGGCCATGGCGGCAAGGTCGTCATGGACTGGGAATGCCTCGACTGACCGACGAAGGAAGGACAATCACCATGTACGGATCCATGAAGGACGAACTCAGCGCTAAGATCGCAGCCCTCAAGGAGGAAGGGCTGTACAAGGCTGAGGCCCCGTTGACCAGCCCCCAGTCAGGCGAGATCACCGTCGACGACGGACGCGAGGTCATCAACCTGTGCGCCAACAATTACCTTGGTCTGGCTGACTCACCGGTGCTCGTTGACGCCGCCAAGAAGGCCCTTGACGAGTGGGGCTTCGGTATGGCCTCGGTGCGATTCATCTGCGGCACCCAGACCCTGCACCAGAAGCTGGAGCGGGCCATCACCGAGTTCCTGCACCCCGACGACCCCGACAACTGGGACACCATCCTGTACTCGTCCTGCTTCGACGCCAACGGTGGTCTCTTCGAGGTGCTGTTGGGGCCCGACGATGCCATCATCTCCGACGAGCTCAACCATGCCTCGATCATCGACGGCGTCCGGCTGTGCAAGGCACAGCGTTTCCGCTACCACAACCAGGACATGGCCGACCTGGAGGCCCAGCTCAAGGACGCCCAGGGCAAGGGGTGCAAGCACATCATGGTCGCCACCGATGGCGTCTTCTCCATGGACGGTTTCGTCGCACCGCTGCCGCAGATCTGTGATCTTGCCGAAAGGTACGGTGCGATGGTCATGGTCGACGACTCCCATGCCGTCGGATTCGTGGGCAAGACTGGTGCCGGCACGCCCGAGCACTGGGGAGTACGTGACCGTGTCGACGTCCTGACCGGCACTCTCGGCAAGGCCCTGGGCGGAGCTTCTGGCGGCTACACCTGCTCCCACCGCGAAGTCGTCGAGATGTTGCGTCAGAACTCACGCCCCTATCTGTTCTCGAACTCGCTCGCCCCGTCCATCGCCGGTGCCGCCCTGGCGACCCTAGAACTGCTCAAGTCGAGCTCGGATCTGCTGGATCGTCTGCGCGACAACACCGCGTACTTCCGTGCTGAGATGACCACACGCGGATTCGACATCCCGGAGTCGGATCATCCGATCTGCCCCGTCATGATCGGCGACGCCGTCAAGGCTGCGAAGATGGCCGACGCCATGCTCGCCAAGGGCATCTACGTGCGCGCCTTCAGCTACCCAGTTGTGCCCCGAGGCAAGGCCCGCCTCCGTACCCAAATGTCTGCCGGACTGACCCGTGAACAGCTCGACACGGCCATCAAGGCCTTCGAGGAGGCTCGCGAGGAGATCGGCTGAGATTTCTGGTGAGGGGGCTGGTGATCAGGCCAGCCCCTTCGTGTCCAACCAATCCTTGGCAATGGTTGACGCCGAGGCCTTCTCCTCCCCCTGAGCTCGCTGGTTCATGGTGATGAGATCGTCGGTGGTCAGCGCCTTCGAGACCCTGGCCAGCTGATCGCGGGCCTTGTCGTTGACCTTTGTGTTCATCAGCGGGACGACGTTCTGAGGCACGATGAGGTGCTTGGGGTCCTCCAGGACGACGAGATTCTGCTCCTTGATCGCGGGAGTCGTCGTGTAGAGATCGACGAGGTCGACCGTCCCTGATGTTAACGCCTTGACGGTGAGCGGGCCGGAGGAGTCCGACAGTGCGGTGAACTTGACCTTGGATGCCGGGACCCCGTACACCTTCGTCAATCCCCTGGGCCCGTAGGGACGTTCCTTGAGCTCAGGATTTCCGCCCACCTTGACGGCGTCCAGCTTGGCCAGATCTGCCAGGGAAGTGACCTTGTGGGCCTTGGAGAACTCGGAGGTGACGCACCAGGAGTCGGCGTCCTGGGCTGCTGACGGTTCACCCACGGACATCCCGGACGGCACCGCCTTGCGCAGAGCGGCCATGACCGATTTCTCGTCAGAGGCCGTCGAGGATCCCTGGAAGAACTGCAGCAGGTTCCCGGAATATTCCGGGACGAGGTCGATCGAGCCGTCCTTGAGCGCCTTGACGTAGACATCGCGGGCGCCGATCTGCATCCGACGCTTGACGCTGACGCCAGCCTTCTCGAGAGCCTGGGCGTAGACCTCGGCGATGATCTCGGACTCAGTGAAATTCGCCGATCCGACGGTCACACCTGCGCCACCGGAGCCGGAGTCGTTCGAGTCGAGGGGATCATGGGAGGAACACGCCGCCAGGCCGGTCAGCAATGCGGCTCCGAGCAGTGTTCGGCGAGTCGTCGTGGCCATTCTTGCTCCATTCGATGGGTGATCACTGTGGGGTGAGGGCCAGGGCGTGTCGCACACCCGGACCGGTGAGTAGGCGCGTTGCCAGGGCGAGTAGGCCATCGGTGGCGAGGGCCAACACGATGATGACGATGGACCCGGCGAGCATCTGCGGGTAATCGGAGACCGCCAGACCGTCAAGGATGAAACGTCCCAGGCCACCCATGCCCAGGTAGGAGCAGATGGTCGTCGTCGCGATGACCTGCAGGGTGGCTGACCTCAACCCGCCCAGCAGCAGGGGAGCAGCCAGCGGCAACTCGACGCGGCGCAGGACCTGCATCCCGGTCATGCCGCAGGCTCGAGCTCCGTCAGTCACCTCGTCGTCGACGGCTTCAATCCCGGAGTAGCTGCCGGCCAGCAGGGGCGGGATCGCCAAGATCGCCAGCACGATGGTGGCCGGGACGACGGGACGCTCGATTCCCATCGTCGTCGAGATGGCCAGCAAGGTGAGCAGCCCGAGGGACGGCAGTGCGCGCAGAGCCCCTGAACAGGTCACCGCGACGGTCCTTCCGCGGCCGGTGTGGCCAATCGCCAGACCAGCGGGGATCGCGATGACCGAGGCGAGGAGGATGGCCAACAGGGTGTACCAGAGATGCTCGCCGATGCGGACCCCGATGGCTCCGGGACCGCTCCAGTGCGATGAGGTCGCCAACCAGGTGAAAGCAGATGCAATCTGGGTCATGCCGACTCCCCCTTGCGACGCTGCCAGGGCGTGAGGAGACGGCCGACCGCGACGATGACGAGGTCGAAGACGATTGCCAGGACGAGAGTCCCGATGATCCCGATCCAGATCTCGGTCGGGAAGGAACGCTGGTAACCGTCCGTGAAGAAGTAGCCCAGGGAGGGGACGCCAATGAGGGCACCGACGCTGACCAAGGACAACGTGGATGCCGAGACCACCCGCATTCCCGCAGTGAGTGCAGGGACAGCCAGCGGCAGGGCCACTCGCCAGAACACCTGGGAATTGGAGTAACCCATGGCGACGGCGTCACGACGTACCGATCGTCCCACCGAGTCGAAGGCGTCGGTGGCCGTCCTCACCAACAGGGCGATGCCGTAGAGGGTGAGGGCGGCGATGACATTGATCGGATCGAGGATCTTCGTGCCAAGGATGAGCGGTAACAGGACGAACAGTGGCAAGGAGGGAAGGGCGTACAGGATGGAGGCGCCGGGTACCAGGAGGCGGCGTGCGGTCCGAGAGCGGTGCGCCCACCACCCCAGCGGGACTGACAGCACGAGGCTCACGACCACCGGAATGATGCCGAGCACGGCATGGTGGCTCGTCAATTGCCAGATTTGGTCCCGGTTCTCGTCGATCCACCGGGTGTTCACGAGTTCTCCTCGGAAGTTCCCGTGAGACGACCGACGAGTCGGCCACCGGCGTCGACGACGGTGGGAGGCTCGTCGCGCAGTTCGACGTGGAGACTGCGACGATCTCCACCGATGAAGGAGGAGACGAAGTCGTCGACGGGGTGGAGCAGGATCTCATCGGGGCGGCCCCGCTGGGCGACCTGGGCACCGCGTCTCAGCACGAGGACCTCGTCGCCGAGCAAGAAGGCCTCGTCGACGTCATGGGTGACGAATATGATCGTCTTGGCGAGATCCTCCTGGATACGTAGAAGACCCTGCTGCAACTCGGCACGCACCACCGGATCGACGGCGCCGAAGGGCTCGTCCATGAGGAGGATGTCAGGGTTGGCGGCAAGGGCCCGGGCCACTCCGACTCGCTGGCGCTGACCGCCGGACAGCTGGGTGGGGTAGCGGCGGGCCAACGAGGAGTCCAGGCCGACCCTCTCCAACAGATCCATGGCCCGGGACCGGGCAGCGCTCCGGGAAGCCCCGGAGAGAAGCGGCACTGTGGCGATGTTGTCGACCACGGTTCGGTGGGGGAGCAACCCACCTGATTGCATGACGTACCCGATCTGGCGACGCAGCTTGACCGGATCAACCGTGGCGACGTCGGTGTCGTCGATGAGTATTCGGCCCCCGGACGGATCGACCATTCGGTTGACCATCCTCAGCAGGGTGGTCTTTCCACATCCGGATGACCCCAGCAAGACGACCAGATGGTGGGATTCCACCTCCAGGTCAAAATTCTCGACGGCGACAGTGCCCTCGTCGAAACGCTTGCTGACGTGGTCGAAACGGATCATGCGGTCCCTCCCCGGCCGGCCAGTTCGCGTGTGCTGTGGGTGACGCCGGTTGAGAGATCACGCTACCGTCCGTACGAGGTCAGGAGAAGTGCGTTCTCCTCTCGGCAGACATCGCAGCTGCAGGACCGTCACCTGCACTGGGTATCCTCGACGGCGTGCAGGACGAGATGAGTACTGCGGCTGCGGGGGAGAAGGATTCCTTCGCCGTGGCCGCCACCGCCCTTGCCGCGGCCGAGAATGAACTGGAGAGGTCCGCCGCCGGTGACGACTCCGCCGAGGACGAGGAGTGGTGGAAGGCCGAGGGCATGCCCTGGAACCACAAGCCAGGCCGCTCCGACTACTGGTGCATGGGGTGGATCGGCTTCCTTGGCATCTTCGCGTTGGCCATGCTCCCGCTGCGTGGTTGGCTGCTCGGCCTTGATCCGCCGATCCTCGTGGGGCTCACGGGATCCCGTACCGGTGCAGCGGCGACCGGAGCTCTGGCATCGGTTAATCAGGCCCCGCACTGGCTGTGGTGGTTGCTGTTGGGCTCGATCATGTCGATCAAACTTGACTGGGTCTACTGGTGGGCCGGAAAACTGTGGGGCCGAGGGATGATCGAGGTCTGGGCCGGACGATCCGAGCGGTCCCGACGCCGTTACGACCAGGCGGAGAGGTGGGCTCGCAAGCTTGGCTGGCTGGGTGTTCTCGTCGCCTATGTGCCGATTCCGTTGCCGATCATGCCGGTGGTCTTCGTCCTGACGGGTGCCTCCGGGATGAAGGTGAAGTGGTTCGTCGCGCTGGACTTCGTCGCCGCCACAGTCTGGAACCTGGGCTACCTCACTCTGGGGTGGGGAGTCGGTGATCCCATCGTTGACGCACTGAAATACTATGCGAAGATTGCGAACTGGGTGGCCATCATCCTGCTCGTCGTCATCCTCGCCCCCCTCTTCTTCAAGTCCAAGAAGAAGGCTTGATCCCGGCGTGACACAGTGGAAGGCATGACAACCTTCCGCGCAGTGAATATCCGTGACGACCTCAAGGCGGGCCCGGCCAAGGGATATCGGGTCCTCGTTGATCGCATGTGGCCGCGAGGGGTCAAGAAGGACGATGCTGAGCTCGATGAGCGTCGCACCGATCTGGCCCCTTCCTCGGAACTGCGCACCTGGTGGAACCACGACGCTGACCGGTTCGACGAGTTTGCAGGCCGTTACGAGGCTGATCTCGACGAGTCGGGAGCAGCGAAGAAGTTCGTTGACGAGTGCGCCGACCACGACGAGGTGATCCTGCTCTTCGGTGCCGGCGACCGCGAGGTCAACCACGCCGTCGTGTTGGAGCGAATCCTCAACGATCTGGCTGGATGAGAATTCCGATCATCCGTTTCCGAGAGCGGAGCGGTATCCCGCTTCGGCCTCGGCGTTGAAGGCGACGAGGTAGATCGTCTCCACCGAGGTGTCGGTCTCCTTGCATGTTTCGACGGCGATGCGGGTGGCCTCGTCCATGGGATAGCCGTACACCCCTGCCGAAATCGTCGGGAAGGCGACGGTTCTCGCGCCGATCTCGTCAGCCACCTGCAGGGACGTGCGGTAGCAGGAGGCGAGCTGGTCAGACTTGTCGATGGTCTTCGCCCAGACCGGACCGACGGTGTGGATGATCCACTTGGCAGTCATCTTTCCCGCGGTGGTGGCCACCGACTGCCCCGTGGGTAGGCCGTCGGGCAGGGTAGTCTCGCGGAGCTTGCGACAAGCCGCCGACAACTCAGACCCTGCAGCCCGGTGGATGGCGCCATCGACCCCTCCGCCGCCAGCCAGCCGACGGTTCGCCGCATTGACGACGGCGTCGACATCGAGAGTGGTGATGTCAGTGCGAAGGATCCTGATCTCGGCCATGACCCCATTGTCATGACCGGCGATCACCCTCCGCGGAATCCGCTGGTCTGGTGGCATGAGGCGTGCGATGGTCGAGATGTTGACCGGCGTCGAGAGAGGAACACTCCCATGAGCACCACCCATCTGACTTCCACCCGCGCTGTCCATCTCGCATCCCGACCACACGGTGCACCGACCGAGGACAATTTTCGCATCGAGGAGATCCCCCTTCCCGAACTGGCCGCCGGGCAGATCCTCGTCGCCAATGAGGTGATGTCGGTCGACCCGTACATGCGCGGCCGGATGAACGACGTCAAGTCCTACGTGCCACCATTCCAGGTCGACCAGCCCCTCGACGGCGGAGCGGTCGGCACCGTCATCGCGTCGCGCAGCGAAGGCATTCTGGAAGGGATGCACGTCGTCCACCAGCTCGGATGGCGTGAACACGCGGTTCTTGACGCCTCCGATGCGAGGGCCATCGACGTCGACATCGCACCCGCCTCGGCCTACCTCGGTGTTCTGGGCATGACCGGGCTCACCGCTTACGCGGGTCTGACCCGCGCCGCGGAGATGAAGGCCGGAGATGCCGTCTTCGTCTCCGGCGCCGCCGGGGCCGTCGGCTCGATGGTCGGCCAGTTGGCAGGCCTGCTCGGGGCGACTCGGGTCATCGGCTCTGCCGGCACCGATGCCAAGGTTGCCCGATTGCGTGACCTTGGTTTCGACGCTGCCTTCAACTACCACGACGGCCCGGTGACCGACCTGCTCGGACAAGCCGCTCCCGACGGCATCGACGTCTACTACGACAACGTCGGGGGAGACCACCTGGAGGCCGCCATCAACCACCTCAACACCGATGGTCGCGTGGCCATGTGTGGGGCGATCTCCCAGTACAACTCCGTCGAGCCGCCGTGTGCCCCGCGCAATCTGGGGCTGGCCATCGGCAAGCGGCTGACGCTGCGGGGTTTCGTCATCGCCAAGTACGCCGAGGAAGTCCGTCCGGAGTTCCAGCAGAAGATGGCCCAGTGGTTGGCGAACGACGAGATCCACTGGGACGAGACCTACCGGGATGGCCTCGACGCGGCGCCCAAGGCCTTCATCGACATGCTCGAGGGTGCCAACACCGGGAAGATGCTCGTGAGACTGTGAGATTCCCCGGCACGGAAGCTCACAGGTTCGGAAGGCTCTCCACCAGCTCGTGCAGGTCGAGATCCCGGTACATAACAATTCCATTTGTCAGCGCGAGGGAGTAGTCGCAGTCACGGTGGGTGCCTCCGGACAGGGCCGACAGCATGACACGCAGGGTGTCCCCGTGACTGACCATGACGACGGCCTCGGGGGGATTCTGGGCAAGCTCGTCCAACAGATCGCGACAGCGTCGCCAGACGTCGAGAAGTGACTCCCCGCCACCCCAGCCGACCTCGGCAATGTCGGCATCCTCGGGGATCGGCATCTCGTGCAGTTCACTGGACAGCTGGCCCTCCATGTCACCCAAGTACTGCTCCCGCAGCCGGGCGTCAGCCTGAGGTGTCGACCCGATCGCGCAACCCACACGTTGAGCGGTCTGCAGGGCACGTTTCTGGTCCGAACTCAGCAGTGCGGTGTGACGAGGCACCAATACGGCGACCTTCCGTCCGGCCTCACCGGCCTGACGGTGGCCTCTCCTGGTCAGGGGGACCTCCATCGTCTGTCCCTGGACGCGGTGCTCCAGGTTCCAGGTGGACTGGCCGTGGCGTACCAGGACGATTCGAGTCATTGCCGTAGCCTAACCCCCCATGACGAATGTCATGGCGAAGTCGTGACGCCGGACCATGGGCGGAACCACGCCTGGTGGGGTGTCATGGAGGCATGAACGAAACAGCGGTGGTCGTCGAGGATCTCGTCAAGGCCTTCCCTGCCAAGGGAGGACACCTGACGGCCGTCGACCACATCAATTTCACCATCAAGCAAGGGGAGGTTGTCGCCTTCCTCGGCCCCAACGGCGCCGGCAAGACGACAACCATCGACATGTTGTTGGGGATCACCGACCCGACCTCCGGCCGAGTCGAGTTGATGGGCCGGAACGCCGAGGAGGGGGCCCGATCCGGCCGGGTCTCGGCGGTACAACAGACCCGTGGCCTGCTCGACAACTTCACCGTCCACGAGACCTTGCGAGTCATCGGATCGACCTTCAAGCTCCCGCGGTCCCGGATCGATGAGCAGATGCGGGTCTGGGAGCTGGAGGATTTCGCCTCCCGGAAGGTCGGAAAGTGTTCAGGCGGTCAGCAACAGCGGTTGCGCTTCGCCCTGGCGATGCTGCCCGATCCGGATCTCCTGGTTCTGGACGAGCCGACGATGGGTCTCGACGTCGATGGACGGCGTCACTTCTGGGCCCAGATGCACAAGGCCGCTGACGACGGCCGCACCATCATCTTCGCCACCCACTACATTGCCGAGGCGGACGAGTTCGCCGACCGGGTCATCCTCATCAACCACGGCCGCATCATCGCAGACGGACCGATCGCCGAGATCCGTGCGTCGGTCTCCGGTTCGACGGTGACCGTCGTCTGGCCCGACGTGGATCCCGCGACCCTGGATCGCCTGTCCTACGTCAACCACTACGACATCAAGTCCGACACCGTCACCTTCACCACCGACGACTCCGACGAGTTGGTGCGCCATTTGCTCAACCACACCGAGGCCCACGACGTGCTGGTCGCCCGCACCACTCTGGAGGACGCATTCCTCTCACTCACCAGCGAGAGCATCGACCGGGCGGAGAGTGCCTCATGAACATCACCTACTCCCTTCTCGACATCCGGCGGATGGTTCGCACCCCGTCGATCATCATCTTCGCCTTCGTCATGCCGGTCGCGATGTACGTGCTCTTCGGTGCAATCCAGGACTACGGCACCATCCTGGTGGCACATGGAAACGTCAATGCCGCGGTGATGGCGTCGATGGCCCTCTATGGCACTGCCACCGCCGCCTCAGGTCTGGGGTCGTCGTCGGCCCTGGAGCAACAGGCGGGATGGGGACGGCAGCTGGCGACCACCCCGATGACCCAGTGGAACTACCTCGTCACCAAGATCGTCTCGATCCAGGTCGTCGCGGCCGTGCCGGTGGCCCTCGTGCTGCTCGTCGGCGCCCTCTCGGGTGCGCGTATCGACGGCATCGGATGGCCGTGGACCTTCCTCCTGGCATGGGTGTGCTGCGTTCCCTACACCATCTTCGGTCTTGGAATGGCGATACTCATCCGCAACGAGAACGCTGCCTCCCTGGTGTCCTTCTTCGTGCTGGCCTTCGCTTTTCTCGGCAATGTCTTCATGCCCTTGGGCGGGTTCATGCTCAAGCTCTCCCGCTTCACCCCGCTGTGGGGTGTCAACCTGCTGCCGCGGTGGCCGATCATGGGAGGATACGAGATGACGACCCAGGGGCCGGTCGAGGTCGACCTCTTCCGTGCCATCATCAGCGCAGTGGCGTGGGCTGTTGTCTTCGTCGTGTTGGCATGGCTGGTCTCCCGCCGTCACAGGGACTGCTGAGAGGCCAGTTGGGAGGAGAACAGGCCGATGCGCAAACGCTCCAGACGCTCGCTGTCGATATGGGGCGCGCGCGGGACGCAGACCTTGTACGCCGGGATTTGGACGATCTTCCTTGCCTATCCCATCGAGCACATAGCTGCCAACCCCGAGCTCGTGAGGTCCCAGCGGGTCACCGGGTTCGTCCTCATCGGCCTCTTCGTGCTGGTCTACCTGTTCGGATTCTGGCTGGGGGTCGACACGCTGGAGACCTGGCTCTCGCGACGTTGGATGCCTCGCTGGCCCTGGGCATTTCTGGCCGTAATATGTCTGCTCAACGGCGGGGTGGCCCTCGTTGATCCGCCGGCGGCCGTCGAGATGTTCGCCTTTCCGTTGGCCTTCACCCTCTTCCTAATGTCGACATCCGCAGTCCTGATGGTCCTCGTGCTCGAGGTCGCCGCGCTGTTGGTGGCCCGGATCGTCGACGACCAGCGACAGTGGTGGCTCATCGGACTGCCGTCAATGGCCATGATTCTGCTGGCCGGATGCATCAGGCGGGTGTGGCGCAACAACCGACTCGAGCAGAACAAGCAGCACAAGATCGAGGCCACCTATGCCGAGCGGGAGAGGATCGCCTCCGACGTCCATGACCTTCTCGGCCAGAGCCTGACGGTGATCTCCATGAAAGCCGAACTCATCGGCAAACTCATCGACATCAACCCGGAGGCTGCCAAGGAACAGGCAGCGGACACGCACAACCTGACTCGCGAGGCCCTGGCGCAGGTTCGAGGCCTGGTCAGTGACCTCAACGAGGCTGACCTGGACTCCCAACTCGCCACCGCGGCGACAGCCCTGACGACAGCTGGCATCTCCCTTCGGGTCCGCGACGAGCGGACCGGTGAGTCCGACCATGACGCCGTGTGGGGATGGGTGGTGCGTGAGGCCGTCACCAACATCATCCGCCACTCTCAGGCCAGGTGCTGTTGGATCGATCTGTCCGACGACCGGATGTGCATCATCGATGACGGCATCGGTGTCGGCGACGCCGAGGAAGGTTCCGGTCGGGCGGGGATGAGGCGTCGGGTCGAGGGCGTCGGTGGGCAGCTGGACATCGGTTCGGGGGACAATGGTCGGGGAACCAAGGTGGTGGTGTTATGACCGACGAGTCGATCAAACTCGTTCTCGCCGATGATCAGGCCTTGGTACGCGGTGCCCTTGTCGCTCTGCTCTCCCTGGAACCCGACATCGAGGTGGTCGGCCAGTGCAGTCGTGGCGACGAGGTCGTCCTGACGGTTGAGAAGACCCGTCCCGATGTGCTGCTGCTCGACATCGAGATGCCCGGAATGGACGGCATCGAGGTGGCGGACCGCTTGGCTGGGGCTGACGTCAAGATTCTCATCGTTACCACCTTCGGACGCCCCGGGTACCTGCGCCGGGCGATGGATGCCGGGGCGGCGGGATTCGTCGTCAAGGACACCCCGGCCTCCGAACTGGCCCAGGCAGTGCGCAAGGTTCATCAGGGAGGCCGCGTCATCGACCCATCCTTGGCCGCAGAGTCCCTGCTGGAGGGGTACAACCCGTTGACGGAGAGGGAGCGAGGTGTGTTGCGGGAGGCGGAGTCGGGGGAGCCGATCGCCGTCATCGCGAGGAAACTCTCCCTGTCGACCGGAACGGTCCGTAACCACGTGTCCTCAGCGATCGCGAAGACCAACAGCGTCAATCGGGCCCAGGCAGTTGCCGAGGCCAGGAGACGCGGCTGGTTGTGAAGGCGGAAGTGCTCCCAGCTTTTGGAACCACCGATTGTCCAGGTTTGTGTCAGGCAGTTCAAGGAGGCACCGTGAAAGCGCCCGACACCCACTCCCCGCGTCGAACCAACACCAAACCTCTGACTCGTGGCTGCTCGTGTGGTGCGGTCCCGGTGCCCGTCACCACATGCCGTCAACCCAGAGCCCGCATGAGGTGTCGGTCGGCTCCTGCTGGATTAGGCCGCACTGGTCAGTCCTTTCGTGGGGCGGGGTACCAATCCCTCTGGACCCTTCATCAGCGACTCCTCTCCTCATCAGTCCGGGCCGCTGCTCTAGGGTGTGGGCATGCTGTGTCATCGTGACCGTCGTCGTGGGCTCGGGTTGGCCGCCCGGGCAGTGGGGCTGGGAGTAGGTGTCGTCGCCGATCGGTTGTTCGGTGATCCGCAGGAACACCACCCGGTGGCGGTCTTTGGCAATGCCGCCGCTGCCCTCGAGAAGCGTGACTGGGCCGACTCCGTCGCGCGTGGCGGTGCTCATGTGGCTGCATGTCTCGTCCCTCTGGCCCTGTTGGGGGCAGGGGTCGAGAAGGTCACCGCGAAACACCCGATGCTGCGCGTGATCACGACGGCTGCGACGACCTGGGCGGTCATCGGGGCGACCTCGCTGGCCGACGAAGGTCAGCGAATGTACGTCCGGCTCGACGAGGACGACCTGGCCGGGGCCCGCGAGCAGCTGTCCCACCTGTGCTCCCGTGACGCCGACCAGCTCGACGAGCCGGAACTGGCTCGGGCGACCGTGGAGTCCATGGCCGAGAACACCGCCGACGCCGCCGTGGCATCCCTGTGGTGGGGAGCCGTGGCCGGAGTACCGGGAATGCTGGTACATCGAGGGGCGAACACCCTCGATGCCATGATCGGACACCACAACGAGCGTTACGAGAACTTCGGCAAGGTTGCCGCCCATCTTGACGATCTGCTGGATCTCCCTGCCGCCCGGCTGACCGGACTGTTCGCCTGCCTGCTGGCGCCCACCGTCGGGGGAGACCGGCGTCGGGCAGTGCAGATCATGATGCGTGATCATGGTCATCACCCCAGTCCGAACGGGGGATGGTGCGAGTCGGCCTGGGCGGGTGTCCTCGGGGTGCAACTGGGCGGACGCAATGTCTACTACGGCAATCGTCACGAGGATCGCCCCCTACTGGGAGACGGCGCACGCCCGGACGGTCGGAAGGTCGCGGACGCTGCCGACCTCGTCACCGGGGTCACCGGGATGGCGACGGCTGCCGCCTGCCTCGGCGTAGCGGCCATCGCCCACCTCAGGTTCTACGGCGGCATCCTGCCTCGTCGTTACGACTCGAGCGCGAAGGAGAAGTGATGAGTGGAATCCTCGTCGCCGGAACGTCTTCTGACGCCGGGAAGTCGCTGGTCGTCACCGCCCTCTGCCGGGCCGCGTGGCGTCGCGGGATCGACGTCGTTCCCTACAAGGCCCAGAACATGTCGAACAATTCGATGGTCTGCCCCGACGGGTCCGAGATCGGCCGGGCGCAGTACCTGCAGGCCAGCGCCGCCAGGGTGACTCCGGAATCAGCCATGAATCCGGTGCTGCTCAAACCTGGCACCGATCGTCGCTCCTTCATCGTGCTGCGTGGCACGCCGGGAGGCGTGCTGGAAGCGGGACAGTACGCCACCGGACGACGTCACCTCGCGGAAGCCGCATGGGCCGCCTACGACGAGCTCTCCGCCGCACACGACATGGTCATCTGCGAGGGTGCGGGCTCCCCGGCCGAGATCAACCTGCGTGCCGGTGACTACACGAACATGGGACTGGCAAGGGAGAAGAGCCTGCCGGTGGTGCTCGTCGGGGACATTGACCGCGGCGGAGTGCTCGCCAGCCTCTTCGGCACCTGGGCGCTGCTCGACGACGCGGACCGTTCCCTGCTGGCCGGGTACGTCATCAACAAATTCCGCGGTGATGAGTCCGTTCTCGCTCCCGGTCTGGAGGAGATCACTCGTCGCACCGGAATGCCGAGTTTTGGGGTGCTGCCCTGGGTCCCCGAGGTGTGGCTCGACGGTGAGGATGCGTTGGAGGTGGGACGCTGGCGTCACGACGGGAACTCCGTTTCCACCGACGATCTGCGGGTTGCCGTCGTCCGGCTGCCGAGAATCTCCAACGCCACCGATGTCGACGCCATGGCCGCCGAGGCCGGGGTCGACGTCCAGGTGACGACCAACCCCAACACCTGCGAACTGGCCGACGTCCTCGTCCTGCCCGGATCGCGGTCCACCGTGCGTGATCTGGAGTGGCTGAGGTCCACCGGAATCGCTGAGGTCGTGGCCCGCCGTGCCCGTCAAGGTCGCACTGTGCTGGGCATTTGTGGCGGCTACCAGATGCTCACCCGCCTCATCCTCGACCCCGAGGGTCAGGAATCGCCGACCGAGCGAACCGAGGGACTCGGGCTGCTGCCGGTTGAGGTGGCCTTCGGTGCCGACAAGACCCTGGCCATCCCGAGCGGATCCTGGCGGGGGATCGAGGTCGGCGGCTACGAGATCCATCACGGCCGAATGGATGTCGACCTGTCGGCGGGGGAGCCCTTCCTCGACGGAGTCCGCGTCGGAAGTGTCTGGGGGACGATGTGGCATGGTGCCTTCGAATGTGACGATTTCCGGCGCGCCTGGCTGGCCGAGGCTGCCGAGCATGCCGGATCGGCGTGGCGCCCGGTGGAGGGTGCCATCGGGTATGGGCAGCGCCGCGAGCAGATGATCGACGTGCTGGCCGACGCCGTCGAGGAGCATCTCGGTCTTGACCGTCTGTTCTCCCTGGCAGGCGGGAGCTGACCCCGGCCGTGTCGTGGTGTGGTGCCACGATGTGGGAGGATCGATACAACGACCGATCTCGAGGAAGCCGGTGTGAGTCCGGCGCGGTCCCGCCACTGTGACCATCGCCGCGGTGATGGCAGCCAGACACTCGAACGGTTCGTTGCGCACGTCATCGGGCGAGGACACCTGAGGAGGCCGTCATGACCTATGCCCCTGTACATCCTGACCACAAATCGGGACGAACCCTCATCGGGGTCGGAGTGGGGCCGGGTGACCCAGAGCTGGTCACCCTGAGAACCGTGCGCATCCTGCGCGAGGCTGATGCCATCCTCGTGCCCTACACCGAGGCCACCACCGACGGGCCCGGACGTGCCGAGACCATCATCACTGCCGTCGCCCCGGAGATCGTCGAGCGCATCAAGCGCATCCCCTTCTCCATGCGGGAGAGGTCTGGTGTCGGCGAGAAGCGCAGGGCCTCCTGGCAGGTATCCGCCGATGCGGCGATCACGGCCTTCGACGAAGGGGCTCGCACTGTCGCCCTGGCCACCGTCGGCGATCCGACGGTCTTTTCCACCTTCACCTACCTGCGCGCCAACGTCGAGGAGAGACTCCCCGACGTCAGCGTCGAGCTGAGCCCAGGTATCACCGCCATGCAGGCCCTGTCGGCGGCGTCCGGGCGCCCGCTGGTGGAGGGCAAGGAGGTCCTGGCCCTCGTCCCGGCCACTGTCGGGATGGAAAAACTTGGCCAGGTCCTCGACCTCGTCGACTCAGTGGCGATTTACAAGGGGGGACGCAAACTCCCAGACGTTGTCGAGCAGCTGCGGCAGCGGGATCGTCAGGCTGTCATCGGCACCGACGTCACGCTGGAGTCCGAGCAGATCGTCACCCTCGGTGAGGTCGCTGATACTCAGGCTCTGCCGTACTTCTCGACCGTCCTCACCACTCCAGAGCGCACCATCACGGGAGGAAAACTGTGAACGAACCTCAAGCTGCACGACCCACTCAGCACGCCTCTGAGAGGGCCTTGGAGGATCTGGACCACAACGCCATCGAGCCGCCTCCGGTACCGCGGCGGGAGATCCCCGAGGGAGCAGGCAGGGTCGTTTTCGTCGGTGCCGGACCGGGCGCTCCGGACCTGGTGAGTCTGCGCGGAGCCCGTGTCATCGAGACCGCTGACATCATCATCTGGGCCTCCAGCCTCGTTCACCCCGACATGGTGGCCCGTCACAAGGCGGGAGCCGAGCTCATTGACTCCGCCTCCATCCCGCTGGAGGACCTCGAGCCCCTCTACACCCGCGCCCGTGACGAGGGGCTGGTGGTGGCGAGGGTCCACACCGGTGACCCGTCCATCTATGGCGCCACCGCCGAGCAGCGCGACCTGTGTCGTCGCATCGGTATCGACTTCGAGACCATCCCGGGCATCTCGGCCTTCTCGGCCGCTGCCGCCCGGATGGACGTCGAGATCACCGTCCCAGAGGTATCCCAGTCACTCGTCCTCACCCGACTGGAGGGCGGGCGGACCCCCATGCCCGACGGGGAAACCGTCGCCTCCTTCGCCCGTCACGGTGCGACAATGGCGATCTACCTTTCCGCGGCCCGTAACAAGGCTCTTCAGGATGCCCTGCTGGAGGGAGGCTACCTGCCCGAGACTCCCTGCATCATCGGGTACGCGGTCAGCTGGCCCGAGGAAATCATGTTCCGCTGCGACCTGGCCCACCTCTCGGAGACGATGCGCAACCACAAGCTGTGGAAGCACGCCGTCGTCCTCGTCGGACCGGCCCTGGCAGAGGGTCCGATCAAGACTCGCAGCCACCTCTACCACCCCGGTTTCCGTCACGAATACCGCGGAGCTGACGCCCAGGCCCACGCTGACCTCAAGGCCCACGGCACTCGCGGCGTCTACGACCAGAACCCCACGAACTCCGACACGAAGGACAATTCATGATTCGCGTCCACGGATATCTCGGTACCATTTCCGACTCCTTGCGCCAGGAGGTCGCCGATGCTGACCTCGTCGTCGGAGGTCAGCGTCACCTTGACGCCCTCGACGTTCCCGACGAGAAGCGTCAGAAGCTCGGCCTCATCGGCCCTGCCGTCGAGCGAGTTCAGTCCCTGCCCGACGACGCCAACATCGTTGTCATCGCCTCCGGTGACCCGCTTTTCTTCGGTGTGGTGCGACGTATCCGCCAGGCCGGTCTCAAGGTCGAGGTCGTGACGGCCCCGACCTCCTTGCAGGCTGCTTTCGCCGCCGTGGCCCTGCCCTGGGACGACGCCCAGTTCGTCTCCTCACACTCCAAGGACATCGAGACCGCCATCCGGCTTGCCAAGATCCATCCCAAGGTGGGCGTGCTGACAGCCCCCAACCGAGGCCTGGCGGAATTGGTCGACGGGCTCGCGGGTCGCGGCAAAACCTTCGTCCTCGCTGAGAAGATCGGTGAGGAGGGCCAGCGGGTGCGTGTCCTCGACGAGGAAGCAGCCAGGGCCGTCATTGCTGACGCGGACATCCTCAGCCCCAACGTCGTGCTGGTCCTCGAGCATCATCCGGACTCCCCGGCGGCCCTGGGCATCAACCCGGAGCTGGCCGGTGACGTCAACGTCAATGCTCCCGAGGCCCCCCAGCCCGGCGCCGACACCAACCCGGACGGCTCGGACCGTGACCCGATCATCGGACAGATCATCAATTCCGACGCCGCGGCGGCCCACGCCGAGGCCATCGACCACGTGCTCAAGCGCGAGACCAAGAAGTACGTCGGACCGTCCCGCACCGGGCTGGCGGCGGCCTGGGGCGAGTGCGACCTCATCGTCTCCCACCTGGCCCTGGGTGCCACGACGCGCATCATCGCCCCGCTGCTGGAGTCCAAGAAGACCGACCCGGGTGTGGTCGTCGTCGACGAGGCCGGCCGTTTCGCCATCCCATTGGTGGGTGGCCACGTCGGTGGGGCCAACGAGCTCTCCCGCACCATCGCCGAGGCTCTCGGCGGCACCGCCGTCGTGTCCACCGCCACCGACTCCCTCGGTGTCCCGGCCCTCGATCAGCTCGGTTGGGCCTACGAGGGTGACGTCGCCGGGGTGACCGGATCGATCATCGCCGGACTCCCGGTGCTGGTCATCCGCGAACAGCCCTGGCCGCTGCCCCCACTGCCCAAGAACGTCACCGAGGATGCTGAATCCCCGGTCGCCCGAATCATCGTCTCCGAGCGGGTCGCAGAGCGAATTCGGACTGACCATGGTGACGACCTGCCCACCGTCGTCCTGCACCCGAACTGCCTGGTCGTCGGGATGGGATGTAACAAGGGCACCGAGGTCGAACCGCTGCGAGAGCTTCTCGAGAAGACCCTCGCTGACAACGGTCTGGCTCTTGGATCGGTCACTCGTCTGGTCTCCCACGAGGTCAAGGCCGGTGAGCTCGGTCTCGTGAAGCTGGCGAATCAGCTCGGCGTCGAGTACCGCACCGAGTCCGCGGAGGAGCTGGCCGCCCAGGATGTCCCGACTCCCTCCGACGTCGTCGCCCGCGAGGTCGGCACACCGAGTGTCAGCGAGGCTGCCGTGCTGTGCCAGGGAGCCGAGCTGCTGGTCCACAAGACCAAGACTCCCGAGGCCACCTGCGCAGTCGGTCGCATCCCGGCTCGGGGTCACCTCTCGGTCGTCGGCCTCGGGCCCGGCTCGCGAGATCTTCTCACCCCGCGCGCCGTCGATGCCATCCGCAATGCCACCTTCATAGCGGGTTATGCCCCCTACGTCCGTCAGATCCGCGACCTGGTGCGTCCGGGTGCCACAATCCTGGCCACCAAGATGGGCACCGAGGAGGAGCGCACCCAGGCGGCCATTGACGCGACCCGCGACGGTCGCAACGTGGCTTTCGTGTGCGGCGGCGACCCGGCCATCTATGCCATGGCCTCCCCGACCCTGGAGATGGGCACCGATGGCATCGACGTCGAGATCGTTCCCGGTGTCACCGCCGAGCTCGCCATCTCGGCGATCCTCGGTGCTCCGCTGGGCCATGATCACGCCACGATCAGTCTCTCGGACCTGCACACCGACTGGGATCTCATCCTCAAGAGGGTGAGAGCGGCTGCCGAGGGGGATCTCGTCACCACCTTCTACAACCCGCGTTCACGTACCCGAACCCATCAGCTCCCCGACGCCCTGGCGATCATGGCTGAGCACCGTCCGCCGTCCACCCCGGTGGCGATCGTCTCCCATGCCGAGCGTCGTCAGCAGGAGGTGATCATGTCCACCCTCGAGGAGTTCAAGCCCGAATGGGTCGGCATGACGACCCTTGTCGTCGTGGGTTCGACGACGACCAAGTACGTGAGCTCCGGAGACGGACGACGCCTCATGGTCACCCCACGTGACTACCACTGGATGGACGGCCACGTCACCGGTGAGGCTCGCAAGAACTACACGCACAAGGACCTGCCCAAGGCTGACGAGAAGACCTACCTGTCCAAGCCGCCGGTCCACTCGACCCGCATGTCCGGGTCCGAGAAGAACGCCGAGACGAAGGAGTCGAAATGACCGATCCACTCACCAGTGGGACCCCGCTGGTCATCGCAGCACATGGCACCCGTGACGAGTCCGGCGTGGCCGAGTGTCGCGCCCTGGCCGAGCGCATCGCCGGCAAACTGCCCGGCATCCCGGTCGAGCTGGGGTTCGTCGAGCTCGCCGAGCCCGGCATCCCGGACGCCGTCCGTGCCGCCGTCGCCCAGACACCGGAGGTTCCCGAGGGCGCTGACGGTGACGAGGACCCGGCAGCCGCCGTCGTCGTTCCGTTGATGTTCAACACCGGCGGTCACGTCCGGGAGGACATTCCAGAGGCCATCGACGAGGGCCGTGGGGACGCACGCGTCATGTATTCCGCCCCATTGCTGCCGGACGTGCGGATGCGCAAGGCCCTCAACCGTCGTCTCGCTGAGACCCTCGCTGCCGGTGAGGGACGCGAGGAGTGGCGTTCCCGCGACACGGCCGTGGTGTTGGTGGGACGCGGAGCTCTCGTGCCCGATGCCAACGCTTCCCACTACACCTTGACGAGGATGTTCTGGGAGGAGAACGACCTTGACCGGGTTGAACCGGCCTTCATCCAGGTGACCCGTCCGTCGGTTCCCGAGGCCCTCTCCGCCCTGGCTGCCCAGGGTGCCGATCAGATCGTCGTGCAGGGCAATTTCCTCTTCCCGGGGCTGCTGCACGTGTGGATGACCGAGCAGGTGGAGGCCTGGCAGGCCAGCCATCCCGGAGTCGAAATCCGCATCGCCCCGGTCATCGGTGACTGTGACGAGGTCGCTGACGTCGTCGTCGATCGCTACCGAGAACCCCTTGACGAGGTGGGCCTGGGGGAGGGAGCCCCGGTTTACATGACGGGTCTGCGTCTGCAGGGCCGCAAGGTTCTGGTCGTCGGTGCCGGGCACGTTGCCGAACGCCGCGTCGTGAGGCTGCTCGAGGCCGGGGCCGAGGTCCACGTCGTCGCCCCGAACTCCGGTATCCAGCTCACGCGGATGTCCCGCAAGGGATTGGTGGACCTGGAGCGTCGCGCCTTCCAGGTCGAGGATCTTGACGGCGTCTGGTTCGTCCAGGCCCTCACCAACGATCCTGAGGTGAACGCCTTGGTGGCCGAGGAGGCCGATAAGCGCGGCGTCTTCTGTGTGCGTGGTGACAAGGGACGCAAGGGCAGTGCCTTCACCCCGGCCACCGAGAGGGCTGGTGGCATGACGGTCAGCGTCGTCGGCGACCGTACCCCGCGTCGCTCCGCCAAGCTGCGTGACGAGGTGCTGCGAGCCTTGCAGGGCTGAATCTGTCGAGGAGGGATTCCCCGACGATGACGGTTCAGGGCTTTCCTGCCTATCATCGTCGGGTGATCTCCCATGACCTACATGCCCTGGGCTTCGACGCCCCCGATCTCGACGTCCTCGTCAATTCCGCGGCTGAGGCTGGTGCTGTCGGGGTGGAGGACGTCGGAGGGTTCGACCTGCTGGCTGCTTACACCGATCCGTCCGGGGCGCGGCTGGCGCTCATGAAGCAGAAGGATCGCGACGAGATCGAGACGATGGCCTCCCTCGTCGCCCCGACGACTCACCCCGCCGATCTGGTGCGGTTCAGCTCGACGGTGGCACTGGTCGACATCTACTCCCACGCCAACTTGGCATCCATGCTCACCGGGGAGTCGGTGCTCAAGCTGCCCGCCGCCAACCGCAAGCACCTGGCGCGCTTCCTGGCCAATGTTGACGACCCGGTTGAGATACCGCTGTGCCCCGAACCCGGTGACGACACCCCACGCTTCATCGAGCATCTGAGGGTGGGCGCCGTCGCCAATCAGATGCTGCGGGTTTTCGAGTCCGAGGAGGAGTACGGACGCTCTCACGAGGGGTCTCTGGGCGGTACCGGTGATCTGCAGTTCGCCGCCGGAACCCTGATCAGCCCGTGGCTGATGGAGATCAATGCCGGTCGCGCCACTCGCGGGGAGGCCAGCGCCGTCGCCGAGATGACGATGGTCTGCAAGCGGGTCGAGAAGCGCGCCAATGCGCTCACCGGCGTCGACTGGTACCGGATCGTCGGCGATACCTCGATCCCGATGACCCTGGCCGCCCCGGCGAACCTGCCGAGGGTTCCCCATGAGGGGTCGGTCATCTCGGGTCAGGTCGTCCCGGTGGTATCGCTGGGAACCTGGGAGGGTGAATCCTTCTGGGGCTGAGGCCGTGTGCCGGTCCCCCATGTGGCTGGCCCGTACGGTCAGCGATATTCCGTCCCCGTGGCACCCCCCAAGCGTTGGGGGTGAGCCAGCTGCAGGCGCCCCCGTTTCCCGACGGTGTCTGTTCTGGTGCCCAGCTCCACGCCGTTCACATGTGTTCCAGGCCTGGCGGGTGGGTCGCCAGACTGCAACTCACACTGCAAGTGTTGCAGTGTGAGTGAAAGTGTGGATGGTTCAGCATACGGTATGGATTCGGTAGCAGGTCGTCCGGGCACCTTGGCGGCCATCCATGACGACGAGTCTTTCCTTGAGCGGCAACGCCAGAGCGTAACGCACCTGACCAGTTGTCAGTCCCGCGTAGTCTGCAAGTTCGTGGATCGTCAGTGCTCTCCCCTGCGACGAGTGTAGCGAGTACGTGCTCCTCGTTGCGGGTTGGGACCGAAGATCTTTGGGGCCCGGTGAGGGCCTCGCTGTCTTCGCTTCGTAGTCGTCATGTTGACGCCACATGAGCGCCGGGTAGTGCCCCTGCGGATAGTCACCCAGGGCATACAGTCCTGCCAACGTTGGTTCTCCCTGATGCTGTCAGCATGTTCGTCATCCGCAGGATTCGCTCGTCAGCATGGTCGCGCAATCGTCGGTCACTGGTGCGTACTGTCGTCAGATACGACTCCACCAGCTCAGGTTCCAGGTCGTCAACGACACGTCCCCTGGCAGCGGCCAAGTCGTAGTCGATCTGTTCGTCCACATGGAGAACCTCCACCTGTCTGCCGTCAATGGTGAATGTCTGAAAATCCAGATGCGGTGATGCTTGGACGGCATCCCTGGCCTGTGTTGCGATACCCGCCTCCGTTGTTGCGATGTCCTTGACGCCCACCACGTCGAACCGACCGTTTGCTTCGTCCACCCCGAGGATGACTGTGCCGCCATTGGGCATGTTCGCGAATAGCGTCTCCGCCATCTTTGGCACGTTGCCCGATGTTCGTTACTTGCACTGTTGTTTGCAGTGTAAGTGAGAGTGTGCGCGGGCCCGGGTGAGGTGGTGGTCCGGTCTGCCGAGCGGGTCGTGGTCCAGCGACCCCGTGGCAGATGTGCCAGGGATCGTGGGGTTCGCCACCTGGCGTGGCACGAGGTGCCTTGCCGAACCGAAATACCGCACTGAATCATCCGCCGCCCCGCTGTGTTGGCTCATGTTGTCTCAACATGCCAGCCAGTTGTCTCCCCAATCGTGAGGGGACGTCAGATCCATCGAAAATGTGTGCGCACTCCTCGTCGCTGAGCTTGATCATAACTTTTCAGTCATAAAGTTATACTCAATGTCTGGACTGGATGCCTGGTTAAAAGTTTCTGGGCACAAACTTGTAGCTGGAAGTGGACTGCTCACATGGGAACAACTTTCGGGCCAGACCCGATTGCAGTTGAGATCGACGCTGCGCTGGAGCACTTGGACGCAGGGCACCGGGTCCCGGAATGCAAGTATCTTGACTTCAAGGAGGATTCCAGTCGACGAGGCAAGCACGGTGAGTTGCTACTGGGTCGACGTGAGGATGAACGAGCCGCTGAGCAGCTTGCCGGTGAAGCCGCGTGCATGGCCAACACCCCTGGGGGTGGTGCTCTGATCGTCGGAGTCAATGACAAGGATGATGGACCATTGCTCATCGGTACATCCTTGGATACCGAGTGGTTGCGGAGGAAGATCTATGAGCACACCTCTCGCGCGTTGACTGTTGACGTCCGAGAAGTCCACGTTCACGATGCCAGGTTGTTGATCGTCAGATCACCCACCGCGCTGGAACCGATCAAGGTCAAGGGAAAGATCCGCTGGCGGATTGGTGATCATTGCGAGGAGATCGACGCAACGTCATGGCACCACCGCCATCAGTACTCTATCCGCTACGACTGGTCGGCGCAGTTCTCAAACGTGAGCCTGGAGGAAGTGCGACCTGCTGCCCTTGACGCAGCACGCGCCTTCCTCCAAGCCAGCACCGACGAGGCGGCGGTGGAATTGGCCAACTGTACGAGTCGTGAGTTGCTGTCCCGGTTGAACGCCATTGATGGTGAGGGCAAGCTCACCAATGCTGCTGCTCTGGTCTTTGTGGGGCGTCCCGAGCCATGCCTTGACTACATACGTCGTGACATGCCCGGTCAGGACAGCGGTGACCGAGTACGTATTGGTGGGGTATCACTGCTTGAGCAGCTCCAACGGGTGTTCGCCGTCGCGCGGGCGTACAACCCTTTATCGCATGTGTCTTCGGGACTTGTCGAGGGGCAGGTCCGCCAGCTGCCGGAACGTGCCATTCGTGAGGCCATCGTCAATGGGTTGGCTCATCGTGAATGGGGGCTGCCCGATGCAACGCTCATCGAGCACAATGGAGCCGTCTTGCGAGTTACCAGCCCCGGAGGATTCTTCGGAGGTGTGACGGCTGAGAACATCATCACCCACCCATCGACGTCCAGAAACGTTGCTCTCACTGAGCTCTTGGCATCACTTCGAATTGCAGAACGTGAAGGTATCGGAGTTGACCGTATGGTTGGTGATTTGCTTCGCCGGGGGCTTCGCATGCCGACCATTCGGGAAATTGACGGTCCCTATGTGGTGACGACGCTTTCCGGTGTCGATCCTGACGTGGCATGGACATCGTGGCTCACTGGTATGGATGTTCCCGAGCTCATGCAAAATCTCCGCACTTTGATGGTTATGCGTTTCCTCACTGATCATCTCTGGATCGACGAGGACATTCTTGCTCCCTACCTGCAAGTCCCCGTCGAGGAAGTTCACGAAACTCTTGAGCTTCTACGGCAGACGGAGTGTGATGGCGAACCCTTGCTGAAGCCCATCCGCGGCGTTCCCGACGAAGCCCTCCCCGCGTTTACCCTCTCCAAGAGAGCAAACAAGCAGCTGGACATGGAATATGCGAATCGCGGTTTGAAGCGTTCAGTGCCTAGTAGAGCAGTGACGGCTCGTCAATATGCCCGGCATCGAGGGCGTATCAGTACGACAGAATTGGGCGTCATCCTGGATGTGTGGGCTTCCAACGTCGGACAGGTCCTCAAGGATCTCATGGCTGACGGAGTACTGCAGCCTTCGTCAGAGGCAATGGCAGGTCGCGGATTTCACTACCTGTGGACAGGTGACGAGGCATCCTGACTTTTTCAGTCCTTATGATCCATCTCGCCAAGTTCCTGGTCAGGCAGAGCGTGTTCCGATACACCGGAAAGCTAAGTGCACTTCCCCTTTCGGGGCGGTGGAGCACAACTTTTTGACCGAAAGATTGTACTTGCACCCTCGGATTGGGTGTCTGGGTGCAGTCTTCGAGGCTGCTCCCTGTGGTTCTGGCTGCTGAACCAGTCGAGAAAATTGTGCTTACCCTCGCGCTTGTGCTGTTGAGCAGAATTTTTCAGCCACAAAGTTGTACTCCAGGCATGAAGCGGCGGCGGGAGCACAACTTTTCGCAGTGTGGGGAGCTCTGCGCGGTATGGAGATCCTGTCGGTGGCGGTGTTGTGGTCCGTTCGTCTCTGTGGCAGATGTGTCAGGAGTCGTGGTGTCTGTCACCTGGTGTGGCACGAGGTACCTTGCCGAACTGAATTACCACGCGGGTGCGAAGTACCCCGTCGATTGCGCTCGGTGGGTTCCGAGGCGTGTGCCGCACGCGATCCGGCATGTCTGTGACAAGGGGCTGGCGGACGGCACGTCGCGAAGTGCGTGTCACAGGTGCTAGCCTGCCTCGCATACATGGTGCGGCCCCGATGAGGCCGCAGTGAATCCGGTGAGAATCCGGGACTGTTGCGCAGCGGTGACGGTGACGACGTCGGCAAGACCACTGGGAGTGATCCTGGGAAGGGCCGACCGAGAGTGATCCGAAGTCCGAAGACCCCATGTATGACTTGTGTCGTTCGGGCCTCGCATCAAGGTCCTCGCACCCAGAAGGAACAGCTATGCCTTCCTCGAGACGGTCGGCCGAGCGTGACCGCCGGTTGCCGGTGGCACCCCTGGTGATCATCCTCGTCGTGCTCATCGTCGTCAGCGCCGTCGTCTCGCTGACCATTGGTTCGGAACCATTGCCAATGCGTGGCGTTCTTGACACGGTTGGTGCCAGGATCACTGGTGAGCCGGGCCCCGACCCGACGATCGATGTCATCGTCTGGGACCTGCGTGCCCCCAGGGCACTGCTGGCGATCATCGTCGGAGCCGGACTCGCCCTGGCCGGAAGCGGTATGCAGACCCTGGTGCGCAACCCGCTTGCCGACCCCTACCTGCTGGGTGTCTCGGCCGGTGCGAGTGTGGGGGCCACCGCGGTCATCGCCCTGGGGATGTTTGCCTCCTGGGGCCCTCACCGGCTCACCATCGGAGCCTTGGTGGGGGCATTGGGCGCCGCCGGTCTGGTGTACCTCATCTCCATGGCCCAGGGCGGCATGACGCCGCTGCGGCTGGTGCTCTCGGGCGTCGTGCTCTCTGCGGCATTCTCGGCACTGGCGAGTTTCCTCGTCTTCCGCAGCTCGGACCCGCGCGCGGCGCAGTCGGTGCTGTACTGGATGCTGGGATCGGTGTCCGGTGCCACTTGGGACAGTTTGTGGGTGGCAGCCATCGTCACCGCTCTGTCCGTGGTGCTCATGATCGCCTTCTCGGGTTGGCTCGATGCCCTGGCGGCTGGCACCGACGTCGCTCGATCCCTCGGCATCCCCGACACCAGGGTGCGTAAGGCGTTGTTCGTCGGCAACTCGGTACTCGTCGGGGTGCTCGTGGCGGTCTCGGGCGGCATCGGATTCGTCGGACTCGTCATTCCGCACATGTCACGGCTGCTCGTGGGAGCCAGTCACCGGTCGATGCTGCCTGTCGCCGCCGCCATCGGCAGTCTCTTCCTGCTGTGGGTGGACGTCGGCGCCCGCGTCATCGCGGCACCACAGGAGGTGCCTCTCGGCGTCGTCACCGGGTTCATCGGCGCTCCCATCTTCCTGTACCTCATGGGGCGCAGTCAGTACCGATTCTCGAGTGAGTCATGACACGTCTCGAAGTTCGCAACGTCCAGTGCCGCATCAACGACCGCGTCATCGTCGACGACGTCAGCTTCATCGCCGAGCCGGGGAAGCTCACCGCCATCGTCGGCGTCAACGGAGTCGGCAAGTCGACTCTGCTGCGATCCATCGCCGGGGTGCGTCAGTTCAATTCCGGCGACGTCCTGCTCGACGGCACCTCCGTCACCGACTACACCCCCATGAAACGTGCTCGGCTCATGGCCTTCGTCGGGCAGGAGGAGTCGCCATCGCCAGACCTCCTGCTGGGTGAGATGGTTGCGCTGGGACGCACTCCGCATCGCAAGCCGTGGCAGGTGGGGCAGCGTTCCGAGCGAAGGATCATCCGGGATTCCCTGGCCCTGGTCGGACTTGACCACCTCATCGATCGTCGCTGCGACCACCTGTCCGGCGGTGAACGGCGTCGCGCCGTCATCGCCCGTGGCCTGGCCCAGGGTGCAGACCTCATCATGCTCGACGAGCCGACCAATCACCTCGACGTGCGCCACCAACTCATGCTGCTGGACACGCTGCGCGCCAGCGGTCGGACGGTGGTCGCCACCATCCACGACCTGGGCATGGCCGCAGCCCACTTCGACCACGTCGTCGTCCTGGCGGATGGCGGAGTGCTCTCTGCAGGTCCGGCCCATGAGGCGCTCAGCCCATCGAACGTCGCGACGGCATTCCACGTCGTCGCACACCATGTCACCACCCCCGATGGCAGCCAGGAGCTCGTGTGCACTGCGCCGCTGCCTGAACTCAGCAGAGAGGAAAACTGAAATGTCCACCAAATTCCTACCCGTCGTCATGGCCGCCTGTCTGGCCGTGGGACTCACCGCCTGCGGCAGTGGGGCCACTCCCAAGAGCGGCGACTCCGCCAAGGACTCCAGCGAAGTCACCGTGACCAACTGTGGCAAGAAGGTCACCTATCCCAGGAATGCCGAACGCCTCTACGTCAATGACGGCAGCATCATCGCCACGACGCTGAGTGCCGGGGCACGCAAACAGATCGCCGCAGTGAGCTCGATGGGCCGGGACAAGGAGATTCTCACCGCGAAGTATGGCGCTTCCACCATCAATGGCCTGCACGAGGCTGTCAAGGGTTACATGACGCTCGAGTCGATCATCGCCAACAAGCCCGACGTCGTCGTCGCCGGCTGGGACTACGGATTCTCCGAGGCGAACAACCTCACTCCCGACACTCTGCACGGCAAGGGCATCAACAGCTATCTGCTCACTGAGTCCTGCCGACAGAAGGACGGCCAGAACGCCCGCGGCGTCATGGACCCTTGGAATGCGGTGCGTACCGACATCACCAATCTCGCCACCCTCACTGGGCACGAGGACACCGGCAAGAAGGCCGTGAAGGACATGGATGATCGTCTCGATGCCCTTCAGAAGGCTCCGAAGGCCAAGAAGACCCCGACGGTGCTGCTCTTCGACTCCGCCAAGGACACCGTCTTCACCAGCGGAAGCAAGGGCGGCCCCCAAGCCATCATCAACGCGGCGGGTGCGCAGAACGGCGCCCATGACGTCAATGACACCTGGGTGCGCATCGGCTGGGAGAAGGTGGCGAAGATGAACCCGGACGCCATCGCCTTCGTCGACTACGACGCTCAGCCTTACAGCGAGAAGATCAAGATCTTGGAATCGAATCCGGCGACCAAGAACCTGGATGCGGTGAAGAAGAAGCGCTACCTCAACCTTCCCTACGCCATGTGGACCTCTGGTCCGCTCAACATCGATGCCGCCGAGCACCTGAGGGTCAGCCTGGAGAAGTGGGGGTTGGAACCCCAGTCGTCGATCAAACCCCAGCTGAAGATTCCGGCCTCCGTGCCCGGGCACGAGGGCTGAGAGGTAGCTGCGCCGCTTCGGTACCCCTTGGCTTCACAGGTGCGGTGTCTGTGACGTTGACGTGGTTGTCGTTGACCATGACGACGGCGAGCAGGGGTGCAGATCTCCGGACAGGCGAGCTACGGAGCCTGGCTGGGATGGTGAGATGCGGCTGCTGGGCGACGCCGGTTTCAGCCCCACTGCGATGCTCTGGCGAGGGGCTTCTCAGCGATGGTTGTTGGTCAGCTCGTCGGTCGATGCAATGGCGTTGACGGCGGCCACTGCGATCGCTGAGCCGCCACGTCGTCCCAACAAGGTGAGGTATTCCAAGTCCAGGGGCGAGTCGACAAGGGCTTGCTTGGACTCGGCTGCACCGACGAACCCGACAGGGATGCCGACGACGGCTGCCGGGCAGGCACCCGTCTCCTCGCACACCTCGAGCACCCGGTACAAGGCGGTGGGGGCGTTGCCGATGGCGACGATGGCCCCGTCGAGCTTGCCCTCCTCGGCCCACAGGTCCACCGCTGCGCAGGTTTTCGTCATGTTCTTGGCCTTGGCGATGTCGGCCAAGCGGGGATCCTTGATGTAACAGATCGTCTCGTTGTCACGGGGCAGACGGGACCGGATGATTCCGGTGGCCGTCATGGAGGAGTCGCACAGGATCGGGGCACCGTTGCCCAAGGCCTTGCGGGCGGCCTTGACCACACCTGGTGTGAAGACGATGTCGTCAGCGATGGCGGGATCCGCAGCAGCGTGAATCATCCGGACGACGACTCCCTCGACGTCGGTGGGGAAGCGATCCAAATTCGCCTCGGAACGAATGATGCGGAAGGACTCGCGGTAGATGTCGGATCCGTTGTTGACGTACTCGTGGGCCACGACGTCCTCCTGACGACGGCGAAAACTGATTCCTCGGAAGCGTAACACTCGCCAATTCCGTCGTGACAGGGCGGAATCACGCTTAGGCAACCCTTGGATGAAACCCCTGAATTGCTGTGTTTCACTGGTCTTAGAACAATTCAAGAACGCCCTGATGACGTGGTTGAAGCCGGGAACCGCCGGCACGGACGCGCCACTGTGAACGATCCCGTGAGGACCGAAAGTCAGATCTGCCATGCACGTCAGGCCTTTCCAGGACGGGACGCGAATCCCGAGAAAGGAGATGACGCCTCATGCACATCGCTGAGGGGATTCTCTCACCTACTCAGTGCGCAGTCTGGTACGCGGCTGCCGCACCATTCGTCATCCATGGCGGCTATCGAGTCGTCAAGGAGGTCAAGGAGCACCCCGAGAACAAGCTCTTGCTCGCCACTGCTGGCGCCTTCACCTTCGTCCTCTCCGCCATCAAGCTTCCCAGTGTCACCGGCTCGTCCTCGCACCCGACGGGAACCGGCGTCGGCGCTGCCCTCTTCAAACCACCGGTCATGGCATTCCTCGGGATGATCGTGTTGATCTTCCAGGCCTTGCTGCTGGCTCACGGTGGCATGTCCACACTGGGGGCCAATACCTTCTCGATGGGCATCGCCGGGCCGTGGGCCGGTTACGCCTTCTACAAACTCACCAAGAAACTCCACGGATCCGACGCGTTGGCAATCTTCCTGTGCATGGTCTTCGCCGACTTCATCACCTACGTCGTCACGAGCTTCCAGCTCGCCTTCGCCTTCCCGGATCCCACCGGTGGCGTCTGGGGAGCTGCTGGAAAGTTTCTCGGCATCTTCGCCATCACCCAAATTCCGCTAGCCCTCATTGAGGGGTTCATCGGCATCTTGCTGTTCCGTTTCCTTGCCAAGGTCGCAACCCCGCAGCTCCAGCAGCTCGGCGTCCTCGGTAACAGTCAGGAGGTGGCTCATGCCTGAGAGCACCGTAACCAAGACCCGTCAGGACAATTCTCTGACCGGACAGAGCAAGTGGGTAACCCCCGTCATCATCGTCCTCGTGGTGGCCCTGTTCGTCATCAGCATGGTACTGGGTGGCAAGAAGACCAGCGGCGACGAGGAAGGATTCGGGGGGACTGACGACGCTGCCGCCGAGGCCGCCGAGCAAGCCGGTGCCAAGAAATGGATCGAGCCGATCTTCGAGCCGAACTCGGGTGAGGTCGAGTCCGGTCTGTTCGCCATGCAGGCTGCCCTGGGTGCCGGCATTGCCGGGTACGCGTTGGGCCGCATGTCCGGCAAGAAGAAGGGTCGTGAGGAGGCCGAGCACGCCTCTGACCTGCACAGTGTCGACGACGTGCCCGAGGCCGCCGTCACCTCGTCGGAATCCACTGCGACTGCCAAGTCATGACAATCACCTCTCTCGACGACGCCGCCTGGGATTCCCCCTGGCGGCGTCGTCCGGTTGGTGAGAAGGTCGCCCTATCAGCATCCTTGCTCCTGACCGCTCTGTGTACCCCGTCGATGGAGTCATCGTCGTGGGTGAGCCCGGTCGTCGGCTCCGGCATCTGGCCCGGGGCGCTACTCGCCGGGATCATCAGCGTCATCGTCATCCTCGGCCCGGCGCGCATCCGGGGGCGAGTGCTGTGGCAAGCCATGGCCGCCCCGATCGTCTTCCTGGTGGTCGGCGGGATCTCGGTCCTCATCAGCCTTGGGTCGTCCCCCATCGGGACAGTCTGGTGGCATGCCGGGGTGTTCAGCATCGGGCCGGTCACCACCGCCCAGGCGATGTCACTGATTGAACATGGCGTCTGCGGCACCCTCACCCTCATGGTGCTGGCCGTCACCACCCCCATGGTCGATCTGCTCACGTGGTTGCGGAAGTTCCACATCCCTGACCCGTTGCTCGAGATCGCCTCCCTGACCTACCGGCTCATCTTCGTGCTGCTCGACACCGTCGTGACGGCCGGTGAAGCTCAGCACGCCCGCCTCGGCGACGCCCCGGAAGGGAAATTTGGCGGGCTCAACCGGCGCATGAGCAACACCGCAGCGCTGCTCGGATCGGTCGGAATTCGAGCCTGGACGAGGGCCAACCGCCTCAACGACGGCCTGGTCAACCGCGGATTCGAGTCCGCACTGGTGACCCTGCCCGTCAAACGCGTCGGATCAGCGCGGTTCAAGATCATCGTCGTCACCGTCATCGCCGCAGTCTGGGCGATCAGCTGGTCGACGACCGGAAGGATTTTCAGATGAGTGACGAAGCCCTGTTGTCGACCGAGCACCTGTACGCCACTCACCCTGGCCGGCCCATGGTGCTCACCGACGTCAACGTGTCCTTCCGCGCTGGAGTTCGGGTGGCGATTCTGGGAGCAAACGGATCGGGCAAGACGACGCTGATGCGTTGCTTGTCGGGCTCCCTCAAGCCCGTCAAGGGCAAGGTCAAGAGAGGTGACACCGTGCTCGGTCACGGGCGCACCCAGCTTCGTGAGCACCGTCGGGCGGTTCAGCTCGTCCTTCAGGACCCCGACGACCAACTCTTCAGCGCTGACGTGAGCCAGGACGTCTCCTTCGGCCCGATGAACATGGGGCTGGACGTGGCGGAGGTGCGCGACCGCGTCGCCGAGGCCCTGCAGCTACTCGGGGCCAGCCATCTTGCCGAGCGTGCCACGCACCAGCTGTCCTACGGCGAACGCAAGAGGATTGCTGTCGCCGGTGCCGTCGCCATGCGCCCGGATCTGCTTCTCCTTGACGAGCCCACCGCCGGACTCGACCCGGTCGGCGTCACCAAGATGCTGGAGGCTTTGGACCGTCTGCGCGACCACGGTACGACCGTGGCGATGGCTACCCATGACGTCGACCTGGCCCTGGCCTGGGCTGACGAGGCGCTCATCGTTGTCGACGGGGGAGTGCAGCAGGGGCCGATCGACGAGTTACTCGCAAATGTGACCATGGTGGAGAGGGCCCATCTACACCTGCCTTGGCCCCTCGAACTGGTCCGGCGTCTTGGGATGGATGAGCGTCCCCGAACGATGAGCGAGGTCGTCGCGATCCTGTCACACCTGGCGCCGAGCAGTCCGTGTTGACGTCATCGTTGTGACATCAGCGGCACAAGGCACTCTTGATGGGGCGGCCACAGTGCGGCGGTTCGATGGTCATCATGAACAGGTCAGCGCTGTCGGTTTCGGCAGTGCCACACCATGTGCGTTTCGCTGCCGAGCAGACCTGGGCTGCCTGCCTGCTGGCCTCCCAGATCAGCTGAGTCCAGGGTCAGACAACTGTGCACACTGGGTGGCTCGTCGTCACTCAGTGTGCTGCCAGGTCCACGCCACGACGGTGCGGGCCGGTTTCCAGCCCCGCAGCCGGCCGATGCTGTCGGCGGTCTCGACGCCGAACCTCATGAGGTCACCGCCCAGATCCCGGTGCAAGGACTCCACGAGCATCTCGGCCTCCATCGTCACCCCATGGACGACGAGCCGTCCCCCGATGGGTAGACGTGGTCGACACTGGGTGACGAGAGTTTCCGTCGCACCGCCGCCGATGAAGATGGCATCCGGGTCGGGCAGTCCCTCCGGCAGCCCCTTGGTGAGGTCGGCGTCGATGACCTCGAACTGGCCGGGCAGAGTGAGTTCTGCGGCATTCGTGCGGGCATTGGCGGCCCGTTCTGTCTTGCGCTCCACCCCGATGGCTCGGCAGGTCGGATCGGTGCGACACCACTCGACACCGATCGACCCGGCGCCGGTGCCGAGGTCCCACAGCAGCTGGCCCGGCATGGGTCGCAACGCTGCCAGAGCGACGGCCCTCACCGGATGTTTGGTGATGAGGCCGTCATGGGCGAAGTGCGTCTCGTCGAGGCCAGGCGTGCGTCCGAGGAGGGTGGCGTCAGGATCATGGGTCATGAGGGAAGCTTAGGGCAGTGCCGGGTGAGGACAACCCGACCCGTGTGACACAATCGACGGTGGCCCTCGGGGAGGAATCCGGTGTGAATCCGGAGCGGTCCCGCCACTGTGAGCGCCTCAGCGCGAGCCAGGTCGATCCTGCGGGTCAGGTCACGGAAATCCCGTGACCCGACGGGCGCGGACCCGCAAGGAGGTCGTTCATGCCGCACGCGCGCAGTGGCGCCACACCAGACGACGGGCTGTCCACCAGACAGCGACGGTTACGGCCAGTTCTTGCTGTGAACACCGGCGAGGGCAAGGGCAAGACGACAGCGGCGATGGGTACCGCCCTGCGCGCCTGGAACCAAGGGTGGAGAGTCGGCGTCTTCCAGTTCGTGAAGTCCGGACGATGGCATGTCGGCGAGCAGGACGCCCTGCAAGCTCTCGGGAAACTCCACGAGGAGACCGGTGCCGGCGGTCCCGTCACATGGGAGGTCATGGGGACTGGATGGTCCTGGGCACGCTCCTTCGATGCCGCCGATGACCCCGAGGCCGCTGCCCGCGAGGGGTGGCGACACGTGTCGGAACTCCTGGCCAGCGAGGCGCTTGACTTCTACCTTCTTGACGAGTTCACCTACCCGCTGGACTGGGGATGGCTCGATGTCGACGAGGTCGTCGACACACTGGTCAACCGCCCCGGCACCCAGCACGTCGTCATCACTGGCCGTCGCGCCCCGGCAGCCCTCGTCGAGGTCGCAGACCTCGTCACCGAGATGACCAAGGTCAAGCACCCCTTCGACGCCGGTCAGCGTGGTCAGGCGGGAATCGAATGGTGATGCGCATTCCACGAATCCTCATCGCCGCCCCGGCGTCGGGAGGCGGTAAGACGACCGTCGCGACAGGTCTCATGGCAGCCCTGCGTGCCACCGGCCGGACGGTGGCGCCGTTCAAGGTCGGGCCGGATTACATCGATCCCGGTTACCACTCGATGGCCAGTGGTCGTCCGGGCCGCAACCTGGACTCCGTCATGTGTGGTGACGAGCTCATGGCCCCGCTGCTGGCCCATGGTTTCGTCACCCCCGATGCGGCGGACATTGCGGTCATCGAGGGAGTGATGGGCCTCTTCGACGGCCAGCTCGGGACCGGACGCGGGTCCAGCGCCGAGATCGCCACCTCGATCCAGACCCCGGTGGTCGTGGTCGTCGACACCGCTCATGCGTCCCTCACCCACGCCGCAGTGGTGGCAGGTCTGGCGACGTTTGATCCGAATGTCACGATCGCCGGTGTGATCCTCAACCGGGTCGCCTCTCCTCGTCATGGTGCCGAGGTCGTGCGCGGACTCGACCGACTCGGCATCCCGGTGCTGGGGCGGATTCCGCGCACCGAGTCGATCTTCGTGCCGTCTCGCCACCTGGGCCTGGTCCCGGCGGGGGAGTGGGAGCACTCCGCCTCCAAGGTCGCCGGCCTGGGTGACCTCATCGCCGAACACGTCGATCTCGACGCCGTTATGGACCTGGCCGATTCCGCACCCGACCTCGACGTCGAGCCTTGGGATCCGCGAGCCGCTCTGCAATCAGCTGGCTGGCAAGGCCATTCCTTCGACGAGCCGCCGGTGGTCGGAATCTTCGCGGGGCGAGCCTTCACCTTCCGCTACCCCGAGACCACCGAGATGTTGCGGGCGGCCGGGTTCCGGGTCGTCGACGTCGATCCCCTCACCGATCGACATCTTCCGGACGGCATCCAGGGCCTGTACCTGGGCGGTGGATTCCCGGAGATGCACGCCACGGATTTGGAGGACAACACCGAGCTCGCGGCAGATGTCCGCGCCCATGCCGAGGCCGGGATGCCGATCGTCGCGGAGTGCGCCGGGCTTCTCTACCTCTGCCGCCACCTCGACGGGCGCGACATGGCAGGCGTCCTTCCGATGGACGCGGCGATGGCGACGAGGCTGACGATGGGGTACCGGGTCGCCACCCGCAACTCCATCAGCGTCGTCGGCCACGAATTCCACCGCACCACGACGACGCCATTGGCTGACGTCGACCCGGCTTGGCACATCACCATGCCCGACGGCACCGATCGTGCCGAGGGAGCTCTGGGAGACCCTGCTTCTCTGGGGAGTCCCACCGTTCAGGCCTCCTACCTGCACCTGCACTGGGCCGGTCACCCCTCCCAGGCGGCGTGGTTTGCCCGTGAGGTGGCGAGGTTCCACGAGGGGAGGGGGGCCCAGGACACCGAGCCTGACCTCAATCACCACGGGGACAGCGACATTGCTGACGGTCTGGTCGACCTGGCCGTCAACGTCCGCGTCCTCGAGCCGCCGCAGTGGCTTCGCGACGCAATCACCTCCACCGAGCACGACTGGGCGCGTTATCCTGACGCCGCCCCGGCCCGGGACGCCCTGGCCACCATGCACGGTGTGGGAACCGACATGGTTCTGCCCACTTCCGGAGCAGCCGAGGCCTTCCCCCTCATTGCGACCACGCAGCCGCACCACGCTGCGGTCGTCCATCCTCAGTTCACCGAGCCGGAGGTAGCTCTGAGATCAGCCGGGATTGACGTCGACCGAGTCATCCTCAATGCCTCCGACGGGTTCGCACTGGATCCGGCCCTCGTCCCGGAGGATGCCGACCTCGTCATTGTCGGTAACCCCACGAACCCCACCGGTCGGCTGCACCCGGCGTCCGACCTGCTGACCCTGCGCCGCCCGGATCGGATCCTCGTCGTCGACGAAGCCTTCATGGACGCCACTGACGAGTCCCAGTCCCTCATCGGCAACGACATGGGCGACCTGCTGGTGCTGCGTTCCCTGACGAAGACCTACGGGCTGGCCGGGATCCGTGCCGGATACGTCGTCGGGGATCCGCGACTCATCGCACGTCTGGCGGCTCACCAGACCCCGTGGTCGGTGTCCACCCCGGCCGTCGCGGCCATGGTCTCCTGCACCTCCGAGGAAGCGTCTCGGTTCCGCAACCAGCTGCGCGACGAGATTCCCGCGGCCCGCGCCGACCTCGTCGGACGCCTTCGAGAACTCGGTCTGACCATCGTCGATTCCGAGGCTCCCTTCGTGCTCGTCGACACCTCGTCAATCAGCGGCGAATCGGTGCGTCTTCCTCTGGCTGATCGCGGGTTTGCCGTGAGGCGCGGGGAGACCTTCCCCGGTCTCGATCCCAGCTGGATCAGACTTGCCGTCCGTGACACGAAGACACATGCTGAGCTCGCCCGAGCCATCTCCGATCTGACAGCACACCAACCCAAGGAAAACTGATGTCCTACTCCCCAGAACTCGTTCCCGGCACTGTCACCCTCGTCGGAGGTGGCCCCGGTGATCCCGGGCTGCTGACCGTTGCAGGGCTGGAGGCAGTGCGTCAGGCCGACGTCATCCTCCATGACCGTCTCGCTCCGGTCGTCGTCATGGACGAGAATCCCGACGCCGAGAAGATCCCGGTCGGCAAGGTGCCGCGCGGGCCCTACGTCCCGCAGGAGCGCACCAACGAGCTGCTCATCGAGCATGCCAGGGCCGGGCGAAAGGTGGTGCGCCTCAAGGGTGGCGACTCCTTCGTCTTCGGACGTGGTGGCGAGGAGTGGCAGGCCTGCGCTGCTGCCGGTGTTCCGGTGCGCGTCATTCCCGGCGTCACCTCCTGCGTGGCCGGCCCCGAACTCATGGGAGTCCCACTGACCCACCGTCATTTGGTTCAGGGATTCACCGTCGTCTCGGGGCACGTCGCCCCCGGCGACACCCGGTCCGAACTCGACTGGGCACAGATCGCCAAGACCGGCACCACCCTCGTCATCCTCATGGGCGTGGCGCACATTGGTGACATCGCTGCACGCCTCATGGAAGGTGGACTTGCCGGTGACACCCCCGTCGCCGTCGTCGCGGACGCCTCACTGTTCACCCAGCGATCCCTGACGACGACCCTGGAGAAGGCTGCCGAGGACATGGTCGAAGCGGGCATCAAGCCGCCGGCCATCACCGTTGTCGGAGACGTCGCGGGCCTGGACCTCGACGAGACCCAGGTCCACGAACCGTCTGATCACTGAGATTTCACCGTCGCGAGGTGGGCGTTGATCCACTGCACCGCCTCGTCGACCTCGCTGAGCTCGTCCCCCCAACCAGGGGCCGGGCCGCGTGACACCATGACGATCTGGACGCCGGTCTCGGCTGCCAGACGGAGTTTGGGGTCCAGCTCGGTGCCCCCGGAGTCCTTCGAGACGACGGTCGCCACACCCCCGGAGAAGATCTCGCACTCCCGGGCCATGGTGAAAGGGCCACGCTCCTGCAGCACCGTCCAGCCCTCGGGAAGCTCCTCCTCGGGGGCGTCAACGCAGCGCACGATGACCCGACGCGGGCCAAGGCGCAGGTAATGGCTGATGGGTTGGCGTCCCACCGTCAGCAGGACGACGTCAGGCAGGTCCGCAAGGGCTCGTGCGGCGGCGTCGTGATCGTCCACCCAGTGCCAGGTTGCGGCTTCGGGTTGGGTGCGCCAGCTCGGCGGTGCGAGCCGGGCCAGCGGCAGGTTGAGATCGAGACACGCCTGTGCGGCGTGGCCGTGCATGGTCGCGGCGAAGGGGTGTGAGGCGTCCACCATGACCTTGACCTCGTTGGCGGTGAGGAAGTCCTTGAGACCGTCGACACCGCCGAACCCGCCCAGTCTCGTCGGTCCTGGGACGGGTCGTGGGGACTTCGTGCGTCCCGCCAGGGATGTGCACAGGTCGATCCCGTCATCGACCAGTCGAGTGGCCAGCTGCCGGGCCTTTGTCGTGCCGCCAAGAATGAGGACGTCCATGACTCCATCAAAGCAGGCTGTGGGACAATGATCCTCGACCGCGGTGGAACACCGGTGTGAATCCGGGACGGTCCCGCCACTGTGACGCCATCGAGGCGAAGTCAGACCAGAACCGCGCACACCTGCCCCGACCGGGGTGGGACCACATTGCGACGCACGTGCGTGGCGTCCGGGACTGCGAGGACACAGGCCCGGGGGATGCGGCGGCGTCCCCGACGATGGAGCATGATGGCCCGACTGTCTGAATCCGTGTCCGCTGAGAGCCTGCTTGCCCGTACAGTGCGCGGCATTCGAGGAGCTGACGCCAAGGCCCTGGAGGCTGCCCGAGCCCGTCAGCAGGTGCTCACCAAGCCCGAGGGTTCGCTCGGGCTGTTGGAGGATCTCTCGATCCGGCTGGCGGGAATGTACGGACAGGTACCGGTCCCTGTCCCGAGCCACCCGGTCGTCGGGCTGTTCGCAGGCGACCACGGGGTGTGGGCCCAGGGAGTCTCCCCGGATCCTCAGGAGATCACCACCCAGCAGATGGCCAACATGGCGGCCGGCGGGGCAGCGATCAGCGTGTTGTCGCGGCAGATGGGTGCGCAGCTGTGGATCACCGACGTCGGTGCCCTCCACGAGGTCGACGCGCCCATTCGTCAGCGTTGCGTGCGACGAGGCACCGATGACATCTCCCAGGGCCCGGCCATGAGTGCTGACGAGGCCGTCCAGGCCCTTGAAGTCGGTATCGAGACCGGCCTCGAGGCTGTCGAGGGGGGAGCAGACATCCTCGTCACTGGCGAGATGGGCATCGCGAATACGACGCCGGCCTCGGCACTCATCAGCGTCTTCACCGGGTGCTCTCCTGCTGAGGTGACGGGTAAGGGCGCTGGGTCGGACGACCGTCGTCACCAGCACAAGATCGGTGTCGTGTCCCGCGCACTCCAGGTCAACCGGCCCGACGCCGACCACCCGGTTGAGGCATTGGCGAAGGTGGGAGGTTTCGAGCACGCCGCCATGGCGGGGTACATCCTGGCCGCGGCCTCCCGGCGTGTCCCGGTGCTCATCGACGGGGTTATCGCCTGCTCGGCAGCTCTGACGGCCACCGCGATCTGCCCGGAGGTACGCGATTTCGTCATCACCAGCCATGCCGGCGCCGAGCCGGGAATCACCGCGTCCACCAGCGCACTCGGTCTTCCGGCCCTGCTGGATCTGGGGATGCGGCTGGGGGAGGGGTCGGGGGCCATCCTCACCCTGCCAATCGTTCAGGCCAGCGCCCACATCCTCAACGAGATGGCCACCTTCGAGGACGCCGACGTCACCGACATCAAGGTGACTGGTGAGACCGATCTACCTGACACCCTCGAGACGAGTGTTCGCCCTTGCCGGGCCCTCGTTCTCGGTGGTGCCCGGTCTGGCAAGTCGACCTTCGCGGAGTCGAAGTTGCCCCGTGACTCCAAGGTCACCTACGTCGCTACCTCCGAGCGAAATCTTGACGATGCTGAGTGGGAGGAGCGGATCCAGCTGCACCGGACCCGGCGTCCGGCAACGTGGCAGACCGTCGAGACCAAGGACATCGCCTCGGTGCTGCTGGCTGACGACGACTCCCCAGTGCTGGTGGACTGCCTCGGGGTGTGGATCACACGGATTCTCGACGAGGTGGGAACCTGGACTGCTGATCCAGGTGACGGGACCTGGCAAAAATCCTTGAGAAGTCGGGTTGATGAACTGACCGACGCCATCCGTCGTACTCGGCGCGACGTCATCCTCGTTTCCAACGAGGTCGGGATGGGGGTTGTGCCTGACACCCCGGCCGGACGACTCTTTCGCGACGAGTTGGGGAGACTCAACGCCGCTGTTGGACAGGTCTGTGACGAGGTGTGGATGTGTGTGGCCGGGGTCCCGAAGAGGTGGGCATGAGCGACGAACGGCATGTGGATCTTGGAAAGCTCGGTCCGCTGCGTGGCGTGGCGGAGGCCCTGTCCCTCTTCACGATCCTCCCCGGGCCGTACCTCAGTGACATCGACCGTCCGCTGGCTCGTCGGGCCATCACGGCATTCCCCTGGCTGGGGCTGTGTCTGGGGGCGGTGGCCGGCGGAATCGTCTCCCTGGTCCTCGGACTGGGAGCCGGATCGTTGCTGGCCGGGGTGCTCGCGCTGTGCTGGCTGGCCGGTGCAACCGGAGGCTTCCATCTTGACGGGGTCGCCGACACTGCCGACGGTCTGGGGTCGCGAGCAGCGCCTGACAAGGCCCTCGAGATCCTGAAGAAGTCCGACATCGGTCCGATGGGTGTCATCAGCATCGTCCTGGTACTGATCGTGGACGCGGCTGCCGTGGTGAGCCTGGCCGGAACGACCGTTTCGGGGGCATGGTGGCGTGTGGCGATGGTGGTTGCGCTCGGGCCGGCCATCGGTCGAGCTGCCATTCTCTTCGCCACGATGACCGGCGTGCCCTGCGCTCGTCCGGGTGGATTCGGGTCCCTCGTCGCCGGGGTGACGACTCCTGAATCAGCCTCGATCAACCTGACGGTTCTGGGAGCTGTCGTGGCCTTGGCGGGCTTTGTTGCCGGAGGCTGGCGGTGGTGCCTGATCGCCCTGATTTGCGCCGCATTGGCCCTGCTCATAGCGTGGGCCTGGATTCATCACCTGGTGAGGCGTCTGTCCGGGATGACGGGGGACACCTTTGGAAGCATCAATGAGGTGACGCAGATGAGTTTCTGGGTGCTGTCCGCCTTGGCCGTGGCGGTGGTGTCATGATCGACGATCTTGGTGCTGACGTGCCGGTGAGCGGACGAGTGCAACGGGTGGTGAGCCTGGTGCCGTCAATCACCGAGGCGATCGTGGCGACGTGTCCGCAGACTCTGGTGGGATGCACGGATTACTGCATTCGGCCTGCCAACCTGGACGAGGCTGTCGGCCACGAGGTGGCGCGAATCAGGGGGACGAAGAATCCTGATCGGGCAGCCATCACCGACCTGGAACCAGATTTGGTCGTCGCCAATCAGGAGGAGAACCGCGAGTACGACGTCACCTTGTTGCGGGACGCCGGTGTGCCGGTGTGGGTGACACGGATCGACACGGTGCCCGAGGCGATCTCCAGCCTGACGAGGCTCCTCGTGGAGGGGTTCGGCGTCGAGAGACCGCAGTGGCTGTGCGATGCCGATGAGGAGTGGAACCAGCCCTGGACTGACGAGGTGCGCAGTGCCGTCGTCGCGGTGTGGCGGGATCCGTGGATCTGCGTCGGACAGGACACCTACATTGCCGACGTGTTGAGGCACGTCGGCGTGGAGTTGATCGATGTGCCGGGGGAGTCCCGTTATCCCCACGCCGAACTGGCCGACCTCATCTCGGCCCGTCCAGACCGCGTCATCTTGCCCGACGAGCCCTACCATTTCGGCCCTGGCGATGTATCGGCTTTCCCTGACCTCGACGTCCGTCTCGTCGACGGCCAGAAGCTGGCCTGGTACGGCCCGTCCATGGTCGGTGCCCGTCGATACCTCTGCGAGATGCTGCCCTGACGACACAGCCGGTGTGCTAGCTGGTCACACCATGCTGGCAACATGTGCCACAATGTCCCACGTCGCCGTGAGGCGGCATGCCTCTGTAGCTCAGTTGGTAGAGCGCCGCTCTTGTAAAGCGATGGTCGCGGGTTCGAATCCTGTCAGAGGCTCCACTGGCCCCTAGTTGTAATCGCCGGACAGGTTAGGTACGCGGTCGGCGGGTGATTTGCTTTTGAGCGCGGTGTGTCCGCGGTGGTGATTGTAGTGGTGCAGCCAGCCGGGGAGT
>OKOC01000045.1_pt1 | contig 64142 bp, 64 predicted proteins | sample 1612271 | NCBI WGS metagenome assembly OKOC01 (sample SAMN04436788, study PRJEB24849) | human gut metagenome | biome: human gut; feature: NICU; material: stool | host: Homo sapiens | place: USA: Saint Louis, MO | collected 2011-05-15
GACCGATAGCGTCGGATCCTGCGCCCCCGCAGCCACTGCGATGGCGACGACAATGAAGAACAACGCTGCGACAACGTTGACGATCGCTTGCAGCAGATTCTTCAGAGCGTTGTGCGTATGGATGCTGCCGGGCAGGAAAACTCCCAGAATCGCCAGGAAAATGATCCCCTGAGCAGCGGAAAAGAACCCGCCATACACTGCGCCGCACACCACCAACAGAGCCAGTACACCCAGTCGCGCAGAGGACACGGGCAGCGCCCCCGAGCCGTCATCATGTGCGCTCACCATCCGGGCAAGGCGCGGCTGGCACGCAACCAGGACAGTCGCCAGGGCAATAAGGAACGGCACGATGAGGGTAAACGTGCTGGCAGATACGCGCAGCAGCAGGCCGGCACCAATGAGCGCCCCGCCAGTGGCGCACAGCGACAGGCCACTGATGCGGCCGCGCGACAGAGTAAATGCTGACGGCGCAGAAACAGCAGCGGCGGAGTCTCCCTCGTGCATGAATGTGCGGTAGGAATAGGCGCCGGCCACTGCGCCGGGTGCCAAACCGACCGTGTTCGCCACATTGGCGCTGATCGGGGGGACGCCGAGCAGCACCATCACCGGGTAGGTGACTAGTGACCCTGACCCGATGATCGTGTTGATCGCACCGGCCACCACCCCTGCGACGGTGATGGCGAGAAGCGCTGCAATACCCACAAGACCTGACCTGCCCTGACTGCTGACCTGACCACCCGCCCAGCTCAGCGCATGGTCAGAGCGCGATACCGGTTGACGGCAGCACCGATGTCAATGGGACGCGGCCGCACCAGGAACGCCGGCCACGGCCTGCCTCGATCCTTCGTCAACACGTCCAGGCTTTGCTCACCGATCATCTCGTCGAGGCGCTCCAGCTCCTGATCGATGGAGTGCTCACCGTCTGCGAGGTCATCCAGCACGGTGCGCAACGCCCACGCGATCGCTTCAGTCTGGCCCGCATCCACAATCTGCTCCACGTCGGACACGTCCACGGTGTGTCGGTCCAGTGTGATCGTATCGAGGCCCGCCGACTTGGTCTTCGGCTTGCCGCGACCCGAATTGCCTCGATCCCGCATGAGCACACGCGGCCTGCCCACCGGAAAGTCCTCCTCATCTGTGCGTTCGCGCGGCATCTCCGCCACCACCGCACGAGCCTGGTCGGTGACATCCCGGCACTGATAGGTGTCCATCATCAGCACGCAGTCCGCGATGTCGAGGTAGTCACCTGACCCACCCATGACCATCAGCGTGGAGACGTGGCGCTGATCAAAAAGGGCGCGCACGCGGTCCACCAGCGGCGTGATCGGTTCACGTTCGGCCGCAACAAGGCGACGCATGCGCGCATCACGGATCAACAGGTTCGTCGCTGACGTGTCCTCATCCAGCATGAGCAGTGGACTGCCCAATTCGACCGCCTCCACGATGGCTGCGGCCTGGGAGGTTGAACCGGAGGCATTCTGCGTGGAAAAGTCGCTGGTATCCGCACCGCCCGGCAGATGCGCGATGAAGGCGGAGACATCTACGCCCGTCACCGGGCGCCCATCAGCTGCACGCACTTTCATTGCCGAGGGCGTCGTCGCCACCAATTGCCTGCCATCTGCAGGAACATGGGCGTATACCGAGCGTTGAATCGCGGCGAGCAGGGTGGATTTACCGTGATAGCCACCGCCCACAATGACGGTCACGCCCGGCTCGAGCGCCATGCCGGACACCTCGCCGGCGTGAGGCAAGGTCACTGTGCGGCGCAGTGATTCCGGTGAGCTGAATGGAACGGCGTCCTCCATCGGCAGGTCAGAAACGCCGGATCTGCGCGCGAGAATCGCATGATCAGCCACGAATGTGACCCAGTTGTTGTCGACCAGGGCCTGCTGAAGAGCCTGGTAATCCTCGTAGGTGTGAACGTGTTGATGCAGTTCGTCGAGGTGCCGGTCGGCCTGGTCAGAGACAAAGTCGAAGGTTTCCACCACGATGTCTGGCACGTCCTGGTCAAAGATCCGGGCGGCTGTCAGACCCTGAATGGTGCGCCCACGTGCCGGCATGTGGACCTGGAATCGCAGCTCAACCCGGTCAGGCATCACGGTGCAGGCTGAGCGCTCCAGGATTTCCTGCCCGGTGCGTGCGACCTGGACAGGGGAGCCATGACCGGCCCCTCCGGATCCTTGGCCGGACATTTTTCGGATCGCGTGGCTAAAAGAGCGCAGCAGGAAGTCGGCGCTGGCGACGCGTTGGGTGTGAGTGGACAGGCAGTCGTCGGGGATCCCCATTGTCTGTGGTGAGGCAATCACGCGCACAGCCGATGGCGGTGCGTACGGGTCGGACTGGACGCGGTCAATGGCGATGGAAAAGTCGCCGTAATCCCAGTCTCCGGTTGCTGACTTGTAGGAGCCGTAGCTTTTTCCGTCCAGGCGGCGCAGCAGTTCAATCAGGTCTCGATCGGTGCCGGAACGACGTCGGATAGGAGTATGGGGTCGAGGAGTCATGATCCCAGCCTACGGCTTCACGCGTCCGGACACGAACGTCAGCTGCGCCGGGTTTGTCACCATCGGCTGCTTTGGCGGCAGTCTCAAGTCAGCCGCGCATGGGACCCCTCGTCGATGCCTAAACCTGTGGATCCGTCATCGCGACGACTATGGCCAGCACCACGCAGACGATACCGAGCAGGATGTAGATGACGGTGACCGCAATTGAGATACCGCGCGCAATGCGGGCACGTGACATCGCCTGAACCGGCAGACCTGCCCTGCGTCCCTTGTTGATCATCGACTGGCTCCAGATCCACATCGGCACCGACAGCAGTATGCCCAGTGTGAAGAACGAGACGATGGAAAGGATCAGCGCCACCAGCCCATTCGACTCAATTTCCGTGTAGACCTGCTGGGAGGAATGCTCATTCCAGTAAGGTCCCTGCGGGCCGTCAGTTTGCTGCTGAGGCGTCCACGGTGAGTACTGGCCCTGGGGCGTGCCTCCCGATCGCGGATGCGTGTCCGGTGCGCCGTAGCGGGGAGCCGAACTTTGCCACGATGACGGTGAAGCCGTTGCGGATCCTGCTGAGTCTCCGGACCCGGAACTGCCGGCTGACTCGTATGGGCCGGCGTTGGTCTGACGGGTAGTTGATGTATCGGAGGCGTGGGACTGTGAAGCGGATGAGGCCTCATCGGTCTCAGCATCAGGTGCGAAACGTTTCGAGTCATTGTCATCGGTGGCGTATTGATACATCGGCACGGCAAATCTCCTTAGGCTCACGATCATTGTAAAACATGGGTCGCCCTCGTCGAAGGTGAAAAATCGACGAGGGCGACCGCAGATGCCTCAAAGAGCCGAGGAACTGAAAGCCTGGCGCATGCCTACAACATGCAGGAAACGCAGCCTTCGACTTCGGTGCCTTCCAGAGCCTGTTGACGGATCCGCATGTAGTACATGGTCTTGATGCCCTTGCGCCACGCACGAATGTAGGACTTGTTGACGTCACGTGAGGTCACGGTGTTCGGGTAGAACAGTGTCAGCGACAGTCCCTGGTCAACGTGCTGCGTGGCAACCGCGTAGGTGTCAATGATCTTTTCAGGGCCGATTTCGTAGGCATCCTCGTAGTACTCAACGTTGTCGTTGGTCATGTAGGGCGCCGGGTAGTACACGCGGCCGATCTTGCCTTCCTTGCGGATCTCGATCTTGGAGACGATCGGGTGGATCGACGAGGTCGCGTTGTTGATGTAGCTGATCGACCCGGTGGGAGGAACGGCCTGCAGGTTCTGGTTGTACATGCCGTACTTCGCCACGTCCGCTGCCAGTGCCTTCCAGTCTTCCTGGGTCGGAATGTGGATCGAGGATTTGGCGAGCAGTTCACGGCACTTATCCGTTGTCGGCTCCCACGTGCCGTTGATGTACTTGTCGAAGTACGTGCCACTGGCGTAGTCGGAATCTTCAAAGCCGACGAACTTTTCACCGCGTTCGCGCGCAATCATGCACGACGCCTTGATCGCCTCAAACGCCACGGCCAGAAAGTACATGTTCGTGAAGTCGAGTGCTTCTTCGGAGCCGTAGTGCACGCGTTCGCGCGCGAGGTATCCGTGCAGGTTCATCTGTCCCAGACCGATCGCGTGGCTCATGGCGTTGCCGCGCGCAATGGAGGGGACGGACTGGATATTGGACAGGTCGGACACTGCTGTCAGGCCACGAACCGCCGTCTCGATGGTTTGCGAGAAGTTGGGCGAATCCATCGTCTTGGCAATGTTCAGGGATCCGAGGTTACACGAAATATCCTTGCCCACGTGCGAATACGTCAGGTCTTCGTTGAACTCGGAGGCTTCGGAGACCTGCAGGATTTCCGAGCACAGGTTCGACATCGTGATGCGGCCCTTGATCGGGTTGGCGCGGTTGACGGTGTCTTCGAAGACGATGTACGGGTAGCCGGATTCGAACTGGATTTCAGCCAGTGTCTGGAAGAAGCGGCGGGCGTTGATCTTCTTCTTGTGGATACGCCCGTCATCGACCATTTCGCGGTACTTCTCGGTCACGGAAATTTCGCTGAACGGCTTGCCGTAGACGCGTTCGACGTCGTAGGGGCTGAACAGGTACATATCCTCGTTGGCGCGCGCGAGTTCGAACGTAATATCCGGGATGACGACACCCAGGGAGAGCGTCTTGATACGGATCTTCTCGTCCGCGTTCTCACGCTTCGTGTCCAGGAAGGACATGATGTCCGGGTGATGGGCGTGCAGGTAGACGGCTCCCGCGCCCTGGCGCGCACCCAGCTGGTTCGCATAGGAGAACGAATCTTCCAGCAGTTTCATCACGGGAACAACACCGCTGGACTGATGCTCGATGCGTTTGATCGGTGCGCCCGCTTCGCGCAGGTTCGTCAGTGACAGTGCCACGCCGCCACCACGCTTGGACAGCTGCAAAGCGGAGTTCACGCCTCGGGCGATGGACTCCATGTTGTCTTCGACGCGGATCAGGAAGCAGGAGACCAGTTCGCCGCGCGCACGCTTACCCGCGTTGAGGAAGGTGGGTGTGGCCGGCTGGAAACGTCCTGACATGATCTCGTCGATGAGCTTGCGTGCCAGTTCGATGTCGCCGCGCGCCAGGTACATTGCCACGATGACAACGCGATCCTCGAAGCGTTCCAGGTACCGTTTGCCGTCGAATGTTTTCAGCGTGTACGACGTGTAGTACTTGAATGCGCCCAGGAACGTTTGAAAGCGGAACTTGTAGGCGTAGGCCTGCTTGTACAGGTCCTTGATGTCCTGAGGCTCGTACTGCTCGAGCACGTCGCCCTCGTAGTAGCCTTCGCGCACCAGGTACTCGAGTTTTTCTTCGAGGTCGTGGAAGAACACGGTGTTCTTGTTGACGTGCTGGAGAAAGTACTGGCGAGCCGCCTGACGGTCCGCTTCGAACTGAATCTTGCCGTTCTCGTCATACAGGTTGAGCTGGGCATTCAGCGCATGGTAGTCGAGGTCAGTGCTCAACTCTTCTGGGCCGGTGTCGGTGAGATTTTCGACCAAAATTCCTTCAATCCTTCGCGGACTCGGGAGACATCCTCGGACGTGCCGAGAAGCTCGAACTTATACATATGGGGAACGTGTAGCTTTGCAGAGATGATATCGCCCGCCAAGCAGTACGCCGGTCCGAAATTGGTGTTGCCTGAAGAGATCACTCCCCGGCAATATGAGCGATTGGTGGCATCGTTGAGGAACTTGATGACCTGTTTGGGCACAGCTCCTTTGATATTTCCCCCGCCGTAGGTAGGGGTGATCAGAATGAAGTCGGTGTGAACGTGCAGGAATTCATCATGCGGGTGAAGAGGGATGCGGTGCGCCGGATAGCCCAGTTTTTCGACGAAACGGCGCGTGTTCCCCGTCGCCGACGAAAAGTAGACGATCTCCACCATGACTGAGGAATCTCCTTATATGGACGTGAGAGCCGGTTAAGTGTGTGAGCCTGCGGGCCGAGGGAGGCATGCGCCGTGGATGGTGTGAACCGTCGGTCGTGCCTTCCGCGTCTGACCTGTGCATGGGAAAAGCCCGACACCTGCGAGGTGGCCGGGCTTCACGCGGTGATCAGGCTTGGGCGCCCCGCAGCGGTGCAGCCTCGGCAGCCATTGCCGCAGCAGCTTTGATGCGGTCGGGGCGGTAGCCGCTCCAGTGGTCCTCGCCGGCGATCACAACGGGTGCCTGCTGGTAGCCCAGTCCCTTAATGTATTCGAGTGCTTCGGGATCCTGCGTCACGTCGATCGAGGTGTATTCCAGGCCCTGCTTGCCGAGCGCACGGTAGGTCGCATCACACTGCACGCACATCGGCTTCGAGTACACGGTGATGGTCATGGGATGCTCCTTTTTCTTCTATGCGCTCTGTGAGGTGGTGGGGATCGTCAGGTTCGGTGCGCGTCCTGCGCGCCTGCTTGATGCCCCGAGCCGTAGTGGCTCCGTTGATGTATTAACACTACACCTTGTGGCGCCAAGTGCAAGTGACCACTACATGTTGTGTCTGACTGATGGTGTGCATCGCGCTGTGGACAGGCTGTGGACAGCGATCGGCGGGCCTGTATCTGACAGCTTAAACTCCGGGCGGGCCTGTGGATAGATGGAATCCCAGCGTGGTGCGCAATCCATATATCTAGTAGGCGTGTTGCGTTTCTTCGGCGTGTCGCCCCTATATCTAGGGTGGCGGACTGGTTGTCGTACCTCTATATAGGCGCATTCGGGCGCTGCAGCGGTGTCCCAGGCCATCGTTCAAACGCCATCGGGCCCTGCTGTCAGACCCCTCATTGCGGGACAGTCCCTTTCGCTCAGCCTTGGAGCCGGTAGACTTCATGATCTCCCGCCTCCCCGGCACCGGGGACCAGGCGCAGTCCGAGCTTTTCAGCAAGTCGAGCCGAGGCTGTGTTTGCGGGGTCGATAATCGCCACGATCGGGAGCTGTGGGTGGCGGTCGCGTGCCCATTCGAGTGCGGCACTGGCAGCTTCGGTCGCGTACCCCTTGCCCTGCGCCTGTGACGCGAAGCGGTAGTAGAGATTCAGGACCGTCTCGTCACCCTCGACCGCATGTCGCACGCCAATGAAACCGATAGTTTCACCTCCGTAAGTCAACACGACAAAGTAACCGATGCCGTGCTGGCGCCAATCCTGTTGCCACGCGGACGTCAGTTCCACGGCCTCGTCACGGTCTTTCATCGTGAGCTCCGGTCGATGTCTGTAGGTCAGCGGGTCCGAGTGAATCTTAAAGACAGCGTCAACGTCTGCGTCCTGTGGTGGCCGCAGGCTGAGGCGTTCGGTCATCAGGGGAGTCGAATCTGCCGTCATGTCAGTCATAGTTCTCCTTTGATTGAGGGCGGGCTTCATTGGGGGCGAACTCACCTCGACTACACACTCGGGGCACGAGCCGAATCCACAGCATCGCGCGCGAGGCGACCCGAGCCTGACGCATCAGGCTCCGTTACTGGTTCGTCAACTGCCCGGCGATCTGACTGACAAGCGCTTTCGCCTCATCGAGACGATCCGCCGGCTGCGGACCTACCGAAATGAGCACGTTGGCAACGCGTGCCCCGACGGTCACCTCACGCTCCGTCGCCTCAGCCTGCGTACTGGTTTCCAGCACCCATCCCTGTGAGATCGCCGCATCATCCCAGTTGGACAACGCCAGCGTCGTAGGCGCCCCACCACCAATCATGACCGTGTACTGCGAGCACTGCGCCGCCAGATCCTCAACGGCAGTCACTGCTTCTGCTGCCTCGTCACCCGACGGTGCGACAGCAACGAAAACCCCCTTCATATCGGCTGCCTGCTCGTCGCCTTCCTGCGGAAGATACAGACTGCGGTGGGGCCATTGGGCGCTCAGAGCTCCGAAAGTATGAGGCCGCCACAGGATCGACGCGCACGCAGTCGGCTCTATCGCCTCGGGTGGCAGATCACTTTCAGCCGCGCCGGTCGGGTCCGCCTTGGTGTCAGCGCCGTCACCGCCCTCACCCTCGGGAACGTTCTTGAGGGTGCGACCGTCAGACAATGGTGCGGCAACTGCAGCGTCCACCTGCTCTTCCGTTAACTCAGCTTCATTGGCGAGGGAGTCCCCATCTGCCTCATCAGATTGCGCACCGGATTGCGCGCCGTCTGATCGTTCGGCGGCAGGGGCGGATGACTGGCTGGAGGCTCCAGAGTCTTCGCCGCTGCCGCCCGTGTCCGGCGAGCAGGCCACAAGCGTGAATGCCAGTGCTCCTGATGCGGCCCCTGCGAACCAGGTGCGAACCTGGCGTCTGGAAAAAACGCGTGTCATGGTTGGCTTCCTTACCTCGGTTACTTCACCCTACCGCGCCGGCATGATGGCACGCGTGGCGTTAGGATGACCGTGTGGAATCCGCGCACACCGCCTCTGATGACCAGTCCCATTCGCGGCGCACGCCTGCACTTTCGCGCGCACGCCTGGCTGACATTGCGTGCGTGTTCCTCGGTGGCATGATCGGTACCCTCGTCCGCGCAAGTCTTGACCATATTGCGGCGGCACATCCCGCCTCATCGGCGCTGGTGCTGGCGTGGTCGACCATTGCGTGCAATCTTGCGGGCGCGCTTATCCTCGGTTTTTGCGCAGGCTCGGGCCGGTGGCTGAGCGCTCGCGTCAACCTTCTGATCGGCACCGGTATGTGCGGGGCGCTGACTACATATTCGACCATGATGCTTGGCGCAGTCACATTCGTCCACAGTCCTCCGCTCGACACCACGACGGGCGCGATGGGCAGAATCCTTGCTGGCAGTGCCATTACCCTCGGCCTGCTTGTCCTGGGGGTAGGTGTCGCCACTGCCGGCTGGTGGCTCGGAAAAAAGGCGCGGCCATGAGCGCGCTGATGTGGATACTCACCGCCCTTGCCGGCGGGTGTGGGGCCACCTGTCGGTGGCTGCTGTCGGGAGCAATCACGCGGCGACTGAACGCGCCGACGTCTGCCTCGTCAATAACACGGCACGTGCCCGGCTCGCGCGCCCAGCTCCTGCGTCCACTATGTGGAATCGCGGCGGTCAACGTGATCGGATGCCTGCTGGCCGGCGCATTCACGTTTCTGACGACATGGCCGCACTGGTGGACGGTGATCGGCGTGGGGTTCCTCGGTGCGTTCACGACGTTTTCCACCGCCGTCGTTGATGTGTGTGAAGTGCTGCGAAGCCACCGCACGGCCCTTGGTGCGAGCCTGCTGGTCGGTGTGTGGGCGCTATGCGTGGTGGCTGTCATTGTGGGGGCGGCTGCTGCTTCGATTGCGATGTTTGCTCTGGCCACGGTGAGTGCAGGCGGGTGAATATGGTCACGACTGGGCCGCGCCGTTTGCTCTAAACGCGCCGACACTTTAAAGTAGTGATCGACCATCCAGAGCAGCTAAGAGACCTGGCTCGATGACGCTGCAGCAACCCCCGGTCACGGAGAGGGTGCTTCCGCCAGGACCGATGGAGGAACCATGATTGACCTTCACGACGTACGCAAGGTGTATCACTTGCGCGGCGGGAATGACGTTGTCGCACTTGATGACGTGACGCTGCACGTCGATGCGGGCTCGATTCACGGAATCGTGGGTCAATCGGGGGCCGGAAAATCCACACTGATCCGCTGTCTGACCGCCCTCGAACGCCCAACCAGTGGTGAAATCGTGGTCAACGACGTTGACATGACTCAGCTGCGCGGAGCGAAACTGCGTCAGGCTCGCCGGAACTTCGGCATGGTGTTTCAGGCAGCCAACCTGCTCGATGCGCGCACGGCGGCAGAAAACATTGCATACCCGCTGCAGATTGCGCGTCGCCCGAAGAAAGAAATCGACGAGCGCGTTGAAGAACTCCTGACCATGGTGGGGCTGCAGGGACGCGGCGGCTCCTATCCGTCGCAACTGTCAGGGGGCCAGCGGCAACGCGTCGGCATTGCGCGCGGCCTGGCTGGAACTCCGGCAGTGCTGCTATGTGATGAGCCGACCTCCGCACTCGATCAGGACTCAACCGGCCAGATCCTCGATCTGCTGCGCGACCTGCGCGACTCACTGGGTGTGACGATTGTGATCATCACGCATGAAATGGCGGTTGTACGCGAAATCTGTGACTCGGTGACACTGCTCAACCACGGCGGCGTCCTCCAGAGTGGAACGATCGAAGAGATCATGAAGGATCCGTCCTCGCCGTTGGCTCAGGAACTGGTCCCCTTGCCGAACGTGGACGATGCCGTGATCCCGGAAGACCGCGCGCTGCTGGACCTGATTTTCACTTCAAGCCCCGGTGTGCCCACCGGTGCCAGCGTGCTCAACATGAGCGCGTCGATGGGTGCCGACGTGACCGCAGGGGTTTTCGAGTCCATCGGATCAACACAGGTGGGACGCCTGGCGCTGTCAGTGCCGCGCTACCACACTCAGCAGATCCTTCAACAGCTTCATGACCAAGGTATCTACGCGACTGAAAGGCTGGCATGATCATGAATCATGTACTGCTTGCTGCCCACATCGGTGTTGCACAATTTCAGTCCGCCATGATGTCGATTGCAGCAGACAAACCCACCTGGGGTGACAACCCGGCACTGACCAAGCAGTTCCTGCCGGCAGTGTGGGAAACACTCGTGATGACCGGCGTCGCCACACTGGTGACCGTGATCTTCGGTTTGCCGCTTGGCCTGCTGGTCGTCAACACGTCGCGCCACGGGCTCACGCCCAACCGCATCGTGCACCAGATCCTCGGCGTGATCGTCAACGTCGGCCGCTCATTCCCATTCATCATCCTGCTGATCGCGATTGTGCCGCTGACCAGGTTCCTGGTGGGAACCACGCTCGGCTGGAAAGCCGCGATGCCGTCCCTGATTATTGGTGCCATCCCGTTCTTTGCACGACTGGTGGAAACAAACGTGCTGGCCGTTTCACGCGGCAAGATTGAAGCAGCCCAAATGATGGGCGCATCCAACCAGCGCATCTACTGGGGTGTCCAGGTTCGCGAAGCTCTGCCTGCCCTGATCCAGTCGGTGACAGTCCTGGCGATCACGTTGATCGGCTACTCGGCAATGGCCGGAGCGGTCGGTGCCGGTGGCCTTGGAAAGCTGGCCATCAACTACGGCTACAACCAATTCATGCCCGACGTCATGCTGTGCGCAGTCGTTGCGATCATCATCATCGTCCAGGTGATCCAGATGATGGGTGACATGATCAGCCGGCTGGTGGACCACCGCTGAGGCACTACCAGCCGGCACACACCGCGGGCACTGCCCGCATCAGATTTCATGCGCGGCACCCGTCGCATCTGATCCGCAATACGCCTGCAACATGAGGAGTGCATTGCATCAACGGGAAGGTCGCCCTCGTTCATCTCACATGCTTCAGCGCAATTGAAAAAACCTGAAAACTTGACCATTCCGAATATAGAAACGGTTTGCATCGACAGACCGGCAACATGATTGGAGAAACTCTCATGCGTCTATCTCATCTGAACACACGCTCTTTCAAGGCCCTCGCAGTGTGCGGCCTGGCAGCATCCTTCGCGCTGGCAGGCTGCGGCGGCAACTCAACGGAATCAGCCACCAGCGGCTCGGCTGACGCAGCAGCATCAGGCGAAGCAGGCGGCGCAAGCGGTGACGTCATCAACCTGACCGTCGGCGCCAGCCCTTCACCTCACGCCAAAGTCCTGCACTTTATTCAGGACAACCTGGCTGCTGAAGCTGGCATTAACCTGGAGATCGTCGAGTACACCGACTACCATCAGCCGAACGTTGCGCTGAACAGCGGTGACCTGGATGCGAACTTCTACCAGACCCCGAACTTCCTGGATGACCAGGTCAAGGAATTCGGCTATGAGTTCGACCAGGGCGAGGGCGTCCACATCGAGCCGCTCGGTATCTTCTCCGAGAAGATCAAGGACCTGAAGGATTTCCCCGATGGCGGCAAGATCGGCATCATCTCTGATGTGACCAACCAGCGTCGTGCACTCGAACTGCTTGAAGCCAACGGATTCGTCAAGATTGCCGAGGGTGACGAGGCAGCCAACATCAACTCTGTTGAAAAGCTCAAGAACTTCGAGTTCTTTGAAGCCGAAGGCGCACAGCTGGTACGTTCACTGTCTGACGTTGACATCGCCGTGATCAACGGTAACTTCGCGCAGGAAGGTGGCCTGACCATCAATGGTGACGCACTGGTTGCCGAGCAGGGTAAGGGAAGCCCGTACACCAACTTGCTCGTGTGGAAGAAAGATCTGTCTGGTGACAAGCTCGAAGGTGTGAAGAAGCTTGACGAGCTGCTGCACTCCGACGAGGTCCGCACCTTCTTCGAAGAGAACTGGTCAGACGGCACCGTCCTTCCCGCGTTCTAAGCAGCTTGCTGGCACTGCTCCAGACAGTGTGCTGAGCAGTGCCAGATAGGGCTGTCCTCCTGATAGTAACGGCAGCCACTGCTTTACGCGGTAGCTGCCACTCAAGGGAGAAACTTCATAACAGATGGGGCGGCGCCCTTCGCGAACGGAAGTGTGCCGCCCCCATCAGTACATTTTCCTTAGTCGATGATGCCGTACAGGCGGTCGCCGGCATCGCCCAGGCCGGGTACGATGTAGGACTTCTCGTTCAAGCCCTCATCAACGGCGGCGAGTACAACGGTGACATCAGCGCGATCACCCACGGCTTTTTCCACCTCATGAATGCCTTCTGGCGCCCCCAGAATGCATACGCACGTCACATCACGGGCGCCGCGTTCCAGCAGGTAGTTCGTCGCGGCTACCATCGTGTGGCCGGTGGCGAGCATGGGATCCAGAATAAAGCACTGACGGCCCGACAGGTCGTCCGGCAGCCGATTCGCATAGGTTTCAACCTGAAGCGTATCCTCGTCACGCTTCATACCCAGGAACCCAACCTCGGCGGTGGGCAGCAGGCGAGTCATCCCGTCGAGCATTCCGAGGCCTGCACGTAGGACGGGAACGACAATCGGACGTGGATCGGACAGTCGTGCCCCAACGGTGGGACACACGGGAGTCTCAATTTCGATATCTTTCACGGCAACGTGACGTGTTGCCTCGTAGGCCAGCAGGGTGACGAGTTCGTCAACGAGCTGGCGGAATGTTGCCGACGGAGTGCGGCTGTCTCGAAGAACAGTGAGCTTGTGGTCAATCAGCGGATGATCAGCGACATGTAGGTGCATGGTTCAAGCGTACCGCGCCGGACATGCCTGAGGCGATCGAGTCGTTACTGTTGTCCTTCTCCGCTGGCGCGGTAGGCTTACCTCGTGACGGTCGACGAATCATGGTCCCAGGCGATGGGACGCGCACTGTTTCTGGCGAACCGTGCCCGCGAAGCGGGCGATGTCCCTGTCGGAGCGGTGGTCCTGGACCCGCACGGCACGGTCATAGGGTCAGGCTGGAACCAGCGGGAAACGACCCACGATCCCAGTGCTCACGCTGAAATTGTGGCGCTGCGTCAGGCCGGCCTCGCGATGGGCACATGGAACCTTGCGGGATGCACCCTGGTTGTGACCCTCGAGCCTTGCACGATGTGCGCCGGAGCGGTGGTCAACTCGCGCGTCGACCGCCTGGTATTCGGCGCGTGGGACGACAAGGCCGGAGCTGCCGGTTCGCTCCGCGACGTCGTGCGTGACGCTCGTCTGAACCACACAGTGGAAGTGATCGGCGGAGTTCTGCGCCAGGAAGTGGAAGTCCAGCTCAAAGGATTCTTCTTCGAGAAGCGCTCAGATGCGCTTCATGAAGGTCGCTCCCCACGAGTCACGTCACACTCGGCCGCCGCTGCCGCACTCCCGCCGGCCTCCCGCTCATCATCAACGAGGAAGACGCCGAACGGCCCTGATACGACAGTGCCGCCCGCATCGCCTGGTGAGAATCTGCTCCCGAAAGGAGTGCGCCTGCGAGGTCGCAAACGATCCTGACGACGGGCACCCGGCAACGTGTTTTTGGCCACGGTTAGCCGCCAGATCGCTGCTGAAGTAGCGTTGGTCGACGGATTTCGTGTAATCTGACTGGCCGAGGTAGCGTGTCCGAGCGGCCGAAGGTGCAGCACTCGAAATGCTGTGTGGTGATAAGCCACCCTGGGTTCGAATCCCAGCGCTACCGCCATTAAGAACCGCGAGATACCAACGAAAAGTCAGGGTTGGCGGTTCAGGGAAAACCGGACGGTGCACCAACGGTGCACATTCAGACCAAACTGCACACTTCGTGAGCGCTCAAAAGTAGTTAACGCTCAGACCTAGCGTGCTCAGTGAATAGCGCTAAACGCCCCGCCGCCTGACACCCTTACTGCTAGCCACACAGACACAGCGACAAGGCAATCGAGACAGCGGCCACGACAAAACGAACAGTGTCACGCCGCCAGCAGCGGTCTTACAGTTCTTCTTTATCGGCTGACTGCACACCGGGCACAGCCGAGTCTGACGGGATTTCCTCACCAATCATAATCAACACAAGAAATCAAGAATCATCACGACTTAACCCCGAAAAACATAAGTTCACCAGGAAACGCCGACCTGGCAAGCCGAAACACTCAACCGGAGCACCACGTTTTGGCAATTAACCCTTCTTTGGCTCCTGCCCTCTCCTGTGAGTCGGCAGGGGCCAGGTCTGTCAGTACACGCCCGCACCCCGCATGGCAATTGACGAGGGCGCCCCCATCCACTGTTGATCAGGGGGTTCGTGCACACGCCGCCCTAAGATTGAGAGGATTGTGCACCACAGAGCCTAAGAGTGAGGGCAACGTGCACACATCACCCGAAGAACCAGGCCGTGGCGCATCCCTCCCCGTACGATCTACGCAACGATGCCGCTACACTCATTAGTCGAACACGGCCATTCGAGCGGCCCTCGGTGCTCTGGCGAGAGGGCCATTTCTACCAAAGTGTTGGGTTTTGTGGACTGGGAATGTAAAATGCTCCTAACCATCAATCTGGTGTGAGAAGGGACTCGCTACTGTGAGAATGAAAACGAGGGCATCACTGAGCGCACTTGCAGCCTTCGCGCTGGTCGCAGGTGTGCAGGGCATGACAAGTGTGGCACAGGCAGCTGAAGAACCGCCTGAGAGCAGTTATACGCTGAACTTCAAATGGAAGACGTATGACAGCAATCCGGGATGGACGTACGACCAATCGCGTACGGGTATTTCCAAAAAGATGAGGATGTACTGCACTCTCTACGGCAAGACGAGTCCGGATGCGGCTGAGAAGCAAATTCCTGCTTATGAGTGGGCAGATGTTCAAGTGACGTATGGCGAGAAGTCGTCGTATGTCGTGAAGACGCCGTCAACTCGCACCGTTGACGGTACGGATTATGTAGATGTGCATATCGATGCGTGTTATCACGTCATGAATGACGAAGAAGGATTTGCGCGTGATCTTGCCACGTCCCACTCGACCGTGGCTGGCACCAACGTCGACGATATTTCGATCTTTCAGCAGGCGAACACCGACTTTGAATTCGTTCTGACTGAAGGCGTCATTCACCCCGAAGATGCGGATGGTGTATCGGTCAAGATCGGACTGAATCGTACCTATAAAGGTAAGACTGAAGAAAACTTCAAAGGAAAAAGCCGCCAGAAAACTGTCAATACCTACAACTTCAAGGGCAACGCAGTTCACCATCCGAGCGCGGAATACAATGCTGATCGTACTCAGACGCCCATTACCAGAGCAGCTTCCGGGAATGATCTCGACATTTTCAGCCCTTATACGGGTCGCATCAAGACCTACGCGTTGAATGCGAAGTTTGCTGACACGGGCGGCGTTGTGAACGCAAATGGTCGCTACGAGATTGAAAAGGTCGAAGGCGACGATCTGACTGGGTGGACTGTATACGTCAAGTCCAATGTGAAGGAAGTTGCGCCTGAGAAACCGACCACCACCCAACCGGACAAGTGCGGTGAAGAAGCGACCGTTAACCTGCCAAAGGCGGAGGATCCTGACAATCCGGTGTGGAATTACGAGGAGACCCGCGTTAATGCGAAGGGTGAGCCGGACGAAAAAGGCCAGTTTATGAAGGTGACGGCTAAATTGGCTGACCCTGTTCTCTACATCGTGAAGAAGGATGAAACCACGGGCGAACCGGTCCAGACCGAATGGACATTCGACATCGCCGCTGCTGCATGCCCGGCAGCACCAAACTGGGATGATGTGACAACTCCTGCTGACAAGCCTGTCGTTGTTCCCAACCACGGTGGCCCGGTCGCCGATGGTGCCACTGTCCAGGTCAAGGGACCGGGAACGGCTGTTATCAACGACAATGGCAACATCACCGTAACCCCGAATTCCGGTGCGCGCGTCGGTGATGTCATTACCGTGACTGTGCTGGACAGGGACGGCAAGGTGCTTGATACCTTCCAGGTCACGTTGACGAAGGTTGACCAGGTCATCACAGTCAAGCCCGCTGCCGACAGGAAGGGACTGGCACGTACCGGTGCTGATCTTGGGATGAGCGGTGCTGCAGCGGCTCTCGCGCTGCTTGCAGGTGCGTCGACCATGATCTTGGCGCGTCGTCGACGTTAGTAAACGATTCGGTTCACCGCCACAGGTGATCTGCAGAGTGTGGCTCCTCGTCTTTCAGGCGAGGAGCCACACTGCCTGTGAACCGCAAAAAGAAGGTGCTCCGAAGCATGAAACTTCGGAGCACCTTTGGTCAGTGGTGCGCCGCGCTGTCGCGGAGCATTCAGTTAGCGGAAAGTCAGGCTACAACCAGACCCTTGAAACCGCGAGCGCGCTCCAGGCGCTCGCTGACATCCTGCCAGTTCACCAGATTCCACCACGCCTTGACGTAGTCAGCCTTGACGTTCAGGTAATCCAGGTAGAAGGCATGTTCCCACATGTCCAGCATGAGCAGCGGGACCGTCGCAACGGGCACATTCTGATGCTGATCAAACAGCTGGAACGTCACCAGGCGCTCCGCAATTGTGTCCCATGCGAGCACTGCCCAGCCGGAACCCTGCAGACCGGTCGCAGCTGCGGTGAACTGTCCCTTGAATGCGTCGAAAGAAGTGAAGAATTCCTTGATGGCTTCAGCCAGCTCGCCTTCAGGCTCGCCGCCGCCGTCCGGAGACATGTTCTTCCAGAAAATCGAGTGGTTGGTGTGGCCACCGAGGTTGAACGCCAGATCCTTCTCCAGCTTGTTGATCGTGGGGAAGTCGCCCTTCTCCTGCGCTTCGGCAAGCTTTTCGAGGGCGGTGTTAGCGCCGGTCACATATGTGTTGTGGTGCTTGTCGTGGTGCAGCTCCATAATCTTGCCGGAAATGTGCGGTTCCAGCGCGGAGTAGTCGTACGGAAGATCAGGCAGTGTATAAGTCGGCATGGCAGCTCCTTAGCTCTAGACGAGGCGATTTGCCACACATCCGGGCCTTAAGCCCTGGATGCTTCTTCTTTAGGGTATCGGCCTTCGAATCTTTTCGCATGACTTATATGAGATAATTACTGGTCACCCTCGTCCACTCTGTCAGTCCGACATCAGCTGCCTACCCAATAACGCTCTCACGTGCATCAATGAATGCCTTGACACACGCGCGTACATCGTCCTCGCTGTGCGCGGCCGACAGCTGCACGCGAATACGTGCCAGCCCCCGCGGAACCACAGGGAAACTGAACGCCGTGACATACACACCCAGCTCCAACATGCGGGCCGCAATTTTGACGGCCAACGCCGCTCCATCATCTCCACGGAACATCACGGCATGAATCGGATGCGAACCGGGCAGGACATCAAATCCGGCGTCCTCCATGAGAGAGCGGAACAGTGCCGACATCTCCTTCAGGTGAGCGCGCGCATCGTCAGCCTGGGCGGCCAGTTCCAAAGCCTTACGCGACCCGGCCACAACAACGGGAGCCAACGTGTTGGAGAACAGGTACGGTCGAGCCTGCTGACGCAGGGTGTCCACAATGGCCTGCGGGCCAGCGACATACCCACCCGAAGCGCCACCCAGCGCCTTGCCGAGTGTGCCGGTCAGAATATCCACCCGACCCTCCACACCGCAGTACTCAGGAGTTCCCCGACCGTGCTGACCGACGAACCCTGTCGCGTGCGAATCATCCACCATGACGAGGGCGTGAAACTCCTCTGCCAGATCGCAGATCTGTTCAAGGGGAGCGTACGAGCCGTCCATCGAGAAGACACCGTCAGTGACGATGAGGACCTGATCGCACTTCTTGTCTCGAGCTGCCTGGAGCTGGCGACGCAGATCCTCGATGTCGGCATTGCGGTAGCGGAAGCGGGTGGCCTTGCACAGGCGAATACCGTCAATCAGTGACGCATGGTTGAGCTCGTCAGACACGATGGCGTCATCGGGACCCAGAAGGGCGCCGAAAATTCCGCCGTTGGCATCAAAACACGACGAAAACAGGATGGAGTCATCCATGCGGAGGAACTGAGCGATCTCGCGCTCCAGCGCACTGTGCTGATCCTGAGTACCGCAGATGAAACGCACCGATGACATTCCGAAACCCCACCGGTCAAGCGCTTCCTTCGCTGCATCGACAAGTCTCTGATCCCCTGCCAGTCCTAGGTAATTGTTGGCACAGAAGTTGAGCGCCTGCCCGGAGTTGGTGTCAACGTGGGAGCCCTGGCGACCCAGGATTTCGCGCTCCTCCTTATACAGTCCCTGCTGGCGAATCTGATCGAGGTGAGCTGTCAGCCGTTCGCTGAGTGTGTCCATTGTGAAATGCCCCTTCGGATCTTTATTTCTCCCAATCGATAATGACTTTACCTGCCGTGCCGCTGGCTGCGGCTTCGAACGCATCCTCCCACTGCTCAGGGGCGAATCGGTGCGTGATGATGGAACGAACAGATTCGCGCAGCTTCTCGGACGATTCCATCATGAACGTCGCCAGGTACCACGTGTCGAACATCTGGCGCCCATACACCCCTTTAATGGTGAACATGCGGGTGATGACCTTGCCCCAGTCCACGGGGAAGGCGCCTTTCGGCAAGCCGAGCAGTGCCAGTGTTGCACCATGGGTGCAGCAGTCGATCAACGTGGTCAGCCCGCCGGGAGCTCCCGACATCTCGATTCCCACGTCGAAACCCTCACGAATGCCCAGTTCAGCCATCACATCTGGAACCGTGCGGCGCGTAATGTTGACCACGGCGTCCGCCCCTACCGAGCGCGCCATGTCCAGGCGTTCCTCCTGAACGTCGGTGATGACGACGTGGCGCGCACCCGCGTGTCGGGCGATCGCCACGCACATGATTCCGATAGGGCCTGCACCCGTAATCAGTACATCCTGACCAGTCATCTCCACCTGCTGACAGGTGTGGACAGCGTTCCCAAACGGATCAAAAAGTGCGCCGAGCTCCGGGTCGATGAGGTCGGGCTGAACCCACACGTTTGACGCCGGTACCACCACGTAGTCAGCGAAACCACCGTCGCGGTTCACGCCGATGCCGACGGTGCGCAGACACATCTGCTTGCGGCCCGCGCGGCAGTTACGGCACCTGCCGCACACGATGTGCCCCTCCACTGATACGTGCTGTCCGGGATGTAGCTCGTCGCAGCCGAATCCGGCAGCGACACCCTCGCCAATTTCGACGATCTCCCCGAAAAACTCGTGCCCCAGCGTCTGCGGTGGGGTGAGGGATCCGGGGGCTCCGCCATCCCAGTTGAACAGGTGAACATCCGTGCCGCACAGGCCTGCGCGCTGCACTTTAATTTTGACTTCACTCGGGCCGACTGCCGGTTCGGGGATGTCGCACAGCTCCAAACCTGGTGCCTGTGCCATTTTGCGAAGTGCGCGCACGATGAGCCTCCTTGCTGCCAAAGCTGCGATGCTGCAGGCTGTCTGGAGGGCGAGCGCACCGCCTGAAAAATGTCAGCTCCTAGTGTGGCACGTATAGCCGCTGAAGTGAGAATTTGCGAGGGGAGGTCGAAGCCTGTGCGGATGACCGTATCGTGGTACCGCTCAGCTCATGGGGTATAGGTGCGCTGAGGCGTTGGGGCCTTGGTACTGGATGATCGTGGCAGACGATAAAGACGTCACGTCTTGGCAACGGTGGGTATTCAGCTATGTAACGGGGGTTGTGGGCTGCTTCACTTCCTCATAATCTATGGATTATGGATAAAGGTTTTGTGGGGCGCCTCCGGTGGGGACGCATGGTGTGCGGTTGTATCGGGAGTGCGATCCTTGTGGCTGGATGCACGATGGGCGGCGGGACCCAGTCCGGCCGGACCGGCCAGTCCGGAGCAGATCCTGTCGACATAGGCGATGGGCAGCCTCCCATCGGCACCGTTGTGGATCAGGGCGAACTGATAGCAGTGGACATCGAGGTCGGCCCGCTGGCAGCCGGATCTTTTGACGCGCTTGATGATCAAGCCCGTGTGTCGATGTATGCGATGGGGCTGTCCACCCTCGCCAGTGCGATGAAGGCGGGCAGCACGGACGGCTCGGAAAGCGGTGCCGGTGCCAATAGCGCAGATGCGACGAATAGCTCGGCAGATACCACGTCAGATGGTGCGGCAGTTGGAGAAAACGCGCTGACATCTCCGGTCGGCACAGCCACCGCGATGGCCCAGATTGCGCTGGGCGCGCAGGGTGACACGCGCGCTGAGTACGAAAGACTGATGGGCATGAGTGTCGATGAGGCAGCCAACCGGTTTTCCGCATCGTGGGGGCTGTGGGATCGATGGAAAGGCGACGTGTCGAAGGTCACGGGAGGGAAAGTTGCTGATACCCCCTTGGTTGGCCGGTATATGCGCATGGTGTTTGATGATCAGTTCACGCCCAACCCCACGTGGAAAGATGCCGTCACGTCACAGTGGAAAACGGATGTCACCGACCTGGACTTGCAGTCACCATCAGCTCAGGAGGACCTGGACACGTGGGTCAATGAACACAGCGGCGGGATGATCGACAAGTCAGGAATACGACTGAACGAACTCAGTCGCATGGTGGGGCAAAACGCCATCGTATTCAGCGCGCCGTGGGCACAGCCCTTCGACGAAAAAGATACACGGCGCATGGAGTTCCACACCACAGCCGGTCCGGTCAAACTGGTCGACATGATGGTGGCGCAGAACAAGTTTCAGGGCATGGAGGATGAACAGTGGACCGCTGCGACGCTGCCGTATCAAGGCGAGGACCTGGCTTTGCATCTGCTGATGCCGCACGAAGGGACGACGGTCAGCCCCACCAGTGTCCATGATGCGTTGCAGGCACTGAGTCAAACCGCCGCTGACGAAGTGGAAGTGTCAGTGCCGAAAGTGAACTTCACCTCCTCGGTCAGCTTGCTGGATGTCGTGACGGATATGGGCGCGCCAGAAGGCCTCGCAGAAGGGGATTACTCCGGGTTCGGTTCCTCCGCCGATAGTGGACCTGCGTTGAATCTCCAGCAGTTCGTCCAACAGGGCCATCTGATCATTAAGGAGGAAGGCACGGTTGCCGCGGTCGTCACCGAACACGCCACAGGGGACACGGCACTGCCTCCACCCCCGATGCTCACCTTCAATCGTCCATACCTAGCGATCATTTCGGACACGCAGACCGGCACACCGCTGTTCATGGTCTGGATCGGTGATCCCTCCCTGGCTAATTAGGGCAGCACTGTTGCCTGCCAGGCGCATGGTGAGACGGGCTGCCCGTCCCTCATTCCCCTTAGGTTCGCCCCAGTGCAGGTGCACGATGCCCCAAGAACTCGTGCCCGTGTGCACATACCCCTAAAAAAGGCGTCCATACGTGCACATACCCCTAGAAAGTCGGCCCTGTGTGCACATTCCCCTAGATCTAACGTCACGCCACATCACCCGAATTCTAAACATGCAGGTCAAGAGGTCGCGGGCTAGTCCCCGACGATGACATCCGAGGTTTATCTAGGGGAATGTGCACCGAGAGACCTTAAATCTAGGGGTATGTGCATTGAGCGGCCTTAAAACTAGGGGTATGTGCATCAAACGGCTTCAGATCTAGGGGTATGTGCAACTGCGACGTCCTCGCGGCCTCAGGTTGGCTCGTCCGCGTAGGCTGGGTACATGCGAACAGATGACGTGTCGGATGCCAGCCAGCAGATTCCGCCGCAGACACCCTTGGGCGCGACGAATCCGCCACACCCTCCCACGGACATTGCGAAGTCGCCGCGACCGCCTGCGCTCGACGACAATCTGATCGAGGCATTGCGCCGGGACCTTGAAGCAGCTCACTTCACCGTCGATTATGTTGACTCGCTGCTCAGCCAGCAGGCGCAGAATGCGTTGATGCGTGATCAGCGCGTGCCGGCGATGGTAGAGCTTCAGCGGCTGATTGATGGTGAGTCCGCCGGGAACGCCGCAGCCGCCGCAACGTTGGCGCAGCTGTTTATCCTGGGGATGGATGTGGACTATGACCGCGTCGATGCGGCATTGCCGGCTCTGGGTAGCGCTGGGGCCTGCGCGCTCGGCCTCATCGCACCTGCCGGCGCGAGCGCGAATGTCGCCGAAACCAGCGGTGCCGACGCGAACGCGAACGCGAACGCCGCTGAGACCGGCAACCTCGCCGGGAACGCCGGTGAAACCAGCAGCGATGTCGAGTCAGCCGCCGCTCCGATGCGCGCGCTGTTTGACCTGCGACCACATGCCGCCACGTTGCCAGACGGTGACCACCACTGGTGGGTGCTCTCCGATCTGGGAGAGGCCACAACGGGCAGGCCGCTTGCTCCTGACCACGTGCTTGGCATCGGCGGAGCAACGACAACGTTGCTGACACTGACCGACCGCACACCCGTTGACAGCGCACTGGATGTCGGCACAGGCTGCGGCATTCAGGCACTCTACCTGGCCACGCACTGCACCCGAGTCGTGGCGACAGACCTGTCTGAACGCGCCTGTGAAATCACCCGTTTCAACGCCGCACTGAATCGGGTAGCCATTGACGTGCGCTGCGGATCCCTGTTCGAGCCGGTCGCCGGCGAGCGCTTCAACCTGATCGTCTCCAACCCACCATTCGTCATCACTCCCGATTCGGTGCGCGCATCCGGATTGATGCAGTACCGCGACGGCGGCGCGCAGCGAGACCACCTGATTGCGCAGATCATTCACGAAGCACCCGACCACCTGACCGAGGGCGGCACCATTCAGATGCTGGCAAATTGGGAGGTCGACTCTGACTCCACCGCCACATGGTCCGATCACCCCAGAAGCTGGTTCGACGGCCTCCCCGTGGACGCGTGGGTGATTCAGCGAGATTGCCTCGAACCTGCCCAATACGTCGAAATGTGGCTGCGAGATTCCGGCGGCACGCTCACCGCCCGCGACACGTTCGAACGCGCATACGCCGACTGGCTGGCTGACTTCACCGCGGCCGGCGTCCAGTCGATTGGCATGGGACTCATTGCAGCTCGCCGCCGCCCGGATTTCGCTGAGAAGGGTCCTTCCGCCGACGGGGGTAGTTCGATTGACGAGGGCGACGTGGCCGCCTCACCATCCAGTGCCAATGGGAATGAGCCGGATCGGGCGACGCAGCGCCGGCCCGCATACGTGGAATGTGACGGGGTGGCGACCGGACATGTGCCAACCGGGCGAGACATACGTCGAGGCCTTGACATTATTCAGCTCGTCGCCACCCGCGCCGGCGGAGGCAAGATCTATGGCAGCAGTGACAGTGGCGGCAGCGTGGAGGGCGATAGCACCGATGGCGGAAGCGCCGACCTCCTATGGGACCTGCACGCCGTGTGCAGCCCGGATGTCACCCAAGTGCGTTATTTTGCGCCCGGTGAGGCCGACCCGCAAGTGATCGAGCTGCAGCAGGGCGGGGGTGTCGGACTGAAAACCTCGGTGAGTTCGGAACTGGCCGGCCTGGTGGGCGCTGCAGATGGCGAGCTGACCCTGGGACAGATCGTTGCCGCGATCGCAGCGCTCATGGAACTTGACCCCGGCGACCTGCGAAATCGTCTGTCGCCGGAGGTGATCCGCCTCCTCAAGTTCGGCATATTGCGCACCAGCTCACAGGACACGCCGTGAGCGAGATGCCGGTTAAACGTTGTATGGTCATCAGCGAACCACATTTCGCGGCTAAGTGAATTTCCCTCGGGACGGCGAAATGACGGACAGGCAGGAAGGAATGGAGGGACATGGGCGCGTCGAAGTTAGTCATCGTCGAGTCTCCGGCGAAGGCGGCCACTATTGGATCTTATTTAGGGCCGGACTTTCGTGTTGAAGCCTCGGTCGGTCATATCCGCGACCTGCCTCAACCGTCCGAACTGCCCGTGTCCATGAAGAAGGGCCCGTACGGTCGTTTCGCCGTCAACGTCGAAGACGGCTTTACTCCTTACTATCAGGTGACGCCTGAGAAGAAAAAGCGTGTCACTGAACTCAAGCGCGCCCTTAAGGATGCTGACGAGCTCTACCTGGCCACTGATGAGGACCGCGAGGGTGAAGCCATTGCGTGGCACCTGCTGGAAGTGCTCAAACCGAAGGTGCCTGTCAAGCGCATGGTGTTCCACGAAATCACCCGCGAGGCTATTGAGCGCGCACTGGACAACACGCGCGATATTGACACCGACCTGGTTGACGCGCAGGAGACTCGACGCATCCTTGACCGCCTCTACGGCTATGAAGTCTCACCGTTGTTGTGGCGCAAAATCCGCCCATCTTTGTCGGCCGGCCGCGTCCAGTCGGTAGCAACTCGCCTGATTGTGGATCGTGAACGCGACCGCATGGCGTTTATCCGCGCGGACTACTGGTCCATCGATGCCTTCATTCAGGCTGACGAGGGTGACTTTACGGCGCGTGTGAGCGCGCTCGATGGGCGTCCTGTAGCCACTGGCACTGATTTTTCCGAAGAGGGTGTGCTGTCGGACAAGGCTCGCAAAGCTCAGACAGTGGCGCTGGATGAGGCTGCAGCCGACCGCCTGGCGGACGGTCTGCGTGAGGCTCCCTCGTCGATTGAATCCGTCACGAAGAAGCCGTACCGCCGTCGCCCTGCTGCGCCTTTCACGACGTCAACCCTGCAGCAGGAAGCTTCCCGCAAGCTGCACTGGAATGCGTCCTCAACGATGCGCACGGCGCAGTCCCTGTACGAGTCCGGTTACATCACCTATATGCGTACCGATTCGACCGCGCTGTCGAGCCAGGCAATCCGTGCGGCGCGCGCCCAGGCAGCTGAACTGTACGGCAGCGATGTCGTGCCGGACAAGCCCCGTATCTACGGCACGAAATCCAAAGGCGCGCAGGAAGCACACGAAGCGATCCGCCCTGCTGGTGACCATTTCCGCACCCCCGATGAGGTGCGTTCGGTGTTGAGCCGCCAGCAGTGGGCGCTGTATGACCTGATCTGGAAGCGCACAATTTCCTCGCAGATGGCGGATGCGACGGGGCATACCTCCACGATCCGTGTCCTCAGCCAGCTCACCGATGTGCTCGAGCTGCCAGATGGCACGGGCGCGCGGGAAGTGACCTCGTCCGTGTCTGGTACAACGATCACGTTCCCCGGGTATCGACTGGCCTATCAGGAAGGCCGCGACAAGGATCGCGATGAACAGGCGCTGTCACAGCCCGCCGCTGACGCAGCATCCGCTTCACAGTCCGGTTCTCAGTCTGGCTCGCAGGATGGTGCGCGCGGAGCGGAAACCCTGCTGCCTGCCGTGGAGGAAGGCGAAACTGTCACGGTTCACCACGCTGAAGCCGAAGACCATCAGACCCAGCCACCGGGGCGCTACACCGAAGCGTCACTGGTGAAAATGATGGAGCAGCTGGGAATTGGCCGCCCCTCCACCTATGCGGCAACGATTCAGACGATCGGAGACCGCGGCTACGTCACGCACCGCGGTCAGTACCTGGTGCCTACGTGGCTGGCGTTTTCCGTCACGCGCCTTCTGGAGGAAAACCTCTCTGACCTGGTGGATTACGATTTCACGGCGTCGATGGAAACCGACCTGGACCGCATCGCGGGCGGGCAGGAGGACTCGACGCAGTTCCTCACGGAGTTTTATCTCGGCAGCAGCGTAGGCCAGACAGAGGCCGAGACTGCCAGTGGCGTCGATGGTCCGCGTGACGAAGTGGTCGACGCAGCGGCGGATGGGTCTTCCTCGTCGAAGCGTGAAGGACTGCGCACCCAGGTTGCCTCGCTGGGCGACAATATCGATGCGCGGGCGGTCAACTCGATTGACTACGGCAACGGCGTGACGCTGCGCGTGGGGCGCTACGGGCCGTATCTGGAGCGCGACAGTGACGATGTGCGCGTCAACGTACCGCCGGACGTTGCGCCTGACGAGCTCGATGAGGCAAAGATTGCCGAACTGTTCACTCAGGCAGCTGATGATGGCCGTGAGCTCGGCATCGACCCGGCCAGCGGACATATGCTCATCGCGAAGAATGGTCGCTTCGGCCCCTACGTCTCCGAAGTTCTGCCCGAGGACGCCGACGAGGGCGACGCTGCGAAATCGACGCGTAAGAAGAAGGTGAAGCCGCGCACGGCTTCCCTGTTCAAGTCGATGGATCTGGCGACGATCACGCTGGATGATGCACTGATGCTGTTGTCGTTGCCCCGTGAAGTGGGAGCTGATCCGGCAGATGGCGAAGTGATCACCGCTCAGAATGGTCGCTATGGGCCGTACCTGAAGAAGGGGAGTGACTCGCGCTCACTGGAAAGCGAAGAGCAGTTGCTGACGATCACGTTGGATGAGGCGCTGGCACTGTTCGCTCAGCCTAAGACACGCCGTGGCCGCACGGCCAGGCCGCCGTTGCGTGAATTCGGTATTGACCCGATCTCTGAGAAGAAAGTGGTGGTCAAGGACGGCAGGTTTGGACCGTACATCACGGACGGTCAGACCAATGTGACGGTGCCGCGATCCGAATCGATCGAGTCGCTGACTGAAGCCCGCGCCTTTGAACTGCTGGCTGACAAACGCGCCAAGGGGCCTGCTCCCAAACGCGGACGCAAGAGCACCACCAGGACGACCCGCAAGAAAGCCTCCACGAAGAGTGCGAAGACGACGCGTAGGAGCGCCGGGACTGGTGCGAAGAAGTCGTCGGGCACGTCCAAGGCTTCAGCGTCGAAGAAGAACTCCTCATCTGCGGATGGCGACCAGTAGTGCGTCGGCCTGAACAGCGTGCATGTACGCAAATGCCGGTGCCTCGTGCAAAGATAGGCTCATGAGCACTTCCAGCGGGGATTCGCGGCGCAGGCGCGGCCTGTTCATCACCTTCGAAGGCGGTGACGGTGCAGGCAAAACCACCCAGATCGAACACGTCAAAGAGTGGTTTGATCAGGCTGGATGCGTCTCGTTTGTGACCCGCGAACCGGGTGGAACTGACATGGGTAACCAGCTGCGTCAGCTCATTCAGCACGGACCTGAAGACGTGGATCCGCGTACTGAAGCCCTGCTGTATGCGGCTGACCGTGCCTACCATGTAGCAACCGTGATCAGACCCGCGCTTGCGGCCGGTCAGGTAGTGCTGGCTGACCGATTCATTGACTCCTCAGTGGCCTACCAGGGCGCTGCGCGCGAACTGGGCGTGGATGAGGTACTGGCCTTGTCAAAATGGGCGACGGAGGACCTGTCGCCGGATCTGACATTGCTGTTGGATTTGCCCCCCGAGGTGGGTGCCAGACGAGGGACGGCGTCGCACACCGCTGACCGTATCGAGCGTGAATCAATGGACTTCCATGAGCGAGTGCGCCACGAATACCTGCACCTGGCAGATCGCTACCCAGACCGCATTGTCGTTATCGACGCGGTCGGCACCCCTGAAGAAGTGTTCCGCGAAATCAGAGGCGTACTGGAGGAACGCGTCCGACCCGCACTGGGTCTCCTCGTCAATCATGAGGCGCACGATCAGGTCGAGCTGTCTGCGACCGAATCACCCCAGCCGAACTCGCCTGCGCCCGAGCATGCAGCATCGCAGACAAGCGATGAGGACCAGGCTGGCACGATGGTGGCGGCTTTGCTGAAAGAATCCCAGGGCACACTATGGGAAGGTGACAGTGAGGGACTGCTGTGATGAGCCCGACGTGTTGCAGCGGTGTGCCCACCAGCGGGTATCAGCGCCTGTACGAGGCCTGTGCGCCGGTATCGCTGTGAGGCAGGTGAGCGATGAGCGTATGGGATGACATTGTCGGTCAGGAAAAGGCCGTCGCCACGTTGCAGGAAGCTGCCCGCGCCGCCCGCCACATCGTCGAGGGCAACAGTGATCGCAGCACCCACTCCATGACCCACGCATGGCTCGTGACAGGGCCGCCGGGTTCCGGGCGATCCAACGCTGCGCTCGCATTTGCCGCGTGCCTGCAGTGCACAGGAAGTGAGATCGGGTGCGGCACGTGCCCAGGATGTGTGACGACAGTGGCTCGAACAAACGCTGACGTGCTGAGTGTTGCCACAGAAACCAGCATTATTACTGCAGAACAGGTGCGCGACATCATCATGCGCGCCCAGGTGGCGCCCTCGCAGGGCCGCTGGCGCGTCATCGTTATTGAAGACGCGGACCGCATTCAGGAACTCTCGTTGAATATTCTGCTCAAGGCTATCGAGGAGCCTCCCGAGCGCACCGTGTGGGTGCTGTGTGCACCAAGCTCCGAAGACATGATCACCACCGTCAGGTCACGCTGCCGACAATTGTCCTTGCGCATCCCATCGGTTGCCGCTGTGGCTGGTCTGCTGGTCCGGCAGCTCGGCGTGGACATGAACGTGGCGCGCGAGGCTGCGCGGGCAGCGCAGTGCCACATCGGGCGGGCGAAAGCCTTGGCGCGTGACCCCGAGGAGCGCGATAAGCGCCGTCAACGCATCCGCGCTGCCATTCACGTTGCCTCAGTCGGTGAAGCCGCTGTCGCCGCCCATGACCTAGTTGAGATGGCGAAGAGTGACACGCAGACGGTTGCCGAGCAGCGCAACACGGAAGAAGAAGCCAAGTTGCGCTACCAGCTCGGCATGGTCGAGGGTGACAAGATGACGCCGCATGCGCGCTCACAACTGCGTCAACTGCGTGAAAACCAGACCCGCCGCATGAAACGCTCACTGACCGACATGCTGGATCGGATTCTGCTGGACGTGATGAGTGTGTACCGCGATGTCCTCATGCTGCAGCTTGGTGCGAATCAGGATCTGATGAATGACGATGTTGCGGAGGTGATCGAGCGTATCGCCCGCACCTCCAGTCCGGAGCAGACTCTTGCGCGCATCGACCTGATTGACCAGGCGCGCACCAGACTGACTAACGGTGCGAATCCACTGCTCGCAATGGAAGCAATGGTGGTAGCGCTGCGCTAGATACGCGTGGCGTCCAGCCGGAGGGTGCGCGACCGCATCGACACTGCCCGTGAACCAGGAGGCCCCGGCCTCCTACTGGGGTAGGCGGCTGAATCATTGTTAGTCTTGACCCATGAAAACGCGTTCACGCAACATCGTGATAGTTCTGCTCGCCATACTGGTCGTCGTTGCACTGGCAACTGTCAGCGCCGTTGTGATCGTTGGACACGACCGCAAGAGCGGTGGATCTGCCACTCACCAGCAGTCAGCCGTCAGCGAAGATGGTCGCACGGTCATCACCTCGGGATCAACGTTCAGCGACACTTTGGGTGACCTGCCGGAACCAACCATTGAGGGCTTCTACCAGCAGAAAGTCAACTGGCGTGAATGCACTGATGACGACCTCAAACAGATGGAAGGATCGCAGCAGTCATCAGACGGATATGAATGCGGCGCACTGTACGCACCGTTGGATTGGGACCAGCTCGACGGCGATGTGATCGCACTGGCATTGGCCATTCACCGCGCACCGCAATCCGAAGGTGCATTGTTCTATAACCCCGGTGGGCCCGGTGGTCCGGCAACTTCGATCCTGCCCTACATTGCGAGCCAGGGACTGTCGATGGATCTGGCGGACCGCCTTGACATCGTGGCATTGGATCCGCGCGGAGTCGGCCAGTCCACGCCGGTCATCTGCCTGACAGACAAAGAACGCGATGAAACGGCCGCGATGTCCGATGATCCGGCCGATCAATCCGACAGTACTCAAGAGCCCACGCCGCAGGAAATTGTTGAGGATCTGAAGGCTGAATCCGCCAAGCTGGCAGCTGGATGCAAGGAACACAGCGGCTCCCTGGCCGAGCATGTCGACACCATCTCAGCTGCCAAGGATTTTGATATGGCGCGAGCCGCCCTCGGACAGGACAAACTGACCTATCTGGGGTACTCATACGGTACCTACCTGGGAGCGACGTATGCTGAGCTGTTCCCCGACAAGGTCGGACGTATGGTGCTTGACGGTGCACTTGACCCGTCGCTCAGTGTTGACGACGTTGAACGACTGCAGATGCAGGGGTTCGAGGACGCCCTCGAAAACTGGATCAAAGTGTGCTCCGCATCGTCGGACTGCCCGGTGGGGTCAAGTGTTGACGAAGGACTGGAGACTCTGAACGCGTTCTTCGATCAACTGGAAGAAAAACCGCTTGAGACGCAGGATCCTAACCGACCGCTGACGTCTTCCCTGGCCTTCAGCGCCGTGATCGGCCTGCTGTACGACACGCAGTTGCACGATGCGTTGACCCAGGGGCTGGATATGGCAATCAAGCAGGACGATGGGTCAACGATGCTGGCACTCGCAGATCTGCTGATGGAACGCAACGCTGATGGCACGTACCAGAATAATTCGATGGAAGCAATCAGCGTGATTAACTCCCTGGACTATTCTCCGGTCGGAGACATTGAGCAATGGGCTGCTGCAGCGGAGAAGATGAAAGCTGAGCTGCCGTTCATGGGTCGTTTCGCCGGGTATTCCTCTGCCGCTTTGGAAGGCTGGCCCATTGAATCTACGCGCGAACGCGGACCGATCCACGCTGAAGGCACCCCGGAGATTGTTGTGGTGGGAACGACGCACGACCCCGCCACGCCTTATGTGATGTCGCAGGCGCTTGCCGACCAGCTCAGTAAGGGCGTGCTGGTGAGCTGGGATGGATGGAATCACACGGCGTATTCGCGCGACGGGTCGCGGTGCGTGCGCGACGCGGTTGACGGTTTCTTCCTCAATGGCACCGTGCCGCAGGACGGCCTTCAGTGCACGGATTAGGCGCTAACCTTTGGGCGTGACGCGCTCCACCTGTCGAGCATTTGTCGCAGGCGTGGGTAGTCGGCTACAGTAAACGTCGTTGCCTATCAATTGATGCGCGTGGCGGAGCCGCGTAGCGCTGATAGGGAAGGCGGCCACCTTAGCTCAGTCGGCAGAGCGATTCACTCGTAATGAATAGGTCGTGGGTTCGATTCCCACAGGTGGCTCCGATGATGCCCCTGCGAGAGCGGGGGCTTTCGCATATCCAGGCACGAACGGTGCGGGGATCCAGCCGCCTTTCCCATCTGTATTGGGCAATAGATCCTCTGGAGTGGTTTCCAGCGCAGCGGCAACCTTGAGTAAGTCGGTGACGCTCCAAGTGACCTTACCTCGTAGTTTTAATGAGATTGAGGGCTGTGAAAGTCCGACTAAGTTTGCAAGTTTGGTCCTCGATATACCCTGAAGGAACATTGCCTGATTAACAGCAATTCCGATAGCTTCGTCCGCGCTGAGTTGAGGTCGTTTCGCTGTCATGATTCAAGTATGTCACTAGTTGTTAGTGAGGTCAATAGTTAATAGTGTAGACAACATGGTGCGAGTGTATTAATCTGCAGTCATGGGTATTAAGTACACTAATGAGTGTGAAGCATTGTTAAGTGCTCGTGAGGTTGCAGAGATGCTTCCCAATACTTCCGCGCAGACCGTTCTGCGGTGGGCGCGTGTGGGGGCAATTGCATATGTGCAGCTCCCAGGCGGGCGAAGGTTTTTTCGTCGTTCGGATGTAGAAGAGATTCTGACGCCTCGCGTTAGCTCAGAGGATCCGTTGCCGGAGAGTCAGGTTTTGCCTGGGTTTGCTGGGGCTGGTGGAGTGGGATGAGTGCTGAGGCAGTTCAGTGGGCTTGGCGGGTCAGTTGTGGCCGGTTGAGTGACAAGCTTGTTCTTCTGCGTTTGGCGTGGAAGGCGGATGACGGTGGGGTTGTTCGTGTTGATCCGGCGTTGGTGTCGGGGGTGACGGGTTTGAGTGTGGCGCGTGTTGAGGCGTGCTTGTCGTCTTTGGAGCGTGCGGGTGTTATTGAGGCTCGGCGGTGGTCGGATTCGGGTTGCTGGTCGGCCCGCTTGCTGTTAGGGGGCGCGTTGTGAGTGTCGAAGCGATTGAGTGGGCGTTTGGTTTAACCGACGGTATCGATGTGCTCGAAAAGATGGTCTTGTTGTCTTTGGCTGATGATGCTGGCGATGACGGCTGGGTGTTGCTGCGCTCGCTAGAGCGTCCAGCTCGCCGGTCGCGTTCAAGTGTTCATGATGTGAAAGGTGCTTTGATCCATCTTCAACAGCTTGGGCTTATCAAGATGGATGACTCGGATACTGAAGCGGAGCGCTTTCCCATGTTGTGCCAGGTGATGGTGGGAGGTGACAAGCTGTGAGTTTCAGGGCTGTTGCGTGGGCGTTTGATCGGATTAAGGGTCTTGGTCAGGGTGAGAAGCTTGTGTTGTTGGCGTTGGCGGAGTTCGCTAACGATGAGGATGAGACCTGGCGTTCGCGTGAGGAGATTGCTCAGCGTGCGGAGTGTTCTTTGCGGAGTGTGGCGTCGCATTTAAAGACGCTGGATGAGTGTGGGCTCATTTCACGTGTTCCGCGTTATTCGTGGTGCGGGGATCAGTCAGGTGCGTGTGCGGATAAGTCAGCGCATAAGCACCGGTCGGGCACGACGTATCGTCTGCATTTGGAGGTGGAGGGTAATTTCGCTGGGTCTGCTGAGTCCACAGATGCAAATCTTGCACATGTGGACTTTTCGGCGGAATCTAGCGGTTGTGGCCACACATGCAAATCTTGCACATGTGGAGACGATAGGGGTTCCACAGATGCAAATCCGGGTAGTCCACAGATGCAACAGGTTGCACCCATATGTACATATAACCCCCATTTAAACCACCAAACCGAACCTAACCAGACCGAACCCGTGCGCGAGCGCGAGGAAGCGCCGGTGGCGCACGAGGTTGAGTCTTGTGGTTCGGTTGGGTCTGGTGTGGATGATGAGTTTGATTCCCCGTTGGTGGTGGCTGATGCGGGGTTGATTGCCGAGTGTTTGCCGTCGCCTTTGAGAGTGTTGGATGCTTCTGGTGCGGTTGCGGTCACGCAGGTTTTGCGTGAGTGTGTGGGCGCGGGTTGGCAACCGGCTCAGATTCGCCAGGTGATGGATCAGGCTTTGCCTGCCAATGTTGGCCGCTTGTCGCGCTTGGTGTGTTACAGGCTTCGGGCGAATGTGCTCAAGGGTGAGCCTCCAGCGCGTAGTGCGGACGAGGATCCGAGGGTTCGGCGTGAGCGTGAGCGCAAGGCGGCGGTTTTGCGTCAAGAGCGTATCGATGCCCTAGCCCAGGTTGAAAGCACGCCTGTTGATTCGGTGTGGGATCAGGCGTGGGGTCAGGTTGTGGCTGAGAACCCGGGGGCGTCTCGTGTGGAGCAGTTGCGTTTGACTGAGGCGCTGTACGCGGTGTTGCGTGGGGGTGAGTCGGCGTGAGTGTGTCGTGGCCGGTGTGGGCGCGTGGTGTGAAGGGTTTAACTCCGTCGCAGTCGCTGGTGTTGTTTGAGCTTGCTCGTTTGGCTGATGCGCGTGGCGTGGTGATTTGCGGCGTTGAGCATTTGGTGGAGGCTACGGGCGTGGCGCGCCGTAGCGTGTTTCGCGCGTTAGCTGGGTTGGAACAGCGTGGCGTGCTTTCTCGGAAGATGCGCTATAGAGCCGGCAAGCAGGCTTCTTCACGGTTCGTTTTGCATGGGGTGGCGACTCATAGCCGGGCGATTGCTAGCGATGATGCTCACGAGGGCGCGACGATGGTCGGGTGTGAAGGGGGCGCCTGGGCGTGTGGGAGCGCTCCTGTGTTGCGTATTTCAGATAATGAAGGTCTGCGAAGGACTCTTGAGCAGACCGCGTCTGAAGGGTGGCGCGGAGCGGCGGCGCAGTGTTTGGCGGCGACGTTGCACCAAGTGGGGGCACGCCAGTTTTCTAGCGCGATTTCGAAGGGGGTGCAGTTTTCGGGCATGTCGTATCCCGAGGCGGCTGCTGATACGTATGGGATCGCGTGGGAGGTGGCGATGACGTGCACGCAACAGCTTGTGGAGGCTTCTAGCCCGTGGGCGGTGTGGACAACGATTGTGAACCGGCGTTGTTTTGTTCGTGATGATGTTTCTGGCGTGGAGGAGTTGGTTGAGCCAGCGATGATGCCTGAGGTGGGTTTGCGTCCTGGGATGGGCCAGGAGGGCGAGGTGTGGGTGTCGGTCGATGATTTTGGCGGTCCGCTTGGTCGCATGGTTGAGGCTCTGATCGAGGCGGGCATGAGTGAGACTTTGGCGTGGGCGGGCACGCTGCGCGTGGCAGAACTGGCGGTGAGCGATGCGTCAAGGCGGCACCGGGCGGCGAGTGTTGATCCGCGTTTGTCTGATCTGGGTGTGAGCCCGGATGCGGGCCGGGCGTGGATGACAATGCTAGTTGGTTCTCGCCGGGGTGTGAAGGGTAGTATTTTAGAGGCTGATGATGAAGCGTTAGCGTTAGCGGCTCGCGAGGTGGTTGAGGCTCTGACCCCCGCAGCCTAATAGATGTGACGCGTGTTACTAGAGGGAGTGTGAGCAGGGTGCCATTGTGGCACTCTGCTTTTTGGTTTTTATAGTGGTTTGAATTCGTCGTTGATTTGTTGGATGACGTCTTCGTAGTTGGTGTCTCGTCCTACTTCCACAGCGTTTGTGGCTGCGGTGATGAGGATGCGGTAGAAGATTCTGTTTTCGTTTGGGTTAAAGCCGTATTGGTAGGCCAGTTGTGTTCCCTCGGTTTTCGCTGTCTGGTAGTCGTGGGCGATGAAGTATCTGCTTCCGGCCTGGTCAAGGGTTTTGCCCTCGAATGTGACAATGTATTCGTTGTGGTGTTCGAGTTGCTGCATGTGGTGGTGCTTCTCCAGTTAGTAGATGGTGATGGTGCCCGAGTTTGCGAGTCCGTCACAGCTGGTGGTCCATGATTGTGTGCCGAGTGGGATGCCGGTAACGGTGGCGTATGCGGTGCCAGGGATTGAGGTACTGGCCGCCCCGCCGGTTCCGCCGATGCTGATGCTGCATGTGGCGTAGCCGCTGCCAGAAAGACTGATTGAGAAGTTCGCGGCCCTGCCTCCACTGGTGTTTACCGAAGTGTTCATTGATGTCACTCCAGCAGGAGCCGGAGCTGGTGCTGGTTGAGGAGCCGGGGCAGGTGTTGGCGTTGGCTCAGGTTCTGGCGAGGGTGCTGGGGCAGGTTCTGGCGAGGGTGCTGGGGCAGGTTCGGGTTCGGGAGCCGGGGCAGGTGTTGGCGTTGGCTCAGGTTCCGGTTGGGGCGCTGATTGCGGTTCTGGCTCAGGGGTTGGGGCGGGCTTAGTGGGTTTGTCGGTTTTTTGAGTCGAAACCGGGCCGCTTGGCTGCCTGGTTGGTTCGCTTGGTTTTCCGCTGCCTGGGTGTAGCCGTGGCAGGCTGAATATGGTCGCTAGCGTAATGAGGATGATGAGCGCGTACGCGATGAGCTTTAACCGTTTGATTCGGCTCGGCTTATCCATGCTTTCACCCAGCTTGTGCGTTGCAGGTTCTGGTTCTTCTGCTAGCGTTTCCTCTTTTACGTTTTGAGGCTCTTGGTCATCTGCTTCTTCTGAGATCACCGGTTGTGCGTGGACTTGGGGTGGAAGGCTGGCTTGTTTGTGCAGGGTTTGGGGCAGGAGCTGGGTGTGGGTCAGCTCGTCGTGTTCACGGGTGCCACCAATGCCAGCATTGCTGGCATTGGTGGTGGTGGGGGGGTTTGTGTGCTGTCGCTCTGATCTGGGGTGTGGTGGGTGTCTATGTCTCCGTTTGGGTGGACGCTCATGTGGTAGGTGCCCTCTGGGCCGGTTGCTTTGACGGGGAGGGTGCGCCCGTAGTGGGCCGCGATGGAGGCTGCTATGTTCATGGCTTGCCGGTGAACGGTTGGCCCTGGTGGTAGTTGGGTTTGGGTGATGCCCGCGCTGGCGATGGTGATGGTGCCGTCAGTGTTTTGGGTGATGGTAATCGGTGGCCAGGCGGTCATTTCTCGTCCTTGTTTTGGGTGTGTGCGCACGTTCTACGTAGTACGTAGAAGGGAGCGCACATGAGTGAAGCAAATCCGTGGGCTAGTCCGCCTGTTGCGCCAGTAAAGGCGCCCGCGCCGGTACGGCCGGAGCGGGTGCGTGTGTGGAAGCCGGGCGCGCAGGTGTCGATGACGGGCGGGTTGCCGATTGTATCGGCTCAGGGCCAGGAGTGTCCGCTGTGGGTGGTTGCCGCTCATGGTGGGGCTGGGGCCACGTCGTGGGCGAGGCTTCTTGGCGCGGGCGATGCTGGCGTGTCTTGGCCTGATTCGAGTGGGTTTACCCGCGCAGTGGTGGTAGCTCGCAATAGTTATGTGGGGCTTCGCGCCGCGCAGTCGGCGGCTATCCAGTGGGCTTCTGGCCAGGTAGAGCGAGTGGAGCTGGCAGGCTTGGTCTTGTCTGCCGACGCGCCGGGTAGGCCAGTGAAAGAGCTGGTGGAGCTACGCAGGCGAGTAGAGGGAGCGTTCCCACGCGTGTGGCTGGTTTCGTTCCAGCCCGCTTGGCGTTCGCAACTGGCGTGGCAGGCTCCACCTTCGCGTGAGGTTCGCAAGGTGTTGAAAGATTTGTCTTTGATTGGAAAGGAAGTTTAATGACTGTTTTTTCTAAGGGCGCTGCCCTGATTGGTGCGGGCAAGGCACGCCTGTTTGCGGGTTTGGCAGGTTTGGAGTTGAACCCGGTTCCTGTGGCTCCACCGGGCGTGGAGGCGCGGGTCCAGACGATTTTGAACTGGCTTATGTGGATTGCCGGGGCAACGGTGATTGTGGGCTTCATTGTTGGCGGCATTATGCTGGCGGTTTCTAATGAGCGCGGCATGGGTAATGAGAACGTGCGCCGTATCGGGTTTGTGATTATGGGGGCGGTCGTGATCGCAGCGGCTGCGGCTCTGGCGAAAGCATTGCTGTAATGGCGGGGGAAGAAAAGGCGGTTAATACTCTGGTCCGCCCAGGGTTTATTGTTTCTGCCTTGCTGGTTGTCGCTTTGATCGTGGGACTGGCGTTCTTATTGTTTACCCGCGAGAACACTGACAAACCCAGTGGTGATAAGCCTGTTGAAGTCTCATCTACGACGCAGGTAAGTGGGGGCGCAGCCCAGTCTGGTTCAGCTGAGGAGGCAACTCGGGCTGAGTCTGATTCGGTGTGCGGGCTTGTTGCCCGTGACCGGGTGGTTCCAACTTCGGCATTGCCGTCTGTGCCAGTGGATGGTGGCGCTCGTATTCAGGTGCCCAGTATTGACGGGTATGGGCCGGGCGTGACGGAGGGCGTGTCGCATTGTTTTGCGCATAACCCGTCTGGTGCGATTCTTGCGGCTGCTAACTTCCTTACTTGGTTTTCATCTAAGGAACAGCTCGATGAGGTGGTTCCCACTCTCATGGCTGCAGGGTCTAATCGGGACCGGTTGGAGTCCCAGATTAAGGCCGAATGGCAAGGCGAGACTGGTTCGCCTTTGACTATTCGCGGGTTTAAGTATGAAGATCGCGGGCCTGATAACGCGATGGTAGTTCTCGCTGTTTCGCATGTGGCTTTCCCTGACAAGATTGCGGGGTTCCCGGTGGTGCTGGTTTGGCAGGACGGGGATTGGAAGGTGGAGGCTCCATCTACTGATTCTTGGGGTGAGCGGGCTATTGATTCGCTTCCTTTAGAAGGGTTTGTGGAGTGGGGCGCGTAAATGTGTCATTTTTGGGAGCTGTCTTGCAACATTAATGAGGCCGTGTCTGAGGCGAGTGAGAGCATTATTGCCCAGTGGGCGTTCAACATCATTCAAGATGTGTCGGCCACTTTGGTGAAGGTGGGCACGGCATGGATAGGCGTTGGCACACCTAGCCTGACTGGAGCCGATTCTGCGGTTGGTTTTATCCAATCCACCACTCGCCTTCTCGTACTGGCTTTAGCTATCGGCTCGTTTGTGGTGGCTGGTATTCATTTGTCCTTGTCTAAGCGCGGGGAGGGGGCGATGAACGTCTTGCAAGGCTTGTTGGCTCTGGCGTTGGTTTCAAGCGTTTCTGTTGGCGCAGGTCAGCTTTTGGTGGAGGCTTCAGATGAGTTCTCCACGTGGGTTATTGGCTTGGCCGTGGAGGGTGATGCAGGCCAGTTTGGCGGCAAGATTCTAAACGTTACTGGCATTACCGGCAGCCTAGGTTTAACGGTTTTGATCGTGGGTGGTTTGGGCGCACTGTTGGCAAACATGGTCCAGGTCGGCCTGATGTTTATCCGCTCATCGATGCTGATTTTGCTGGTTGGGATCATGCCTTTGGCGGCGGCTACGTTTTCTACCAAGTGGGGTAGGGCGTGGTTAGGCAAGATCATCGCCTGGTTTTTCGCGTTCTTAATGTTCAAACCGGCCGCGTCAATTATTTACGCGGTGGCGATCAAGTTGGTGCAGGGCGAGTCGTGGTCTATTGCAGATGGTGATGAGCTAACTCGTTTCATTACCGGGGTAATCATGCTTATTTTGGCGGTGCTGTCGTTGCCCGCACTGATTACTTTCATGGTTCCGGCCACCGAAGCGCTCAGTAGTGGCGGTGGCGGCGGTGCTGGTGCAGGTGTGGGCGCTGTTTTGGCTACTGGCGCGATGACTGTCGCGCGAGGTGCGGGAGCGGCCGCGAGTGGTGGTGCTACCGAAGTGGCAGGCGCTGCCCTTGGCGTAGCCCAATCAGCTCACGGAGCGGTTAATAGCGCGGTTTCGGGGGGTCCTAGTGGCGGTGGTGAGAATAGTTCGCGTGGAGCTTCTGGCCCGGCAGGAGCTAGTGGTTCTAACGGTCAAGACGGTGCGGCAGGCCCGTCTGGAGCTAGCGGCCAGACGGGAGCTAGTGGACAAGACGGCGCGGACGGGACCACTGCTGGTTCGGCTCCATCGGGTGCTAGTGACGCGGCAGATACGAGTGGTGGCTCTTCTGGCGGGCCTAGTGGCGGGCAGGAGGCTCAGCGGTGAGTGATGAGGCGGTAAAGGTCCGCACCTATGGTAACTGGCGGGTTCCACGCCGGGCAGGTTTTGGAAAGCTCGGTTTTGGTGAGTCCTTGATTATTTTGCTTGGCCTAGCCGTGGTTTCGGTGGTGGCCATGTCTAAAGGCGTGATGCTGGGTGCGCTTGTGGCCGTGTTGTGGTCAGGCGCGGTGTTGCTTGCGATTACGCGCGACGTGCACGGAGTATCGGTTTTAGAAAGGATTGGGCAAAAGATGCGGTTTCGACGGGCGGCGCGTAGGAAGTCAAACATTCACGCTTCTGGCGGCCTTGCGGTTGATCCTACGCAGGGTAAGTGCCACTTGCCAGGAATGTTAAGCCCTTCGCGTCTTAGTGAGCATAAGGACTCCTATGAGCGGCCCTACGGGCTGATTGAGCATGGGGATGGCACGCTGAGCGTGGTCTTGTCTGTCTCACCGGAGGGAGGCGGGCTGACCGACCAGGACACGGTAGATCACCAGGTGGCATTGTGGGGCATGTGGCTTGGCGACTTGGGCGGCCAAATGGGCGTGGCCCAGGCCAGCGTGTGTGTGGAGACGATTCCTGATAGTGGGGATAGGCTTCGCCGTGAGGTGGGTGCGCGCATGAGCGAGCAAGCCCCACTGGTAGCCCGCCAGATTCTGACCCGCGTGGTCGATGATTATGGGCAGGGCGCGGCGCGGGTGCGCGCGTGGATTACGATCACGTTTGACCCGTCCAAGATGGGCGCTTCGGCGAAGAAGCGCCCGCAAGTTGTTTCACGTATTTCTTCGGACTTGCCCGGTCTTACTCAAACGCTGATGGGCACGGGCGCGGGCGGGGTGCATCTTTTGACCGCGCGTGAGGTGTGTCAGCTCACGCGCGTGGCTTACGATCCGGCGAGTGAAGCCTTGTTTGAGCAGGCAGCGAACGCGGGTGAACAAGTGGCTTTGACGTGGGAGGATGCCGGACCTATGAGGGCGGTGGCCCAGTGGGATCATTACCGGCATGATTCTGGTCTTTCACGCACGTGGGTAATGTCGCGGCCCGCGCGCGGATACGTCCAATCGGGCGTGCTACGCAAGATTTTAGAGCCCTCTCGTGACGTTCAGCGCAAGCGCGTGACGATTGTTTACCGGCCTTTGGACGCGGCGAAGGCTCCAGGAGCGGCTGATGCGGATGTGAACCGCGCAGCGGCACGGGTGGAGAACACGCCTCGCCCTACCGCTACTGCGCGCAGGGAGCTTCGCGCAGCCCAGCAGGTGGCAGATGAGGAAGCATCGGGCGCGGGCTTGTTGGATTTCGCGCTGATTATTAGTGCCACAACTAGCGGCGATGAGCTCGATGATACTTCTAGCGCGGTCCAGGCACTGGCCGCTTCTTCACGCCTTTTGGTGCGCCCAGCTTATGGTGCGCAAGATAGCGCTTTCGCGCTCGGCTTGCCTTTGGGGCTTCGCCCCGCTTCGCAAGCATTGTCTGGAGGCTGGTAGTCGTGGCGTTTGTAACCGACTTGGTATCAGCCCTTTTCACAAGCTCTACTACTGGTAGTAGGGGCAGGCCTGGTTCTGGCACGGTAGCTAATCATCCGGTTATCCAGCCGTGGCGTGCCACGTCCAAACAGGTGTGCGGACTTTTCCCTTTCATCGTGGGTTCGAACACGGCTTTAGTAGGAGCGCCCCTTGGCCGTGCGTTGCACGGCGGTGGCGCAGTGTGCGCCGACGAAATCTCATGGTTTGAGCGCGGTTTGATTAGTGCCCCGTCGGCAATGGTGCTGGGGTTGAATGGTTTGGGTAAGTCGTCCCTGGTTCGGCGCATGATTACCGCCTCGGCCGGGTTCGGGGTACACACGATGGTTCTGGGCGATATTAAGCCAGACTATGTGGCTTTGATTGAAGCCCTTGGCGGGCAGGTCATCAGTATTGAGCATGGTGGTGCGGGCATTAACCCGCTCGATGCTGGAAATGTTGGCCAGGCTGTGGAGTTGTTGGAAGCAGCAGGCAAGTTTGAGGACCGAGACAAGCTCCTGGCTGCAGCTCATGAGCGTAAGAAAGACATGGTGTGCTCGCTGATCCACATTATTCGCCGCACGCCGCCCTCGGATAGGGAGGAGACGATTGTTGACGAGGCCATCCGTATTTTGGAGACCTTTGATCGGCCAGTAGTGTTAGCTGATTTGTTAGAAGTGGTGCGCACCGCTCCAGATGAGCTACGCGCAGCCGCACTTGATCGCGGCGATATTAACCACTACAGGGCGGTCACTGAGAGTTTGGAAGCCTCTCTCATGGCTTTATTGTCGGGCCGTTTTGGCGGACTGTTCGCGGTGGAGACAACCACGCCGATGATGATGGACCGCTCCGTAGTGTTTGACGTGTCGGCGTTTAAGGAAGCCTCAGAGGACCTACAAGCCGCGTTGTTGCTTGCTACGTGGTCTTACGGGTTCGCAACTGTTGAGATTGCGCAGACACTGGCTGACGCGGGCGTTGCCCCGCGCAGGCGTTACAAGATTGTCATGGATGAGTTGTGGCGTATCTTGCGCGCCTCATCGGGCTTGGTTGAGCGTATTGACTCTCTGACTCGTCTGAACCGCACGGTTGGTGTGGGTCAGCTTATGGTCACGCACTCGATGGCTGATTTTGATGCTTTAGCTTCGCCAGCGGACCGGCTCAAAGCCCTGGGGTTTGTAGAGCGGTCCAAAATGCTGTTTTTGGGTGGCCTTCCTGCTCGTGAGATGGAGCTGTTGGAGGGCGTGTTTGCTTTGACTGAGAAGGAAAAGTCGATGCTCACTTCGTGGAACGCTCCGGGCACGTATGACCCGACTACGGGTAGGGACGCCCCGCCCCTTGGCATGGGTAAGTTCATGTTGAAAACCTCCAACGCTCCAGGCACACCGTTCCAGGTACGTTTCGTGGCTGGGGAGGCGGCCTTGTCGGATACGAACCAAAGGTGGAACAAGAGAAGATGAGTTGGCGCGATGATGTGTCAACGTGGGAGCCGTCCACTGTTGTAATGGCCTTGTTTATCGCCATTGTGAGCGTTGCCAGCCTGCTTATCACTCTTGGCGCGCACGCGTGGGCGCTGGCGCGTGGGGTTGAGGGGGTTTCGTGGAACCCGTTGAGTCTCATGATCGAGGTGTGTACTGGCCGGCTTGACCCGACCGGCGAGGTGTATGGGTGGATTGGCGGGGTAGGGGGTGTCCTAATCGTTCTTGTCCTCACCGCTCTGGTGGTGGCGCTTTCGCGCCGCTCTAAGCGTTCTAGGCGTGGTGATGAGGCGGCGAAGTGGGCTGGTAGGGGCAAAGATATTGAGCCGATCACGAAGGCGGCTCTGGCCGCTAAAGCGAAGCGTTTAGGCGTCAGTGGCGGCCTCGGGTTTCCGGTGGGGCGCACTGTGGCGGGTGACATGGCGGTGATGTCCTCGTTTGAGGACGTGTGCATCACTATTGCAGGCCCACGTACAGGTAAGACGACCTCGTGGGTGGTGCCCCGCATTTTCGCTGCTCCAGGCGCGGTTGTTGCCACGTCTAACAAGCGCGACATAGTAGATGAGACCCGCCCGCACCGAGCCCAGGCCACAGGTGAGCAAACGTGGGTGTTTGACCCCCAAGGCCTCGCTGGGCAACAACAGTCGTGGTGGTGGAACCCGCTGTCGTACGTAACTGATTATGTGCAGGCAGGCGCGTTGGCGGACATGTTTTTATCTGCTGAGGACGTGTCGAATAAGGATGGCAACGACATGTGGGATCAGTGGGCGTGCCAACTGATCGCCCCGATGCTGCTGGCGGCAGCCACAGCAGGCAAGCCACTCACCGCTTTGCATGCGTGGCTGGCTGACCAGACCAATGATGAGCCGGTTCTTTTGCTACGCAAGTTAGCTGGCGAGGGTGCTGCGGAAGATGTGCGAGATGATCTGCTTAAGGCCGCTACCAGCCTGGAAGGATTCATGGGTATGCCTGCTGAAACGCGCGGCAGTGTGTATGGCGGCGCGGTGCGGATCATGCACTTTTTGAATAACACGCGCCTGATGCGGTGGGTCACCCCAGCGGAGGGTGTGCCTGAGTTTGACCCACGCAAGTTTGTTAAGACCAAGCAAACCTTGTATTGCTTATCGCAAGAAGGACGCGGGAGTGCAACCCAGATTGTCACCCCGCTTACTGTGGCCGTGGTTGAAGCCGCCACGGCCTACGCCACGAGCCAACCTGGCGGTAGGTTAGCTACCCCCATGCTGATCGAGTTGGACGAGGCGGCGAACGTGTGTCGGTGGAATGAACTACCCTCCCAGTATTCCCATTTTGGTTCTCGCGGGCTGTGCGTTGACGCGGTGCTGCAGTCGTGGAGTCAAGGCGAACGCGTGTGGGGCGATAAGGGCATGAAGGCCCTCTGGTCGGCCGCGAATGTGAAGGTGTATGGCGGTGGCGTGTCAGAGCCAGAATTCTTGCGCAACCTCTCAGAACTGATTGGTACACATTGGGTGGACTCTACCCAGATTTCTAGCTCAAGCCAGGGCCGGTCGTATTCGACATCTAAAGCTTCCCAGCAAAGGCCCATTGCAACCGTGTCGGACTTGCAGGCTCTCCCCCAGGGCAGGGCGTGGGTGTTCGCTTCTGGGGCGGTAGCCACCTTAGTGCGTCTGATCCCGTTTTGGGACCAGGAAGATTATCAGCCGGTGAAGTAATCAAGGGAGAATATTATGGCAGATCAAGTGGTGAATGAGACCAGCGCGGAAATGGTGCGCGCATGGCGGGTAGCGATGGCGGTGGGCCGTTTCATGGCTATGCGCAGAGAACAAGCCTTACGCAAGGCTGAACAGTCCTCAGCCCAGCATGAGAGAGCGTTGCGAAGGGCGATTGAGGATGAGCGCCTACTAGCGCAAAAGGTCTACGCTCAAGCCCTTGACGATAAGTGGTGGCACACCGCCGTCGAAGATGACGCGGCCTACGTTTACGGGGTGGCACGCAGGTTTAGCGATATTGACCCCCAGGCCGAGTTAGCTGCGCGCAGGTGTGAGAGGGAGGCTAAAGAGCGGTGGGGCATTGACGTTCACGGCCCACTGGCAAGCCCAGGTGATATTCCCAGCGTGGACGAGGCGCTCCTCGTCGCTCCCGTGCTCGATGGGGAGGACGCGGCCGAGTTAAAACCGGCTGTGCAGGAAGTGTTATACCGGGCCTATCAGGACGGGGACTATCAGATGGTCGGGATGGGCCGGGCTGAAGCTATTTTGGACTACGTGCAAGAGCAGAAGGACACTGCTCCAGATTGGCTTAATAGTCTCTGGGAAGAAGATTTATCCCAGTGGCTAGATGGGGACGCTCATATCGTGCAGCGGGTGCGCGATATTTATCCCGACATTAAAGCAGCTGAGCAGATGCAAGCCGAAGCTAGGGGCATGGCCGTTCACGCCCAGCACGAGGCGCGCGTTGAAGGCAGGGAGGGGCGCGAGGCGAGCCAGGAGCTAGAGGCGGGCGAGTCTAGCGGGGGTGCAGAAGACACGGCGGTGAAGGAGATGAGCGAAGCCAGACAGGCCGGGCGCGGGGCTGAGGCGGCGTGGGATACGATGCAGGCCCGACAGGCGCACGCTCAGTCGTTGCTCGACAAGGGAGCGGACCCGCAAGCGGTGCGCGCGGCGATGACGGCCGATAAGGGATTGCACCAGCCCGCACGCCTGGCCACGCGCAAGAGCGGTAAGACGAACGCTTCACGCGCGCGCGTGCCGAGCCAGAAGGCGGTGCGTGTACAGACCCGCCACATGTAGACCGAGTGAGACGGCGGCCGACACTACCTGGTGTCGGCCGCTCGTCATTATTCGCGCGGAGCGATAACTTGAGGGTCGGCTGGCTCGCACGGTAGTTCCCCATCAGGGTGAGGCCTCAGGTCACGATGTCCACCCTCGACGCTACAGCCTTTGAAGGGGCCGTCATTGTCGAGCAGTACCGTCATGATTGGATCAGCGTAGCTCACCAGCCACTGCGCAGATGCTACTGGCCCGTCGTTGACACGCATGTGCTCCCAGGCAAGCCATAAGGCTTGTAGGCGGTAGACCGCTTCGTCATGTTTCCACCATTGTGGGCACCAGGTCATCCGTCCTTTAGGTAGGGCGCGGTCGTAGATGCGCACAAGAAAACTACGCACGAACACGTCCACGGTGGGGTAGTACAAGTCTGGGGTTTGTTCTTCGTTGCTCATACCTACCGCGTAGGGTGTGCGCGCACTAGCGGGAGCGGGACTGCCCCCGCTTGGGTGGTAGCCACGTTGGTGGCATGTTTGGGTGGCGGGTGGGGCCGACCTTTTTGATCTGTGGGACCTCCCCGATGCCGGGTAGTGGCGGCCGCTCAAGGTTCGGCGTGTCATCACTGCCAGCACTGTCGTCATTCGAGGTCAAGTTTTGGTACATTTCAGCGATGTAGTCACGATAGGTATTACCGGTAGGCTTATCTCTCTGATCTGTTGGACTGGTAAAGCCTGGGGGAGCGGCAAGCCAGGGGTTGCGCTTGCCGGTACGTTCACTCTCGGCCTCGCGAGCGGGTTCACCTACACTTACGTCAGCCAGTGCCGGCTCGATGATCTGCTCAGGTGAAAGGGCTTGCTGCGGTGTGGTCGCGGCCTCTGGTAGCGCATCTTGTTGCAATGGCACCTGCTCGGCGTGCAGTTGTGTGAAGGCGTGCAGGTGTGGGGCTTCCATGCGTACCCGCTCATACACTGCTTGCGCATCGCGTAGCATCGCGGCCGCAGTGTTGGTTTGTTGAGCTTGCCGGTATAGGTCGGCCAACGTTTTTACTAGCTCCATTGTTGCCACTAGGGCGAGCGCGTAGGAGACTTCACCGTTCTTTGGAGTGATCGCAGTACTGAGTAGTTGCGCTCCAAGGACAACCCACGGGCTTGTCCCACTCTTTTGTGAGGGCCGGTGTTTGAGTTGAGCGCTACGCCCCACTTGGCGCGCACAGTAGTCCAACGCGCCTCGCATCTCATCACTCAACTCGCCCTGGTGTGCGGCGGCCGCGAGTAGCCCAGCCACATCGTTAGTGGCGTTAGCAAGCGCGAGCCGGTCAGTTGGATCAACCTTGCTCAGCTCGTCGCGGAAGATTTCCAGGCCGCGCTTGTGACCAAGCCACTCCTCCCGCGTGTATGAGCGACGCCCGCCTCCTAAGGGCATACCCTTCCAGGCGTCTTGCCACGCGGCCACAGCGTCAGTGGCGGACTCGATAGTGTCGGGCCAACGCTCACGCAGCGCACGAAGCGTGAGGTCACGCGCGATGGACCCGCCCGCATACCATTGCGTCTTGACGCCCGGCTTAGTGTGTAGCGCTGCGGAGTATCCCACCACCACGTCGGTGCGTCTTTTAGCAAAGCGCGGGCGCAACCTCACGCCCAGGCCACGGGCGCGGGCAATGAAGTCCACCTCGCTAGTCGCAGCCTTGGACGCTGCGCGCAAGCGTGACTCCAGCGCGGCACGGTCGGTCACGTGCTTGCCCTCCCGTGCTGCAGCGTTGAGTGCTTGAGCACTGTCGCACTTGGAGCTGCGCGCGTGTTCGCGCGACTCAACAATGCGCAGTCCGTACTTGTGCTCAAGCGTGTTGCACGCGCGCTGGCTGCGCGGTTGATCGTTCCAGGAGTTCCACCTAGTGCCATCTTCGCGAACAATGTTCGCGGCAATGTGAATGTGGTCTCCACCGTTCTTGGATGTGCCGTGATGGATGGCAACCCACCGGCACTCAGACTTGCCCGACGCGGCGGTGAGCTCCATCTCGTCCATGAAGTCGCGCGCGATTGCTGCCCACTTGTCCTCAGACAGTGGACCCTCATCGGGGGACAGGGACAACGAACAGTGCCACACGTGGTTTGGACCGTAGTCAACGACGCGCGTCTTACCTATCTCAGGATCAAACTTGCGGATAGGTCCGCGCACGAAGCGTTCGGTCTCGTGCATGAACGAGTCGAGGTAGTTCGCTATCTCGCTTGCTTGAGCAAGCGAGAGTTCCGACCAGTCGCCCCACCGGTTCATGATGGTGCTTGACCCAGCCACTAGGTGCGGCTCTGTGTGTTCGTTCGCGCGTCCAGGGCCAACCAGGTAGCGCATGAGGCCGCCAGTGTCGCCGCCATCAACAATGTTGGGCATCATCGGCGCACACTCGCAAGCAAATAGTTGATCTCATCAACGCTACGCTCAACTTGGCCGAGCACGTAATCAATATGTTGAGGCAACTCCTGTTTGACGTGAGCGTAGCGAGTGAGCTGGTTGAGGTTGTTCGCCAAGCCGGTGAGCTTGCGACGGTAATCACGCAAGTCGCCAATAACCTCGCCAAGATTGTCGGTATCAATTTCTTGTGCCGAAGCTGGGTGCAACGCAGCATGGACGAGAGTACGAGACAAGGACCAGCCTTGATTGTTCGCCTTAGCTTCAAGCAACGCCCGCTCACTACTTGTTAAGTGAACACGCAACGACGAACGCTGAACACCGCCGATCGATTTAGGCGCGCGACGAACATTGCGCGGTGCAACGCGACGCCCACCGGCCTTGTCCGACTCGCTCATCACTCACAGTCTCCTCAGCGTAGCGACCCGAAGGGATCACACTCCTAGTGTGCACTAGGTAGAACCCCGTGTCTACCTGCAAGCCTGATAATGGTACCATTATCATATAGCTTGCTCCCTGGGCTCCCGCGCACACTGTTGTGTGCGCTAGGGCGCAGTGAACGCACCGTGTGCGATTACTTGGCGTGGGGTGCAAGCTACATGGATGTGGCGTGACCGGCGTCTGCGATACGTTCCGGCGCGAGTTGTGGAGCGCGCGAGTGCGACGGCGAGGCGCGTGGTTGCCCCCCCTTGTGTTGCGATGGTGAAGCGCAAGCGCGCAGTGCTGCGCTGCGAGACGCGATCGCTTTTGATAGGCGTCGTGTGCGTGTGTGGCCGCGTTGCCGGTAGTTGTCGTCTGCGCTTGTTCGAGCGTGTTGTGGGTTCGGTTTGGTTTGGTGGTTGTGCGCGTGTGTGCGCGCACAACCTACGTGGCTTACGAAGCCATTAACACTTGGCTTTTCATGAAGTGAAAGGAACAGATTTAATGTCAAACCAATTCGATCCCGTGGCCAAACTGTTGAACCAAGACGAGAACAGGGAGCGCACTGTGCGCGAACTCGGCCAAGCGATGATCCAACTTGAAGAAGCCGTATCTTCCTACAAGGACGCATACAAGGTAGCTACTGACGCGGGCTGGACCAAGCGTGAACTAAACGCTGCAGGGTTCTTCGACGTAGTGAAGCTACCCAAGGTGAGAAAGATCGACGCGCCCACCCCAAGCACGTTCGATAAGGACGAGCAATAAGAACAAAGGCGTGCTAACCCAAACGGGTTAGCATGCCTTAAACAAATCTCGCGCGCTCCTTGTTGCCACCACAGGTGGCTCAGAAGAAGTGAGGCCACGCCCCGCGTGGTCGATAGGGGTTGTGCACATTTGTGGGCGGCATGCCCGTCCACACTTGGGTGCAAGCCAGTCGGCATGGCTTGTGGTAAACATGCGACACCAAGGCGAGTGTCGGTTTTCCACACGCCAGGCCGCACACGCCCCGCGTGAACCCGGCCGCGCCATGCGCGGCCAAACCTCGGGCAAGAGCTACCCGTGGGGTTTCGACGCCCGCCCATTATTGCCACTATCGTTTGAAGTAGCGGACTGCTTCCCCGCACTTGCGGGGATGCCCCGATTTTTTCAATCTAAGGGTTTCGTCCGCTTACCTATTCCCTGCGCTAGCGGGGATAAGTTAAGGCCCTCCACGTGAGGGCCTTAACTATTTGTGAGGGTTTAAGGCTCTTGAAACGGTGGAGCGGCTAACACCGAGAACTCTGGCGATTTCAGCGTTATTAGAGCCATTTTCTTGCATGGCTCTAGCGGTCTTTAACCGTTCTGGTGTCATGAGCGTGGGCCGCCCGCCAAGCCGTCCCTGAGAACGCGCGGTGGCAAGTCCCGCTCGTGTTCGCTCTCTAATGAGGTCGCGCTCGAACTGGGCAAAGGCTGCAGCCATGTGGAACACCAGCCGCCCACCCGGCGTGGTGGTATCGATCGATTCGGTTAGAGAGCGAAACTCAATGCCGCGCTTGTCTAAGTCTTCAATGACCGCAACAAGGTGGGGTAGTGAGCGGCCTAAGCGGTCAAGTTTCCACACTACAAGCGTGTCGCCCTCACGCAAGTAGTCCATCGCCTTGTCCAGCTGTGGCCGCATGGTTTTTGCTCCTGAGGCATGGTCGGTGAAGATACGACTACACCCAGCCTTTGTGAGAGCTTCTATTTGCCCGTCCACATTCTGCTCAAAAGTAGACACGCGCGCATAACCAATGCGACTCATTACATCCCCCGTCCATAACCGTGACTCCTGCCCCTGCTTTGACGCGGTTGAGGCGCGATGTGCCGAGTTGGGTGGTACAGCTTCTTAATCTGCGGCACTTCTCCGATGCCTGGCAAGGGTGGGCGAACGGTCGCCTTTGGGGTTGATATTTGCTCAAAGATTGGAATGAGCGAGTCTGGCACTACTTCGTAAGAGCCAAGGTCGGGGCCAGATAAGGCGCTCGCTTGGTTCCATTCGCGAGGTGTGACGTGGTCAAACCGTAGCGTGAAATTGGATAATTGGGCAACGTGGTGCAGAAATACTTTGCCTGCTCGGCCATTACCTTCTCTAAAAGGATGGGCTTGGTTAAGTAGGGCATAAACGGTCGCGATCTGTGCGCTAAAGCCTGTTTTATCCAGCGTGTTCCACTTCGTTCTCTCAACAAGATCGTGCATATCATTCAAGTAGCGATCAATCATCGTTACATCGGCAAAGGATGAGTAGCCCTTGGCGATGCCTACCGTCCGGTATTGCCCTGCCCACTCGTACACGTGTTGGAAAATGTAGCTATGCAATGACCGCAGGTGAGCGGAGTCAAAAGTGCGCTCTATAGCGACTTGGTTGGTTTCAAGTTCGTAAAGCCTAGAAGCTGTTTCGACTTTCTCGAATTGTTTAAGAAGTTCTACGTCGCGCTCCCCGAATAGATTTCGTAGCGTTCCTTGTCTCGTGTCGGGGTCGTATGTTTCAGGGTAGAAATACGATTCCCAAGACTCATAAAATTTGGGCATGTCTTAAGCACTTGTACGGGCAAGTTTCGTCTGCGCACGCACCGTTGCGTGTGCTCTAACCCGGTACTCGTCAGCATCGATAATACCTGCGGCGTAGTCGGTAAGGTTTTCGACATCTTCTCTGGTCATCTCGAATCCCTCATGCCACAATGCGGCAAGTGTGTTGAGCACGCCGAGTCGTTGTTGCTCATCAAGATTTTGGAACAATTCGGGCCATCGTTGCTCAATATCAAAAGTGCACATAATACCTCCCACGTGTTACTTGAATTTTACCGCAGGTGCGTGCATTACTCAATGGGTGACGGTTCTACACGGGTAGGGTTTTGGGCGCTAGTTGTGCACGTTTTGTTTGCCTGGTTTCAAGCGGTTTCTCATTTTGGTAGTGAGTGCGTGCATTATCGGTCGATAATGCACGCACTCATCGAGGTGCACCATAGTAGGCGCGGGCTGGGTCTCGGCCTCGCGAGATAGGCAGGGTCGGGTTCGTTAAAGGTAAAGTCGGTGACACGTGTTCATCGAGGAGTGTGGGTGAAACAAAATTGGTCGCGTGGTTCTGTAGGGTTGAGATAGCTGAAACAGGTTGAGGTGTGTGCGGGTAGGGGAGTTGGCATGAGCGTAGTGGGTGTTGAGCTGTTCGCTGGCGGTGGAGGATTAGCGCTTGGGCTTGAGCAAGCCGGAGTTAAAGGTCTGGCATACGTAGAAATAGATAAAGATGCGTGTGAAACGTTGAGACAGAATCGCCCCGATTGGAATGTGATTGAGGGTGATATTGCGCGTAATAAGTACAGGTTTTGCTTAAAATTAGTCCAACGTTAGGAGAATAATGTATCGGTGGCCCTTGCCTGTGAAGTTAGTAGCTCTGGAGGAACTAGAGCTTGACCTACGTAATTATCGTCTGCCGATACGTGTAACCGACGAGCATCAAGCAATGCTGTATATGTTGGAGAATGAGAAGATATTCGAACTAGTAGAAGAGATTCTTAAATACGGTTATCTGGATAATGAGTTCCCCCTTGTGGTAGCTGATGGATCTAGATTCAAAGTTGTTGAAGGCAACCGGCGGGTTACAGCACTTAAACTACTGAATGATTCGACTTTGATTGAAAAATATGGGCCAGACAAGTCCCACCGGTATAAGCGCCTCAAAAACAAATATCAGGACAGCTACGCGAGTATTCCATCGCAAATCCGAGTGATGGTTGCTGATTCTGAGGAAGAACTCCAGCCACATATCGCCCGCCTTCATACAAAAATATCGAAAAAGCAATGGAGCACTGAGCAGCAAGCACAGTTTTATTACGCACAAATTGAGGCGGGCACTACGATTGCACAGCTCAAAGAGCGATATAACATAGGCTCGCGCCTCAAGCGCCTGTTACAAACCGCATCGTTTTCTCATCTAGTTGAAGAGCTCGCACGACGTTTGGATGAAGAATCGGTCAAACGATTAAAAACGATTAAGCCATCTCCACTCGAATACGCCTTAAAGGTAGATGAAATACGTGCCATAGTTGGAATAGAGTTCTCTCCAAGCGGGCTTCTATCCCCAGAGGGAAAAACAGCAGAGATAGCTAACACACTCACTGATAATAATCTGAATGCGCTCCTGCGATTAGCAATGCTGATGACAGATGAAGATCCGAAGCTAAACACGCGACACCCAGCGTTAAACGGAGATAGAAAAGCCCTAGAGATCGTTTTGCAATATCTCGAATGCGACGAGAAGCCTGTCGGAACTGGCAAGGCTCACACAGGTGAGTCAAGCGCGGTCATCAATGAACCGGCTACGCATCATCCCGATCCTGTTTCCACTTCTAACGTGGCATCGCTTACTGAAGTCCCGCAATCGCAGACGCGCGTGCAACAATCCGATGGCCATCATAGTGACATAGCGGACCATGAAGAGCTACATAATGTTACTCCCGAAGATGCCGATGCAGACTTGCAACAGCAATTAAAACAAAGCCTGAAGGGCGCCGAAGGTGACGATACCAACCATGTAGGAAATAAATTCGCACATCTAGGACTGCGAATCGACGATAGCAAGAATTTTATGGACGCCAATGCCCTAGTCCTCGGGATCCTTGAACACGGGGACCTTCCACAGCGGGGCTCTTCTAGCAGGCAGACAAAGCTCTATGTCCTAGCCCCAGCACTTAGACCAATCTTCGAACTTACTCTGGCCGGTCTGAGAGCATCCAATATTGAAGGATTACAGCTGGAAAAACAGGGCGGCTCACGACTCCAAAACGATGTTGAGCAGGTTACAGATAAGCTCTGTGACCCGGAGTTTATTAGGTACCTATCTGAGCAGTTTCCAAGACTCGGAGGGTTCCTCTCAGCCAAGTCGACCATCACGAATTGCAACTTCGTCAGGTCCGCAACAATAGTTGGTAACACCGCGTCTCATGGTTCTTACCGCAATCTATCTGAAGATACGTTGAAAAGCGCATTTAATGATGCTGTGCTCTTTGCGCTTTTGTGTCAACAATACGCTGTATACAAGAGGGGGTAGTGGTTGGTGATATCTTGTAGTTAAGTTACAGTATTGTGGCCAATTTCCCTTACTATCGGCGCCAGGTTCGCTGATGCGACCAGGATCTCTTTTGCTTTTGTTTTCTTGTGCGCGGAATAATTGATGGACAAGGGGATGCAATAATCCACCTCGTACAATTCATGCACCAATGGGTGGTCGTCGTAAGTCAAAATCCAGTTCCCATCAGGATAATCATGAATTGTGGCTGCTAGCCCTTTGTGGTCATAATCTTCAAACGCATTTAAATACAAGCGTTTCCCAGCCTGAACGTAAGGTGGGTCAACATACAACAAGGTCTGCTTGTCATTTCCATAGTCGTTGATCACACTACGGCCGTCTTCATTTGTGACAGTTATTTTTCTTAAATGGGGAATCAATGCTTCCACACGTCTCACAAGAGTATCCCGGTTGAATCGGGCATCCATCTTGTAATTGCCTGTTTGGGTCTTCCCTCCAATCACGCCCGCGTTTAATATTCCTGACCGATTTGTCCTATTTAGGTAAAAAAACGCTAAACCCAGTTCAGCAGAAGGCGAGGAGCCCGCCTTGTAAATCGCTCGCTGACAATGCCACTCTTGCATGGTTAGAGGGACAGAATCAATGAAGTCAACGAGCCGTTGTGGGTCCGTTACTAGCAAGCGCCAAAACGAATATACGGCCGGGTCAAGATCGTTTATATGTAGATGGACAATCTGTCCTGTCAACAAGAGAGCCAGGCCAGCTCCCGCACCACCGGCGTAAGGCTCGACATATCGGCTAAGATGTCGGTTGTGAGCGAGGATGTCGGCGAAAAATTCGGCGAGTTTCGCCTTCCCCCCAGGGTAACGTAATGGTGCAAACGCTGAGTGCGCGTGCCTTGCCACAATACGCAGAGGTTCGGTAGAAGGTAGGGCCTCTACGCTCACGGCCACCTTATCTAACCCCATGTGTCCTCCTTGCCCCCAATAATAAACGAGAAAATGGTAGCCTTTTACGTCTACATTCATTCGCGTCCAGACTGCCGTACTTCGCCGTTTTTGCTTAGCGGTATATCTCGCGTCTGTGCCCGATGGAAATAGCCAAGATAGAAAGCTTATCGTCTTTGATTTCGGCGATGAGTCGATAGTCGCCGATGCGATAGCGCCATAAGCCAGCGAGATTGCCTGTTAAGGCTTTGCCGTGAATACGCGGGTTGTCGGCTTCCATGAGGTTTTTAGTAATCCAGCCTTTGATGATTCGTTGGGTGTAGTGGTCGAGCTTTTTAAATTCTTTATCGAATGCTTTGGATGTTTCTAAACGCCAGTTCATAGCCCGCACTCGTCCCATAATTCTTCAATAGGGCGAGTTTTATATCCGTCTCGTGCCCACTCGTTCAGAGCTTCTTGGGCTATCTGTACGTCGTATTCGTCCTCGATACGTTCGAACAGTGCTTGCTTGAATGCTTCACCTAAAGAAATCCCGTGCAAGTGCGAATAGCTCGTGGCTAGCTTGCGTTCTTTCTCGCTAAGTCTGATTGAAAAAGCCATGTAACGCCTCCTAACGTCTTTTAGTACATTGTACTGCTTTTTGCGTTATTTGTCAATGGTTGGCCGGACAAAGCCAGTCCTGTTTTCTTGAAGTGGCGGGGGTGCGGAGGGGGCAAAGCCCCCTACCCGCACAACGAGCGCTTTCAACGCTCATAGTGCAGTGGTCGCGCCCATACAATGAGCGACGCGCTAACGAGGTTCAGGTGCTTTAACTCCTGAACCTCGTTAGCGGCACAAGTCGCTCAGGGACGCGATAGAGACAGTCAAGAGCACCGTGGAATAAATCGGACTGAGCGAAGCAAAAATGACCAGCGTTTAAGCTGGTTCCTATCTGTGCAGGGCTGGGCTCGCGGTTTGGTGTGGTGTGCGCCGGGTGGTGGGGTGTCTGGTTGGATGGTCAAGCTTCTTGATTTGCGGGACCTCCCCTATGCCGGGTAGTGGTGGTTTTGAGCGTGCGGGTGTTGTTTCGCGGGCTTCTTCTGCTTGGGATTGTTCGTGCTGGCGGGTTTGTACGCGCTCTAAAGTTTCTACCGCTTCTTCGCTGGGGGTTTGCGGGTTGAGCTGGTCGATGATCCAGTTCGAGTTTTGGATTACTCGCTCCCCGGTGGCGAGGATGGTTTCTTCGTCCGCGTCTGCCCACCCGGCGATGTATCCGGTTGAGTATTCGGCCGTGTCTAGGCCGAAGTATTTACTGACTAGGTAGGCGCATGACTCGGCTTCTACTTCTTTGATTCCCCTGTGCATGGACTCAGTTTGATCTACCTGGTCCATGTGTAGGCGGGCGTGACTGATCTCGTGGATGAGGGTTTTGAACTGGTGGCCCTCGGGCGCGTCCGTAGCTATTGCAATGGTTTTCGCGCCTTGCTCCTCGATCATCGGCCGCATTGTTACCCCGTATGCGCCGCCAAGAGCTTTGCGCGTGGTTTCTTTGTATGTGTATCCAAGGTCTGCCACGATCTGTTTAGCGCGTTGCCATAGTTCTTCGGAGCGCTGCCCGGTTACTTGGGGTAGGTCTTTACCCTTGATTGGCTCGCCGTCGGTTTGGTGGTAGCCAAATGTGGGCCGCACGGTAAACCCTGTGACCGCGCGCTTCCAGATAATGTCTTTCTTGTCGTACTTATCTAGCTCGTCTTTGTCTATTGGCCGGTCCTCACCTTTTAGGAAGGGAAGCTTGTAGATGACGGGGGCTAGAACTTGGTAGCTGTTTTCTCCTTTTTGGACTTGTCTACCTAGCTTTTTCCAAGCGGTGTAGGAAGCAAACGATGATTCCATGCTTCCTCGCTTGCTGGCCTGGTTGTGGAGCCACACTAGGTTGCGGAATGAATACTGAGGCATTTGCGCCATGTAGTCCAGCATGTCTTTCCACGTCTGGGTGTCTTTGAACTGGGCAGCGGCGGCGGCTATTTCTTCGTGAGCTTTCGCAAGTTTCGCCTCACGTTCTTCCCTGGCTTGTTCTTTGCTTGGCCTGGCCATGTTAGTTGCCTACCTGCCCGGTTTCAGCTTCGAGAGCTTGGACTCGTTGTGCAAGCTGTTCGATCTGGTCTTGCTGGTTTTGGACCTGCTCGATGAGGGTTTCTACGAGTTCTAGCGTGGTGTATTGGTTTTCCATTTTTCTCTCCTGGTTAGTTGTCTTTGCTGTTTTGGGTGATGATGTGTAGTTCTTGGCGGGCAATGTCTGCTCCAATGTGGTCTACCCACACGTCGTGGGCTACTCGTTCTTGCCCGTCTTGACTGGTGTAATTGCGGGCACGGTAGGTGCCGGTGAAGATGATGGCGGCGTTGCCGTTGAGTTCTTGGAAGTCTTTTAGTTTCACGGCCGCCTTGCCTTGGACTCGTAGGTAGTAGGCGGTTGTGGCCGCGTCTTCCCATTTGCCGCTTTCTGGGTCTTTTGCCCGGTCGTTCACGATCACGGTTGCGCGCACGTGGTGGGTGCCGTCATCGCTGACGGTGAGTTTGACTGGGCCTGCAAGGTTTCCAGCTCGTACTATGTAGCTCACGGTTTCACACTCCTAAAATGTGGTCGTTGGTTTGTTGTTTTGGCTTAGATGCGCACGGCTTGCCAGTGCATGCCGAGCCAATAAGCGGTGTCTAGGGGTACTTGTTCGACGTGTCCACCCACGTCGGGGGCGTGGATCATGAGCCGGTTGCCACTGGGGTCTTTACCTGCGTAGATGCCGATGTGGTGGTAGTGGCCGCTGCCCCTTGTGGCGAAGCCGATCAGGTCGCCTGGTTGTAGGGCTAATTCATCTACTGGCGTGCCTGCTTGGGTGATGATTTGGTGTGCGGTGCGCACGTTGAGGGGTTTGTCGAGGTCGGCGTAGACTCGCACGATGAGGCCCGAACAGTCCAGTCCGGCTGCTGTGGTGCCTCCCCACACATAAGGGGTGCCAAGATATTTTTGGGCAGTGGCCACTACAGAGGAGGCTGAGACACTTCTTTGAGTGTATTTTCCGGCCAGCTGTTTGATTTTGGTTACGTAGTCTTGTGTTTCAGAGTATGGGGGTATGCCCCTATGTTGTTGGACGGCTCCAGCACCTGCGTTGTATGCGGCTAGGGCAAGATCAACCACGTTTCCTACCGCTTGCCCGCTAGCCACGTAGCTTTTCACAATGTCTACTAGCCCGCACATGAACCGTCCTTGGCTGGCGATAGCGTCGATAGGGTCGAACGGGTCGGCTACGCCGTCCCCGTTTGCGTCTACCCCGTTGCTTTTCCATGTGGCGGGCATGAACTGGGCGATGCCTTGCGCCCCTGCTGGGCTCACAGCGCTAGCGTCCCACCCGGATTCAGCTTCGATTTGTCCGGCGATAAGGCTGGGCGTGATTTCGGTGCAGATACTGCCCGCTTCCATCACGGCTTGCACGTATTCGGGGGGCACTCCCTCCAAGCCTGTTCCTGCTCCTTGGGCGTCGCCTCCAGCCATCATGAGAGGCAAAAGCATTAACGGGGCTGCGGCGATGAGAGACGTTTTCACAGCCCGCGCCCTTGACCGTGCTCGTCGGTTACACCGTGATCGAGGTTCCTGGGGTGGCTGGGGCTGCTGGTAACGCTCGGGTGGCCGGCATTGTTTGCGTGCCCCGCCTGGTCTGGTTTGGTGTAAGGGGCTGCGAGGGCGATGATTTCGCGGATGCGTTCAGGGTTAAACCCAGACGAGCGACCCGTTTGAGTTTCGATGATCGGGGCAGATAGTAGGCCTTCGTTTTTGAACTGCTCTACCAGGTCGGGCCGCTTACTTAAGTCAATGGCGGTGTAGGTGATTCCTGCCTTGTCCAGCTTGCGTTGGGTCAGGGCACAACCTGGACAGTGCGGGGTGGTGTAAATAGTAATGTTTTCGCTCATACCTACTGCGTAGGGTGTGCGCGCACAGTTAAGGCCCACGCCTTTTGGCGCGGGGCCTTAACTGTTAGGGGGCGGCGGGAGGGTTAGTTCTCGCGTCGCTTAGTTGCAAGGGTGGCTGCGCCACCTGCGGCTAGTAGCGTGGCTACGCCTAGCGGCGCGAGGTTAGCGCCGGTCTTAGCTAGGGCCGACCCGCCTCCGGAGTTATCAGAGGCTTCGAGCTTAATGGTCTGATCCGCATCGTTGACATCCTCATGTGTGCCCACTAGCTCACCGTCAGCGTCGTAGACGTATTCGAAGGCAACGAGTTCAGTGTTTGCCATGCCGGTAGTGTCCAGGTTGGCTACTACCTTGCCGCAGTCTTGCGGGGTTTGTGGGGTGAACTGAGCGGTGGCTTCGTATTCCTTGCCGTCTACCTTGACCATCTGGCCGGTGGTCTTGTTGTGAATCTTGAGCTTGAGGGTGTATTCGGTGCCGGGAACGAGTTTTTCGTTCGCGTCACACACCTTGTCAATCAGCTTGGTGTCCTTGCCAGGCTTTAGCGTCTTTTCACCGTTTTCGCCGGTGAAAGTGGTCTTTAGCTTCGGGCCAGGCTCAAACGTGATTGTCTGGTTGTCATCGGTAATGTCAGCATGGATGGTGATGGATTTGCCTTCTTGGAATAGTTCCTCGAAGGCTACGGTGGTCTTGCCGGCAAACAGTGCTGCGTCCACTTCGAAGGCGACCGTGGCAGTGCCGTTGGCGCTTTCAGGCGTGAACGTTGTGGTGGCCGTGATTTCTCTGCCATCCGAGTCCAGCATCGGTTTGCCGGTTTCCTTATCCATGAGCGTGCCAACTACTTCGTATTCCTTACCGAGTTCAAGGTTGGTGTAGGTAACCACGTCGGTAAGGGTGCGCGTGCCGTATCCAGGGACGGGGCCGCGCTTGTTTTCGTACATGAGCGTGGTGTGAATACCAGGCTCGGGTGCGATAGTGAACTGCTCGGTAACATCCTCTACAGAAGTGGCTAGCGGGGCTACGCGGTCGTCTCCTGCGAAGGTGGAGATGAATACATAGGTGCCAGCGACCAGCTTGCCGTCCGCACCAGACTTAGCGATCCAGGAAGTATCACCAATGCTGGGGTAGAAGCCGTTCTTGGCTGGAATGGTGACGGTTTCACCGATCTTTTCAGCCTTGTCACGGTTCGCCTCGGTTACCTCAAGGCCAGCGGGGAAGAACAGCACTTCGTGAGAGATTTCTTTCTCGTCTGCCTTAAAGCCTGCTGCGCCTTCAAAGTTGGGGTGATCCTTGGGCATACCAGTTACAAACACGTCATCTACCAAGTAGGTGCCCGCCTTGGTGTCGCGCACACTCAGCTGCGAATCAATCTGAGCTGGGTGCCTTACCGACGTGGTTTCGTCTGCCAGGCCGTAACCGTCAGCAAAGTCGGCCTTAATGTACTTAGACCAATCAGCGTCTTGGTCATCGGCCTTTACTTCCCATACCCACGTGTAGAAGCCGTCCTTCGGTGCTGTGCCCGCGTTAGCGGTAATCATCGTTTCAGGCCCGTCTGCCTTGACGGTGACGGACTTGATTAGCTCTGCGCCTTCTGGCACAGTTTCGCTCTGTTCAGCCGGAGCTAGTGCCGAGACGTAGTAAACGCTTGCACGATAGTTCACGGGCACGTCAGTGCCATCAATGTTGAGCCACTTGCCGTCCCCGTAGTTCGGGTCAGCGTTTGGGGTGAACGTGTCAGTCAGCTCGCTGCCACTGTCAATAACCTTAGCGGTATCCACATTCGATACACCTTGCGGGCGGAAATCAAAAATCACATCCCACGACGGAGAAGTCACAGTCTTTGAGGTTACTTTCGCAACGTCATAGATGACGCTCTGATTCGCGCCACCAGGAGCCGCAAAGCCCAAGACGGGAGCAGTTAAATTATCGTATTTGATCGTGTAATTGACCTTGCCGTTACCGGTGGAGTGCCACTTGATGCCATTAATGGGTGTAGAGGCGGTCGTGCCCGTGTAGGTCTTGGTGCCGGTCGCGTCGAACACAGCCGGACCATTGAGCGTGGCAGTGAACGGATGCCCAGCAACGTATTCTCCATTTCCGTTCTTGATACCGAACTTACCAATGGTGCCATACATGAGATCGTTGGTTTCCGGTTCGCCTGCGTCCCAGCCCACGATGCTCTTGGCTTTTGCTTCGGCTACCATTTGGCGGGCGCGTGCCTGCACGCTTTCGGGCGCGAGGCCCAGGAGGGAGTCAACGTTTTGCTGGGACTTTTCCGCTCCCTGCGCGCTGCTCTCAAAATTCACGTGAGCGAGGAATCCTGTCGCTGCCGCGTCCACGTCCGTGTTAGAGAACTCCAGGGATTTTGGAGTCCACTTCTTCATGATGTACGCCATTTGGGCGACATTCACGCTCAAGTCAGCTGGGCGCCGAAGATTAGGCTGGCTGGTCAGTTCTCCAGGGGTGACCGCGATCGAGGCCGACGGGTTCACCGCATCTGCTTGAATACACAGACCGGGGACAGGCTGGCCGCTATAGGGAATCCATGTCCCCAGCCAGCCTACGCTTCCTCCGATAGGAACGCCGCGCACCCACGAACCAGCAGCATGAGTAGGTAGTTGTGCGGATACCGTTGCGACGAGAGCGAGAACAACAGCGGCAATTGTTGCTCCCACTTTCAGTGCTCGATCTCGCCAGTGGCATCCGATGGTCGATGTAGACATGAACTCGCTCCATCTGTTGATTGTCAGTGATCACTGAGTCCCACTTATTGGGATCTCAGCCACTTCGTAGATAGTGCGCGCACAGTATTTGCCCGCCCAGCAAGGTGCTGAGCGGGCAAATTATTAATGTTCACCTAAAAGAGGACTAGTCGCATCCCAAGATGCAACCGGAGTCGGTAACGCTCCCGTTTTCGTCTGGCTCTACTTGGTGGTGTGCCCACCCGTCATCGTCATAGCTGTATTCGGGGAAGTTGGGGTTGTAGCAGTATTGGCCTCCGCCGCACACGTCTTCACTGCTTGATCCGCCGTCGCTGTAGCCGCCGTTGCCGGCTGCGTTGCCTCCGTTCCAGTCGTTGGAGCCTTCGTTACTGGTGTATCCGGTGTTGTCGTCGTATGGGCTGGTGTTTCCTGCGTCTTGCCTAGTCTCGGCTTGTGCTCTAGCTTTGGCTTGAGTGTCGGCCCAATTCTTGTGTGCTTCATTGACGCTCGTCGTGGCTTCCTTTAGCACGGTGACTTGAGTGAGGGTCGTGTCGATAGTTGCGAACCTGTCTTGGAGAGTTTGCACTGAGTCGGATACTGTCAGCGTGCTACCAGACTGTGTGGATCCGGGCTGAGATGCGGACTGCGCGTCTGATTGAGCTGTGTCCCCTGATTGTGGGGCGTCGGTTTGCGCGGTTTCAAGCGCGTCGTCGAGCGCCTTCAGCATGGTGGGGTCCACGCCTTCGCGTGGCGCGGTCTTAGCTGCCTGGATCGCGTCGGCCAGTTGTTTATCTGCTGCGGTCTGGTCGGCGTCTGCCCGTTCGCCTAGCTTGTTTTCGATGCAGGTGTTGGCGTCTTTGAGCGTGACAGTGACAGCCTTGAGGGCATTTGTGTGGGTGGTGAGTTCATTGGTCAGGGATTCCAGTTGGGCGCGGGTGAGCTCATCGGCGTTATCGACTTGGGGTGCGTCAGGAGCGGCCTGTGTGGCCTGGCGGGTCGCGTTGAATTCGTCGGCTTGGAGGTCGCTGGCGTAAGTGGCGAGCATGGCGCTAAGCGCGTCAGCGTCCGCCTGCGCGTGTTGGAGGTCTGTTTGTGCCTGCGTGTTCTCGTCTTGTGCTTCTTCAAAGGCTGAGCGTGCCTGGGCGGTGGCCGCGTGAGCATGCCAGATGAGGCCCACGGCTGCGAGGACAGCAACTAGGGCGAGACTGAGGACTATCAGGACAGGCTTTCGCTTGTACCATGCGGGTTTGATTTCCGACGTACTCGGGGTGGCGTCACCGCGGTCTTCAACGGCTGGAGTGTTAGTAGTGTTCATTTGGATTCCACGGGTTGTTTCTTTTACAGAGGATAACGGGAAAGTTATATTTGGTCGAGTGTGTGAACGCTTCATCGTGGCCCTACTGGCAGGGTTCCCGGTGGCTGTGGGAGTGCCACATGATTCAGGCGATGATTCACGCTGGTGGTTTCTTTCTTGAGTGCTCGCTCGACCCATTGGCTCCATGTGCGTGGCCCGTCGTAGGGGAGTTCGCTCAGGTATGCACCGCGTGCTGCGTTAGCGATGTGCGCGTCTAACGTGATCGTGATTTTTTGTTTGCTGGCCGGCGCTTGTTCGGGTGTGCGTGGATTGTCGCGCGGTGCAATCACCGTTTGTCCGGTCAGTGCGGATCTGCGCGGTTGTGGTTTACTCATGTGCATGTCATTTCTCCTTGGTTTCGTGATGATGGCAGATGGCGTGGAGGTAGTCGGTGTAGATGGTGGCGAGAGCGGCCGCATCACGGGTGGGCCACTGTTCTAGTGGCTGTGAGGCTTCTACGCTGTCTGCAATGGCTACCCTCTTGGGTATGGGCGGGTCGAAGATGGTGAGTCTGCGTTTTTCGGCTTCATCGCTGAGTTCGTTGAGCCAGTGGCCACCGCTGGTGGTGCGTGCCTCGTGTTGGTTGATGATGATGCCGCCGATGGTGAGGTGTGGATTGTAGTAGCGGCGGATTTCTTCAATCGAGGTGAGCAGGCGTGCCAATCCATTGGCTGACCACAGTTTCGAGTGGGTAACGATCAGGGCGGTATCTGTTGCGGTGAGGCCGTTGATGGTGAGCTGATCGAGGGATGGAGGGCAGTCAATGAGGCATAGGTCGTAGCTGCTTGCGACGGTTTGGAGCGCGGTGGCTAGTCTGCTTTCGCGTCCTGCCCCTGCTACCACCAGTTCGTCTCGCACTACAGGTAAGGCGTCGCCGCTGGTTGGTACGAGGTCTACTCCTGACCATAGGCCAGGCACAGTGACGTCGGCGATGGAGAGCTGGGAGCGTTGGGAGAGGACGTCAGCTACGCCTGCCTGGTCTTCCCCTGTGGGGTGTAGTGCCAGTGAGGACGTGATGTTGCCCTGGGGGTCAAGATCGACGACAAGGACCTTCAGTCCGTCAAGCACTGCGGCACGGGAGAGGTGGTAGGTTGTCGTCGATTTGCCTACGCCGCCTTTTTGGTTGCAAAGAGCGATGGTCAGCATGGTTCACTCCTTTATGAATCTGGGGTAACAGTGGTTACGGAGTTGCCAGCGATACCGGCAATGCTGGTAATGCCAGTAATTCCAGTAATGGTCGGTTTAGAAAAGGTATTCGTTGAATACTGTTGGTAGCAGGTCGAGAGCTTCGCGTTGGAGGCGCACGCTCACGTTCATGTAAAGAGCGGTTGTCGATAGGTTTTCGTGACGCATAAGGGTTTGGACTACGCGCGCGTCGGCACCGGCTTCGAGCAGTGCTGTTGCGAAATAGTGGCGCAATTGATGTGACGTCATCTTTACTCCCACGCGGGCGAAGGCATTCGAAATACTTGAGCCGACGGCCCGTCGTTCCACATGAGTCTTAGGGTCTTTTGGTGAGGGGAACCAGTAGCCGCGTAACGGATAGTTTCTCGCTTCCTGCATGATGATCGGATGTACCGGCACAACAGAGGTCTTATGGTTCTTGCCGACGACTTCCAATAAGCCAGTGGCATGATCGAGGTCTTGACCACGGATCTTTGCTATCTCGTGTACTCGCAGACCGGCGAAGGCTCCGAGCATGATGCGTGTACGCGTGCCGCCTCGAAGCGGCGAGGATAGTGCGGCTTGTAATTGAACGTCGGTGATCGGCCGTGGTTTGTATTTAGGGCGTTTTGGTGGAGCTACCCGGATCATTGGGTTGTCCGCGCGCTGATCAGTGATGACTAGCCAGCGGTAGAACGCGCGTAGGTGGACGTAGTAGGTGTGGCGCGTGATGGCTGAGGGCAGGGTCACCAGCCAGAGCGTGATGTCCTGGTAGGTGGCCGTGAGCGCGTCCAGGTTTGCCTGTTTGGAGAATTGCTCCACGACGCGGATGCGTTCATCGATGGTGCGTGTGGATAATGAGCGGGCGGCCATTTCGACCATCCAGGCTTCAAGTAGCTGATTAGAAAGTATTGGTCTCGTAATCATGCCTAAAGTTTGCGCCAATACCTGCGCCAATCGAGCGCGTACCAGCGCTGTCTTTGACGTACGCCCGCCATTTCCGGAGTGGCCAGTAAGGTCATAATGACTGGTGATTATGGAGTTGCCAGCGATTCTGGTAAATGAAAACTCGAGTATCGTGAGCAGCGCGATATATGCTGATTTGAGGAAAAAGTCTTGTAATGAATAGGTCGTGGGTTCGATTCCCACAGGTGGCTCTGGTGATGCCCCCGCGAGAGCGGGGGCTTTCGCATATCCGGGGGTGAACGGCGCGGGTATCCATCCTCCAAGTCTGTCCATTGTTGGGAGCAGGTCTACTGAAGTGTCCCGGGTTTTCTTCCGTTTGGGTGGATGGGAATAATCTGGTTTATGCCGAAGAATTTTGGGGTGAGTGCCCGAAATGTGTGTATGGGGTGGGCGTGTCGCGGGGTGTTGAGTGTCCGGCCCAGCCTTTTTTGATGTGTAGTGATCCGTCTTGGTAGTTGGTGTTGTAGTCGATGGTGGTGTCGTAGCGGGCTGGTGTGCCGGGGCTGTCGGCACGCGTGGTGAGGGGTTTGTGGGATGGTGGCTGGTAGTGGCTGGTGAG